>Ga0193716_1000437_pt1 | contig 25516 bp, 19 predicted proteins | sample U2c1metaG_FD_145901 | JGI IMG/M metagenome (GOLD analysis project Ga0193716, IMG submission 145901) | Soil microbial communities from a riparian zone of the East river system, Colorado, United States - U2c1 | ecosystem: Environmental > Terrestrial > Soil > Riparian zone | place: USA: East River...
TAACCATTTTCAAAACGTCTGCTTTAAACGAATCGTCATACTTGCGGCGTGTCTTTTTGGAACTTTTTCCAGTCATTGCTGTCAAATTTAAGCAACTTTGACTGTCCGGATAAATTAGTACATCTCATCCTGGGTTTTTAATTGGATACGGATTCAAGCGATCATGCTAGGCGATTCTTCTTGGTATTGAAATTTCTGCTCCATTGTATATAGAGACTTGAGTAAAAAATTTAAGAAAAAATCTTTGTAGCAATTCCCTTTTCTTATACATCATTTCGGTCATTTCAAAGTTGATTCGTCCCCACGTGTAATGTCTGTCTTCAACGAATTTCATTATCTGGCCCATTAAAAAAGTTCCTATCCCAATTCTCCTCAACAATGGACTAATTATCAACTCTTTCAATGTCACCTGGCCTTCATTGTTGACCTCCAGACATGCCTTGCCTATGAAGGGGGTTGTTTTATGACTTAGCCCTTCAATTGAATACAAACTGAACACAATGGTCTCAGATTTACGATTGCGGAAAAAGCCTTTCCCTGTTTTCGTCGTATAAACGATAACAGGCTCACAATTTTCGGGATAAAATATTGGGACTTTCTTCTTTAAAAGGAGTTTAAGATGTTTCTCCCTTTTAGTTCTTTGTAAACTGGACGTAAAAGATAAATTACAGTTCCTGCCAAGGAACTGCATAGTATCTTCCAATTGCCGAAATCCAAAAGATCCTCGAATGTTCTTTTCTGTAAATCCGGGATAGACAAGGTCAAAAATTTTCATGATCAATAGCATTTGATTAAACGCTACAACCAGGTAAACCTTTTAAAAAGTGAAATGACTCTGTTATCTATACGGACCTGACTTACTTTTAACCATCAAGTCACCCGAATTCTATACGTCCTCTGTTGCCATTTCTGTCAACCCATGAAACTTTTTCCTTATGTTGCAAGAAGAATTTTATAAAAAGCATTGGATTTCAATACTCTCCGTCATTACAAATTATCTTAAATCCCTCTGCCACTGTATGGACCTTCCTACCGGATAAAGCCCGGCAAAAAACACACTAGGTGATTACTCTTATTATCGGACCATACCAGTTTTTGGTCTTCTACTAAATTGTAATTCCCTTTTTCCAGAATAAACCGCACTTCTTTTTGCCAAAACCTCAAAGAAGATTGCTGATCCTGCCGATCCTATCCCTCAACATCTTCAATCCTTCGCTTTTGCGGGATATTACAGTCGTGTAGGCTAGTCCCGTATTTTTCATTATCTGGTTCGCACTAAGCCCTTCGAAGATGCTAAGGATCAAAAAACGTCTACTGCGGGAAGGCAATTTCTTGAAATGGACCATTATTCCATCCATTATCTCCTCTTTTTCAGTGTCTGGAAGGAGACCTTCAGCAATGGGATGTAAGTAACCTACCTCTCGATAAAACTTATCCCAGCGTCTCTTTTTAATTAAATAATCAATTGCCGCGCGTTTTGATACCTGAAATAGCCACTTATTTACTTTATCACGTGTTGCATTCTCAAAGTCTGATTTCCGTTCCCATAGTTTGAGTAAAGAATTCGCAACTATATCTTCTGCTTCGACCTCTGAATGAAGGAGTACCCGAAGGTATTGTACCAATTTTTCATAGAATGGCGGTCCAGACCTCCCCTTGAATAAGGTCGAGATGTGATCATGAACTGATTTCACTTTTGTAGACATACAGGTATATAATAGACAGTCAAAAACACCCAATTCAGATACAACGATCAATTAAGAATTTACCCTGGCAAAATATAAAAAAAGTCAGGTTTTATGCTATTAAAACATTGTCAGGTATCTTGCCTATGGGAATTAATGCCGGGAGAGTATTTTATAGGAAGCGTACAGCATAAAGTACCTACCAATTATATTCGAATGGGTTTCGGTAGTCTGGTTGCCATTGATCAGACGAGATATCCCGGCATCCTGGTTGAAAAGGTTATTGACCTGTCCACGGATCGTAAGACGGCTATCGAGAAAGGATTCGGATAAGAACGCGCTACAGAAGACCGTTGCCGTATTTTTATCAAAGGCTGAGGTTTTTCCCCTCCAGGAGTATCCGCAGAAAGTATTAATTTCCATGTGCCTCAAAGGATAGATACTCAGCTGAACAGAATGGTTCTGGGTCCAATATTGAACCGGAGCCTGAAAGTTGATTGAACTTTCGGTATAGTTGTACCCCACATTGGCGTTAATTTGAAGATTAAACTTGTCGACTGCATATTTACCGATGGAAAGTCCGGCGACAGTAGTTAACGTATTATTATGCGTCAGTTCAGTATTGACATAACTGTTGGCATGTGTGTAGGTCATATTTCCAGTAGTACCTAAATCTATGTCCAACGACTTAACCTTTTGGTTAGCGGAAATATAAATACCGGTGTTGTAGTTACCACCTACATTGACGGGTGCGCTGATCTGCCGTCCTATTGAATCGGTAGTCACCCGGTTGCTAATCTCATTCTCGGTCAGTGCCATTCGGATCGTTACATTTACTACCATTGGCTTTGTCTGTTGAAACCCTACCCCGAACGAATGAGTGAACGCCGGACGGAGCCCGGGATTTCCCAATACAATATGCAACGGATCATTGTTGCTTACGGAAGGTTGCAACTGCGTTAAAGTGGGCTGTTGGGTGGTTCCGAAATAACCGACACTCATGCTTGTCGAATTGGAAGGGTTCATTCTTATTTCCGCTATCGGCGCTATGCCGGAGTACGCTAACCGAAACACAGAGTCTCTTAACAGATCATGTTGGCGGTAAGTATACTGGCTTACCTCTGCGCCCACTGTGTAGGTGAACAACCTGCTCTTACCCTGCAAATTGACCGTCCCGGTTTGGGATCTAACATTGCTCTGGAAGTTGGTGGAAAGGCTGTCTAAAAAGACCTGGTACTTGCCGTTCCCACGATCAAACGTACTCTGGCGCGCTGTATTTTCGTTAATCGAGACGGCATATTTCATAGCCAGCACGGCCCCCGGCCAAAGTGGCTGAGTGAGGCTGGTCCCCGCGCCAAAGGCAATCTCATCCGTCCTAAAAGTCTTTCGTTGATCAGTCGTATCCATACTTTTGACTCCGCCGGCCGGATTGAAGTAAGAATTTGGTGAAAACAAATAACCAGTAGTAGCATTCTTATGTCCGCTGACACTTGTAAAAACGCTAAATTTACGTCGGGGCTGCTTTTTACCATGCAGGGTGTAATATATCCCCCCACGGTAATATTGATCTTTAACGTCCGAGCGCACGTTTCTCGCGCTGTTGTTTACCAGGGTATCGTTGAAATAACTGGTGGTGAATGACCCATAATGATTTTGCCCCTGCATATCCTGCCCGCTGACCGAAATCCGCATGGACGAAAAACTGTCTAAGGTGTGATCCAAGTCGATCTTGATAGCGTTCTGTACCTGCTGATTGACCGAACTATTTTGCTGATCCTGCCGGTACGTCGAATCCGGGAGATTTTGGATCGTTCGTGTTGAAGAGAAGGGCCGGGTTAAAAGGTGGCCAACCTGATAGTCGCCAACGAGATGGTCTCCGCCGTCCCAGCGGTTCGCATAGTGAAAGCCGGCCGCCGATGCACGCGGAATCCCAGTACCCGCCGAAGTCGACAAGGGGTCATTGGTTGTGAGTCCGACGGACAGACCTGCCTGCATGGCGCCGGTCGTACTGTTATATCCGCTATTTCCGGTATTACTCGCCATGCCAAGCAGGGCCATTTGCCGGCTCCTCTTAAAAGACGCAGCAATTGCATTCGCATCGTAGGTTCCCTGGTCACCTGCGCCCAGTTCTGTTTTAGTAATGAGACTATTTCTGCTGTTCTCATTGAAGGAGAGGTTAAGGGTCTTGGTCCGCTGCCGGTCCTCCACCCCGGTGAGTTCAGATTCCTTGCTCCGTTGGTCAAACGACTGAATTTTGCCAATCATATCTCCGTTTAGAATTCTGGTTGCGATGGCGGGACTGTTCGCAAAAAATTCCTCTCCATTGACCAGAATGCGATCCACCTTCTGCCCATTCACCCAGATATTGCCACCGGCGTCAACCTGGACACCTGGCAGTCGGCGCAAAAGATCCTCCACTGTGGCGTTTTCTCTGAGTTTAATACCGGCTGTGTTGAATTCTAATGTATCCCCCCGGATGGTCGGCGGCACTTGTTTTGGGGTAACAATGACGGTTGAAAGAAGTGTTGTTTTCGGTGTCAGGTAAATAATACCAAGATCAGTCGATTTACCCGCCTGGATCCGGGTGAGAAGTATCTTTTCTTCCAAGGAAGCATAACTGATGCGTACAATGTATTCGCCGGGCTTTACGGCCATAAACACAAAGCGTCCATCCTTTCCGACTCGGATTTGCTTAATGACCACACTATCCTGCTGCATCAATACTACAGTCGCGTCAGCACAGTCTTTATTTGCGGAAGTATCCCTAATTTTACCCGTCAGGGACAGGCCCTGCGATAGGACTGCGGTGTTAAAAATTGTCAAGAAGAAGAAGAGAGGAAAGCCCCACCTGAACAAATGAGGTATCGAGGGAGCGCGTGACATAGTATAAGGTGTTGGTAAAAATAGGCAGAAGCAATGGCAGCAACTCTTTGGGCGCATAAAAAACTACCTGAATAGCTGAATTCTTTAGGGTGCTCATACAGAGAAGTATCTAGAAAGGGTATAAAGTGTCTACACGAATAATGAAAACAACTAACTTACGCATGACCGTCAGTACTCGCTGCCACTTAGAAATTTTCACTCCTCTGGCTATTCTCCGATCAGCAGCACCATCCTTTTTTGACAACCTTTTCTATATATATGAAATTCAACGGCACTATTCAACTCACGCCGGCCGACTTAAAAGCAATCGATGATGCTATCGCTTACATCAACGAAAATTACGCTAAGGCAATTACGGCCGAGGATCTCTCAATGAGATTTTCCATCAGAACTTTGGAATTACATGAGGGCATAAAAAGAAAGACTACGGCCTCCCTGCACTCGTATCTCACCGAGGTTCGCATTTCAAAAGCAAAAGAATTTCTCCTATCTGATTTGGCCGCACCTATAAAGCATATTGCAGCATTGGTCGGCTATAAAAAGCAAAGTCATTTTGGCGAGGTATTTAAAAGCCTCGTTGGCAGAACACCCCAAGAATACAGGCTTTCAGCCGATCCGCTAAAAGGAAATGCTTAACACTTCTTGTAACAAAACAATCATTCATAAATTTCAAATTCGATATAGAAAAATTTGGTTTCGATATTCCACAGCCTTTACTTTTATGTCGATAAGGTTTACGGCTACACTGATTAGGGCATCAATATAATCCTGGCTCCAGGTGCAGTTTGCGTGCGTTGGGACGTTGCGCACCTTCGTCCAAACTGTTCCCAAAGCCAGGAAAGACACCAAACCCTCCCCAAGGCTCCCATTATAGCGACGAACCAATGGTAACAAGTCAGGTTCATGGACGACGAACTGACAAAACCATTCTTAAAGACAACAATGTTTTTCTCCCTGCAACATCGCTGCATCCAGCGTGAACAGGAAAACTTTATCTCTATTTGCATGAAACTAAGTTCAACGATACCAGTGGACCGAGACTTTTTGTCCTTTGTCTTCCAGGAAAAAACAAATAAACGCTTGTTGTTGCTAATCCTCGGCTGTACAACACTTGAATTTATCCTTTTCAAAGTTTTGTATCCCTTTCCGAGCTTCTTCAGCGATTCCTATAGTTATATTTTTGCTGCTGTTATCCAATCCGATGTGAATGTCTGGCCTATTGGCTACTCCAAATTCCTTGAATGGTTACCCTGGCTGACAAGATCCCACATATCTTTGATAGTGTTCCAATATTACTTACTGATTATTTCAGGACTCTACTTTTACCTAACCCTGACTTATTTCTTTCGTTTAAGCCGCATTTGCCGGGGAATTGTGATCGCCTTTCTATTTTTCAATCCGCTCCTCATTTACATGAGCAACTACATCACCAGTGACCCGCTATTTATTGGTCTCAGCCTGATTTGGATAACGCAGTTAATATGGATTGTCTATAAGCCTTCGCGCTGGCAGCTTCTCATACAAGGACTCCTATTATTCATGGCGTTTACGGTACGTTACAATGCCATGTACTACCCGGTGGTAGCGGCCTTCGCCTTTCTGATCTCCGAACACAAGCCATGGGCCAAGGCCGTGGGAGCGACCTTCGGGGTCATTCTGATAGCAATTTTTATTGTTCATTCGAGGAATGACGCGAAAAAACTAACTGGCACTGCCCAGTTTCCTATTCTGAGTGGCTGGCAGTTTGGCAACAATGCCCTGTATTTCAGGGAATATGTTGACGTAGCCGCATCGGAGCTGCCCACACCGGAAACGGTGCAGCTCGACTCCCTGGCCAAGGATTTTTATCGGAGTACGGCGCCGAAAGATAGGGATCTCCCGAACTACGTCGCTAACTACTTCATACGGAAAGCGAATGCACCGTTAAGGCGTTATCTTCATCTGCACTATGAGGCAACAGATGAGTATGCCAATCTCGTACATTGGGGCAGGGTTTCGCCCATCTACGGCGACTACGGGCGTTCACTGATTTGGCATCATCCGGGAGCATTTGCCAGGCACTTTCTTTTGGTCAATACAAAAAATTATTTTTTCCCGCCGATAGAGCAACTTGGTTACTATAATCTAGGTCTAGACACTATATGGCGTAGCGGTCAGTATTGGTTTCAACTGCCTACATCGAGAGTCAAAGTGGCCTCCATCTTTTTGCAAAAGCCAATCCTTTCTTCATATCCGTATGTCTTCTGTCTTCTCAACCTATTCTACCTGGCTACCATCGCGGGCTTGTTCCTGCAGAACGAAGCTCCGATGAGCCAAGGTTTTGTCCGAACGACTTTATTTATCACCTTACTGTTGCTCCTGAATTTCTGCTTCAGTGTTTTCGCCAATATCATCGTTATTCGATACCAGATATTTCCCTTGCTGGTCTTCCTATCTTTTGGTATGGTACAATTCGAACAGTTGCGGGCCGGAAAAAAGCAACTCGTTAAAAGCCGTTCGCAAACGCTGCCTGATCAACCCTCTTCCTCATTAGTAAACCCAAACCTATGAGCGTTTTAAAACCTGATCTTTTGCGACTCTTGCTCAATAATTTATCGTTCGGCCCTGCGTATGCGGATGGCTTGATCGAAAAACTATCAGGTGATTCGCGTCACAGTTCCGCCAGTCCCTTTGAAAGATATCAGTGGTATATCGCCGTGCTCAGTGCCAACAATAACAAAGTTCGACGGAGGGGCGTAAGGTCGCTTACCTTTTTGTTCGCCCATCTGAATTTTGAGGCAGGCATGCATGCGGTAACCGCCAATTCGCAAAGCATCCACCTGCAACTAGCGATGGCCTATTTCCAGGACTTTCTTTCCTGGGAAAGCGGCTCTCCTGACACCAGGTATTATGCCCAGTACCGATTGGGCGTTATCCAGCGTTTTCTAGGGTCCCCATGGCCCGCCGTTGAGGAATCGCTTTTAAATGCCGTCGAGTTTGATTCGCTACGAGGAGAGGCGACTAAGGAGATTATCGAACACTACCTAAAAGAACACCAATGGCGGAATGCGTACATTTTCAGTTCTTATGCGGTCCGCGAGTTTTTCGGAAAATGTCCATCCAACAGCAGATCCTGGTTTATCGACACGCCTTTTTATCTCTGGCAAGTCCTCGATTATCACGTACCGGTCTGTCTAACCCTAAGGAAGAAGGACGAAGCGCTGCAATACCTGAAGATTCTCCAACAATATGCGTGGCACCATCCCGGAGAACTCGACCAGGAGGTGCTCACCCGGATGGATCAGTGCGCTGCGGCCCTAACCTGTCCTGCGCAACCAGCAGCAACTAAAACGCTGCCCATAAAAACATTCACTAATGAAACACCCGGCCATGAAACGCTTCGCACTCAATTTCATCTGTAAGAACGAAGCTCATATTATTGGACGGATGCTGGAATCAGCCCGGCCGATAACAGACCTGATCGTCGCAGTAGATACGGGATCAACCGACAAAACCATCCAGGTGATTGAAGAATTCGGTCGCAAACATCAAATCCCTACCTACGTCTATGATCGACCCTTTGACAACTTCTGCCATTCAAGGAACTATGCGCTGGACAGGCTGAGGGATGAGGTGGACAGGCTTGGCTGGCCGGCAGAGGACACCTGGTGGTTTTGGTTCGACTGCGACGAGGAGTTGGTCATCGATCCTGCGTTCAGCAAGGCGTCGATCATAGCAGACATGTATTACGTCAGATCTATCGCAGGCGAGATCACGTACAGCAAACAGCTATTCTTAACCCTTGCGAAACCGCTTTATTGGGTTGGGCCTGTCCATGAATATGTCGAGGAAGGGGAATTGACGGTCAGCAAAGAAGTCGTTAGCACCATTCAGGTAGTATATGAAAAGGTTGGCGCTTCCTGGAAAGGTGATTTAGTCAAGAAGTTTCTTTTTTATGTTGATGCGCTCAAGGCATACGTCAACGAAGGTCACCGGGTATTTCGGTGGGTATTCTACATCGGCGAATCATACAGCTCGGCAGCCTCCCATTGCGAGGAAAGATCCAGAAAAATGGAATTGCTGCGAGCTGCCAAAGTTGCCTATCTCGAAACACAGCAAATCGAGACCAATTGGCGGGATGACCGGTACCTGGTGTTCATGCGGCTCGGAGCGAATATGGACCTATTGAACGAAGATTGGAATGATATCAGGACGATGTTCTTGCAAGCACATACCGCGGACAAAAGGCATGCTGAGCCGATCGCAAGGATCATTGAGAAATACATGGCAGCGGGCGCCTGGAGAGTCGCTTATATGGTGACCTCCTTCGCAGCGTCCGCCTATCACCAGATGAAACCCACTGATAAGGATGTGTCTGAGCTCGACGATAAATTATATCATTACCAGCTTATGTATTATCACTATTGCGCGGCCATGCTGGCTGGGCGATCGAAGGAAGGCAAAGCAGCTTACCAGGAGCTGGTACGCCTCCTGAAAGAAACTCCCGAGGTGTTTCGGCCCACCGATGCGAAGGCCATAAGGGCTAATGGGCCAGCCATTCTATCCTGGCAGGGGCGCATTTACCGAGCAAGAAAGCGGCTGAGCGGCTTGATCAGGAATTTAACCCGGCCACGGCAGCGAATCGATAGCATTCAAAGAGCCGAATCTCTCTTACCAATACCAATCTGAAACGGACATGAGACAAGATATGAGTAACGACATCAATCTACCATACCAGCGGGAGAATATCCTTGACGCAGACATTCAGAATTACTCGCTTCTCCTGAAAGCATGGGGAGTGTCTTTCGTCGAGTGGGGCATTATCCTGCAAGTAGGCGAAACTGGACCTGGCGCCGGCTGGATCATAAGCGTCAGTATCACAGAAAACCATGTGCTCGATCTGCTTCGCAAGATTGTACCGGTATTACTTGGGGAAAAAGTGCCTTTCCGGATCATTCGGTCTTTTGAGACGGCGCAAGCAATGCTGGTGGGCCTGCTGGGCCACACAAGCCAAGGTAAGATTGTGTCCGTACTGCTAGATTCTCCAGCACGGGCGGCAGAAATTGCGCAGTCGTTGATTAAGGAAACAGCTGCATTCAAAGGTCCGGCCATCCAGACGGACTACAGTTTAGCCGGAATTGTCTACGCGGCGTACGGAGGGTTGTCTTCCATGATGATCACCGGCAGCGATGGCGTCAGCAGACTCTCGTATATCGACCAGGCTGGCAACCTGCAGGTTGATCCTATTAATATTCCTTTTATACTTCCGGATGGAGTAGACTGGCCTTTCGCTTCAATAAAAGGCTATACCCCTGAAAAAGGTCCTTCCCGCATCCTAAACGGTCAATTTGCGATCACCGGGCTGATCAAGATGGATACAAAAGGAGGGGTCTATGATGCGGTTAGAATTGTGTCGTTCTGGAAGCGGGAACCTGCCATCATCAAGGAAGCTATTGAAGGAATGGCCAGTGACTTTGTAGGACGTGACGTTCAGGACAAGCTGGACTGGCAGCACCTGGTTATTACCGATCTAAAGGATATTGTTCCGTTCCCGGAGATCCTGGCCTATTTCACGGTGTGTAACCGGAAATACATGGCCATGAAGAAATTGAAAGGGCGGACTATGGGCGCTGAGATTGATGCCTGGCACGGCGGCCTACATTGGCTTGATATGAAGCCTGCTGTGCGGGAGCGGTTGATCGGTCAGGGAATTTCGGCGGCAGATTTCGTGGCGAAGATGCACGGACACGGGTACTATCATCGAGATATCAACAGCCGCAATTTCTTTGTTACAGACGCGCTCTTTTATGGTCTGGATCCAGAACTGGCGTATAATTTCAAGAAAGGACTTCCAGCGCCCCCTTTCGTCCTCGGATCACCCGGCTACATATCTCCCGAACAACGGCGTGTCGAAACACCTACAGCGGCCCAGGATGTATATTCTCTCGGTGCCCTCATTATGAGGATATTTACCGGCTTGCCGCCTCGGATCCTTTCTGCCGATGATCCAGCTACGTTGTTCCACCATCTAAAGTGGCTTACCGGAAATCGGGAAATTAGTCTGCTTATTTGCAGGTGTATGGACTATGACCCAACTGAGCGGCCTCACCTATCAGACATCCGCAATGCCCTGGTAAAAACATCGTCCGAAATAGCGCTTCAAGCGCTTCAGCATCCCTCCCCTGAAGCAACCAAAGACCTGGACCTTACCGACGTGGTACGGGGGGTGATCAGCAAGGGCATTGCCGGGCTCGCTTCTGACAGGCTTGCCACGCCGGAAGGTATATGGTTCTCACGTCCCGTTGTTGCTGGGAACAACATTGCCAACGAGTCACAGGAGCTGGCCTATCTCCAAGGACTATCGCGGGGAGTTGCCGGCCCGCTGTTATTTTTGGCCGAGGCAGCCAAAGCCAAGTTTAACATCGGAATTGCATCAGAGAGATATAGGCACAATTGGGGCTATCTGCACGCCCAGCACTTTGACGACAGCAACCCGAATTTTCCAACTGGGCTATATTTTGGAGTTGCCGGGACATGCATAGCATTCGAGAGGGGCGCAGTTGCGGGCCTGATCAACCCGGAGCCCTTGTGCCAGCTCATAGACGAACGTCTAAGCCGGTTTCCCGAAGGCCTCAACATTTCAACGGGGATGGCAGGACACGGGCTGGCCGTCCAGAAATGCAGGGAAATATTGCCTACTGGCCGGGCTGAGGAGCTGCTGACTGAGATTGTCCGCCGGATACTTCGCCGCCAGGAAAAGGATGGTTCTTGGACAATCCAGTTTACTGGGTCTGACAGGAAGCAAAAACTTACCAGTTTCTCCTACGGCACTGCGGGGATCGCACACTTCCTTTTATCCACGGGGGACAGCGGTGCGATCGAAGCCGGCCTCCGGGCGCTCGCATTCCTAAGGAAAAACTGCTTCCGAGATAAAAAACAGGCTGGCTGGCTTCAGTATCCTGGCGGCAACTTCGTAGACCCCTGGCTTGAGGCAGGCAGTACCGGTATTGTTATCCCTTTCCTGCAAGGGTATACTCTTACTAAGGATCCATCCTATAAAAGCATCGTGGAATTAACGCTCAAAACCCATCCGGAACGGATTGTCACCCCCTTTCTCTCTATACTCGCCGGCGCCGCTGGCCTCGGGATGACCTATCTCGAAGCGCACTCCGTCTTCAGCGATACCGAGTACCGCACCCGTGCCCGAAATATCGTAGAACTACTCCTCCATACCTATCAGCCGACGCCCGACGATGGTGTATGTTGGGTTGCCGATAAAACCACCCTGGCTACCGCCGATTTGCTGGCAGGCGGTACCGGATTGCTTCTCTTCCTCTTGCGCTGGCTCGAACAACAACCAAAATTTATTCACCCTTGAATTAACCTGACATGAAAAATAAGGAGTTCATTTTAATAATGCTGGCAAGCGCCCTGACCATCCTTTGGTTTTACACTGGCGGCAGCAAGTATTTTAATGCCCACGATTTCCGGATAGCATTAAATAAACAGCCGATACCGGAATGGCTCAAAGTAGATGTACTGAAATATCTCCCATGGACTGAGTTTGCAGTGGGGTTGCTCCTCTGGTTTAAGCGAACCTGGTTCATAGGGTTTTCGCTATCCCTGGTCCTGATGACTGCATTTACTTTTTATGTAGCCGCCGGCCTCGCCCATCTCTTCAAATATATGCCTTGCAGTTGCGGTGGAATATTCAATCATATGGACTGGGATACCCACCTCATTGTCAACATCGGGTTCCTGTTGATTTCGTTAGCGGGGACGATTTTAACTTGGCCATGGAAAAGAACGAGAACACAACGAACAGCGGATATGGGCCAGGCGCAGTACGCTTAACACTCACCAAGCTGCAGCTACTGTTAAAACTATAGGGGCCACATAAACCATTGTCTTGTCTTCAAAATATTAAAACTCATTTTATATGAAAGAAAAATCAAAAGTAGGACTGCTGGGTTTATTTGGATTGACAAGTTGCCTATGTGGATTCAACCCGGGGTCAAACTTCGCAAACATATTATTCGCTGTAAGAAATACGGACGGCACATTCAGCTATTCCTCAAGTCTGCCAAACGTTGCACTGCTACAATGCCAAACAAACTCAGGAACGTCATGTACTATATCATCCACTGCAACAGCCGCATTATTCAATTCAAACTTCAAAAACGTATTTCCAGCTAATCATAGGACAAATCCAAAAGTTACCTGGATAGGACCTCAAAATACTATTTATAAATAGATAAAATATTTCACGGCCGTGAGACCTGTTCGTTTTGACTCCGGGCCTTTTCGAACAGTTGCAATTTGCTCGGATATTTTTTAACCATTTTTCAAATCTTTCATTATGAAAAAGATCGCATTAAGAATCGTTGTTGCCGCCTCTGGCATTGCTGGCCTTTCATCTGCTTTTGCATTCACTCCAGCAAAATTCGCAAACACCATTTTCGCAATCAAAAACACTGATGGCACATTCTCTTACACTTCTGTTCAGCCCGATGGAAGTCCCCAATGTTTGTCCAACACAGCCACAGCCTGCACTCTGTCATCAACGGCAACTGCGCTAACGCTAAACGGATTGTTCCACACATCTTTCCCGGCAAACGGCCGTACGGCTCCCGCGGTTACATACAAGAGCAATCTTAACAAAATCTACCGTTAAAGGTAATGAGGGTGCCCATGGGGGCACCCTCATATTAAAAGAAACAAACATGCAACGATTCATAACGTTATCCTTAGTAAGCCTTTTATTTGGCAGTAATTCAAAAACCACTCATAACACGTACTTTGTTACATCCAATGGAGGATTCTACTCATACTCTGTTTTCCCTCCTTCATCACCCTTTTTCTGTACACCAAAAGTAAACCTGAGCTGTACAATAAGTACAACTCTAACACTTTTTCAACTAAATAATAATTACAGGTTTTCACCCCCACCAGAAAACAGATGGGGAACCCCTTATGTTAACTTTCTCTCCCCGAATAAAGTCTATCAATAACTTTACATCACATCAGTTCCCGTATCCGATCTGCAATCTTTGCCGCAACCCTTTCATCGATAGCATTTGTTAACCTACCCTCTCTATCAATTAAAATCAAAGTAGGACACCCATAAATGTGGTAATTATTTACTATAGTTGGTGGAATACCATTTCGTCCGGGAGCATATAGGTTGATATTCTTTCCAGAGGTATATTTCCCAGACTCAACGGCCTTCCTCCAGTCAGAAATTTGGTCTCCAGTGTAGTCGAGGCAAACACTAACCACGACAAAATTCGAATCCTCAAAAACACTCCTAATACTGTCCAACGTTGGCTGAAGACGGATACATGGACCACATCCAATGTACCATGTATCTATCAACACAATCTTACCTTTGAGCCCTGAAAGAGTAACCAATTTGCCGTCGATATCTGGGAGTTGAAAGTTATATGCAAGAACACCTACTGAATTTTTATCTACGTAGTCTTGAAAATATCTTGACGCTAAACGATTTCCAAAATATCTTCGCTGAAGAGCAATATTGACGGATTCGGGCAAGCCCTCTTTGTTATGTGCAAGATTTTCGTCAACAAAATAGACCAAAAGTACCTCTCGCAGATTCCCATATGTTAGATTCGACAAATATTTGATACAATCTTCATTTTTATATCTCTTTCCCTGAAGAATGCAGGAATCAATTTTAAATTGCCGAACTATGAATCGCATAAAATCCGCCGTATGTAACACCAATGGCCTGGCCATCAAATCATCTTTGATCTCACTATTCCAAAATGGGTTAGAATATCTATTCAATGCTTTCGTAATTTCCTCATTACCGTCTGGACCTGTAGCGCCTCGTAACAACAGAGCGGTATACTTCTTGCCCTCTTGTACTGTCAGAATAAATGACCTTGCCAATAAGTAATCTCTTACTGACATCAATAATTTATACCGATTAAGACAGCGATAACATAATAATGAAACAGAGTCGATCTGCTTGAAAAATAAACCCAACTGAGAAGGAACTGCAGGATAATTAATCACTCGCATCTTCATGATACTATCAACAGAGTATAAACATCTGTAACGAATTGATCCAACGCCTGAAAATTGAACAGAATTGCTACTAACGTTAATATTAATTGAATCGCCTGGCATTATCAACACCGGAAAGTCAAGTTTCCGTTTAGAAAAATTCGACTCGTTCTGTTCAAATAAAAAACCCCTACAAGCAGGAATGTCCGACCAGGAAAACCTATGAAAGTTCTTACTTTTTACTGCAGTGAAGTACTTTTCAGTTGAACTTATATTAGAAAGAGGCTTGTTTAAAGCAACAAAAAGATTATTGGTGACTCGAATTGCTATATTGCTGCCACTGTTAACGTCACCCTGGATAGTTATTATTGTTTTCTTAGGCCTATTTCCACTTAACGTTCGAATAGCAAAGCAATGTGTGTCGACAAGAAGGAATAATAAAATTAAAACATACCGGCACATATTATCTAGAATTATTTGGAATTCCGCTAATAGTTGTTTCGGTAAAGGCAATCTGTATCGCATATCTTGGGTCGTTTGGAGGAAGAGTGTAATTATTTCCATTTATTATTCTCCGTACGGTAATCGAAGTATTTACATCTTTATTCAACCTTCTTTCATCCGTCCAGCGTAAGCCTCGAAATAGCAGTTCCTTCCTTCTTTCTTTTAATATTAACGAAAGGGGGCTGTTGGTGTTTGCAGTAGTGTAAGGTTGATATGTTCCTGAAACATATCTATTAATTAATAACAAATTTAAATCTGAAAGCGCATCTGAAATTTTTCCATTTCGTGCCTCGCACTCGGATCTAATAAGGTACATCTCATCTGTTGCAAGCCCTGCATACAAATTACCTGAGCTATTCTTAAATTCATAGGAGCCTTTGAATTTATATCCAGGTCCAGAGGGAAGTAAAAAGAAAGTTGCTCTTAGGTCGTTGGCAGAGTAGAGCTGCACGAGGTTGGAATCAACAAAATATGACCCAATCGACAGTGGCCCCGGCAAATTGATAGTGCAATGGTAAATATCCTCTACCAAGGGATAGACAGAAGTGCTATATTTAGTCAATTTATAACTGCCAGGCGCAGGAATTAGAGTATTAAAATCTGTCAATTGACCATTAATCCTTAAGGATGAGTCTGAATAGTTAAATGCCTCGTTGTAATTGTACAAATTGAGATAAATTCTAGCCAATAGAGCGTAGCCGGCCCCTAGTGATGGCTGAGAGGGGAAGATTGTTCTCTTTGGGAGAAAATGAATAGATTTTTTTAGGTCATCTAATATTTGTTCATAACACGCTTGAACGGTAGTTCGGTTCGATTTGTCATTTAGGTCAGAACTTAGGCGAAGGACTATTCCCAGATCGGTCTTTGACGATGTTGAGTCATAGGGCATTGAATACTGTTGAACTAAATTATAAAATGCGAACGACCTATAAAAAAGTGCTCTTGCCTGTGCGGCTTCAATGTCATCTTTTGAACCACTAATTTTAGGAAGGGCGTCTAGTACAACATTTGCCTGATATACTTGGCCGTAGCAATAATTCCAATCGTTATCCTGATCAGTTTCAGAGAAAATATTTTTCGCAAAGATATAAGCGTTTTGTTCTGTTGTGGTCAACCGGCCGACATAGTTGGCGTCTGGGACAAAATAGTCGTCAGTAGTAACCTCACCTAATCCTGGTACGACTTGATCATTAAAAATAGTTTCGTTATTAAGAAGATTGCTAATATCTGAAATACTTGAAATGGTCGTTAATGCCTCATTTGGTTTAGAATTCAAAAAGCTATCTTGTTTTTTACAAGAGGCACTAAGAAATGTCATGAGAATCATGAATAATAAAACTTTTATACAACAAATAATTTTCATCGCCTTTGGTTTAAAAGTTATCGAAAACTGTAAAATTGAAATTAGAATGTCGCCTTCACGCCAACTGAGTAAGTACGCGGAGCCGGAATTCCGTTAGCAAAGCCTGAATAGACATCTGGATCTAAGTGATTGTTGTTCGCCTTCCATAAAATTCCCAAATTGTTTATATATGCATACAGTTTGAGGCTGGTAAACGGATTCTTTTGCCAATCCTTTTTCGAAAGTTCATAACCCACAGTTATGTCCTGAAGTCTAACATTATCAGCTTTATCAACAAGGATCGACGAATACCTGTAAAACGTCTGCCTATCAGGGTTAAAAGGCGGATTCAGCATCGAAGGTACATTAGTTCTAAATTCGTCACCTGGCATCTGCCATCTTTTTAGGTAATCAAGATTTCCGCCTCCCAAACCAAATCCAACTCCAGAGAGGTCGCTTAAAGATGTTCGGCGGAATACGTAGTCAAATTTATAGCTAATATTAAACGAGAGTTCAAAACGTTTATAGCTAAAATTATTTCTTATGGATCCAAAATACAAAGGTCTTCCGCTTCCATTATATTGAAGGCTATCAAAGGTGGCCGTAGAAAGGATTGTAGAGTAGTCGGAAGATGCTTTGCCATTTACGTATCCCTGAGGATTACCTGCATCGTGCGTTAGGCCTGCCCAGCGATAGCTATACATTGCAAAAAGCGGAGAACCAATTATAGGTGTAATAGTTCCCCCATTGCTTGAACCAGTCATCATGTAATAATCGACAGTGTTTTTAATGTCATAATTAACAACCTTATCAATTGCGTGGCTAAGTATCACCTTTGTCACCCATCTGAACCTCGCAGAATTGATGGTGATAAAATTCAAATCGAGGTCGAATCCCCGACCTGATGTACTCGCCGTATTCCCGAAAAATGTCTGCAATCCAGTGGACGGAGATAACGGCGAACTCCCAAAAAGATCAAATCCTTTTTTGATGTAATAGTCAAATGTTCCAAAAATTCGGTCATTAATGAAACCATAGTCGACGCCGAAATTTATTTTTCTGACTTTTTCCCATCGGAGCTCTGGGTTACCAGGGCTGTAAATTGAAGCATACGGAAATCCGGTAAATGGCGAGTTCGTTGATTGACTAATGGTTGTTACTGCTGTAGCCGAGGTATTGATATTGGCATTATATCCAAAAGTGGATCTTAGTCGAAGAGTGGACAACCAGTTAATTTTGTAAAAATGTTCTCGTGCGATATTCCACATCAAGCCGACCGAATATAATGGAACGGCTTTTTGGTTTGTGCTTACTCCGAAAAGATTACTGTGATCAATACGCCCGCTCGCACTAGCTGTATATTTACCATCATAGGTATAGGAAGCATTTCCAAAATAAGAGATAAAATTGTTTGTCGATTTTGAATAGCCTGAATTATTCGGGATTCTTGCACTGCCGTAGGGAACCGGAAAGGTTGAAAAATAGCTTTGATAGTCGATTGTTGAAACGTTTGTTTGTGTCGCCTTGTCGTAGCCATATGCAACCGTATTCGCTGCTTCGCTTATCTGTGATCTAACCTCGGCGCCAACGAGAGCGGACAACTCATGCTTTTGTACCCACAGGTGGTTAAAGTTCAATTGACCTCGAACCTGATGCGATGTGAGCGTTCCATCTGTTGATTGCAACACCCCGCCGATGGGCACCGCATAGCTATAAGACCCTGGCGATCCCTGCGTATACATATTTACGAGATTACGAGCATAGTAAGTGCTATCAGAATAGTAGTTGTTCGCCGCTGCCGTGGATCTTTCATACTGATATTGAACCGATGCACTAAGCCCATACATAAAACTGTTCTTTATGGCAAAGTTGATACGATTGTCAGTTTCTCTTGTCCTATTGTCAGCAAGACCAATTTCTTGTATTGGGTTGTACTTCCAGTTTAGAAGGCCGGTGCCGGTAAGGCTATCGAGATATGCTTGATTATAGGTATGGGGAATTGCCTGGGGATTGCCTTTGGCGTCGACCAGCCGGATGTAGGGATCGGTCGTACCGATTGCTCCAATGGGGCTATTGTTCCTGGCATTTGCTGCCACATAGTTCATTCCCAGAGACAGCTGCAGGGTCTTTGTCGGGTAGATGTTATACCCCGTGTTAATTGTCACTCGGTTATTCGTATTTCCAACATAATTCTGCCGGTCTTGGTCATATCCGAAGCTGGCGAAGTAGTCATTGTTTATCCCACCGCCGCGGAAGCTGACGTTGTACTGCTGCTGGATCATCTTCTGGTAGAGGTATTTCGACAAATCACCTCGGACATCCTGGCCGCGGAGCGTGTTGATTTGGGCGGTAGCATCGACGCTCGATAGAGCGCCGGATCGCTGCTTCAACAGAATATCAACTACCGGCGATACCAGGCTGTAGGGGGTGCTCAGTTGGCTGTCAAAATAGCCCTGAGCAAATAAGTTCTGGGTCGCATCGATGTAATCGGTGGACGGGAGGTAGTTCGGGCTGTAGTATAAATTCGGCTTTTCGCCGATGGTAGTGTTGGCGTTGAAATCGATCTGGACGCGCTGGCCGCGGCGGCCGCGTTTCGTCGTCACGACGATAACGCCGTTGCCCGAGCGGACACCCCAGATCGAAGCCGCGACGGCGTCTTTCAACACTGTCACGGATTCGATGTCATTTGGGTTCAGGTTACTGATCGGCCCGTCATAGGGAAAATTGTCGACCACCACCAGCGGTTGGTCATTGCTGAACAGCGTGCTGTGACCTTGGATGTTGATGTCGGTACCGCCGTTGGACCCGGCCAGGGTGTTTTTATTGAACACCAGGCCGGAGACGTTGCCCTCCAGGCGGTCCAGAATGTTATCGCTTACTCGGTAGTTAAAGGTCTTATTGTCCACCTGTGCAAAGCTGCCGGGTGTTGTCGCAGACGACACCCGCTGATAGCCCGTATTGTATCCCACAACTACCTGGCTAAGTTCGTTATTCGCAACTCGCAGGGTCAGGTCGATCTCGTTCCGGCCCGCCAAGCGGATCTCCTGCCGTTCATAGCCGACGAACGTCACCGCGATCGTCGCGTCCGGGTCGACGCCTTTCAGGCTGAAATTACCGTTTACGTCCGTAGAGGTCCCATGTTTCGAACCTTTGACTACGACACCTGCCCCCTGCAAGGGATTGCCAAGGGAATCCGTGACCCGACCGTGAATATCTGCCAGCGGCGCGGGCGCCGAGTTTTCGGCTCCCTGCATGCTGGCTGCAGGCTTAGGTGTTATCTTTATGATTGTACCGTCCATCTTATAGTTCACTGGCTGGTCTTTGAAACAAAGATCCAGGACCTCCTCCAGTGAACCATTGTTTACCGATATGTCAACCCTCCGTGCGCCGATAACATCCTGATTGGTAATGACATAATCGGCCCCGGTTTGGAGGCTGATCTGGCGAAGAACTTCTTTGATGGTTGCTTGCTTCAGGTGCAGGGTAATACCTTGCGAATAGCCCGAGTGGGCGCTAACCTGGAAGACGGCTACTAAAAGGATGAACGCTGTCATCTTCATAACCCTGAGTGTTTTGGTGATCCAACCCATACGCAAGGGTTGGCAGAGAACCTTAATTCGCATACCTTAGTGGTGTTTAGTGATTAATGAAGCAGTCTTTGCTGACGTTGTTTTAAATCACTTTAATTTCCGCCGGGGGTGCTTCCAACACTCCCGGTTTTCATTAAAGCAATACGTTAAAATTAAAAATTTACCTGCTTAGCAATCTCTCAAAGTACTCTTTCAAAAAGAGAAGGTGGCTGTGGAAACAACCCCCCAGCTCGGGCAACTTAAAAATGGTATTTGATAGCGCGCCCTCGTCTCTTTATTACACATGAGAAAACCGCTAAGACTAATACATTCAATAGTCAGGCAATCGTGTCGCTTATAAGTGTGGTATGAGAGGTAGGATGAATTAGGGTCATCATATCAACTCAAACTAGTAGAATAGGTTACTGTTAATAAGAGCAGGGAAAAACACTTTTGATCCAGATACGCTTTAGTAAACTTTTGAGTGCAATTCCCATGCTCTTCCGGAAAGTGAATGGCGGCGCACATAATCGTACCCAACTATTTCTGTGTGATTAAACTCTGCCGATCTTTCATAGGTACTACTTTGGTAGGACAATTATTTTCTTCTCCCCTCCTTCATTTTCTATTTTGAATTGTACGTGCCCGGATGATTCTAGCATGCTGAACACCTTAGAAACATTATTACTACGCCTTATCCTACCTGAAAAGGTTGTCGTGATTTGTTCCGGGTGCTGGATTTCTACATCGACATCATACCAACGAGATAGCTGGCGCATGACGGAAGATATATCCAGATCATCAAAATCAAACCTATCATTCACCCATGCCGTAGCGGCTTGGGTATCGACTGTATTTACTTTAATTAATCCGTTTTTAAGGAGTTGGGCCTGCTGACCAGGAACGATTATTTTTGAGGTGGAACCGTTCAGGATCTTCACCGATCCTTCGAGCAAGGTAGTTTTTGCGGTCACTTCATCAGCGTAAGCATCTATATCAAAATGGGTACCCAGGACTTGCACCTGCATCTGGTTGACCTCTACCCGGAAAGGTTTATCCTTGTTATTAGCAACTTCGAAGTAAGCCTGGCCGATCAACATAACCTGGCGTGTATTTCCTGCAAAAAAGGTCGGAAACCGTAGGCTGGATGCCGAGTTCAGCCAAACCTTACTTCCATCCGGAAGTATAATCCGGTACTGTCCCCCGCGGGGAATATTTATCGTATGCCAACTAACCTCGAGGTCTCTAGCTTTATCGATTTTGTCATACGCTATCAGGTTAGAATCCTGCTTTACGACACTCACGGCCCCTTGTTGCATTATGGAACCTGTAGCGGCATTGTCCAAATTTATTGTCCGCCCACTGGCGAGGGTTAAAGTTGCCTTATTACCACCTGGCAAGAGGTCTCTTTCAGCCCGTACTATATTTTTCACTTGCACATTTCCACTTTTCGAATAATAATACCAAAAACCAGAAGTAATTGCAATGGTGACTATAACTGCGGCTACCAGCTTTGTAAAACCGGACGAGAACCTGTGACGGATCACTCTACCAGGTTCGGCAGGCGCACCACTGATTTGCCGCCAGGATCTTTCCTCCGAGTCGGCCTCTGTCTCCAATGCCCTTTGATAAATTTCATCTTGCCGGTCGGCGTTCTCGCGCCAGAAATTGTACCATGCCTTATTTTTTTCGGAAAGGTTGATCCAGGAATACAATTCGGCAGCTTCCTGGTCAGTAAGCTTCCCCTCTTGTTCTTTGGATAGTAGTTCAAAAAATCGTTTTGACATAATGGCCTGTCTGCATTTTTAAATGAGGGTATACCCCTATACATTTATAAGACAACACCCCCGAAAAAAGTGAGTACACGATTTTGAACTTTTTTTATTTTTTTTTAGCGGGCAGTATAATCCGCTGACTAAGAATGGAATAGATAGAGCAATAAATATTTATCTGGAACTTGAGCTGTTTAGGAATTAAAGGTATGAATAAAACAGCTCGTGATTATTGAAGCTGCAGAGCAAACGGAAACGGACTGAGCACTCATCAGTGTTTTCTGCAGCTGAGATTTGGCTCGCTGTAAATGTTTTCTTACCGTTCCTATGCTGATCGATAGAGCAACGGCGACTTCTGCATGGCTAAGATTTTCATCATAAACTAGGCGCACTACCTCTTTGGATTGGGTAGGAAGCATATTGACGGCAGATCTCAACCGAGCCTCCTGGTATTCCGCGAACCCGATGGTATACTCAAAATCCAGGTCCGTATCCAAAAGCTCAATAAAACGCTTTTGATGATACGCCAGCCGCGCGTGCATTTTTATGCTATTAAGAGCTGCATTTTTAACAGTTACAAGCAGGAAATTGCGAATGTTAAATACCCCGCTTGGGGGATCACTGAATCGATGCGTTTGTTGAAATAATGCGGTAAACCCCTTTATGACTATATCGGCAGCTTCATCTGTTCGATCCGTGATACTATAAGCCAAGGCAAATAGTTCCTTGTGAAAGGCTTTGAAAAGCGCATTATGTGCTATTCGATCCTTTGCTAAAAAGTCCTGCATAAAAGATGCCGATTCCAAGTAGGTCATATCATACAATTACAGCTCCCACAATAATGAATTTGCGACAGTGCCATCCTATACAGTTTGGTTAAAGCGAACACTAATTTCAAGGATAAGACGCGTGAATTAAATCACCATGCCACAGGTAGGTTGTAGGTTAAACAGAGCCTGATAAAAGTTACGTTCCTTAAACCGTTTTTGATGTTAACGAATTAAAGAATTTTTGCAAATGATGAAGGATCACCTGAGGGTTTTCCCGCATCGAATATCTCTCAAAAGAAAATAAAACAAACTGTATTACCAAGTTTTTTGCAAAAAAATGGCATTAATTCCGTGTTACCTCCTCTCGCGTTGAACAAATCCTTCTGATGAAAGCACCCAAATTTTTGAAATTAAACAACTGTAAAATGAAGAGAAAAAACGGCTTAAAGAAAATCTTCCTAGCGGAAAGACCTTCCAGTTCAGTTGAATACCACCTGCGAAGGCGTTCGATGAACTTGCGCAAGGATGTCGTAAGAAGTCTCTGCAAAGGTAGTAAAACACACCTGAATCTTTGTAGAATAAATTCTATTCGGATATCAAAAATGTTGGAGTCATGCATTTGGAAGGTCGGATGCTCGTGAATCAGGCTAGCAATCAGTGTAAGTTGTAAGTGCATTGTTTCTGATTGCGCTACCGCCCGCCGGCCCTCCTCGGCGATAATGCCGCTCGGAGAAACTGCGTTAGGAACGGCTGCCATTACGCACGGCAATGAACAAAAATCTTTTAGCCGATTCCTCGCTTTCTTGCTCCCTTATCCGGGTTCTGAGAAGAGCAAAAGCATCATCGGTGATCCTATCAGCATCCGCACCCTTTCCCACTAGCTGCTCGCTAAAATCCTTAATAATATTCCTATGTCTGTCAACGAACAGTTTGAAAATATCGTCATCATCTGACCCTTCTTTAAGCAAGATAAAAACCATGTCAGGCTCCAGTTCATCCCTTTGCTGCATATTCATTGATAATAGTAAGATAATTCTTTTTCATCTTTCATTTCTATCCTCTCTTTTCTTTTTTGCGGCTTTCTTTGATTTCATGATTTAAGCTTGAGTTCCTTCCAAAATAGGAATAATTTTCATTCTTTACTAATAGAAAAGATTGGGCCATTATTGGAATCAAGTATACATATTCCTTCATTCGTTAGAGTTAATCTTAATGACAGATGAATATTTGAAGAATGATCTGAAGAATCTCTGTAAGGCTACAGACATTTTTTTTCAACCCTAAACCCTTAAAGCTGCGAAAATATGAAGTTTTAAATAGGTACGGCCTGTTAACTGTTTATTTTCGGTCTATATTTGCCACACTGTTGCAGACTGGCGTCTACATATCCTCATAGCAGACGATGATCCTGATGACCAAACCTTTTAGGCGGAGGCATTGCGGTACAATTGCCTTTCAGCTGACAAATAAAACTTTTGCCCGTCGCATGCTCGTTATGAAATATTTCTATGTGGATGTCTTTCCCGTAATCCTTCACAAAATCGTTCTTTACCCATTCTAAGGGAATAATCTGTGAAAAACTCACTCGTGACTCCTCCTCAATTATATGTTGGAGATTGCGTTTCACAAATAAATTACTTGTTGGTTCGACCGCTGCATACGTTATAAACGTGGTTTTATAAACTGCAAAAAAACACCAATCGCGAGGAAAATTATTCCAGTGATTCGCATCATCCGGATATATTGTTTTGGTGTGAGCTTCCGCTGCAAAATATCCGTTTCCTTCCAAATCCATCTCCTGTAGATGTCTGGTTTAATAATATATATAATGCCGAAAATGATCAGGATGATTCCCCAGGTCATGGTTCGAGGGTATTGTTGGTTGGATCGAAGATAGGAAAAATCGTCTTATAATATTATGACAAATATAGCGGCCTATCTTTGATAGCTTACCCTCGTTTGAGCTCCAAAGACTTGCCAAAAGCCGACCTATCCATTCGTGTTAGTACAGACGAGCAGGCCGATAAAGGATATTTGGGAACAGGAAGGTCGCCTATCATCTAAGCTAAAAGTTGAAAGCCTCTGCGAGGCAAAGGCTTTCAACTTCATGTCGGCTTCTCCGTGAATCTTATTTTGGCTCGAACAGATATTGAGCCGTGAATCCATTGATCGGACATGTTCCGTTCGGGACCGCATTGTAAAACTGTGACGAAACTTTCCAGGGATAGCCAATCGCGCAGCCGGTCATGCCGGTCGAATCGCTCATAAAACCATACATCAAGGCCCCGAACGGAACATGTGTGTATATCTGATTGCCGGCGTAGGTCGGCCCAGGCGTTCTGGGTTCGGCAATCTCCGGGAATTGAGCGAGGTACTCCCTGGTGATATAACTAAGATCGGGTTCTTGGACGCCAAGCTCTTTCATCGTTTTTTTTGTGGATTCGAGAACTTCTTGCAGATGGGTTTCTGTAATTTCCTTTTTCATATCAATTGATTAGTGGTTAACGCATGTAGCAGGATCCAGCCATATTTAAGCTTTTATCAGTGCCTAAAACTATTCCGTTCCCGTCATCTTAGCAACCGTATAAACACGCTTTTTTACCCACTGCTGCTGGTTGCGCCTACTCTGGATCCGTGTGATCGCTCCTAATGCAGCAGGTTCCGCACCAACCCTAACAGATCATAGCGCGGTTTCCAGCCCCAGTCGGTGCGGGCGGCCGAGTCGTCGAGACTCGATGGGCCCGGCTCGTCAGGCAGATTCCAGACATCGAGCCGGACGCGGGGATTGTGCTGCTGCAGTTCGGTCAACAGGTCGGCGACGGAAACGGAAGGGCCTGCCAGGTTGTAGCTGCCGCGTTCGCGAATAGAGGCTTTGGGAGCGGCCATCAGTTCAATGGTCGCCCGGACGGCGTCTTCGAGGTGGAGGACTGGTCGCGGCTGATCGGTGACCGGAAGCGGGGTTGTCACCGGAGGCGGATTGTTG
>Ga0193716_1000438_pt1 | contig 25504 bp, 25 predicted proteins | sample U2c1metaG_FD_145901 | JGI IMG/M metagenome (GOLD analysis project Ga0193716, IMG submission 145901) | Soil microbial communities from a riparian zone of the East river system, Colorado, United States - U2c1 | ecosystem: Environmental > Terrestrial > Soil > Riparian zone | place: USA: East River...
CCGTGGGCTCGTCCTCGGACGTGTCGCTGTCCAACTGCTGATCTTCGTCAGATGGAGACACACCAGCCACCGTTCTTCAGCTCGAACGGCAGCGGCACGGCCTGCGCGCCACTGCCGGCCAGAGTGATGTCGACCGTGGCGAGCTCTTCGGAGATCATGTTGACCTTGCCGACCTCGGCGGTGCTCCCGCTGCCCGCGGCGACGGTGTACAGCGTGCCGCCGTCGGTCTTCGCGCAGGTCAGCGCCGTCGCGGCGGGCTCGTCCTGGCCGTTGACCGCGTCAACGTAGTCCTGTGCGGCCGCCGACACGTCCGCGTCGCCGCCACCGCCGCCACCGGTCGACTCCTCGGTCGTCGTCTCGTCGGTGGACGTGTCCTCGGTCGTCGGGTCGTCCTCCGCCGTCGGGGTCTCGTTGGTGCTGCTCTTGTTGTCGGACGCGGTGTTGCCCTTGTCGTCGTCCTTGTTGAGCAGGTACACGGCCAGGCCGCCGCCGCCGAGCACGAGCACGGCGATCACCACGATCGCGATGATCATGCCGCGCTTGCTCTTCGGCGGCTCGCCGCCGGGGTAGCCGGGCTGGCCGTAGCCGGCCGGCTGCTGCTGCCCGTACGGGTCCTGGCCGAACTGCTGGGTCTGCCCGTACTGGCCCGACTGTCCTGGCTGCTGACCGTACTGCTCCGGCTGGCCGTACTGCCCTGGCTGGCCAGGCTGCTGCCCGTACTGCTCGGGCTGCCCGTACTGGCCAGGCTGCTGACCGGGCTGGCCAGGCTGACCGGGCTGCTGGCCGTACTGCCCGGGTTGCTGGCCGTACGGGTTCTGCTGCCCGTACGGGTCCGGCTGCCCTGGCTGTTGCGGCGGGTAGGTCATGACTACGGCTCCGATTGTTGGGGACGTTGCTGGTCTAGCCCTTGGCTTCGCCGCAGAACCGCCACTGGCCGTCCTCCTCGACGATCTTGATCAGGATCTTCGGCTTCTCGGTCGTGCCGTCGGCCGTCAGCTCCAGGTCGATCTTCGCGCTGGCGGTGTTGCCGTTGACATCCGGCTCACCGCTCGGCGACGCGGTGATGTCGTACGGCTCCAGGTCGCTCTCGAGCTGCGACGTGTTCGTGCCGAACTTCTTCTTGTACGCCGCGCACGAGTTGTTGACGACGTCCGCGAAGTCCTTGTTCTCGTACGCCGCCATGTAGTCGTCGCGCACGTCGTCCGGGGAGTTACTGGGATCGCTCGATTCGGTGTCCGACGACGACGCGTCGTCGGTCGCCTTGCCGGCCGACGACGAGGTGGTCTTGTCGGCCGCGGTGTCGCCCCCGTCGCCGTTGTCCTTCGTGAGGAAGTACACGGCGAGGCCACCGCCGCCGAGCAGCATCACCGCGATCGCCACGATGGCGACGACCATCCCGGTGTTCTTCTTCTTGGGCGGCTGACCCGAGCCGCCCGAGTAGCTGCCGAGGCCCTGGTAGGAGGACTGCCCGAACTGGCCGGGCTGCTGCGGCCCGTACTGGCCCGGCTGCTGCGGTGGATAGCTCATATGGGGCCTCGAAACTCCTTCGCCCGCGTGCGCGGGGGCGTGTGTTGCCGTACCAAGCAGACGGGGCGCGGGCGCCGCCCGTTCCCGACGAAACCCATCGTAGGAGAGCGGTACGACAACGGCCGCCGCCGGGACACGCCCGACGACGGCCGGTTGACCAGATCGTTACCGCGGTTGGCGGCTCAGCTACCCGGGGCGAAACCGCTCACGCACCAGTCGCCGTTCTCGTTCTTGAGGTTGAGCGTGGCCTTGATGTCGCCGACGCCCTGTGCGGCCTCCGGCACATCGCCGCCCAGCCGCATGGTGATCGCGGCCGTCGCCGAGTCGCCGTCCTGTTTGACGTCGCCGAGCGTGAACTCGACTGTGACGTTCTCCATACCCGGCGCCATGCTGGTCGGATCGACGGCGTCCTTGACCGTCTCCTTGTCCGCGCTGCACGTGATGTCGGTCAGCGTGTTGACGTCCTGGTCGTTCGCCGCGGCCACCGCGGCCTCGGCAACGCCTTCAGGACTGCTCGTGTCCGAGCCACCGGTCAGCACGATGATGAGCACCACGACGATGGCCACGACGACCACGCCGCCACCCGCGAGGATCCACGGCATGGGGCTCTTCTTCTGCGGTCCGTAACCGTACGGACCGGGCTGACCGTAGGGCGGCTGCTGACCGTATTGCCCGGGTTGGGGGTATCCGCCGGGCTGCTGCTGCTGGGGGTAGCCACCCTGTTGCGGGTACCCGCCCTGCTGGGGGTAGCCGCCCTGCTGCGGGTAGCCACCAGGCTGCTGACCTGGGCCGGGCTGCTGACCGTACCCGGGCTGGCCGCCCCAGGGACCAGGCTGCTGCGGCGGTTGCGACATGTCCTACTTCTCCTTTTTCGTGGCGATCCCCTCGCCGAGTCCGATGGTGGTCGCCAACGGCTCCGTCGTCGGTCGACTACCTGACGCACCGTAGCTGGTGGGTGGTTCCCTCACGCGCCGAGATGGCACGATCTGTCGGCCCCGATTGTCGTTTCCGTGATGTGACGCGAGAGTTCCGACATGTGGATGGGGTCCGTTTGTCGGTCTACACCGGTACCGTGGGGTAAGAGAAACTTCGGGAGGAGGTGCCGACATGCAGCACAATCATCCCGGTGGTCGGCCAGAGGAGGCCGACGAGCACGGCGCTGGACCTGAGGCGGCTTCTGGGCACGAACCGTCGGAAGCTGCCCAGATCCGGTTCCTCGAAGAGGAAGTAGCGCTGCTGCGCCGGAAACTGACGGACTCGCCACGGCATGCGCGGCTGCTGGAGCAGCGGCTTGCTGAGGCGTCGGAACGGGTCAGCCAGTTGACTGAGCGTAACTCCAAGCTGGTCGAGACTCTGCGCGAGGCTCGCAGCCAGCTACTCGCTCTTCGAGAGGAGGTCGACCGGCTCGCCCAGCCGCCAAGTGGCTACGGCGTGTTCCTGCAGGGCCATGAGGACGGCACAGTCGACGTGTTCACCGCGGGCCGCAAGATGCGGGTGGCGTGTTCGCCCGCGGTCGAGGTGGTCGACCTGCGTCGTGGTCAGTCGGTGCGGCTGAACGAGGCGCTCACCATCGTCGAGGCAGGCCAGTTCGAGCGGATCGGCGAAGTGTCGACGCTGCGCGAGCTGCTCGCCGAGGCGGACGACGACGTCGCGCCGATGCGGGCGTTGGTCGTCGGGCACGCCGACGAGGAGCGCGTGGTCTGGCTCGCCGAGCCGCTTCGTGAGGCCACCCTCAAGCCGGGTGACTCGCTGCTCGTCGACACCAAGTCGGGCTACGCCTACGAGCGGGTGCCGAAGGCCGAGGTCGAGGACCTGGTGCTGGAGGAGGTGCCGGACGTCGACTACGAGTCGATCGGTGGCCTGTTCCGGCAGATCGAGCAGATCCGCGACGCGGTGGAGCTGCCGTTCCTGCACGCCGAGCTGTTCCGTGAGTACGAGCTGCGGCCGCCCAAGGGTGTCCTGCTCTACGGCCCGCCAGGGTGTGGCAAGACGCTCATCGCGAAGGCGGTGGCGAACTCGCTCGCCAAGAAGGTGGCGGCGGTGCGCGGCGACGGCAAGGCGACCGAGGCCAAGTCGTACTTCCTCAACATCAAGGGCCCCGAGCTGCTCAACAAGTTCGTCGGCGAGACCGAGCGGCACATCCGGCTGATCTTCCAGCGGGCGCGGGAGAAGGCCTCGGAGGGCACACCGGTCATCGTGTTCTTCGACGAGATGGACTCGATCTTCCGCACCAGAGGCAGCGGTGTGTCCTCGGATGTCGAGACCACGATCGTGCCTCAGTTGCTGAGTGAGATCGACGGTGTCGAGGGCCTCGAGAACGTCATCGTGATCGGCGCGTCCAACCGCGAGGACATGATCGACCCGGCGATCCTGCGGCCCGGCCGCTTGGACGTCAAGATCAAGATTGAGCGGCCGGACGCCGAGGCGGCGCGGGACATCTTCTCGAAGTACCTCACCGTCGGCCTGCCGATCCACGCCGAGGACCTCGCCGAGTTCGGCGGGGACCGCAAGGCGACGATCGACGCGATGATCCAGCACACGGTCGAGCGCATGTACGAGGAGACGGAGGACAACCGCTTCCTCGAGGTCACCTACGCCAACGGTGACAAGGAGGTGCTCTACTTCCGCGACTTCAACTCGGGCGCGATGATCCAGAACATCGTGGACCGGGCGAAGAAGGGGGCGATCAAGGCGGTGCTGGAGACCGAGCAGCACGGCCTGCGCGTGCAGCACCTGCTGGACGCGATCGTCGACGAGTTCGCGGAGAACGAGGACCTGCCCAACACCACGAACCCGGACGACTGGGCACGAATCTCCGGCAAGAAGGGGGAGCGGATCGTCTACATCCGCACCCTCGTCACCGGGAAGAACCAGGAGTCCGGCCGGGCGATCGACACGGCGACGAACACGGGCCAGTACCTGTAGGTGCTCGGACTCGGATTGGCGGCACTCGGCCGGCCGGCGTACATCAACGTCGGCCGGTCCGAGCTGCCGCCTTCTCGCTCTGTGGCGGCCATGCGGGACGCGTCGTGGGCGGTGCTCAACACCGCGTACGAGGCGGGCGTGCGATGGGTCGACGTGGCCCGTTCGTACGGTCGCGCGGAGGAGTTCCTCGCCGGCTGGCTGGAGACCCGCGCGCCGGCCGACCTGACCGTGTCCAGCAAATGGGGCTACACCTACGTCGGCGGCTGGCGGATGGACGCGCCGGTGCACGAGCAGAAGTCGCACACGCTCGAGCGGTTCCGGTCGCAGTGGGCCGAGAGCACGGCGCTGCTCGGCGCGCGGCTCGCGCTGTACCAGGTGCATTCGCTCACCCCGGACAGCCCGCTGTTCGAGGATCTGGCGCTGCAGGACGCGTTGGCGGCGCTGCCGGTGCGGGTCGGCTTCTCCACCTCCGGGCCGGCGCAGGCGGCCGTCGTGCGCAGGGCGCTGGCGCTGACCAGGCACGGGAAGCCGGTGTTCACGGCCGTGCAGTCGACGTGGAACGTGCTGGAGCCGTCCGTCGGGCCGGCGCTCGCGGAGGCCCATGCCGCCGGCGCGCACGTGCTGGTCAAGGAGGCGCTCGCCAACGGACGTCTCGCCGTGGACCCGCCGGCGCCGGTCGCAGAGGCGGCCTCGGCCGCCGGGGTCGGCGCCGACGCGGTCGCACTGGCCGCCGCGCTGGCCCAGCCGTGGGCGGACATCGTCCTGTCCGGCGCCGCGGGCGTCCACCAGTTGGCGAGCAACCTGGCCGCGTCGACGGTGGGGGAGATCGACCTGCCCGACCTGGCCGAGCCGCCGCCCGAATACTGGCGGCACCGCTCCAGCCTGGCCTGGGGCTAGGTCGTGTCTGATGGATCATCGCGGGCGGGTTGCCAGAGTCTCGCCCTGAGCAGCGGAAGCTAAGGGGAACGTGACGGCACTCAGCCACTAGCCACCGGCTGTCCGCGCCGTACGCTGGAACGTGACCAACACTTTTGATTCCGGGGAGGCGGACTAGTAGACCAACTGCGGACTGCCTCTGGAGCGCAGCCCCGTAGGGTGAGGTCATGCGCAGGATCATGGGTACCGAGGTGGAGTACGGGATCGCCGTCCCGGGAGACGCCACCGCCAACCCGGTACTGACCTCTACACAGGTCGTACTGGCCTACGCCGCGGCCGCGGACATCCCTCGAGCGCGGCGCGCCCGCTGGGACTACGAGGTCGAGTCGCCACTGCGGGACGCGCGGGGTTTCGACCTCGGCGCGCCCGGCATGCCGCCGTCGGACCCGGATGTGGAGGACCTCGGGGCCGCGAACGTCATCCTCACCAACGGCGCGCGCCTGTACGTCGACCACGCGCACCCGGAGTACTCCGCACCCGAGGTCACCAACGCGCGCGACGCCGTCATCTGGGACAAGGCGGGGGAGCGGGTGATGGAGGAGGCCGCCATGCGCGCCGCCACCGTGCCCGGCCAGCCGCGCCTGCAGCTTTACAAGAACAACGTGGACGGCAAGGGCGCGAGCTACGGCACCCACGAGAACTACCTGATGGCCCGCAGCACCCCGTTCACCGCGATCATCGCCGGGCTGACGCCGTTCTTCGCGTCGCGGCAGGTCATCTGCGGTTCCGGCCGGGTCGGCGTCGGCGCCGCCGGTGAGGAAGCCGGGTTCCAACTGTCCCAGCGTGCCGACTACATCGAGGTCGAGGTCGGGCTCGAGACCACGCTGAAGCGCGGCATCATCAACACCCGCGACGAGCCGCACGCGGACGCGGACAAGTACCGCCGCCTGCACGTGATCATCGGTGACGCGAACCTCGCCGAGACGTCCACGTACCTGAAGGTGGGCACGGCCGCGCTGGTGCTGGACCTGATCGAGTCGGGCGTGCGCTTCGACGCGCTCAAGCTCGCCGACCCGGTGCGCGCGGTGCACACGCTGAGCCACGACCCGACGCTCAAGGCGACGGTCGAGCTGGCGAACGGCCGAGCTGGTCACGCAGAACATCGAGCGGACCGAGCAGGACGCGGTGTCGATGGACGTCCTGCGCACGTGGGGCGAGATCCTCGACGCGCTGGGCCGCGACCCGATGGAGTGCGCGGACCGGCTCGACTGGCCGGCCAAGCTGCGGCTGCTGGAGGGCTTCCGCGCCCGCGACGGTCTCGGCTGGTCCTCGCCTCGGCTGCAACTGGTCGACCTGCAGTACTCGGACGTGCGGCTCGCGAAGGGCCTGTACAACCGGCTGGTCACCCGCGGCTCGATGAAGCGGCTGGTCAGCGAGGACGAGGTGCAGGCGGCGATCACCAAGCCGCCGCAGGACACGCGGGCGTACTTCCGCGGCCGCTGTCTCGAGCTTTACCCTAGTGCGATCGCGGCGGCGTCCTGGGACTCGGTCATCTTCGACCTGGGTCGCGAGTCACTGGTCCGGATCCCGACCTTGGAGCCGCTGCGCGGCACCAAAGCCCACGTCGGAGCCCTGTTGGAGGCCTCGGAGACGGCGGCACAACTCGTCGACGCGCTGACCGGCGGGTCGAGACGCTAGGACGTTCGCTCACGGCGAATCCCGATCATCGGCCGGATGGTCCGCGAAATTGTCGGTGCCGGTCGGTAATCTTGAGACAACAATCCCGATGCGGGAGGCGACATGGCCCAGGAACAGACTCAACGGCAAGGCGGCGGTGACGGCGACGACGACGACGTCGAAGGCGGCGGGCCGGCCGGTCAGGAACGTCGGGAGAAGCTCGGCGAGGACGTCGACACGATCCTGGACGAGATCGACGACGTGCTCGAGGAGAACGCCGAGGACTTCGTCCGTGCGTACGTGCAAAAGGGCGGGGAGTAGGTTCTCCGCTCAACCCCTGTCGGACAGCTCGAACTAGCAGAACGAAAGCAGGCATGGACCACAATCCGTCTCGCGCCATGCCCGGCGCCTCCCTGCCGGCTGCGTACCTGTCGGCCGGCACGTCCTCGTTCATCGACTTCCTCCGGGTGCAGGCACCACACCTGCTGCCCGGCGGTGGCGGAACGGGCATGGAGGACCCGGTGCGTGCCCGCCACGCCGCCGACCTCGCGCAGCAAGTGCCGCACGGCACCACGATCGTCGCCGTGACGTTCGACGGTGGCGTGCTCATCGCCGGCGACCGCCGTGCGACCTCGGGCAACCTCATCTCGAAGCGCGACATGGAGAAGGTGTACGTCACCGACGCCTACTCGGCGGTCGGCATCGCCGGCACCGCGGGTCTCGCGCTGGAGATGGTGCGGGTCTACCAGGTCGAGCTGTCGCACTACGAGAAGATCGAGGGCGTCTCGCTGTCCCTGGACGGCAAGACGAACAAGCTCGCCGCACTCGTGCGCGGCAACCTCGAAGGGGCCATGCAGGGCCTCGCGGTGTTGCCGCTGTTCATCGGCTTCGACATCGACGGGGCCGACCCGGCGCAGGCCGGGCGGATCGTGTCCTACGACGTGGTCGGCGGCCGCTACGAGGAACGGGCCGGCTTCCACGCGGTCGGCTCCGGCTCGCTGTTCGCCCGTGCGGCCCTGAAGAAGCTGTGGGACCCGCAGGGCGATGTCGCCTCCGCGGTCCGCAACGCGGTCGAGGCCCTGTACGACGCGGCGGACGACGACTCGGCCACCGGTGGGCCCGACCTTGCCCGCAAGATCTATCCCAGCATCATCACGATCACCGCGGCCGACGGCGCTGTGCACCTGCCGGAGGAGGCGGCGGCCGAGGTCGCCGAGACCGTGGTGACCGAGCGGACCAGCCGGCCGCGCGGCTGACACCCCTGATCCTGACGAACGAGGAGCCCACGCTGTGACGATGCCGCTGTACGCCTCACCCGAGCAGTTGATGCGGGACCGCTCGGAGTATGCCCGCAAGGGCATCGCGCGGGGCCGCAGTGTGGTCGCGCTCAAGTACTCCGGCGGGGTGCTGTTCGTGGCCGAGAACCCGTCGGCCATGTTGCACAAGGTCTCGGAGATCTACACCCGCATCGGGTTCGCCGCGACCGGCCGGTACAGCGAGTACGACGGCCTGCGCCGCGGCGGCATCCGGCACGTCGACCTGTGGGGGCTCGCCAACGACCCTCGGGACGTGTCGGCCCGCCAACTCGCCAACGTGTACGCCCAGACGCTCGCCACGGTGTTCTCCGACCAGGTCAAGCCCTACGAGGTGGAGCTGTGCGTCGCCGAGGTGGGGGTCACGGCGGAGGCCGACCAGCTCTACCGGCTGACCTACGACGGGTCGATCGTCGACGAGCCGTCCTACCTGGTCATGGGCGGTCAGACGGAACCGATCTCCAACAAGATGAAAGAGGCGTACGAGGTAGGCATGTCACTGGACGCCGCGGTCAAGTTCGCGGCGGCGGCGCTGTCGGCCGGCACGACGACGACCGGCGCCAACGGCGACAACGGTGTCGGCAAGCTCGAGGTGGCCGTGCTGGAGCGGTCGCGGCCGAAGCGGGCGTTCCGCCGGATCGAGGGCGCGGCGCTGACCGCGCTGCTTCCGGTGGCGGAACCGGCGGCCGACTCGGACCCGCCGGCGGCCGATTCGAACGGCGACGCCAAGGGCTCCGACGAGGCCTGATGAGTAGGAAGTCGATGACGCGTTCATCTCACCTCGGAGAGGCCAGGAGATCTATGTCCATCGAGCGCCTAGGCTAAAGGGATGCAGCGGCGGATCTTCGGCATCGAAACCGAGTTCGGCGTGACCTGTACGTTCCACGGACAGCGCAGGCTGAGCCCGGACGAGGTCGCGCGGTACCTGTTTCGACGGGTGGTGTCCTGGGGACGTTCCTCGAACGTGTTCCTGCGCAACGGCTCGCGTCTCTACCTCGATGTCGGCTCGCACCCCGAGTACGCCACCGCGGAGTGCGACGACCTGGTGCAGCTGGTCACGCACGACAAGGCGGGTGAGCGGATCCTCGAGGACCTGCTCGTCGACGCCGAGCGGCGGCTGGCGGACGAGGGCATCGGCGGCGACATCTTCCTGTTCAAGAACAACACCGACTCGGCGGGCAACTCGTACGGTTGCCACGAGAACTACCTGGTCACTCGGGCCGGCGAGTTCTCGCGGATCGCGGACGTGCTCCTGCCGTTCCTGGTGACGCGGCAGGTGATCTGTGGCGCGGGCAAGGTGCTCCAGACGCCGCGCGGCGCCGTGTACTGCCTGTCGCAGCGCGCGGAGCACATCTGGGAGGGCGTCTCGTCGGCGACCACCCGGTCCCGCCCGATCATCAACACGCGCGACGAGCCGCACGCGGACGCCGAGCGGTACCGCCGCCTGCACGTCATCGTCGGCGACTCGAACATGGCCGAGGCCACGACGCTGCTGAAGGTCGGCAGCGCGAACCTGGTCCTGGAGATGATCGAGGACGGCGTCCAGTTCCGTGACTTCAGCCTGGACAACCCCATCCGCGCGATCCGCGAGATCAGCCACGACCTGACCGGCCGGCGCCTGGTCCGGCTGGCCGGCGGCCGGGAGGCGTCCGCGCTCGACATCCAGCGCGAGTACTTCAGCCGAGCCGTCGAGCACGTGGCGAAGCGCGGCCCCGACCCGGTGGCCAACCGCGTCATCGAGCTGTGGGGCCGGACGCTGGACGCCGTCGAGGCGCAGGACATGTCCCGCATCGACCGTGAGATCGACTGGGCCATCAAGCACCGCCTCATCGAGCGGTACCAGCTCAAGCACAACATGGAGCTGTCGTCGCCGCGGATCGCCCAGCTCGACCTCGCGTACCACGACATCCGGCGTGGCCGCGGCATCTTCGATCTGCTGCAGCGCAAGGACCTGGTGGCGAGAGTGACCGAGGACGGCGAGATCGAGGCCGCCAAGGACACGCCCCCGCAGACCACGCGGGCCAAGCTGCGCGGTGACTTCATCGCCGCCGCGCAACAGGCCGGGCGCGACTTCACGGTGGACTGGGTGCACCTGAAGCTGAACGACCAGGCGCAGCGGACGGTCCTGTGCAAGGACCCGTTCCGTGCCGTGGACGAGCGAGTGGAGCGGTTGATCGCTTCGCTGTGAGTGCCTCCCGGGAGGCAGTCGGCGCCCGGCCCATCGGGTGGCACTTCGGCGGGCGCCGACACGTGCACGACCTACCCTCGAACGCATGAAGCTCGCCGACGTCGCCGCTGTCCTTGCCGATGACAGTCGGGCCACCATGTGTCTCGCGCTCATCGACGGGCGCGCCTGGACCGTCGGGGAGCTGGCGGCCGCCGCGCGGATCGCGCCTTCCACCGCCAGCGAGCACGTCGGCGCCCTCGCCGCCGCGGGCTTCGTGCGCACCCTCAAACAGGGCCGCCACCGCTACGTCCGGCTCGAGGGGCGCGACGTCGCCGAGCTCATCGAGCGGCTCGCCCACCACGGCGGCCACGAACCACCGAAAGGGTTGCGCGCCAGCGTTCGCGCCCGGCGGCTCGCCGCCGCCCGCACCTGTTACGACCACCTCGCCGGTCGGCTCGGGGTGGCGCTTCGCGACGGGATGCTCGCCGAGGGCCTCATCGACGACCGGGACGGGCTCGTGATCACCCAGCGCGGTCGGCACACGTTGGGCGAGTTGGGCGTCGAGCTCGGCAGGCCGCGGCGGGCGCTCATCAGGGACTGCCTCGACTGGACGGAACGCCGGGAGCACCTGGCCGGCGCCGTGCCCGCCGCCATTCTCGACCGCGCACTCGCGGCGGGCTGGCTCACCCGCGACCCCCACCGCGCGGTCCGGATCGGCGACAGCGCCTGGCCGGCGCTGGCGCGGCTGGGCATAGACGCACGCCGCGCCCGGAGCATTGATGCTCCGGGCACGGCGTCCGCGCGTCAGTCCGGTTAGACCTTCGTGAGCTCTCGGTCGGCGGCCGGGGCCGGTGCGCCCTCGTGCAGGCCGACCCGGTCGTGCACCCGCCGCAGGAGCGGTGGCGACCACCATGCGGCACGCCCGAGCATCCGCATGCCGATCGGCACCAGGATGCCTCGAATGAGAGTGGCGTCGATGAGGATCGCCAAGCCGCTGCCGATGCCGAACATCTGGAGGAAGCTGACCCCGCCGGTGCCGAACGCGAGGAGGCTCACCGCCAGCAGCACCGCCGCCATCGTGATCAGCCGGCCGGTCCGCGACAGCCCCTGTGTCACCGAGTCGGTCAGGTTTGCGCCGCTGTCCCGGGTCTCCTTGATCCGGCTCAGCACGAACACCTCGTAGTCCATCGACAGCCCGAACACGATGCAGAACAACAGCACCATCATGCTCGTGTCCAGCGGCAACGGCGTGAAGCCGAGCCACGACGACAGCCAGCCCTCCTGGAAGATCAGCACCATCGTGCCGAGCGTCGCGGACAGGCCGAGCACGTTGAACAGCAACGCCCGCAACGGCTGCAGCACGCTCCCGGTGAACAGGAACAGCAGCAGGAACGTGCTGATCGCGATCAGCGCCGCCGCGATCGGCAGCTTGCTCGTGATGGCGTCCTTGCTGTCGATCAACCGGGCCGCCTCGCCGCCGACCAGCACGTCCATGCCGTTCGTCGGCACCGCGCGGACCGTCCCGACCAGGTCCTGGCCCTGCGTCGAGTGCGGGTCGTAGTCGGTCAGCACCGACAGCCGCTGCACCATCGACTTCGACGCCATCGACACGTCGCCCTCGCCGGTCGCGTGGCCGTCGACGAACGTGCCGACGCTGGTGGACACCGACTCGACACCTGGCACCCTGGACAGGTCCGTCGCGTACTCGCCGATCGCCGAGGTGCCGGCCGGGTAGCGGGTCACCAGCTGCATGACCTTGCTGTCGTCGCTGGGGAAGTTCGCCCGCAGCGCGTCACCGACGACCCTGGTCTCCGACGCGGTCGTCAGCACCCGGTCGTCCGGCGTGCCGAACTCCACCTTCAGCAGCGGGAACGCGGCCGCCAGCAGCAGGATGACCACCGGCGCGCCGATCAGGACCGGCCGCCGCATGGCGGTCGCGGCGATCTTGGCCCACAGCGCGGACACCGAGCTCGGCGTGCCCTTCACCCACGGCAGCCGCAGCGAGTTGACCCGCTTGCCGAGCACCGCGAGCAGCGCCGGCAGCACGAAGATCGCACTGGCCATCGCGATGATCACCACGCCGATGCCGGCGTAGGCGAACGAGCGGAGGAAGTACAGCGGGAACACCAACAGCGTGGCGAGCGCTACCGCGACCGTCAGCGCGCTGAACATGATCGTCCGGCCGGCCGTCTCGACCGTGCGGGCGACCGCCTCGGTCGTGTCGCGCCCGCTGTCGAGCTCCTCACGGAACCGGGACACCATCAGCAGCGCGTAGTCGATCCCGAGGCCGAGGCCGAGCGCAGTGGTCAGGTTGATCGCGAAGATCGAGACGTCGGTGGCCGAGCCGAGGATGGACAGCAGCGCGAACGTGCCGAGCACGGCCAGCATGCCGATCGCGAGCGGCAGCAGCGCCGCGATCACCGAACCGAACACCACGACCAGCAGCACCAGGATGATCGGCACCGCGATCGACTCGGCCAGTGCGAGGTCGCTGCCGACCTGGTCGCCGATGTCGAGGCCGACCGCGTCCGGGCCGCCGACCAGCACGTGGAACGCGCCAGACTCGGCGCCGTACGCGTCTCGCAGGTCATCGACGTCACCGTCGTCGGTGAGCTTCGCGACCGCGATCGCGTAGTGGCCGTCGGCCGACCGCATCGGCGGGGCCTGCGTCGTGAAGTAGGAGGTGAAGTCGACCAACGTGGGGTCGGTGGCGAGCCGGTCGGTCAGCGCGGCCGCGGCGGTCCGGTTGGCCGGGTCGTCGACGGTGCCCGAGTCGGGCGACATCAGGAACACGACGTCGTTCTCGCCGCCGAACTGGGCGTTCATCAGTTCCTGTGCCTGGCTGGACGCGGCGCCCGGGTCGCTGAACCCGCCGTCGGTCTGGAGTTTTCCGAACGCCGTGAACCCCAACGCACCGGCGCCGATCATCAACAGGACCGTGACGGCCAGCACCGCTCGAGCGTGGGTCGCGGCGAACCGTCCGATTCGACCGAACATGACGTGCCCCTTGCCTAGCTGGATGTGTACATGCGCAAACTTGTCACGTGTTAACTTGCCATCGATGTTGGCTGGTGTCAACATCGGTTTCATGAAATCTTCAGCGTCGGGGAAACGCGGCTACCACCACGGGGACCTGCGCAACGCGCTGATCACCGCCGCGGCGCAGCTCGCGGCGAAGGGTGGGCCGGAGTCGGTGACCATCCGGGCGGCGGCCCGCAAGGCGGGCGTGACCCCGACCGCGGCCTACCGGCACTTCGCCGGGCACGAGGAGCTGCTCCTCATGGCGAAGGAGCGCGCGCTCGACGCGCTGACCGAGGCGATGCACAAGGAGGTCGCCGCGCGGTCGATGTCGAGCGACCCGGTGCACCGCGCGCTGGCCAGGTTCGGCGCGCTCGGCCGCGGCTACATCGCGTTCGCCCGTGCGGAGCCCGGCCTGTTCCGCACGGTGTTCGCACCGGAGGGACCGGTGCTCGACAACCGGGAGCGGGCGTCGAGCAACCCGTACCAGGTGCTGCTCGGCGCGTTGGACGAGCTCGTCGAGGTCGGCTACCTGCCGCCGGAGCGGCGCCCCATCGCGGAGCTGGCCGCGTGGTCGATGGTGCACGGCCTCGCGACCCTGCTGGACGGCCCGATGCGCGACCTGCCCGATGACATGCGCGAAGACGCGATGGTGCGCAGCATGCTGGTGCTCGCCGACGGTCTGAAGGGCACCGGGCTCACCCCCGCGCAGCAGGCGTCGCTTGCCGACGAGCTGGTCACGAAGCCGGACTAGCTCGTTCGCGGCTGCCGTCGGACCGAAGTCGAATGGCGTCGAGCCCGTTCGTAGCCAAGATGAGAGGCCGGCAACGGACCGGTCGCCACTCACCGGAGGCAGCTCGCCATGAAGCAGTACCTGCCCCGATCGTGGCGCTCAACCGAGCGGTCGCCGTCGCCGAGGTGCACGGACGAACCTTCCTGGAGACGCGACGGGCGCGCCTGACCCACGAGATCTAGCTCGTGGCCTCGCGTGCGTGCAGGTCCCGGACCGTCGGCGAGGTCGTGACCTGCTGCGCGTCCGGCGCGGTGCCCAGCACCCGGTCCGCGGTGCCCGAGGTCGTCACGGTGAACCAGTAGTGCTCGTTCTTGTAGTGGTGCAGCCGGTGGTTGCGCCAGATCGCGCGGTAGACGCGCGACCTCGGCCGGTAGTCGCTGTGGATCAGGTAGTGCGTCCACTCGTAGCCGAGGCCGAGCAGACCCACCACGACGAGATACGTCAGCCCGAGGCCCGGCCGGGGGAACGCGAGCAGCGCGACCGCGACGAGCAGCGGCAACAGCCACAGGAACACCTGCCACGGGATGAACACCAGCGGCACGTCCCGAGGGTCGGCGTGGTGTTCGCGGTGCTTGCGGGCCAGCAGCGGGTCGATGGTCATCCGGCCGAGACGCCGTGGCCGCCAGTGCAGCACGCACACGTGCACGACCCACTCGACGAACGGGAACACCGCGAGCATGACCAGGGGCGTCCACACGTCGGTCAGCCGCCACTCGCCGACCACGAGCCGAGCGACGACCGCGGCCGTCAGCATGGTCCCGATCAGCCACGGCGACGGATGCCGCAGGAACGCGCCCGCCGACGCACGGAGGCCGACCGACTTGCGTCGAGGGCCGGTCAGCCGTGACTCGTCGGCGCGAACCTGCTCACGCGCCAGCCGATCGACCTCACTCATGATATTCCTCCAGCCGCCGGATCGCCTTGAGTAGCGCGCCGGTCGCCGGTGCGAGGAGGTCCTCCGCCGCGCGGCGGGCCGCCTCCGCGTCGCCGACGACGATGGCGTCGGCGAGCGTCCGGTACGCCTCCACCCGGCTCACCTCGGCCGCCATCAACGTGGCCAGTGCGGCCAGAGCAGGCTCGTACGCGGCGCGCAGGCTGTTGAACATGAGCCGGAAGACGATGGAGTCGGCGCCGTCGACGACGTGGTCCCAGAACACGAGCGCGTGCCGCTGGCGGACGACCGGGTCCTCGTCGGCCTCGAGCGCCGCGACCGACTCGCGCAGTCGGGTGCCGATGCCGGCGCCGGCGCGCTCCGCGGCGAGCGCGGCCACCTTCGGGCCGACCAGGAGCCGGGCCTCCAGGACGCTGCGGGCGACGGACGGGTCGAGCTCGCCACGGGGGAGCAGCAGGCGGGGGAGCAGGTCGAGGCTCGCGTGCCGACGGTAGTCGCGTACGGTCGTCGCGTCGCCCTGCCGCACCTCGACGAGCCCCGCCTGCGCCACCCGCTGGAGTGCCTCGCGGACGGCCGGTCGGGACACGCCGAGGACCTCGGCCAGCTTGCGCTCGCTGGGCAGTGACTCGCCGGGCGCGAACTCGCCGCTGACGACATCTTCGAGGATCTGGTCGAAGACCTCGTCGGGTACCGAGCGGCGGGCTACGGGTTGCAGTGCCATATGACACTGGTACCCGCTTCACGCGCAAAGGTCAAGTGGTCATACCAGTTTGGTTGACGCCGGACTGGCCAATGGTGTCGAGCTCGGCGATGACGTCGGCCGACAGCACCAGGTCCGCCGCGGCGACGTTCTCCCGCAGGTGGGCGACCGACGATGTGCCCGGGATGAGCGCGATCGTCGCGGACCGCTGGAGCAGCCAGGCCAGTGCGACCTGCTGTGGCGAGGCGTCGAGCCGGGTGGCCACGGCGCTGAGCGTGTCGGACTGCAGCGGGGTGAAGCCGCCGAGCGGGAAGAACGGCGCGTAGGCGATGTTCTCGGCCGCGCACCGTGCGACGAGGTCGTCGTCCTTGCGGTTGGCGAGGTTGTAGAGGTTCTGCACGGTGACCACCGGCGCGATGGCCTTGGCCTCGGTGAGCTGGGTCGCGGAGGCGTCGCTGAGGCCGAGGTGGCGGATCAGGCCGGCCTTCCGCAGTTCGACCAGTGTGCCGAACTGCTCCGCGAGGGAGTCGGTGTCCGTGCCGTGCATGGAGAGCCGCAGGTTGACGACGTCGAGCGCGTCCACGCCGAGGTGCTCGAGGTTCTCGTGGACCTGCGCCTTGAGGTCGGCGGGTTCGTGGGAGGGGTGCCAGCCGCCCTGCGCGTCGCGGCGCGCGCCGACCTTGGTGACGATGCGCAGCTCGGCGGGGTAGGGGTGCAGTGCCTCCTTGATGATCTCGTTCACGACCACCGGCCCGTAGAAGTCGCTGGTGTCGATGTGGGTGATGCCGAGGTCGACGGCCGCGCGGAGCACGGCGACGGCCTCGTCGCGGTCCTTCGGGGGCCCGAAGACGCCGGGGCCGGCAAGCTGCATGGCGCCGTAGCCCATGCGGCTGATGGTGAGATCGTCGGCGAGTGTCAGTGTGCCGCCGAGGTTCGCGTTGCTCATGTGTGCTTCCAACTCCAACGTTGCGGTTGTAGTTCGATGGTAGCCCTGTGTCAATCGCAACCGCAACGTTGTGGTTGGAATCCCGTAAGCTCGCGGCATGTCATGGGACACGCAGGAGACCCGGCGGCGGCTGAAGGACGCGGCCACGGTCGAGTTCGCGGAGCGCGGGCCGGACGGCACGACCATGGCGCGGATCGCGGAACGGGCCGGCATCAACAAGGAGCGCCTGTACAAGTACTTCGGCGACAAGCGGACCCTGTTCGAGTCGGTGCTGTCCGACGAGCTGGACAAGCTCGCCGCCTCGGTGCCGCCGATGGCCCCGGCCTTCGACGACATCGGGGAGTACGCCGGCCACACGTTCGACTACCACCTGGCACACCCCGAGCTGGTGCGGCTGCTGCTGTGGGAGGGCCTGGCAGGCGGCCCGGCACCCGACGAGGTGAAGCGGACCGCGCACTACAAGGACAAGGTCACGGCCGTGGCCGCCGCGCAGCGCGCCGGACTTGTTGACGCCGCTCTCGACCCCGCGCACCTGGTGTTCCTGCTGACCGCCCTCGCTGCGTGGTGGGGCTCGGTGCCGCAGTTGGCCCGCATGCTCACCGACACGGACCCCGACGACAAGGAAGAACGCGCCCGCCGCCGGGAGTCCGTGGTCGAGGCCGCCAGGCGGCTGGCGGCACCGCGCTGACGGTTGGCGGGCCCCTGTCTCCGAGCGAATGGGACGTTCGCCCGAACACGTTGGCGCGCCCGCGGGACTCCCCTCGGTCAGTCGGGCTAGAGTTCGAAACGTGTCCGTCGTCCGTGCAGAAAGACTCGTCAACCTGGTGCTGTGTCTGCTGTCCACGCGCCAGTTCCTGCCCGCTGAGCGCATCCGCACGATCGTGCCCGGCTACAACGACGCGCCCAACGACGATGCGTTCTACCGCACGTTCGAGCGTGACAAGACCGAGTTACGCGAGCTGGGCATCCCGCTCGAGACCGGGCGCAACTGGTCCTTCGACAAGGTCGACGGCTACCGCATCGCCCGCCGCGACTACGAGCTCGGCGACATCGAGCTGGAGCCGGACGAGGCGGCCGCGGTCGCGCTGGCCGTGCGGCTGTGGGACTCGCCGGAGCTGACCGGCGCCGCGCACGGCGCGCTGCTCAAGCTGCGAGCCGCGGGCGTCGACGTCGACCAGGGCGTGCCGGCCGTGGTCGAGCCGAAGGTCCGCACGACCGAGCCGGCGTTCGCACCGCTGCTCGCCGCTGTGCAGGCAGGGCAGACGGTCAGCTTCGATTACCGCAGGCCCAGTCCGACCGAGCTGCGGTCCCGCACGCTCGAGCCGTGGGGCGTGGTGTCGTGGCGCGGCCGCTGGTATGTCGTTGGGCACGACCGCGACCGCGGCGCGCCCCGGTGCTTCCGGCTGTCCCGCATCGTCGGCGATGTCCGTTCGGTCGGCCGGCCGGGGGTGGTGCGGCGGCCGGCGGAGGTCGATCTGCTGAAGTTCGTCGCCAGCTCCAGCAGTGAGCCGTCCGAGACCGCGACGGTCCGGCTGTGGCTCGCGAAGCAGCGGGCGGCCGGGCTGCGCAGGCGAGCGACGGTCGTCGAGGAGCGCACGCTGGCCGACGTGCCCGGCGACGTCGTCGAGCTGGAGGTGCAGCACACCGACTCGGCGGCGAGCTGGATCGCGGGCTACGGCGAGGACGCGGTGGTCCTGGAGCCGGACGTGCTGCGCAAGGCCGTGCACGAGCGGCTGTTGGCCGTGGCGGAGGCGAAGTGAACACGTCGCAGGAGCGGCTGCCCCGGCTGTTGGCGCTGGTGCCGTACCTCATCGCGCGGCCGGGCATCGCGCTCGACGAGGCGGCGGACGACTTCGGGGTCAGTGCCCGGCAGCTCCGCAAGGATCTCGAGCTGCTGTGGATGTGCGGGCTGCCCGGGTACGGTCCCGGCGACCTGATCGACCTTTCGTTCGAGGGCGACACGATCACGGTCAACTTCGACGCCGGCATGAGCCGGCCGTTGCGGCTGACAGGCTCGGAGGCCACGGCGCTGCTGGTGGCATTGCGGGCGTTGCTGGACGCGCCGGGTGTGGCCGAGGCGGACGCGGTACGGCGGGCGGTCGCCAAGATCGAGGCGGCGGCCGGGCAGGCGCAACCGGCGGGCGTCGCGGTGGGCCTCGGCGTACGCGAGGTCGCGACGACGACCAAGGCGCGCGAGGTGGTGCAGTCGGCGCTGCGGGCGAAGAAGGCCGTGCACATGACGTACTACACGGCGTCGAAGGACGAGATCACCGAACGAACCGTCGACCCGATGCGCATGCTCATCGTCGAGGGCCGCAGCTACCTGGAGGCGTGGTGCCGCCGCGCCGAGGGGGTGCGCCTGTTCCGCCTTGACCGCGTGGACGGGGTCACGCAGCTCGACGAACCCGCCGCGCCACCCCCGTACGCGGAACAGACCGACACGACGGCCGGCCTGTTCCGTTCGCGGCCCGACCAGGCGGTGGCGCAGCTGATCCTGTCGCCCGACGCCCGCTGGGTGTCGGAGTACTACCCGGTGGAACACGCCGCGGAACTCGACGACGGCCGCCTGCGCGTGTGGATGCGGTACGCCGACACGTCCTGGATGGTGCGGCTGCTGCTGGGACTGGGCGGGGATGTCGAGGTGGCGGAACCGGTCGCACTGCGGGAGGAGCTTCGGTCTCGCGCAACGGCGGCGCTCGTTCGCTATCGGTGATCGGGGCGCGGCCGGGCCGGGGCTGGCCGGGGGCCGGGGACTTGCTACTGGGTTGGCAACTTTGTCGCTACGTCAGGGGCGGTTGCGGGTCGTTTCCGTCCGCGGCCGTGATGCCCCTGAAGCGGTCCTTCGGGCGTTGAGCGCCCGAAAGGCGCGTTCGAGACATGCGTGATGCCCCATTAGGCGCGTTCGGGGCGTTGGGTGCCCTCAACGCGCCTTTCGCGGTATGACCTCTGCCCGCGACCATCGATGTGAAGTCAGTGTGAAGTGGCTGCCTTGGCAGCCCACTGGCAACACACGCCCACTACGGTAGAAACGTGATGTCGTACCTGCCGACCTTGATCGTGGTCGCCGTGGGGTTGTTGTTGCTCGTCGTGCTCCTGGTTCGGGTGTCTCGCCACGTTCGCCGGTTCAACCGCGCGGCGGCGGCGTTCGGCGCCCATATCGGTCACGAGACCGGCACGCTCAAGGCCCGCTACGCCGCGCTGCGGGTCGCGATGACCGAGACCCGCGCGCGGGTGAAGCACGACCCGGCTGACGTACTATCGAACGGCCGGGGGAGACAGGAGGAAGACCGTGGGTAACTTGGGTGTTCCCGAGCTGCTGATCATCGCCGGGGTGATCATCCTGCTTTTCGGAGCGAGGAAGCTCCCGGAGATGGCGCGCTCGCTCGGCAAGTCGGCCAAGGCCTTCAAGGAAGAGACGAAGGGCATGCGCGGCGACAAGGACGAGGAAGAGCCGCCGCCCGCCACGCCGCAGCAGCCTGTCGTCCAGCAGCAGCTGCCCCAGGCCGAGCTGCCGACCGCGCAGCCGCAGACCAACGGCTCCGTGCCGCAGTCGGTCGAGCAGCAGAACAAGAACGCCGGCTGAGAGAACAGGTCATAGACGGTGGTGCGTATACCGCTCCGCCGGGGTGACGGCCGCCGCGAGGAGAAGAAGCTTCGTAGCCGACGGCACAATCCCGACGGCACCATGACTCTTCGGGATCACCTGTACGAACTGCGACACCGGATGGCCCTGGCGATCCTGGCCCTCGTGGTCGGCTGCATCCTCGGCTTCCTGTGGTTCCAGTGGCGCGTCGGGCCGGTCCCGTCCCTCGGCAAGATCATGACCGACCCGTACTGCGCGCTCCCCGAGGGCGTCCGGTTCGCGCCCATTCCCGGCAAGTGTCAGCTACTCCAGACACAGCCGTTCGAAGCGTTCATGATCCAGTTCAAGGTGGGGCTCGCGGCGGGCGCGGTGCTGACCAGCCCGCTCTGGCTCTACCAGATCTGGGCGTTCGTCACGCCCGGTCTGTACGCCAACGAACGCAAGTTCACGCGCATCTTCGTGTTCCTCGCGTCGATCCTGTTCGCGTGCGGCGCGGTGCTCGCCTACTACGTGGTGCCCAAGGGCCTGCAGGTGCTGGTGAGCTTCGGTGGCGACCAGTTCATCGCCGCGCTGGCCGCGAACGACTACATCTCGTTCGTGCTGGTCATGCTGCTGATCTTCGGTGTCAGCTTCGAGCTGCCGCTGGTGATCACCATGCTGAACCGGATCGGGGTGCTGCCCTACCGCAACCTCACGAAGTGGCGCCGTGGGCTGATCTTCGGGTTGTTCGTCTTCGCGGCGGTCGCGACGCCGGGCACCGACCCGATCGGCATGCTCGCCCTCGCCGGCTCCATGACGGTGCTCTTCGAGCTCTCGGTCCAGATCGCCAGGATCCACGACCGCAAGAAGGAGAAGCAGGCCATCGCCGACGGCTGGAACCCCGACGACTACGACGTCGAGGCCGACGAAGACGATGACGACAAGCCGGACAAGCCGAGGTCGGACAAGTCCACCGGTTACGACGACGTGACCTGACGGGCGGCACGCACATGGGCATGAGGGCCGCGATGGTTGTGCACCCGAAGTCCGGGCTGGGCCGTGCCGGGCGCATCGCCGGCACGGTCGCCGACCGCCTCCGGACGGCCGTCGACGACCTCGTGACCGTCGAGGCCAACACCGTCGCCGACTCCCACCGGCTCATGCACAAGGCCCGCGACGCCGGCCTCGACCTGCTGGTCGTGGTCGGTGGCGACGGGTCGGCCCACCAGGGCGTCCAGTTCTGCGCCGACACCGGCGTCGCGCTGGCGGTGGTGCCGGCGGGCACCGGCAACGACCTCGCCCGCACCCTCGTCGGCGGCGCGCGGGACCCGCTCGACGCCACGGACGAGCTGGTCACGGCCATCAAGTCGGGCGAGACCACGAAGATGGACCTCGGCCGCGTCACGGACGGTCCCTGGTTCGCGGGCGTCCTGTGCGCCGGGTTCGACTCGGCGGTCAACGAGCGCGCCAACCGGATGCGCTGGCCGTCCGGCCCACGCCGCTACGACCTCGCGATCCTCGCCGAGCTGGTCAAGCTGCGGTCCGGGCGGCTGACCATCACGCAGGACGACGGCTCGACCGAGCTGGACGCCACCCAGATCGCCGTCGGCAACATCCCGTTCTACGGCGGCGGCATCCCCGTCTGCCCGGCCGCGGACCCCACCGACGGACTGTTCGACGTCACGCTGATCCGCCGCGCCGGCCGGCTGGACCTGATCACCATGCTGCCCGGTCTGCGTAGCGGCAACCATGTCAACCACGCCAAGGTCACCACGTCGCGTACCCGCACGATCCGTCTCGGCGAGGCCAACGGCTGGGTCGCCTACGCCGACGGCGAACGCATCGGACCGCTGCCCGTCGAGGTGACCTGCGTCCCCAACGCGCTGACGGTGGTCGGCCGAAGCGCCTGACCCGGGCCGGGTGTGACAACCTTGGTGACGTGGCTGCCAGCCCTTCTCCGTCGCCCGCCGATTCCTACACGGCGTCGCGGCGACGTTCGAGCTACCCCAAGCTGACCGAGTTCACGTCGGTGCTCTCGTTCGAGCTCGACCCGTTCCAGGAGCGCTCGTGCGAGGCGCTCGAGGACGGCCACGGCGTGCTGGTGTGCGCGCCGACCGGCGCGGGCAAGACCGTGGTCGGCGAGTTCGCGGTGCACCTCGCGCTGGCCCAGGGTCAGAAGTGCTTCTACACGACACCCATCAAGGCGCTGTCGAACCAGAAGTACGCCGACCTGACCGAACGGTACGGCGCGAAGTCCGTCGGTCTGCTCACCGGCGACTCGTCGATCAACGGCAACGCGCCGATCGTGGTGATGACCACCGAGGTCCTGCGCAACATGCTGTACGCCAACTCGGCGACCCTCGACGGCCTCGGGTACGTGGTGATGGACGAGGTGCACTACCTCGCGGACCGGTTCCGCGGCGCCGTGTGGGAGGAGGTCATCCTCCACCTGTCCGAGTCGGTGCGGCTGATCAGCCTGTCGGCGACGGTCAGCAACGCGGAGGAGTTCGGCGACTGGCTCGTCGAGGTCCGCGGCGACACCACGGTCGTGGTCGACGAGCACCGCCCGGTGCCGCTGTGGCAGCACATGCTGGTCAACAACCGCATGATGGACCTGTTCGTCGGCGAGACGCCGGAGGGCGAGCCGCGGACCAACCCCGAGCTGTTGCGCCGCACCGAGAACGAGAGCCGCGGCCAGGTGACCTGGGGGCCGCGCAACGCGCGTGCCGGGCGACGCTCCGGCGCGCCGCGCGGGCCGAGGTTCCGGCCGCCGTCGCGGGTCGACGTGGTCACCCGGCTCGATGCGGCCGCGTTGCTGCCGGCGATCGTGTTCGTGTTCAGCCGGGTCGGCTGTGAGGCCGCCGTCGCCCAGTGCACCCGGTCGGGCCTGCGGATGAACAGCGAGTCCGAGGTCGAGGTGATCCGCGGGATCGTGGACGCGCGCACCAAGGACCTCAACGACGCCGACCTGCGGGTCCTGGGTTACTGGGAGTGGCGCGAGGCGCTGGAGCGCGGGTTCGCGAGCCACCACGCCGGCATGCTGCCGGCGTTCAAGGAGACCGTCGAGGAACTGTTTGTCCGCGGTCTCGTGAAGGTCGTGTTCGCGACCGAGACCCTCGCGCTCGGCATCAACATGCCGGCGCGGACGGTCGTGCTCGAACGCCTCGTGAAGTACAACGGCGAGGCGCACGTCGAGCTGACCGCGGGGGAGTACACGCAGCTCACCGGGCGTGCCGGGCGGCGCGGCATCGACGTGGAGGGCCACGCGGTCGTCATCTGGCAGCCCGGCGTCGACCCCAAGCAGGTCGGCGGTCTCGCTTCGACCCGCACCTACCCGCTGCGCTCGTCGTTCCGGCCCGCGTACAACATGGCCGTCAACCTGGTCGAGCGGCTCGGCGCGACGCAGGCGCGGGAGATGCTGGAGCAGTCGTTCGCCCAGTTCCAGGCCGACCGCTCGGTGGTCGGGCTCGCGCGCCGCATCGAACGCAACCGCGAGGCGCTCGCCGGCTACGCCACCTCGATGACCTGCCACCTCGGCGACTTCGCCGAGTACGCGGCGCTGCGGGCGAAGCTGAACGAGCGGGAGAAGTCGTTGTCCCGCAAGAACAGTCAGACCCGGCGCGCGGAGGCGGCCCGGTCGCTGGAGACGCTGCGCAAGGGCGACGTGATCGCGGTGCCCGCCGGGCGCCGGTCCGGGCTCGCGATCGTCATCGACCCGGGGCTGGAGCCCTCCGGCGACCCGCGCCCGCTCGTCGTCACCGAGGACCGCTGGTCCGGCCGGTTGTCGGTGGCCGACTTCCCGACACCGGTCGAGGCACTCGGTCGGGTGAAGCTGCCCAAGCAGGTCGACCTGCGTTCGCCTCGCTCACGGCGGGACCTCGCGGCGACGCTGCGCAACACCGGCATCGAGGCGCCCGGCCGGGACCGGCGTCGTGGTGGCGGCGGCACCGACGAGGACGCCGAGCTCGCGGTGCTGCGCAGGGCGCTGCGCGCGCACCCGTGTCACGGCTGCACCGACCGCGAGGTGCACGCCCGCTGGGCGGAGCGACACCGCCGCCTGACCGCCGAGACCGAACAGCTCGCGCAGAAGGTCGCCACCACCACACACTCGCTCGCGCGCGGCTTCGACCGGATCCGCAAGCTGCTCACCGAGCGCGGCTACCTGGACGCTGAGGACACGGTCACCGCGGACGGACGGCGGCTCGCGCGGCTCTACAGCGAGTCGGACCTGCTGGCCGCCGAGTGCCTGCGCCACGGCGTGTGGGACCGGCTGCCGCCACCGGAGCTCGCCGCTGTGGTGTCCGCGCTGGTGTACGAGGCGCGCCGGGACGGGCCCACGGAGGCGCGGGTGCCGACCGGTCTGGTCACCGACGCGCTGGCGGAGACCGCGCGGCTGTGGGTGTCGCTGGAGGCCGACGAGCGGCGGCACAAGCTGGAGCGCACCCGTCAGCCCGATGCCGGCTTCGCGTGGACCGTGTACCGCTGGGCGCGCGGCGAGTCGCTGGAGCGGGTGATGACCGCCGCGGAGTCCGCCGGGAGCGAGTTCTCCGCCGGTGACTTCGTGCGGTGGTGCCGTCAGGTGATCGACCTGCTGGACCAGTTGCGTGACGTGGTCGGCGAAGGTGAGCCGGTCGGCGCGGCGGCGCGGGAGGCGGTTCGCGCGATTCGGCGCGGGGTCGTCGCGCTCGGCACGGCATGACCGGACTCGTCCAAGCGGGCGGAATAGCGTGGCGGACCACACGGGGTACCTACCTCCCGCTATGGTTTGATCGCGCCCAGCACCCGACCGAGCGACCTCGATTTCGCGGAGGCGAACAATGACCAGCCCTTACGGGCCTCCCGGTGGGAACGACCCGCAGCAGCAGTGGGGACAGCAGCCCTACGGGGGCGGCCCCACGCCGGGCACGCCGTCCGGCGGGTTTCCGTCCCAGGGCGGGTACCCGCAGCAGCCTGGTCAACCTCAGCAGCAGCCGGGGCAGCCCCAGCAGCCTGGTCAGCCCCAGCCGGGGCAGCAGTACGGGCAGCCGCAGTATGGCCAGCAGCCGCAGTACGGGCAGCCCGAACAGCAGCAACAGCCATACGGCGGTTACGGGCAGCAGCCGGCGCAG
>Ga0193716_1000439_pt1 | contig 25502 bp, 25 predicted proteins | sample U2c1metaG_FD_145901 | JGI IMG/M metagenome (GOLD analysis project Ga0193716, IMG submission 145901) | Soil microbial communities from a riparian zone of the East river system, Colorado, United States - U2c1 | ecosystem: Environmental > Terrestrial > Soil > Riparian zone | place: USA: East River...
CAGTCGTCTCGGCCTCGACCCTGAGATCGTCGCAGCCGCTCGTGCGCAGATGACCACGCAGACGGCGGACATCGGCGCGTTCCTCGATCAGCTTCACGACCAGCTGACCGCAGCCACGGCGGAGCGCGCGACAATGCGGTTGCGCGAGCAGGAGCTCTCCCGTGAAAGAGCACGGCTTGAGGTCGAAGGCCGAGTCGAACAGAAGGCACGAACGAAGGAGCTCGAAGCCAAGCTCAACTCTCTGATCGAAGACTTCGCCTACCAGCTCCGCGAGACCGTCAAAGCCATCGACGACAAGACGCTGGCAAAGAAGATCGCCCGCGACTCCGACCGCCGCATGGCCACTCTGCGCCGCGAGTTCTCCGAGCAGTTCAGCTCAACCGTCGTCGCACACAACACTCGCGCAGACAAGAACGACCCTGCCGCTCAGCCGCACGTTCCCAAGGGCATCAAGGTCGGCGACCTCGTCAAACTGAAGTCGCTGGGTCGACAGGCAAGAGTTGATCGCGTCATCGACGCGAAGAGCTTTGAAGTCTCCATGGGGGCCATGAAGATGCGCGCCGCAATCGACGATATCGCCGAGGTAGAGTCCGTCAAAGTCGTCACCCCGCTCGAAGCAGCGCGCAAACGCGGCGGCATTACAGTCGCCACAACCAACGACGATACCGACTACATGACGTCGGAGATCAACGTGATCGGCCGGACTGCCGACGAGGCCCAGACCGAGGTAGAACGCTTTCTCGACCGCGCCTTCCTCGCCGGACTTCCCCGCATCCGCATCGTCCACGGCACCGGCATGGGTGTCCTCCGCCGTACGCTCCGCGAATATCTGCGCAACCATCCCCACGTCACTACCGTCACCGAGCCACCGCAGAATCAGGGTGGCCAGGGAGCCACTGAGGTCGAACTGCGTCAGTGACTCGCGTAACCCGCCTCCTTGAGGAAGACCCATACCCCTCCCCCCCGGGTACCCCAGGTGATCCCATTTGTTTTGTGTAAGTTATGAAATCATGTCTCTGCAAAGTCGTCGTACCAAATGGGTTACGGCTAAATTCGTCTTTCTAAAGAGGTTATTGGGTTAAAGAGGAAGCCCCCGGGTTTAGCAGGGGCTTTTTTTGATTCTGTATATAGAATACCGAGTTGAATGAAACTAATCGGCAACGCCGATCTCTTTTATCTACAGTCAGGTAGCGCAGATTGACGCTTGACAGGAACCTTCGGCCTCCTTTTCTGTCTACGGCTGAACATCCCACAGCCTCGCGGCCTCTTCGGCGATCAGCTCGGGCATCTCTTCGGGAAAAAACAGGTTGGCTCCGTCCACCCGTCGCACACCACGCGAACCTGGCAGCGTCTTATTCAGCCATTCCGCCCACTCCACCCCGAAGAGCGTGTCTTTCAACCCCCATACCATCCGCGCAGGTCCCGTCCATCGATGTAACTCCTCCCGGATGGCGACCAGTGAATTCGTGCCCATCGAAACCGCATACTGGTTCACCTGCGTCTTTTTGAGCGGGGTCTCGACGAGCGGCCGGAAGTAGGTTTCGATCGTCTCATCCGCAAATTTCTCGGGATAGGTATATGCCAGACCGCCCAATCCCTTCGCCGACCGCGCAAGCTGCTTATCCTTCAACTGCGGGACGATGACCCTGTCCACAAAAACCCCTTTCTTCGCAAGCTCAAGGAATGGCAGGAACGGTGCCGGCGGACTGTTCTCATCTACATCGCAGTTGGTGAGCAGCAGTGTCCGCACGCGGTTGGGGTATTTCGCGAGAAAGAGCTGTGCCACAAGGCCTCCGCTGTCGTTTGCCACCAGGTCCACTGTGTCGATGCGCAGCGCGTCCAGCAGCATCGCCAGCATGGCTGCCTGCGTCTCAGGCGAGATCGTCTGCGCCTCAGGCGAGATCGTCTGCGCCTCCGGGGTCTGTGTATAGCCCATGCCCATTACGTCCGGCGCAATGCACCTGCGGTGTACGTGCAGCCTCTCAAGCGCTCCACGCCACTGGAAGCTGTTCAACGGATACCCGTGCACAAACAGGGCTGCCGGGCCGCGACCATGCTCCACGTATGCGACCCGGCTCACCGGCAGCTCAGCGAAGCGTCGCGACCGGTGATACCACGCTGCATCGATCTGCTCTCCCCACTTCGCAAATCCGCGCGGACCAAACGTCACTGCTGCCATCGTTCCTGAAGAAATCTTTAAAAAGTCTCTGCGTCTCATGCACGCAGTATCGTTCCTGGCCACTGCCATTTGCGCGCAGGTTCCGATGGTTTAGAGCACAATCGGTGGGAAAAATCAGTGAGAGGAGGACGCCTCGGCCAGCAGGCGTTTGATGGCCTGCGGCGGCATACCCAGCACACGCCGCATATGCCGCGCCATATGGCTTTGGTGCGCGAACCCTGCGGCTAACGCTATCTCTGCCATCGAATGCCCGTTCTGCATGAGCAGCGTCTTCGCGTGCTCAACCCGACGCTGGATGACGTATCGATGCACCGGCACTCCCATCGATATGCGGAAGAGCGTCGCCATATGAGAGGCACTTACCCCCGCGACGGCGGCGATCTGCTCGAGAGACAGATCCTCCGCAAGCTGTTCCTCGATGAACGACAGCACCTGCTTCAATCTGCGCCCGCTCAAACCCTCGTTTCGTTCCGTCAGCTTCGTAACGGAGCTGTGTCGCGCCACAAGTCGTGAAGCCACCGCCAGCGTCAGTCCATCCAGATAGAGGTGCCCCGATGGATGTCCCATCTCCATCTCGCGCTTCATCCCCCAGCTGAGCGCCTCCAGTTCGGTATCGCGGATCTGAAAGCGGTTGCGAATCTCGAGTCGTGTCACGTCCAACCCGGACTCCCTGGCGACGGTATGGAGCAACGACTGCGGCAGGCTCAGCAGCAACGCCATGTCATTCTCGTCGTGCATCTCCCACCGGCTGGGTGTGTGTGCGGGGATGATGTCGATGTCTCCGTGCACCGCTGTCCCAGTATGCCGCCTGCCATCCCGACGACAAGCGAGCTTCGTCGGCGACCCTACGTGAATGCTGATGAGAACATTCTCCAGCCCGGGCACGTCCAGCACGCCCATCGGATCCTTGCGCAACTGGAACGCGACGCCCTGCGCGGTCCTTGCCTGCGCGAGAATCTCTGGCGAACTGCTCTTCTGCGGCATCCGTTCCCCTCGCTTCGTGGTCTGTATCTTGTGGGTTCAGCGACTAGCTAACTTGCCATCGGAAGCACTTCTATCGTTGGAGGAAATGAAGCATAGCCATGCCAATTGGCAGAACTATTCTCTATTTAATACTAAGGTACTTTGGCGGGGAGATGGATGGAGGGACATTGGAGAGGATTCAGGGGTGATGGTCTGACTCCCACGAATTTTTCGACGTCGATGTGTCTGTGAGGGGCACGGAAGACGCCCTTGATGCAGCCGGGATTGCGGATGGCTATCCGGCTTAGTCGGTGTGGGGGCTAGCGACGCTGAAGCGCAATCCGCTGGATGGGGAGCTGCTAGACCGCTGCCAGCTCCGGCTCGATTGCAGAGTTGGTTGGGGTGGAGTGCTTCCACTCGCCAAGCGAACGACTGAGCAACGCTGCGGCGCAGCCTTCACCACAGAGAACGGTGATGTCTTTGTTGCGCGCCATGTTCGAATCCCACGGCATGAAGCCTACGCCGAATGGCGTGACCTTCGCGAGAACCCAGTGGTTGCTGGTCTTCTTCTGGATGCCACAGACGCATGTAAATGTTGATATGACGGCCATTGTTTGCTCCCTCTTGTCCGGCCGGATGTGGCCGCATGAGCTGCGTTTTGCATAGTTGCAAGTGAGGGGCCAATGCAGGGATATCCAGGATCTCCATTGTTTTCGATGAAATTCCCTGATTTTTGGGTGTTGGGGCGAATGGCCTTGCGCTTTGGGGAAGGGTTGGGGGTGAAAGAGTTTTCCTATCTACTGTACAGAAAACGCGCTATCAGGTGCTCCTGCATAAGCCCAGAGCGCTCGACGAGTGACTCGGTGATTCGTCATTCGTTGAGCTTCCGTCGGTTTACTTCCGGATGGTCGGCTAACAGGAAGTAACCCGATTATTTCCGGATTGCCCGTCATCCGGGAACAATCCGGAACGATTCGCACGGAAACGGGCTAAAGGGATCTCCTACCTGAGGAGATATCCCTTTAGCCCGTCTCGCAGACTGCGATCGCTCTTCGCCGGTTAGGAGTTGACCCGCCGGCTTGGTTGAAGCAGGTCCTCGATGCGCACTGGCAGCTCTCGCACCTGCACGCCGGTCGCGTGATGAACCGCAGAGGTAATAGCCGCGGCAAGGCCGGCCAGGCCAATCTCGCCGACGCCGCGCGCACCCAGACTGTTGATGACCTTGTCTGGATAGTCGAGGAAGGTGACGTCGATCTCCGGTGCATCGGCGTTGGTCGTGACCATGTAGTCGGCGAGGTTCCGGTTGATGGGAGCACCGAAACGTGGGTCGTAGTTGGTTTCCTCGAACAGCGCCATGCCGACACCCATCACTACCGCGCCTTCGATCTGGTTGCGGGCGGGCTTCAGGTTAACGATGCGGCCCGCATCGATCACGGTGACCACGCGCGAGACACGCAGACGCGCGGTCTCCGGCTGCCAGGTGACCTCCGCGAACTGCGCCCCGAAGGAGTGGGTGGAAAACTTGCGGTTGGGATCGCCGAAGGTGCCTTCGGACTTGCCCTGACCCGAAGCGGCGCGCAGGTTGCCCTTGCGGAGAATCTGCTCGAAGGGAACGCCTGTCTCCGGCGATCTCTCCTTGAGGTGGACGCGGCCATTGGTAAAGGCGAGGTCGTCTGCCTTCTGCCCGGCGAAGGCGGAATCATGGCCCATGGTTGCGGCCTTGAAGACGGTCTTCTGTGCCTTCTCGATGGCGTCGCTGACGGCCGGGATCACCGAGGCGGTGGCCCAGGAGCCACCGGAGATGGGGCCGGACGGAAGCGCCGTGTCGCCGAGCACGACCTCGATCCGGTCGGTTGGAATACCCGTCTTCTCAGAGACGATGAGGGAGAGAACGGTGTAGGTCCCGGTGCCGATGTCCTGGGTGGCGCAGGAGACCCGGGCGGTGCCATCGCTGAGCAGGTCTACAGTCGCCTCAGACTCCATGCGCTCAGCGATCCACGAGGCGCCGGCGACGCCCCAGCCGAGCGTGAGCCCGTCCTTCTTCATCGAGCCGATCTTCGGATTGCGCTGGGACCATCCGAACTTCTCCGCGCCGACGTTGAGGCACTCGACATAGTGACGGGAGGAGAAGGGAAGATTGAGGCCCTCGTCCTTCTGCGGCTCGTTCATCAGACGGAGCTTTATGGGGTCGATGTCGAGCTTGAGGGCGAGCTCATTCATCGCGGACTCGAGCGCGTACAGGCCGGGCACGGCGCCAGGGCCGCGCATCGAGGTGGGATTGCCGACGTTGCGGCGGACGAGGCCCGAGGTCGCACGCAGGTTGGGCGTGCTGTAGCTGTAGGCGGTGGCTTCGCTGCAGCCCTCGGAATAGTCATCGAGGATGGAGGTGTGGTTGAGCGAGTCGTGCATCAGCGAGACCAGCTTGCCATCGGCGGTAGCGCCAAGGCGGACGCGCTGCTGCGTGCGCGGGCGATGGCCGACGTTCTGGAACATCATGTCGCGGGTGACGACCAGCTTTACCGGGCGGTTGAGGTTGCGTGCGGCGCTGGCGGCGATCAGCGAGTGCGGCCAGGGCCAGAGCTTGCCTCCGAAGCCGGAGCCGAGAAAGCGGGAGATGACGCGAACGTTCTCTGGGGGGACGCCGAGCATTTGAGCCATCACGCCGCGATGATTGACGACCGCCTGCGAGGTCTCGTAGAGCGTGAAGCTTTGTCCATCCCAGCTGGCCACGCTGGCATGGAGCTCGATCGGGTTGTGGGTCTCCACCGGAGTAACGTAGGTCTCGTCGATCTTGACCGGGGCCGAGGCGAAGGCCTCGTCGGGATTCCCGCGAGTGCTGTCGACGTGGGGCTTTTCGTCGACTTCGAGGTGTTTGCGGACATCGGGCTTCTCGGCGTTGTAGGTTACCTTGACGGCCTTGGCAGCGGCGATGGCCTGCTCGTAGGTGAGCGCGACCACTGCGGCGACATACTGGCCGTAGTAACGGATGGTGTCGTCTTCGAAGGGAGGACGGCGCTCGTCGATAATGCCGGAGAAGCCAGTGGCTGGAGCGGAGCGGAAGAGCTTGCCGATGTTGCCGCGATGGTAGATAGCTTTGACACCAGGCATGGACTCAGCGCGACTGGTATCCAAAGCGGTGATCGTGCCCTTGGCGATCGTGGCGCAGACGGGGACGGCATAGAGCATTCCGGGAAGGTTGTGGTCGGACGTGTATATCGCCGCGCCGCTGACCTTGAGCGGGCCATCGACGCGGGGCAGCGAGCCATTCGTCTTGGGTGGAAGTGTGGATGCGGTCGCCATGAATATGTGTCTCCTCTGGTAGCCGCTCTAGGCGGACTTGGTTGCGAGGGTGAGAGCGTGTGTGATGCAGCGCTGTGCGAGCTCAACTTTGAAGCCGTTCTCGCTCTGCGGATGCGCTCCCTGGAGAGCCGCTTCGGCGGCTCGACGGAAGCTGTTCTCGTCGATCGACCGGTTGTGCAGCGTGTGTTCTGCCTCGAGCGAGCGCCAGGGCTTGGTGCCGACGCCGCCCAGGGCGACCCGGACATAGCTCAGCTTGCCATCGCTGACCTCCGCCACGATAGCTGCGGATGCGAGCGCGAACTCGTAGGAAGCGCGGTCGCGCAGCTTGAGGTAGACCTGTCTGCTGTTCGTCCTCGCAGGCGGAAGAGTGACGTATGTGATCAGGTCGCCGGGCTCCAAAACGTGCTCACGTTGTGGCGTGTTGCCGGGAAGCAGGAAGAAGTCGGAGATTGGGACATTGCGTTCTCCCTTGGCTCCCTGGATGTGAATGGTCGCCTCGAGAGCGGTGAGGGCGACATTCATGTCCGACGGGTTGGTGGCGATGCAGTCCTTGCTGGTACCCAGAATGGCGAGGCTGCGGTTGTCGCCTTCGATCGCCGAGCAGCCAGAGCCTGGAGTGCGCTTGTTGCACGCCATGGTCTCATCACGGAAGTACATGCAGCGAGTGCGCTGGAGCAGGTTGCCTCCGGTGGTGGCCATGTTGCGCAGTTGAGCGGAGGCCCCGGCGAGCAACGCCTGGGAGAGCACAGAGTAGCCCCTCTGCACCGTGGGATGGTGCGCGAGATCGGAGTTGCGGACGAGCGCGCCGATTTTGAGCCGGCCATCGGCCAAGCTCTCGATCTGGTCGAGCGGAAGCCGGTTGATGTCGACGACCTGCGTGGGCCGCTCCACGTTGAGCTTCATCAGATCGAGCAGCGTCGTGCCGCCGGCGATGAAGCGGACCTGAGCATCCTGCTGCGCGGTGCTGGATTTGGCCGCTGCCTGGATGGCCTGGGGCACATCGGCAGCCTTGGTGAACTTGAACATTTCCATAAATCAGACTCCTCCGGCTATGCCCGCTGGCGAACGTGTTGGACGGCGGCAACGATGTTGGGATAGGCGCCGCAGCGGCAGATATTGCCGCTCATTAACTCCTTGACGTCGGTATCGGAGGGACCGCATGGCTCCTTAAGCAGAGCGACGGCGGACATGATCTGTCCTGAGGTGCAGTAGCCGCACTGATAGCCATCGTGCTCGACGAAGGAGGCCTGCATGGGGTGAAGATTGCCGGGCTGTCCTAAGCCTTCGATGGTGGTGATCTCGTCCTCCTCGTGCATGGCGGCGAGGGTCAGGCAGGAGTTGACGCGCCGGCCGTTGATGTGGACCGTGCATGCTCCGCACTGGCCGTGGTCACAGCCCTTCTTCGTGCCGGTCAGGCTGGCGCTCTCGCGCAGGCAATCCAGGAGCGTCGTGCGCGGGTCGACCTCGAAATGGAGCGGCTTGCCATTGACGCGCAGGTTGATCGCGATGGCGCCCTCAATCTTCTCGATGCCGGTGTCGTCCGCCGCGGGGGCTGGTGGGGCTGGCTGGGCGGCTGCTGCCAGCGGGCCTGCACTCGCTGCCGCCACGCCTGCGGCTCCAAGCTGCGAGAGGAAGGATCGCCTGCTGACACGTCCCAGGAGCGGGTCCTTTGCCTTCTCTGCTTTCTTCTCGTCATTCATTTAGGTAAATCTCCAAGCGCGAAATTAGGGCAGCTATATAGATGCTCGTGCTGTCTATTTGACTCTGAGAGACCCGATTCGGACCGAGGAATACGGAGTTTGGCTTCCTCGACGTAGAAGGATGGCATGCGGACGGCCTTGATGAATCACCGAATAAAGCCGTATTTTTCCCTGCTCTGACCGGCGGGCCAATCGGCGGAACGCCTCAAGACGCGTTGAGGCAAAAACCCTCATCGGTTCAGCCAAGCTCAACGGGCTGAACCCGAAGCGTTATCTACGTCATGTTCTGGCGCTCATCGCCGATCATCCCATCAGCCACATCGAGGAGCTCTAGCCTTGGGTAATACCCAGCAACTGAGAAGGAAAAAATAGGAGCAAGCGCCGGTTGCAATGGAATGTAGCCACTGAGTGCAACATTATCCTGCCACCGATACGATGAAATCTTGCCGCTCGGTACAATCTAATCTTGCCACCTGAATCGAAGCGGTCTCGATGGCAAAATCCAACGCTCCGCGACGCCATGGCCATTTCGGTCGGAGCAACAGGCAGCAAGATGCGGTTTGCCCGTCATCTGGGACCAATCCCGCACAATTGTGTGATCCCAACTGTAGATGGCTCCTGGTATGCCGACGTCTCGGCCCTAATTTCCATAACCCGTCATTCAGAAGCTGGCCAGATGGGTTATGGCACACGGCATTCCTACCGGGCGCGCTCTGCCATCACTGATAGAAGCCTTGACACTGCCCAGGAAAGCGAGAAGGCGCCGAAAGTAGATGGCCTGATCGTCCCACAAGGCCATATGACTGCCGTTGTATGCGGATCTCAAGTGGATCTTTGAAGCTAGTTCCACTTGAAAGGTCGTCGTACTTTTTTTGAGTGCCAAGTGGTCGTCCGCGAGGGTCGATTCCTTTTCATGCTGATGGGAATGCGGACAGCAAACAAGTTGAGCATCCTTCAGCTGTCGAAGAATAACGTCGAGATCACGTCAAAGTGGCTGCTGGGAAACCGTATGGTGGCTAGGATGTTTGGTGTTTCGCAGCTTCATCAGTTCGCTGACAACGAACTGGTCAAGGTAAACGATCTTCTTTGAGTTCCGGAAGCGGGTAGTTTAAACCAACACTCCCGGCAATCTTCGGTCATATCCCCCGGTCGTCGATCCATATAAGCTGGCCAACATCATTCTGAAAAACAACCCGAATAATAGCCAATTGGTCCCATAAGCTGGCCAACACAACTCCTTTGTTCTGAACGCCGCTCGCTGACACCGCAAGCAGCTTTTAAGACCATACGTTGGCCGAAACGCGCGTAAACAGACCATAAGCTGGCCCAGAGCTTTCTGCCATGCCCGAGCGGTGGATGGCGAGCTATCCGACGTGAGAATCGAAGTAAAAATCTGGGTGCTGAATGCAATCTATTCTGCCACCAAGTGCAAAGCTCATCCACGCCGAAGGCGTGCGGCGGCGCAGCCGCGCGGTTCGATCAGGATGTGGTCGGAGTCAGGCGCAGGGGAGTACGCGCCCGAACGGCCAACAACGGGTAAGGTGCGGGTTGCCCGTGACTCGCCGGGAACCATCTGATGAACCCGAGAAACCTTGCCACTAGCCGACTTCACGGTACCTTATCTAAAGTATGAGTATCGATAGCGGTCAACCATCCCCGGCGACGATTTACCATCCCCTGCGCTGTCTCCGCCGCCAGCTCAGCCTTCGACAGTCTCCGCAGATACCGTTCTGCAGAACGACCAGGAACGCCAGATTCTTGACCGAATCAAGAGAGGCGAACTGTGGATGATTATTCTCACCGCAGTTGTAGCTCTTACTACTGTCTTCCAGGCCGCGCAGTCTTACAGCAACAACAGCAGTACTAGCAGGCAGGTAGATCGCGTCATTGGGGTCGCTTCTGACATCGACAAGGCAGCGGACCACATTAGCACTGCGGCTGATCACATTGGAGACGCCGGGACCGCTTCGCTGGTAGCGCCGCGACGATTAGTAGCGGCGTTTCCGATGCTGTAACCAAGCTGCAAGCCCAAGCAAATGAAATGAGTACTTCCCGGCAGTCTGCCGACAAAAATGCCGCCGCAACTCTTCAGGCCACAATAGATAGTTTCCACGATCAACAGAGGGCATGGATAGGGATTGCCGAGACAAAGCCCACTATTTACCAAGCCGACGACCCAAAAGCTCCTGCCAATCTAACCGTAGCATTCACGATCAAGAATTACGGTCGTATCTGATCCACTGATTGACGCTATCTCATTTGACGAGGCATCCATAATAAAGGCAGGGAGCGACTTGCTTCCCACCCAGGAACTCACAATCAATTGGGTCATGACACTTACGCGAGCTCAGATGGCACAGGGCTGCAGCACCGGAATCCGGTTTTGGGCAACAACCTGTTTTTGAAGGTGCTGGGGTGCATCGACTATTCGGACAAACCTGGAGAGGTTCATCCTCATCGAACCCCATTCTCTTACATCGTAATTTCAAAGAGAGCCTACATAACCGGTGACACAAAACAGGTGCCTGGTGCTGACTTGGATTTAGCTCCGATGTTTTCTGATTCCGGGCAAACCCCGCTGACTTCATTGCCTTTCACACAACAGCGACCTCAGGAGATTCGCGGTCTGAAAATCACCAGACGTTCCACACATCCGCGATGTCAATCCCGAAAAATGCGCTTCCGGGAAGCAATGCGGTCAGTGTAGGGAAGCCTATTTCCCGATACCAGTCTGGGTGTTGAGAAGAGGAAATCGCAACCCTACATCCCGCAGCCGTCTCAAACTAGCAAAGGTTCTGACTGGAAATGACTAGAGAAGGCTCTCAGCTCTCGCGCGCGGCGGCTTCTAGCCCGGACAGGTCCATCTTGATCATCCCCATCATGGCTTCCATAGCTTTGGGATGGCTGATCAAATCGCCGATATTGCGTGGCACAATCTGCCAGCATAAGCCGAAGCGGTCTATGAGCCAGCCGCAGGCCATGGGTTTGCCGCCTTCGATCAACTTGTCCCAGTAGCTGTCGATCTCTTCCTGAGAGTCGCAGCGGACGAAGAACGAGAAGGCGGGGTTGAGCTGATGCGAAGGGCCGCCGTTGAGGAAGACCATCTCCTGGCCCTCAAGCTCGATCGTGATAGTGGCAATCTTGCCCACGGGCCAGGGACCGACACCTTTGGAACGCAGCTCATCGAGCCTGCGTGCATGCGGAAAGACGCTCAGGTAAAACTCAGCGGCTTCTTCGGCGTTGTCATTGAACCAGAGGAATGGCGCAAGTTTGTTCATGGCTGGCATGGTAGCAGACAGGAGGTCACTGACGACAAGCCGACTTTCCATTACTGATCAGTCGTCTAGAGGCTCCCTGCCACATGTAAGCCATGCTCGACGCCTGCGAGGTCTAACGAAAGCGCACCGGCACTCTGCAGGCAGCTACCGGTGCGCCGTCGGTCGACTCAGGCTTGTGTGTAGTCCATGCCGTCCAGGTCGGCGATCAGGCCCGGCCCCGTTGGCTTCCAGTTCAGCTTCTGTTGCGTGAGCGCGCTGGAGGCCGGCATATCGTGCCCGGCGAAGCGGCCAAGCCAGCCAAAGTGTGCCTCTGCCTTCTCAGGCTTGATGCTGACCACCGGAACTTTCAGCCCGCGGGCGTGCGCTTCGACGATGGCCTTCATCGACACGCCCTCCTCGTCGACCGCGTGATAGATCGCGCCCGGCTCCGCCTTCTCAAACGCCAGACGGTACAGCAGCGCCACGGCGGAAACGTGTGCCGCCGGCCAGCGATTGTTGCCGTCACCGATGTACGCCGAGACACCCTTCTCGCGCGCCACGGCGAGAAGGTAGGGCACCAGCCCCTGCTTGCGCGTGTCGTGCACCTGCGGCAGCCGCACCACCGAGGGGTTAACGCCGCGTGTCGTCAACTCCTTCACCGCCGCTTCCGAAGCTGCGCGCGGGTTCCACGAAGCGGTCGCTCCGTCCTCCGTCGATGGCTTGCCATCCACATTGGCCGCGATCGCCGTACCCGAGGTGACAACGAACGGCCGGTTCGAGCCCAGCAGCACCTCGCCGATCGCCTCGATCGCCTTGCGGTCGTCATCACAGTTCTTCTGGAACTGGGAGAAGTCGTGGTTGAAGGCCAGATGAACGACGCCGTCCGACTTGGCGGCTCCTTCACGCAGGCTGTCGAGATCCTCGAGGTTGCCATACTTCACCTCGGCTCCAGCTGCTCGCAGAACTTCGGAGCCGGCCTCCGATCGTGTCAGCCCAAGCACCTGGTGCCCTGCCTGAATCAACTCCGGAACAAGCGCCGAGCCGATGAATCCCGCTGCCCCGGTCACAAAGATACGCATGATGATGTCTCCTTTAGGTCCACGAATGCGCGGCCAAGCCACCTCGCCTGTCCCCAGGCACCTGCTTACTGGAACGTCTCGCCGACCAGTTCTTCGCTTTTCTTCCAAAGCGCAACAGCGTTTTGTGGATCGAGAGCGTAGCCGCGCACTCCTTCGTCAAGCAGGCCCAGCCTGGCATCATCTGCGGCGACGTCACTCACGTGGCAGTTCTCGCAATACCGTCCTCCTACCTCTTCGGCGGGCGCAACGACAGCTGCCCATACTGACGTGGCGGCTCCCTGGGGAACCGTTTTGAACTGGAACGGTCCTTTGCCCTCTGCTGCGGCCTGTTCATTGATCTGTTTGACCATCTGTTCCATGTGGGCCGGGTCCATGTGGCGGGCAAGCTCGGTCTGTATGCCTCCTGGATGTACAGCCGCCGCGCGGACCCCGTGCTCTCGATGCCGCTGATCGAAAGCAACTGCGAAGAGAATGTTCGCGGTCTTCGAGCGCCCGTAAGCCACGAAGGATTCGTACGGCGTCGTCTCAAAGTTGGGATCGTTCAGGTCCACATTGCTGAAACGGTGCCCTGAGGAAGAGAGGTTGACCAGGCGTCCGCCGTCCTTGATCAGCTTCGCGATGCGGTTCACAAAGACGAAGTGGCCCAGGTGATTGGTCCCGAATTGCGTCTCGAAACCATCCACCGTCTTCCCGAACGGAGTCGCCATGACGCCGGCATTTGCGATGATCACATCGAATAAGCGGCCATCGGTAACCAACTTGTCCGCGGCGGCGCGCACGCTCTTCAGGCTGGCGAGATCGAGCTCGACCACCTCGAAAGTCGCGCCGGTCTCCGCGGCGGTCTTACTGACTTCCGATGTGGCCCGCTTTGCCTTCTCTAGATCACGTGCTGCGCCTACAACATCTGCGTTATGCGCCACCAGCGCACGGGCCGTCTCCACGCCGAGGCCCGCAGACACCCCCGTGACCAGAATCCGCTTACCCTTCAGATCGACCCCTTCGAGGACATCTTCCGTCGTTGACTTTGCTCCAAATTTCGCTGCCATGCTGCACCCTCCGATCACAAATCTTTGACATGGGCCTCGGCCCGGAATAAAACGGAGTCAATCTCCGTTATGCTAATGAGATTACCGGAGAGTTCCTCCGGTTTCAAAAAAAGTCGATGAAAACGTCAGCCGCAAAGAAAACTGGCCGCAAGCCCCGAGCCGACGCGCAGCGCAATCGTAAGCGGATTCTCGAAGTCGCGAAGCAGGTTTTCACGCGCCGAGGTGCCGAGGCCAGCATGGACGAGATTGCCAAGCGCGCCAAGATCGGCCCGGGGACGCTCTACCGTCACTTTCCTGCGCGCGATGAGCTGCTGGCCGCTGTCTACATCAGCGAAGTCGAGAAGCTGGCCGAGGCGCAGAGAAAGTTCTCCGCCGAGCTGCCTCCGGTCGAGGCGCTGCGGGCGTGGATGCTGATCTTCATCGACTACATTGCTGCGAAAAAGATCATTGCTCCGGCGTTGAACGCAATGGCAGGCGGCCCTTCTCGGGTATTTCAGCAGACCAACCGTCTCATGGAAGAGTCCGCCAATGCACTAGCGAGCCGCGCCGTCGCCAGCAGAGATCTTCGGCCAGATGTCGATCCAATGGACATGCTTCGTGCTATCTATGGGGTCTCCAGCGCGGGCAGCACAGACGATTGGCCCGAAAAGGCGCGGCAGTTCGTGGACATCCTCATTCAAGGCTCCCGGCCTTAACAAACAGCCTGTCTGCTAAGTGGTGCCACGCCGAAGGAATCACAAGCCGAGACTCACCAAGAGGGATTTCCAACCCGACTCGCAGATCAGTGAACGCAAGCCGACTTACGAGGACTCATCCGAAACTGTTGTTCCCAAGTCCGGAGCACTGCTGATTGCAGACCGATGTCCGAGTCCCCAATCCGCCATTGCCGCCATGACAGGGCGGAGCGTGTTCCCCAGTTCCGTAAGGCTGTATTCCGTCTTGGGCGGAATCACGGGATACTCGCGGCGCGAAATAAGTCCCCACTCTTCCAGCTCCCGGAGTTCTTTGGTGAGAATTCGGTCGCTTACAGGCGGACATGCCCTGCGCAGCGCCGAAAACCGCTGCGGTTCATCCCGTACGAGAGCCCAGACAATCCTGGCTTTCCATTTGCCGCCAAGAATGCGTGAGGTGAAGGCCACTGGGCACGGGCTTGAAAACTTCATAAAAAGACACTAACAAAAAGATCCGTACTTGTGAAAAGTTAGTGTCCACGTTGTGATGGCTCTCAGAAGGTCGCTGCAATCCATCGGTGACCGAAAGGAAAACACAGTGAAAGCAGTATGCGTAACTGAAACTCGCGAGCTTGAAGTCTGGGAGGTTCCCACCCCCACCGAAGCTCCCAGCGGACACCTGCTGATTGAAATCGAAGCCTCCGCGATCAACCACGGCGACAAAACCTTTTTGGCGCGGCCAGCGGCAACGGCAGGTCTGAACACCAGCCTGTATGACATATGGGGAGCCTCTGCTGCCGGCTGGGTGCTGTCTGCGGGCCCCGACGTGGCGACAGGCTATGTTGGGCGCAAGGTCGCGGTTTATCGTTCGCTGACGCCCAGCGCCCAGACAGTTGGACTCTGGGCGGAACGCTCTGTGGTGCCCCATTACGAGCTGCGTGATTCTTCCGGAGGAACTCTCCGTGATCGACTACTCCGGCTCTCTGGTCAACGTCATCACTGCCCACGCCTTCCTCGAGACGATGGCTGCGGAAGGTCATGCGGGCGTCATCGTGACGGTCGGCGCTTCCGCTACGGGGCTTGCCGTCGCGGCGTTAGCACGGGAGAAGCAGATCTCCGTCCTCTTCCTGGTTCGCTCTGAGCACGCACGCGAGCAGCTTCGAGCCTTGCATCTCGAACACGTGCTGGTCACAAGCGACGATGACTTCGACACAAAGTTCGAGCAGCTTGCAGAAGAATTGAAGACCACAGCAGTGTTTGACGGCGTGGGAGGCGAGCTCATCACACGCATCGCACCACGCCTACCCAGAAACTCCACCATCTGGTTCTATGGCTTCCTGGCGGGAGCAACGCCTGCCTCGGTGCCGTCCTTAGCGTTTATGGCGAAGAACCTCACGATGAAGACCTTCAGCAACTTCAACAGTGCAACCGTACGCGATACGGCGAAGTTGCGAGAAGCGCTCGAATACCTCCACACGCAGATCGCAGACCCGCTGTTTCGAACGAAGATCGGAAAGACTTTCCGGCTCGACCAGATTCGCGAGGCAATGGCGTACGAGACGCAGCCCGGCGCAAAGGCGGTGTTGCTCGCGAAGGGCGAGATGTGACGACAGATGGGAAAGGCGGCACCCTTCGTGCCGCCACTTTGCGAACGGCTGCTCCGCGCCGTTCGCAACAAGGCTGTGTTGGCGATGCTGATTGGTTGTGGTCTTCGCCGGGCCGAGATTGTGACGGTGAAGGTTGAAGACTTCCAGCGCCGGGAGGATCACTGGGTTTTGCCGGACCTCGTCGGCAAAGGCGGACATATGCGGACCGTACCGATCCCGGCGTGGGTTAAGTCTGCTGTGGACGCCTGGATTCACTCTGCAAACCTGCAGAGTGGAATTCTTTTCCGCGCTATTGGGAAGACCGGCAAAGTTTGGGGTACTGGGTTCACCGCGAAGGTAATCTGGTCGATCGTCCGTCAAGCAGCTTCTGATTGTGGTTTCGTCGTGCTTGCTCCACACGATCTCCGCCGAACCTGCGCTTGGCTTTGTCACCAAGCCGGAGGCGAGTTTGAACAGATTCAGTTCTTCCTGGGCCATGTGCCCGTCCAAACGACAGAACGCTATCTCGGGTGCAAGCAGCGGCTCCGCAATGCCGTTAACGACCAGATCGGCTTGGAACCGGAGCCTCCCTGACCAGGGTCACTACTCCCTAGCCGACCTATCATTACTGATCGTTGGCCACGGAGACAAGTGACTCTCAGTCCACCGACGTGGCACTGGCGCGCTTCCTTCGCTGATAGGAAGCAACTTTGAGCTTGTTGCCACAGATGTTCATGCTGCACCACCGGCGTGAGCCCTTCTTGCTTGTGTCAAAAAAGTGAACGACACACGATTCGCATTTGCGAATGCGCGACGATTCCATTTCCACAAGAAGATCCGCCGCGGCATCAATTATCGGCGCCCAAAGATCGACAGGTTTACGGACTTCGACGAACGCCTCCCGAATCACCTTTCCGTCTCGCCTGCGAAGCGAAGTATGACGAGGGTACTGAAGCAACAGACAATTCACTTCCGAGAGGAACGTATCGCTCGGCAACATCCCACTCTCTATCCGCAACACGGCATCCCTTAGCTTTTCTCGGAATGCGATGAGCTGTTTCAGGAAGGCCTCTGCTTCGGCGGAGTTTTGCCAGCCCCGCACTGCAGCTTTATCTTTGACCGAACGCACCGTCCCTGAGGCGATCAACCACCGTTCAAGCGCGCGAACGTCCGGAAGCAGCTCCGTAGGGACGTCCGCCAACACTGGTTTTGTATTCAACAAATCCAGGATCGGCCGATTCGCCACAAACAGAAATCCATCAATCCATTCGTTCCACTCTTGAGACGCCGCGCCCATACATCCTCTCCTTCAAAATATCTCAAAATAATTATAACACCGTTATCGAAACTTTTATCGGTGTTATGTAGTCTCATTCTCTGTAAGCAGGAAAGTACGCCACTCGAAAGGAAATCAATATGACAACGTTTCAACACGCCACCGTCAACGGACTCAAGCTCTTTTATCGCGAAGCAGGTTCAATGGCTTCTCCCACCATTGTGTTGCTACACGGTTTTCCCAGCTCGTCGCATATGTTCCGCGATTTGATTCCAAAATTGGCGGAGAAATTTCACGTAATCGCTCCCGACTATGTCGGCTTCGGTTACAGTGATGCCCCGGGCGCAGACAAATTCGACTACACCTTTGACAATCTCGCCGCGCATGTCGAGGAGCTGCTCTTCGGCGTCCTCGGTCTGAAGAAATTCAGCATTTACTTGCAGGACTACGGCGCGCCGGTGGGCTACCGTATCGCCTCAAAGCACCAGGACGCGATCGAAGGCATCATCGTGCAGAACGGCAATGCCTACGTCGAAGGTATCGGCGCAGCCTTCGACGCCATGAAACCGTTCTGGGTGAACCGCAATGAAGAGACTGAGAAGCCTGTACGTGACCTACTCAAGAAAGAAACGACCATCTTCCAGTACACGCACGGGACGAAGGACGTTTCGCGAATCAGTCCGGACTCATACACCGTCGATCAAATCTTCCTCGATCGTCCCGGCAACGACGCCATCCAACTCAACCTGCTTCACAACTATCAATCGAATCTCGCGCTCTACGACGGCTGGCATGAATTCTTTCGTAACAAACAGCCGAGGACGCTGATTGTGTGGGGCAAGAACGACCCCTTCTTTACTGTCGAAGGTGCACAAGCATACCTACGCGACATTCCAAAAGCCGAACTTCACCTGCTCGATACCGGCCACTTTGCGTTGGAAGACTCCAGCGAATTCATCGCGCAGCAAATCGTAACGTTCTTTGCCTGAAGGGAGAGCGTCGTCTCTTTACGCGCTCCACTATGAAGTACCAGAAAGGATAAGCACTATGAATTTCTCAAAGAACGCAACAGTAGCAGTGGTCCACGGAGCGTGGGCTGATGGTTCAAGCTGGCAGGCAATCATTCGCCCGCTTGAGGATCGCGGTCTGAACGTAATTGCCGCGCCGATTCCTCTCACCTCCCTGAGCGACGACGCGGCCGCCCTGAAGCGAACGATTGCGCGAACTCAAGGCCCTGTCATTGTCGCAGGACACGCATACGCCGGTGCCGTCATTGCCACCGCGACCGACGAGCGCGTAAAGGGCTTAGTGTATGTCGCAGCCTTGGCGCCGGACGACGGCGAGACCGTCGCCCAGGTCTTTTACAAAGACGAAACTCATCCAAAGGCACCGCAACTTGCTCCAGATGCAGACGGATTCATCTGGATGCCGGACGAAGGATTCGCCAACGCTTTCGCGCAGAATGCCACGCACGGACAGCTTGCTCTATCCAAAGCCGTGCAGCGTCCGATCTCGGTCAAGAGCATTCAGGAACCCGCCCCCACCCCGGCCTGGAAGTCAAAACCCACGTGGTATCTCGTTGCTGAAGAGGATCGAATGATCAACCCGAAGACGCAGCAATTCATGGCAGAACGCATGAGAGCGACAGTGAGATCTTTTGCGGTGGATCACACCCCATTGCTCACTGCGCCTGACAAAGTCGTAGAAATCATTCTTGAAGCGGCTAAAGCGACGCTTTCTTAACGCAGAGTGCAAAGCTCTGAAAACTATTGGAGGAACATCATGGATAATTCTGTAGCTATTGTGACGGGAGCCAGCCAAGGCATTGGCCGCTCCACTGCTATCCATTTGGCTCGCGACTTCTCTGCAGTCGTACTCGCCGCAAGGAATGGCGAAGCATTGAAAGTAGTATTGGACGCAGTCCGGGCCGCTGGCGCCGAGCCTCTATCGTGTGCACTCGACCTGAGTCAGGTTCAAGCATCGGAGACGCTCGTTCAAAGCACACTCGACCGCTTCGGCCGAATTGACGCGCTCTTGAACATTGCCGGCGCCGTACCGCAGATCGATCTCTTCGAGATGACGGACGAGCAATGGAAAGCAGGCATGGAATTGAAACTGCATGGCGCACGCCGGTTGACGATCCGTGCCAATCGCTGGGGCGCCCACCTCGTCGCACTCTCCGCTTTGTTCTCTTCGGTGGTGAGGAGGAAGGTCTGATGGGATCCCATGCATATGTGGAGCGACATAAAGCGGAGATGCCTTCGCTTGATGCCGTTCTTATCTCTGATACAGGCAGTCAACGAGCAACGGGCTGGTACGTCATGGGCCGAGAGGACGAAAAGGATGCGCTCGCCGCAATAGAGCCTCTCCTGACTGGTCTGGGTGCCGATCAGACGTCCTCCAATACAGACTTTCTATTTCGGAGCGATCATGCCGGCTTCAATGTTCTTGGCGTCCCCACCCTGATGCTTTGGAATAGCATGGATCGGTATGAGACTTTGGTTCATCAGGCCTCCGATACGTTCGACTCTGTCGTTAGGAGTGACCTAGACCAGACTGTCGCGGTTACAGGCTCAACGGCGTACGCGATAGCAGATGCGCCCCAGCCTTTTGCTGCCCACTTATCTCATGCCGAGGTCGCGGACATGTTCAGGAAGTGCAATGCGGCTGCTGATTTTAACAGCGCTAAAGTTATCGGCTGGGTGCCATCCAATTAGGATTACCACGCTTGTATCGTTAGTTCATCCAGAAAGCTTCGTTTTTAAACAGGGGCAGATGAGAACGGCCCCGTCGCGCCCGCAAGGTCGCGTGTCCATTCCTGACTGCATCACTTCCAACATTCCGCGCCCGCAAAAACAAAGAGGCTGCGCACACAGCCTCTTTATCTCCGTTCTAAGGATGCAAGGGAGGTTCCTCAGTTACGTCTGCGGCTTTCCTCTGGCGGGGTTCGGCGTTGACGCGCCCACGGCCCGGCTCGCCGCACAAACTCGCGCTGTGCGGCGTCGAGGGCGATGCGGGCCTGGTGCAGATCGCAGAGCGAGAAGCAGGTAGAGCAGCCGCCGCGGATAGGTTCGGCATTCGTCCACCAGTGGTTTCACGAATTGAGCTGCGCCTCGTCCTCCTGGACAAGGCCGAAGTGTTGGTTGTTGGAAGCGTTCGAAGATCGTTCGAGTTCGGCGTGCGGTTTCATTCTCAGCCTTGTGGCGGAGCGCGGTCCTGAAAAGGCCCCGCGTCAGCGGTTCGATCCCGTCTCTCGCCACCATTTAGCATCTTGTAATTTTTGAGGAGGTCGCGACCACCGCGAGGGCCGTGATGGCTGTGAGGACTGCAGTGGCAGACAACCGCCATCTCTTCAAGTTCAAATATTGACGCATGTTCATTTACCTTTCATGGGAAAGTTGTGGTTTCAAAAAACAAGACCTGCCTGCTATTGGCAGAAAGAGAGTATGGCGGAAGCCAGCTCGACTGGCCTCTCCAGAAAGATCAAGTGGCCGGAATTGAGTTCAAGGGTCTTCGCGTCAGGAACCAGATTCTCCGAGTAAGCTGGTGGCACGATCTGATCGTGCTTTGCAGTAATCAGCAGCGCCGGGGTCTTGATTCTCGCGGCGTATTCGCGAACATCCACACTAAGGTCAACCCTGATCGTCGGCTCGACCGGGCGCCAGTCAGTTGATGAGATAAAGTTTTCAATGATTCCGTTTAGAGTGGGTTCGTCAAATGCAGACAAAAAACCGGGACTTAGGCCACTCACCAGCAGCAGTTTTGTGAATGCTACTTTGTCTGTACTCGCCAGGCGAAGCCACAATTTGAACTGCAGATTCATCCGCGGGTCGCCTCCATGGCTGAAACCTGATACGAGCACAAGCGAACGAACCATCTCCGGATACTCTGCTGCGACGCATGTGGCAACTGCTGCGCCAAGGGAATTCCCAACAAGATCAAAGCGTTGTTTACCTTCAGCCCTGACTGCAGCTACAACCTCATCCGCGAGGGCTTTTATCGCAAGTTCATTCGTCGAGTTCCTTCCAGCGACTCGCTCTATGTAATTTGGGCGAATCACCGAGCGAGAGTTCGATAGCTCTTCCACAACCCTCGACCAGTCCTCTGATTTCCCCATTGTTCCGTGTACAAGCACGATTGGCAGATCTTTGTCATCGTTCAAGTAACGTCTCTCCTTCTTTGACTTCATAGTTTCCTTTCATCTGATGCAACACTTGTGTTTTCCGACAACGCGCCGCGAGCGCACGTTCCCGTTCACACTTAACTCTGTGTGTTCGTTGCGCGCGGCAGCTGATTCCCAATCAGATAAATTAATTGTCGAGAAATCGAATGATTGAGTTGTTGAATGTTGTGGGGTCTTGCCAAGGGGCAAAATGGCTCACGTTGGGAAGGACAATGAGCTTTGCACCAGGAATGGTGACCGCAAGATAGTCGGTGTGAGCACGAGTAATAAATTCGTCATGGTCGCCATCAGCGATGGCAATCTTAGCCACTTTGATGGCTGCTAACTCCTTCGTCGTGTAATTGGGCTCCTTCTTCTGCATCGTTTCGAGTGCCAGGTGAAGGGTGCCGAATTCGTTGGGCGTGGGGGAGATGCGGGCGTAATCCTTCGCCAGCCTTGCTGCCACTTCGGAGAGGATGGGCGAGGTAAAAGTGCCTGATACGGCGGCATCCGTATTCATGCTTGCGCCGAAGGCATACACCCTGTTGACTCGTTCTGGATTCTTCATCGCCATGATGAGGCTGATGATTGCTCCATCACTCCAGCCAACGAATGACACCTTCTTAAGGTGTAGCGCATCCATTACGGCCACGACATCGCTCCGCATTTTCTCATATGAAAGCGGATAAGGTCCCATCGTGCTCCGCCCGTGGCCACGACTATCAATCAAGATCACCTTATGGTGAGTCTTGATCAAAGCCGGAACCTGATTCCCCCAACTCAGGCTGCTCTCCATTCCTCCGTGCAACAAGACAACTGGCTCGCCTTTGCCGGCCGTTCCATACCAGATCCGAGCTCTGTCATGATTAACGTAACCCTCCGTTTCCATTGCTGAAAGAGGTTGTTCCGCTGGCAGAGTTTCCCAGGCTGGAGTCGAAAAAACATTGCTCGCTATAGGCGGCCAGATAAGCGCAATGGCAAGCAGAGCCGAAGCGGTCGACAACATGCTATCTCCTCTATTCGTAAAAGCTAGTAGTTGTTCCCGCTGGCGTCGGAAGTGCTGTCAGCGATCTTTGGGGCGGAAGCCCCTCGCGAGGTTTGCGAACATCAAGTTTCTCGCCCTCATCGGCGCTATCCGCTATCGCACCTTGCCATCTCAGGAGTCAGTTTTGTCGGACCGCAGTCTCTAGGTACAGATTGAGGTGCCTTTGAGCGTCGTCGAGAACCGCGGACCGCTTATTGATCCGTGCCACTACCGTTGCTCCCTCGAGGATGGAGATCACGAGGTTGGCGACCGAATGTGGGTCAATCTCCGGGTTGATCTCTCCGGCTGACTGGCCATCTTCAACGATCTTCGCCAAAAGATCCTCCCAACCCTTCAGCGCCTTTCTGACCCTTGTGCGGAGGGCGAGGTTGCCGTCATCGGCATCTACCGCAAAGTTCAAAAGAGGGCATCCCCCTGGAAAACTCGGGGTGTTGACATAGTTGTCTACGTGCAGTTTCAGTTTGTCTACCGCATTTGAAACCGTGTCGACGTTCCGAAGTCGTTTGTCACTCGTATCCTTCCACGCATAGTCGAAAGCGAGGAGTGCCAGTTCTTCCTTTGTAGAGAAGTGGCCGTAGAGCGTCCCTTTCTCCAGGCCTGAAGCCGCAACGATGTCCCCCATCGAGCATCCGGTAAACCCCTTCTGGTTAAACAGCACGGCGGCTGTTTCTACGATTTTCTGACGGCTGCGCTCGCCCTTCGTGACGGCTGCTCTCGTTTTTGTAGTCATAGCTCAGCACTCCTTGAATCCTTCAATGGCCTTTCTCCTGCAACTTGCGGGTAAAGTCGTCAGCGCCGTTGTCGCTTCCCCCCGGCAACAATTACCGTGATGCCTGTTTGACCTAGCTGCCGAGCGGTCTCAAATCCGATGCCGCCATTCGATCCCAGGGATTAGCACTGCTGCTTTTGCATCCGCCACAGTTTTTGGCCTTTACGAGAGGAGACGACAGAAATCCCCTCGGTGGATTCACATTATTCAACCGACCGGTCGGATATATTTTATAACATATCTTGGGAGTCGAGATTTAGCCCCGCATGTGTTCCTACTGGTCGGAAATAAGTGAATCATTTGCATGTCTTCTCGCAATCATACAGAACTCCGATTTTCGCTTTTACCTTACTCTGCGATGAGACGTTGAGGCCGCCAGTAAGTCAGCGATCGCCACACCCACTCAAAGGGGCCAAAGGAAAAGAATCGCAGCCAAATCAGGCTGGCAATAATGTTGATGGCCCACACACATCCCACGACATAAACATCCTGGTAGTACTCGAGTTTGCCGTAAAGCTTCCATGGTCCCCACTTGAAGAGGAACTGGCAGCCCAGGCTGGTCATAACGTAGTTACTCAGCGCTGTGCGTCCCACTGCAGCCAACCCACGTTGCACAGGCACCAAAATGCGGTGCCGAACCAGCAGGAGCAGAATTGATGCGTTGGCAAGCATCCCCGCAATTTGTTCGACGCCGTAGGGTAGGAAAATCCATTCTGTCGTGACCGCGTCGCTGAAGCCAAAACGGCGCGCATGGTTTAGGCCGATCAGCACTACGGCGCCGGTAATGGCATAACCCACCACCGCCGTCGTCAGATAGAAGCGAGAGGACAGTCGCGCCGACAGAAAACCTGTTTTGTAGAAACCCATGCCGGCGATGAGAATGCCAAGAATTTCGAAACACCAACCCGAGCGGAACACCAGCGAGACGAAAGCCGCCTCCCCTTTGGCATTTTCCGGTTCCGAAATCAGGTATCCACTCCGCCCAACCGCGACAGTTTCAGAAATGGATTGAATCTCTTCCCGACGGAGGGCGACGGCAGAATCCACGACCGTCTGCTGCTCGGCGCTCAACGCTTTGTGTGCCGCGCGCGCCTTTGCGGCTTGTTCCTGTAACGCAGCCGAATGCCATGAGGTCGACAAACCCATCCCATTGCTGATGCCCAGTGTGCCACCTGCCAGCGACATCGCCAAGCCGATCGTAACCAGGCGATTCGCTCGGACGTTACGTAGCGGGTAGAGGGCCAGCAGCGCAAAGCTTCCGTAGAAAAGGAGAATGTCGCCGTTCCAGATCAGTGTGCCGTGGATGATGCCGAAGAACAGAAGCCACATATTGCGGCGATGAAAGACGTCGGCAGCAAGCTCTGGTCCGGCACGCCGCTCAATCCGTTCCAAAAGCAAAACTGTGCCAGCGCCGAACAGCAGCCCAAACAGAGCGCGCATCTTGCCTTCTATAAAGATCCATTGTGCGATCATAACTGCTACGTCGAGCGCGTGGTGCGCGCCCCTTTGACTCACCACGTCTAAAGGAATGTCGTGAAGGATGCCTGTGGGCGAGGCAAAATCCTGTATGTTGGCCAGCAAAATACCAAGCAGAGTAAAGCCGCGCAAAACATCAAGCGAGGCGATGCGGTCTGTTGCCGCAATCGGCGCCGCCAATTGGTCAGAAAGTCTTTCATCGATCACTTGTGAAGCCACGCACCACGCCCCTTAAAAAATGAATATGAATTGCGATCGCAATTGCGAAGGCATACAGACAGAGCTACTCCCGCTAACTTGACACTTTAGCCAGTCGAGCATCCTTCCGCTTGATGGTTTTTTTACCTGGCTATCGAGTGGCCTCGGATCCGTGCCGCGGTTCAATCCAGGGGATTCACACTGCCGTTTTTATCTGCCACAATCTTGACCTTTCTCAAGAGTAGACGACAGAAACCCTCTCGGAGATTCATATTCTTCTACCGACCGGTCGGATATGCTGATGATGATACCGTCTTGGAGTCCCGAGAGTTTTCTCTTAATTTTTTCTGCTCAATAATAAGCCGACTGGTCGGAAATAACATGAATCATTTGCACGCCGTCCTGTATCTGCTACTCAGGAGGCCACGAACATGGCAAGCGAAAAGAAGATAGCTTTAGTCACTGGTTCCAATCGCGGAATTGGTTTTGAGACGGCACGGCAGTTGGGCCAGCAAGGCGTAAGGGTTGTTGTAACAGCACGCACGGAGCGCGAGGCTGCAGATGCCGCGAGCAAATTACGCAGCGAAGGCATCGAGGCAGAGGCACTCGCACTGGATGTGACCAAGGTAGCCGATCGCGCTGGCGCGGCAAAATTCATCGAGTCACGCTACGGCAAGCTGGATATTCTGGTCAACAATGCTGGCATAGGGCCGGCAGATGGGCTCATTGGCCTGCGTGCGAGTGAATCGACCGAAGAGGAGTTGCAGAGCATGTTCAACATCAACCTCTTTTCCT
>Ga0193716_1000440_pt1 | contig 25498 bp, 26 predicted proteins | sample U2c1metaG_FD_145901 | JGI IMG/M metagenome (GOLD analysis project Ga0193716, IMG submission 145901) | Soil microbial communities from a riparian zone of the East river system, Colorado, United States - U2c1 | ecosystem: Environmental > Terrestrial > Soil > Riparian zone | place: USA: East River...
GGGATCGCGTCGACGAGCTGCTTCAGCAGGCACGGATACTCCGGCGCGTACTTCGCCAGCACGGCCAGCGTGGACTTCGACGTGCTCGCCAGCCCGATCAGGTTGTCCTTGTTGACGGTCAGGAAGTTCGTCAGGTCGATCGACGCGGTGGTGAGCGTGCCGTACAGGTTCGCAAGGTTCGCGCGCTGCTCGACGACCGTCCGCGTGGTGACGGTCAGGTCCCGCAGCGCGGTCAGCAGCTCCGGCCCGGCCGTCGCGTAGGTGTCGGCGACGTCCGCGAGCCGCTGGATGTTCGCTCGCAGGTCCGGCAGCGACGGGGTGATCTCCTCGAGGTACGCGCCGAGCTGGACGAGCGTGTCGCCGAACTGCTTGCCACGGCCGTCGAGCGCGGTCGACATGGCGTTCAGCGTGGTCGCGAGCTTCTCCGGCTGCACCGCCCGCAACACCGGCATGAGGTTGTCGAGCACCTGCTCGATCTCGATGGCCGAGCTGGTGCGGTCCTGTCCGATGACCGCGCCTTCTCGAAGGCTGCCAACCGGATCGGTCGCCTGCAACGCCACATACCGTTCGCCGAACAGGGTTTTCGGCAGTAGCCGCGCCGACACGTTGGCGGGGATACGGTCGATCGAGTCGGGGTCGAGCGCGAGGTCGAGCACGGCGTGGTCGCCGTCGGGCCGGATGTCCCGCACGTCACCGACGATCAGCCCGCGCAGCTTCACGTCCGCGCCGACCCGGAGCTGGTTGCCGATGTGGTCGGTCTCCAGCGTCACCGGCACCACGCTGACGAACACCTTGCGGTAGAAGGCAACCGACAACACCACGAACAGGGCGGCGATCACGAGGAAGACCAGGCCGTACAACTGGTACCTCAACCGTTGGCTCATCCCGCGATCCGTACCGTCGTCGTCGCGCCCCAGATGGCCAGCGACAGGAAGAAGTCCAGGAGCATCTGCACCACGATCGCGGCGCGCACGGCCCTACCGACCGCGACGCCGACGCCGGCCGGACCGCCGGTCGCGGTGTAGCCGTAGTAGCAGTGCACCAGAATGACCACCACGCTGAAGACCATCACCTTGAGGAACGACCACAGCACGTCCTCCGGCGGTAAGAACAGATGGAAGTAGTGGTCGTACGTGCCGCCGGACTGCCCGTAGAACCAGACGGTGATCTGCCGCGACGCGACGTAGGAGCACAGCAGACCCACCAGGTACAGCGGAATCACGGCGGCCACCGCGGCGATCACCCGAGTGGTCACGAGGTAGGGCAGGCTCGGCACGGCCATCACCTCGAGCGCGTCGATCTCCTCGGAGATCCGCATCGCGCCGAGCTGTGCCGTGAACCCGCATCCGACGGTCGCCGACAGCGCGAGGCCCGCGGCCAGCGGCGCGACCTCGCGGGTGTCGAAGTAGGCGGCGATGAAGCCGGTCAGCGCGGACGTGCCGAGCTGGTTCAGCGCGGAGTAACCCTGCAGCCCCACGATGAGTCCGGTGAAGACGGTCATCCCGATCATCACACCGAGCGTGCCGCCGATGACCGCCAGCCCGCCGCTGCCGAAGAACACGTCGGACAGGAGCCGCAGCACCTCACGCGGGTAGTGCGCGAGCGTGCGTGGCACCCACGCCAGGACACGGATGTAGAACGCGAGCTGCTGACCCAACGTGGCCAGCCCGTCGGCCGGCGGGCCCGCGACCCGGCGCGGCGCCGTCTTCAGCAGGTCCACTGTGCTCATGCGTCACATTCCCTTCGGGGGAACGATCTGCAGGTAGATCCCGGTGATCACCACGTTGATGAGGAACAGCAGCAGGAACGTGATCACCACCGTCTGGTTCACCGCGTCGCCGACGCCCTTGGGGCCACGGCCCGGGTTGAGCCCCCGGTAGGCGGCGACGATACCTGCGACGAACCCGTACAGCACCGCCTTGAACTCGCTCACCCACAGGTCCGGTAGCTGCGCCAACGCGTTGAACGACGCGAGGTACGCGCCGGGGGTGCCGCCCTGCATCACCACGTTGAAGTAGTAGCCGCCGCCGACCCCGACGACGCTGACGAGTCCGTTGAGCAGCACGGCCACCACGATCACGGCGAGCACGCGCGGCACGATCAGCCGCTGCACCGCGGACACGCCGAGCACCTCGAGCGCGTCGATCTCCTCGCGGATCGTGCGGGAGCCGATGTCGGCGCACATCGCCGAACCACCAGCGCCGGCCACGAGCAACGCGGTGATGAGCGGGCTCGCCTGCTGCACGATGGCGAGCGCGCTCGCCGCGCCGGTGAACGACTGCGCGCCGATCTGCTGGGTCAGCGACCCGAGCTGCAACGCGATCACCGCACCGAACGGGATCGACACGAGTGCCGTCGGCAGGATCGTGACGCTCGCGAAGAACCAGCACTGTTGGATCAGCTCACGCCACTGGAACGGGCGGCGCGGAGTGAGCCGCACGACCTCCCACGCCAGGGTGGACATGCGCCCGACCTGTGCGAGCGCGCGCACGGGCGCGGCACGTGCACCAGCATCTTCGCTCATGTCATCACCCACTGCACTAACGACCGCGAACCGTTGGGGTTACCCGAAACTCGACAACGAATGTGCCGCGGTCACACCTCCGTCCGCGACGAACTCGGCGCCGGTGCAGTAGGAGCTGTCGTCACTGGCCAGGAACAGCACCAGCTCGGCGATCTCGGCCGGCTGCCCAACGCGTCGCAGCGGCACCCGCTTGCCGACGTAGGTCAGGTCGACGGGCTGCCCGCCGAGCGCGTTGGGCAGCAGCCCGGTCTCGATGGCGCCGGGGTGCACGGAGTTCACCCGCACCCCCTTCCCGCCCAGCTCCAGCGCCGCCACCTTCGTCATGCCGCGGATCGCGAACTTGCTCGCGGTGTAGGCGGTCAGCAGCGGCGTCGCCGCCAGACCCTCCACAGAGGACACGTTGACGATCGACCCGCCACCCGCCTCGATCATGCCGGGCACCACGGCACGCATCCCGAGGAACGTGCCGATCTGGTTCACCTGGACGACCCGCAGGTAGTCGGCCAACGTGGTGTCCTGCAACAGCGCGAAGTGCAGCACACCCGCGTTGTTGACGAGCACGGTCGGCGGTCCGTACGTCGCCACCACCTCGGGGACCGCGGCCGCCCACTCGTCTTCCTGCGACACGTCGAGGTGCAGGTAGTGCGCGCCGATCTCCTCGGCGAACGCCTTGCCCAGCTCGTCGTTCACATCGGCGACCACGACCCGCGCGCCCTCTGCGACGAACCGTCGCGCGGCGGCGGCGCCCTGCCCACCGGCCGCGCCGGTGATCAGCGCGACCTTCCCGGCCAGCCGACCCATCACATCAGCTCGTCGGTCAACGGCATCAGCACCGTCTTCAGCTCGGTGTACGCCTCGAACGCGCTCTGCCCACCCTCCCGGCCGAGGCCGGACTGCTTGAAGCCGCCGAACGGCAGGTGCGGCTCGACCTGGAAGCCGTTGATGCCAACGGTCCCGGCGCGCAGGCGGCGCGCGAGCCCGAAGGCGCGGCGGACGTCCGTGGTGTACAGACCGGCGCCGAGACCGTAGTCCGTGTCGTTGGCCAGCCGGATCGCCTCGTCATCGGAGTCGAACGGGATGACCGCGAGCACCGGGCCGAAGACCTCCTCGCGGGCGATCTCCATGCCGTTGTCGACGTCCGCGAAGATCGTCGGGCGCACGAAGTTGCCCGCCGCCAGGTCGCCTTCGACCCGCTCACCGCCACACACCAGCCGCGCGCCCTGCTCCTTGCCGCGGCCGATCAGGCCGAGCACCCGCTCCAACTGCTTGGGGTTGATCAATGGGCACGCCAGCGTGCTCGCCTCGAACGGGTCGCCATAGGTGATCGCGCCCGCGATCATCTCGGCGGCGGCGAGGAACTGGTCGTAGACATCCCGGTGTACCAACGCGCGCGTGTGCGCGACGCACGCCTGACCGGACAGCCCCATGGTGACCGTGCCCATGGTGGTCATCGCCGCGAGACCGACGTCCGGCGCGTCCGGGAACACCAGCGTCGGACTCTTTCCGCCCAGCTCCAACGAAACCCGCTTCAGCGTGTCGGCGGACGCGGTGACGATCCGCTTACCGACCGCGCGACTGCCGGTGAAGCTGATCTTGTCGACGAGCGGGTGGGTGATCAGTGCCTCTCCGGTCGGGTTGCCCGGCCCGGTGACGACGTTGACCACGCCGTCCGGGACACCGGCCTCCGCGAGCAGCTCGACCATGCGCAGCACCGCGAACGACGCGAACTCCGACGGCTTCAGCACCACCGTGCACCCCGCGGCGAGCGCGGGCCCGAGCTTCTGCGCGTACAGCAGGAACGGCGCGTTCCACGGCAGGATCGCCGCCACCACGCCGATCGGCTCGCGGAACGTCATCGCGAGGTGGTCGCCGCCCTGGTACGGCGGCAGTGTCTGTCCGCCGATCTTGTCGACCCAGCCCGCGTGGTGGTCGAACACGTCCGCGGCGGCGCCGACCGAGGTGGCGTAGATGCCGCCGAACGACAGTGGCACGCCGTTGTCGAGCGCCTGCAGACCGCGCAGCTCGTCGGCATGGTCGCGCAGCAGGTCGGCGTACCTGCGCAAGGCCTGGATCCGGACGGTGGCACGGGAGTTCGACCAGTCGCCGGCGTCGAACACCCGCCGCGCGGCACGCACCGCGTCGTCCACATCGGAGGATCCAGCGACCGGGAACTCGCCGATCGCCTCGCCGGTGGCGGGATGGTGGTGGGTCCACGTCTCACCGGACGCGGCCGGGCGCCACTTGCCGTCGACGAGCAGCATCCCGTCCTTGAGGCCCACCTCGTCCCGGCGGGCACGCAGTGTAAGCGTCATTGCTCCTCCTAGAGCGACATCAGCTCGGTGGCGGCGAAGGTCCGTTCCGGTTCGCGGTCAGCGAAGTAGCCGCCGAGCGCGATGTCGAGCGACTCGGGAGTCCACTGTGGATCGTCGAACCGCCGCTCGACGGTCGGCGGCGCGAGCAAGGCGACCATGCCGCCGTACACGACGAACACCTGCCCGCTGATCGCTGAAGCGGCCGGTGACGCCAGATAGGCGACGAGCGGCGCGACATGGTCCGGGGACAGGGGATCCACGCCGGCCGGCGCCGCACCGAACGTGGCAGCGGTCATGGCGGTCCTGGCGCGCGGACAGATCGCGTTGGCACGCACGCCGTAACGCGCGAGCCCACGTGCGGTGGCGAGAGTCAGCGCGGTGATGCCGGCCTTGGCGGCCGCGTAGTTCGGCTGACCCTCGGTGCCGAACAGGAACGCCTCCGACGAGGTGTTGACCACCCGCCCGTACACCGGCGCACCGACCGCCTTCGACTGGCCGCGCCAGTACGCGGCCGCGTTGCGGGACAACAGGAAGTGGCCGCGCAGGTGAACCCGAACCACCAGGTCCCACTCGTCGTCGGACATGTTGAACAGCATCCGGTCGCGCAGCACACCCGCGTTGTTCACCACGATGTGCAACCCGCCGAACCGGTCGACGGCGGCGGCGGTCAGCTCGGCGGCCACGGCAGCGTCGGAGATGTCGCCACGGATGAGCAACGCCTTGGCGCCCAAGGCTTCCAGCTCGTCGACCACCTCGGTGTCGGCCACGTCGTTGACCACCACGTCCGCGCCGGCACGCGCGAGGGCCAGCGCCTCCGCACGGCCGAGTCCGGCGCCCGCGCCGGTGACGATCGCGACCTTTCCCCGCAGACTCAACAATGCCATGCCCGCTCAGCCGAACGTGACGATCTGCCGGATCACGTTGGCGCCGTCGCGCAACGCCCGCAGTCCGTCGTTGATCTCCTCGAGCGTGATCCGTCTGCTGATCATGCCTTCGAGATCGAGTCGGCCCGCCTGCCACAACGCCAGCAGGCGCGGGTAGTCGCGACGCACGTCCGCGCCGCCGTAGAACGAGCCGAGCAGTCGCTTGTCGTGCAGGAACAGCTCCTGCGCGCTGAACTCGACCATCGAGTCGGCGCGGCCGGCGCCGACCACGACGACCGTGCCGCCGCGGCGCGCGTTGTCCCACGCGGAACGGATCGTCGGCGGTCGGCCGACGACGTCGAACGTGTAGTCCCAGCCCTGGCTCCCGGTGAGCGACGCGTTCAGCTCGGCGAGCCCGTCCGGGGTGACCGCGTGCGTCGCACCGAAGTGTTTGGCCGTCTCGTGTTTGTCGACCACCGGGTCGACCGCGACGATCTGCGCGGCGCCGGACAGCCGCGCGCCCTGGATGACCGAGACGCCGACGCCGCCGCACCCGATGACGAGCACGGTAGAGCCCGGCGTCACCTTCGCGGTGTTGAGCACCGCGCCGACACCGGTCATCACGCCGCACGCGACCAGGGCGGCGATCTCGAACGGGATGTCGGCGGCGATCTGCACGGCGCCGGCGTCCGGCACGACCAGCTCCTCCGCGAACGTGCCGGTGCCCGCGTAGCCGAACGCGGGGGTGCCGCCGACCAGGAAGCGCGGGTTCATGAACGCGGCGATCGAGTGGATGGCGCACAGGTGCGGCCGTCCGTTGACGCAGTTGACGCATGTGCCGCACGGCGGCACGAACGTGAGCGCGACGTGGTCGCCGGGCGCGAACTCGGTGACGAGCGAGCCGATCTCGACGACCTCGCCGGCGCCCTCGTGGCCGATGATGCCCGGCGTGAGCGCGGGCAGCGTGCCGTCCATGGCGGAGAGGTCGCTGTGGCAGACGCCGGTGGCGCGCACCCGGACCCGGAGCTCCTTGGGCCTGACGTCCGTCGTGGTGACGTCGTCGCGCAGCTCCAGCTTGGTGTCACCGATCTGGTTGAGTACCGCCGCCTTCATCGCCGACCTCCTCGTTTGGCTCGGACTCTAGTACATTCTTAGAACGTGTTCTAGTCAGGAGAGCCGATGCATATCGCGTACACGGACGAGCAGGAGCGACTGCGGCTCGAGCTGCGGACGTACTTCGCCGACCTGATGACACCGGCGCGGCGCGCGGCGCTGACCAGCGGCGGCGACTACGGCTCCGGCGGCGTCTACAAAGAGGTCGTTCGCCAGATGGGGGCGGACGGCTGGCTCGCCATCGGGTGGCCGGAGGAGTACGGCGGACAGGCCAGGTCGATGCTCGACCAGCTCATCTTCATGGACGAGGCGAGCGTCGCGGGCGCCCCGGTGCCGTTCCTGACGCTCAACACGGTCGGCCCGACGATCATGAAGTTCGGGACCGCCGCGCAGCGGGCGTACTACCTGCCGAAGATCGCCAGGGGCGAGCTGCACTTCTCCATCGGCTACTCGGAACCCGAGGCCGGCACGGACCTGGCGTCGCTGCGCACCCGTGCCGTGCGCGACGGGGACGACTGGGTGATCAACGGCCAGAAGATGTGGACCTCGCTGATCTCCTACGCCGACTACGTGTGGCTCGCGTGCCGCACCGACCCGGACGCGCCGAAACACAAGGGTTTGTCGATCCTGATCGTGCCGACCGACGCGCCGGGGTTCTCGTGGACGCCCGTGCACACGATGTCCGGCCCGACCACGAGCGCGACGTACTACGAGGACGTCCGGGTGCCGGCGTCGGCGGTGGTCGGCGAGGTGAACCGGGGCTGGCCGCTGATCACGAACCAGCTCAACCACGAGCGGGTGGCGCTGACCTCGGCGGCGCCCGTGCGCACGGCGCTGCGCGAGGTGCGGGAGTGGGCGCAGGCGACGAAGCTGCCCGACGGCAGGCGCGTGATCGACCAGGAGTGGGTGCAGGTGCACCTCGCACGCGTGCACGCGAAGTCGGAGTTCCTCAAGCTGATCAACTGGAAGATCGCATGGGGTGTGGACAAAGGACTGAACCCGGCGGACGCGTCGGCGACGAAGGTGTTCGGCACCGAGTTCGCGACCGAGGCGTACCGGCTGCTGATGGAGGTGCTCGGGACGCAGGCGTACGTCCGGGCCGGCTCGCCGGGCGCGCTGCTGCGGGGCCGGGTCGAGCGCATGCACCGCGCGTCGCTGATCCTCACCTTCGGCGGTGGCACGAACGAGGTGCAACGCGACATCGTGGCGACTGTCGGTCTAGGCATGCCCCGGGAGAAGAGGTAACTGATGGACTTCTCTTTCAGCGACGAGTTCCGGGAGTTGGCGTCGCTCACCGCGGACATCGTGTCCGACCACGCGACGCCTGCTCGGCTCGCCGAGGTCGAGGCGACCGGCGACCGGTTCGACCGTGCACTGTGGACAGACCTCGCGAAGGCGGGCGTGTTGTCCGCGGCGCTGCCCGAGTCGGTCGGCGGCAGCGGGCTCGGTCTGGTGGAGCAGTGCGGCGTGCTGGTCGAGCTCGGCAAGGCGGTCGCGCCGGTGCCGTACCTGTCGTCGATCACGCAGGCGGCGTCGGCGATCGCCGAGTTCGGCACCGACGCGCAGCGGGCCGAGTGGGCCGTGCCCGCGGCGGCGGGCGCACTGGTGCTCACGGCGGCCCTGTCCGAAGAGGTCGGCGACGATCCATTCGCGCCCACTACCACCGCAGACAATGCAATTGCATCTGCACGTTGGCACTTGCACGGTACAAAGGTCGCGGTGCCGGCGGGACCGGTGGCGAAACTGTTTCTGGTACCTGCGGAAACCACTCATGGGCTCACTGTGTTCCTTGTCACGCCGAACGATTCCGGAGTCACCGTCCGTCGCCAGGAAATCGTCGACGGCGACGCCGAGGCGATGCTGGAGCTGGCCGACGTCGCCCTCGACGCGGACCGCGTCCTCGGCGAACCGGGCGGCGGCGCGGCGGTCGTGGAGTGGCTCGCGACGCGTGGCACGGTCGGGCTCTGCGCCCTGCAGGCCGGCGTGACGGAAGCTGCGCTGCAGATGACAGCGTTGTATGCAAGTCGCAGAGTGCAGTTTGACCGTCCAATTGCGACTTTTCAGGCAGTGGGACAACGAGTCGCCGACTGTTACATCGATGCGGAGGCGATCCGCCTGACACTGTGGCAAGCTGCTTGGCGACTGTCCAAAAACTTGGCTTCCCACAATGAGATCGCGACCGCGAAGTTCTGGGCCGCGGATGGCGGACACCGAGTAGCGCATGCGGCCGTCCACATTCACGGCGGCGTGGGTATTGACGTGGACTACCCATTGCATCGATATTTTGTTGCCGCGAAACGTATCGAGTTCAGCCTTGGCGGCGCCACCACGCAACTGCGCCGCATCGGCGCCGCATTGGCCGCGGAGCCGGCCTGAGGAGGTTCGCATGGCCGCGCACGGGGAGCGCCTCCCCACCGTCACCGAGCTGTTGCTCGCCCGCGCGGACGATGCGAACCCCGGCCTGGTGTTCGAGGGCCAGCAATGGTCCTGGGCAGACCATGTGCGCGAGTCGGCCGACCGCGCCGCGTTGCTGCGCTCGCTGCGCAGGCCCGGCCCCTTCCACGTCGGCGTGCTGCTCGACAACGTGCCCGAGTTCTCGTTCCTCCTCGGCGGCGCCGCGCTCGCGGGCGCCGTGCTGGTCGGGCTGAACACGAGCAGGCGCGGCGACGCGCTGGTGCGCGACATCCGGCTGGCCGACTGCCAGATCGTGCTGACCGACAGCCGGTACGTGGAACTGTTGGCTGGCCTGGACACCGGCGCACGGGTGCTCGACATCGACTCGGCGGCCTGGCACGTCACCGCGTTCCGCCACCAGTACAGCCCGCTCGAGGCGGCGCCCGTCACCGCGGACGACCTGCTGATGTTGATCTTCACGTCCGGCACGAGCGGCGAGCCGAAGGCCGTGCGTTGCACCCACGGCAAGGTCACGCAGCCCGGCGTGCTGCTCGCCGACCGGTTCGGGCTGGGCCCCGGCGACACGACGTACGTGTCGATGCCGATGTTCCACTCCAACTCGATCATGGCCGGCTGGTCGGTCGGACTCGCCGCCGGCGCGCGGCTGGCGCTGCGCAGGCGCTTCTCCGCGTCCGGCTTCCTCGATGACGTGCGGCAGTACGGCGTGACCTACGCGAACTACGTCGGCAAGCCGCTCGCGTACATCCTCAGCACGCAGGAGCGGCCGGACGACGCGGACAACCCGCTGAAGGTCGTGTTCGGCAACGAGGCCAACGCCCGCGACGCGGCCGCGTTCGGCGAGCGGTTCGGCTGCGTCGTGATCGACGCGTACGGCTCGACCGAGGGCGGCATCGTGGTGCCGCGCCCGGAGTCGATGCCGGCCGGCGCGCTCGGGCGGCTCGACGAGAACCTGGCGGTGCTCGACCAGGACACCGGGGCCCCGTGTGCGCCAGAGGTCGTCGGCGAGCTGGTCAACACCGCGGGCGCCGGCATGTTCGCCGGCTACCACAACGACGCCGGGTCCGACGCCGACCGCATGCGGGACGGCATGTTCTGGAGCGGCGACCTCGTCTACCGGGACGCCGAGGACTTCGTGTACTTTGTCGGCCGGTCGAGCGAGTGGCTGCGGGTCGACGGCGAGAACCTCGGCGCGGCGCCGATCGAGCGGATCCTGCTGCGCCACCCGGCCGTCGCGGAGGTCGCCGTGTACGCGGTGCCCGACCCGGAGGTCGGCGACCAGGTGATGGCCGCGCTCGTGCTGCGCGGTGACGAGCGGCTCGACTTCGACGAGTTCGCGAAGTTCCTCTCCGCGCAGGACGACCTCGGGCCCAAGCAGGTGCCGAGGTTCCTCCGGCTCACCGCGCGGCTACCGAGGACGGCCACCTACAAGGTGCTGAAGCGGACACTGTCGGCGCAGCGCTGGCGCACGCCGGACCAGGTGTGGTGGCGGTCGGGACGCGACCTCGAGTTCGAGCCGTTGACCCCATCAAGCGACCCTATCCGGCTCGACTGGGGCGCCCGCTCCGTGCGACCCTGACCCCATGCCTGACACACCGGAACCAGAACCCGAGAACACCGAGGGCGCCGAGGCGCAGCCCGAGGACGTGAAGAAGGCTTTCCGTGAGGCTCTCGAGCGCAAGCAGGCGCAGGCCCGACAGGGCCAGGAGCACGCGGACGCACGGTCGAAGGTGGACAACTCGCACGGACCGGCCGGCTCGAAGCGCACCTTCCGGCGCAAGAGCGGGTAGCAGCGCATCAGGGGCCGGCCGCTGGCCGGCCCCTTTCGCGTGCTTACGACTTCAAGGTCAGCAGCAGGTACGCGGCCAGCGTCGAGCCGTCGGTGATCACACCGTCGCGCAGCATCGCGACGAGGTCCGCACGCGGGAACCACCGCTGGCGCATGTCCTGCTCCTCGTGCTCCCGCTGCGGCTCGCCCGGCGTCAGGTCGGTGGCCAGGAACACGTGGTAGCCCTGTGCGGTGATGCCGTGCGCGCCGTTCAGGTACCCCAGGTCACGCAGCGTGCCCGCCGTGAACCCGGTCTCCTCCTTCAGCTCCGCCGCGGCCAGCTCCTCCGGCGTGCCGGACCGCCCCTGCGGGAACGCGCCCTGCGGGAACTGCCAGTACCGGCCGCGCAACGGGTAGCGGTACTCCTCGACAAGGTGGAAGCCGTCGTCCGCCATGGGGATGACCACCGCGAAGTCGGGCTTGTCGATCACCGAGTAGATCCCGCGCGACCCGTCTGCCCGCTCGATCTCGTCCTCGCGGAGCGTCAGCCAGGGGTTCTCGTAGACCACTCGGGTGGAAACAGTCTTAATCACAGCCCAAGTCTGACGCGCGCTTCCGCGATCTCGGCCAGCAGCCCGGCCATCACGTCCGCGACCGGGCGGATCTCGTTCATCCGGCCCACGATCTGACCCACCGGCATCGCGACCACGTCCGGGTCGCCCGCCTTCATCATCCGCAGGTGGGCCTCGCCGACGAGCAGGTTCTGCAGCGGCATCGGCAGCGGCGCGGGCGCGTCCGCGTCGGCCCACGCCTGCGTCCACCGGTTCTTCAGCAGCCGCGCGGGCTTACCGGTGTAGATGCGCGACCGGACGGTGTCGCTCGAGCCCGCCCGCACGAGCGCGCGCTGGATCGTGTTCTTGTCGTCGGCGAACTGGTACTCGGCCGTGGTGAGCCAGTAGGAGCCCATCCAGACGCCCGCCGCGCCGAGCGCGTGTGCCGCGAGCACCTGCCGGCCGCTGCCGATGCCACCCGCGGCGAGCACCGGCACCCGGTCGCCGACCGCGTCGACCACCTCGGGCACGAGCACCATCGACGCGATCTCGCCGGTGTGCCCGCCTGCCTCGTAGCCCTGCGCCACCACGATGTCCACGCCGTTGTCGACGTGCCGCACCGCGTGCGCGGCCGTGCCGGCCAGCGCGGCGACCGGGATGTCGCGCTCGTGGGCGCGTTCGATGACATCCCGCGGCGGCGAGCCGAGCGCGTTCGCGATCAACCCGATCCGGTGTCCCAACGCGACGTCCACATGGGACCGGGCGACCGAGTGCAGCCAGCCGAGCACCCCCGCGTCGTTGGCGGACTCGCCGGACAACGGTGGCACGCCGAGCTTGAGCAGTGTGCGCTCGACGAAGTCCTTGTGCCCGGCCGGCACCAGCGCGGCGAGGTCGGTCGGCGTGCCCTCGGTGGGGATCGTCGCCGGCATCACGATGTCGACGCCGTACGGTTTGCCGTCGGTGTTGTCGTCCAGGTAGGACAGTGCGGCGTCGAGATCGGCCGCGTCGTTGAACCGCACGCAGCCGAGCACGCCGAGCCCGCCGGCCCGGCTGATCGCGGCCGCGACGTGCTCGGACGGGGTGAAGCCGAAGATCGGGTGCTCGATGCCGAGCCGGTCAGACAGCGACATTGGCCGCCCGCCAGACCGGCTCGTGCCGCTCGGTGTGGTCCTTCGCCCAGCGGTAGTCCGGCTTTCCGCTCGGCGCGCGGCCGACCTCGTCGACGATCCACACGCTGCGTGGCGACTTGTAGCCGGCGAGCCGCTCCCGCACGTGCGCGTCCAGCGCCGCGAAGTCGACCTCCCGGCCTTCTCTCGGCTGCACGAGCGCGGCGACCCGCTGCCCGAGCCGCGCGTCCGGCACGCCGACGACGAGCGCGTCGAAAACGTCTACATAGGACTTCAGTACTGCCTCGACCTCTTCCGGGAACACCTTCTCGCCCGCCGTGTTGATCGACACGTTGCCGCGCCCCAACAACGTGATCGTGCCGTCGTCCTCAAGCCGCGCGTAGTCGCCCGCCACGACGAACCGCTCGCCGTCGACCTCGACGAAGATCGTCGCGCTCTTCTCCGGATCCTTGTAGTAGCCGAGCGGGACGTGCCCGCCGCGCGCGAGCCGGCCGGTCTCGCCGGGGCCGACGCGGCGGTTCTCGTCGTCGATCACGATCGTCTTCGGGCCGCCGTTCACCCGCGGCCCGTCGCTGGACTGCTTGGCGCCCTTGACGATCACGCTCATGCCCTGGAACCCCGACTCCGAGGAGCCGATCGCGTCGGTGATCACCACGTTCGGCAGCGTCGCCACGTACTGCGCCTTGACCGACGGCGAGAACAACGCGGCGTGGCTCGAGATGGCGACCAGCGACGAGGTGTCGTAGTCGCCGTCGCCGAACGCCTCGATGAGCGGGCGCGCCATGGCGTCGCCGACGATCGTGACGATCTTGACCTGGTGCCGCTGAATCGCCCGCCACACCTCGTGCGGGTCGAACCGCGGCAACAGCACCACCGTGTCGCCGGCGAACAACGCGGCCAACGCGGCCCACTGGGCGGCGCCGTGGATCAGCGGCGCGCAGGCGAGCCTCGTCATCCCGGCGGACTCCCGGCCACGCGCGGACTGCGCCCACTCGTCGGCCAGCGGCTCGCCGGTGTAGAAGTCGATGCCGCCGCCGAGCACCCGCCACACGTCCTCGTGCCGCCACAGCACGCCCTTGGGATGGCCGGTGGTGCCGCCGGTGAACAGGATGTAGAGGTCGTCCGGGCTGCGCGGGTCGAAGTCGCGCACGGCTGGCCGGCCGGCGAGCGCCGACTCGAACGCGACACCGCCGTAGCCCGCGAAGTCGTTGTCGCCTGTGCCGTCTTCGACAACGAGCACGTGCCGCAGCCTCGGCGTGTCCGGCAGCACGGCGGCCACCCGGTCAGCGAAGCTCCGCTCGTGCACGACCGCGACCAGGTCGGCGTTGTCGAACAGGTACCGCAGCTCGTTCTCGACATAGCGGTAGTTCACGTTGACCACGACCGCGCGCAGCTTGTACGCGGCGAGCATGGTCTCGATCGCCTCGACGGAGTTGCGGCTGTAGAGCCCGATGTGGTCGCCGCGGCCGATGCCCTGTGCGGCCAGGTGATGGGCCAGTTGGTTGGCACGCCCCTCGAGCTCGGCGAAGGTAGCCGAGCGGTCACCGCAGGCAATCGCCACGCGGTCGGGAAAGGCGTCGGCGGCATGCTCGAAGAGGTCCGCGATGTTGAGGGCCACGAGACCAAACTAGAACGTGTTATCGTTCCTGGCAATGCCTTGGTGGAGGTGACTTTCGTGCCGGACTGCCTGGTCGCGCTGGACGATCACGTGCTGGTCGTGACGATGAACCGGCCGGAGGCCAGGAACGCCCTGTCCGGCGAGATGATGTCGATCATGCGGGAGGCGTGGGACCGGGTCGACGAGGACTCCGACGTCCGCTGCTGCGTGCTCACCGGCGCGGGCGGCGCGTTCTGCGCCGGCGCGGACCTCAAGGCGATGACCGCGAACCACCCGAGCACGGCGACGTTCGACGCGTCGGTGATCGAGCCGCTGCTGAAAGGGCGCAGGCTCACCAAACCGCTCATCGCGGCGGTCGAGGGTCCGGCGATCGCGGGCGGCACCGAGATCCTGCAGGCGACCGATCTTCGCGTCGCCGGCGAAAGCGCGCGGTTCGGGGTGTCCGAGGCCCGGTGGGGACTGTTCCCGCTCGGCGGGTCGGCCGTCCGGCTGCCACGCCAGATCCCGTACACGGTCGCCGCCGACCTCCTGCTGACCGGCCGGCACATCACGGCGCCGGAGGCCAAGGAGATCGGCCTGATCGGCCACGTCGTGCCGGACGGCCAGGCCCTCGCGAAGGCCATGGAGCTCGCGGCGGCCATCGCCGCGAACGGACCCCTTGCCGTACAGGCGATCCTGCGCACCATGCGGGAGACAGAAGGCATGCACGAGAACGCGGCGTTCACTGTGGACGCCCGGCTGGGTCTGGCAGTGTTCGCGAGCGACGACGCCAAGGAAGGGCCCGCCGCGTTCACCGCGAAGCGGAAACCCGAGTTCACCGGGAAGTAGCGGTCTTTCTGGCCACGATCGCCGTGTACCGCAACGGTTCCCCGTTGACCGCCAACCGATGTTGGTAGGTGTGCTGCTCGCGCACCAGCAGGCGCCCGTCGTCGATCATCGAGCGGATCAGCTGCGCGAACTCGCTGCCGCCACCGTTCAGGAAGGACTCCTTGATGTTGAACACAACCCAGCCGTCCGGCGCGACCTTCTGGTAGGCCGCCTCGAAAGCGGACGGCGGGATGTCGCCGAACCCCAGCGCGGCAACGCAGACGAGACAGTTGATGCCCCGGCCGGCGAGGTCGCGCTCGACGTCGGCCGGCAGGTTCCGCACATCGCCGACGTAGTACCGGTCGTACACCTCCGGCCGGTCCCGGCGCGCCGCGGCCGCCGCCTCCTCGAGGATGTCGACGGCGACGACCGACCCAGTCCCGAGCCCGCGCAACGCCTTGCCGACGAGTCCGTTGCCGGCGCCGAGATCGAGCACGCTCAGCTCGGCGGCGGCCTGCCCGGCGCGGTCGAGCGCGGTGCCGAGCAACTCCGCGACGACCTCCGGTGAGACACACCGCAGCATGTCGGAGAACACGGTCTCGTACAGACCGGGCACGGCGAAGATCTCGTCGTAGTCGTGGAACCTGATCCGGCGCTCCTCGCCGTTCTCCTCGAGCAGGAGGTATTCCTCGGCCTGGCTCAGCCCTTGCTCGTCGTTCGGAAGTCGCACGGTGATCCCGGCGTGCAGCAGCATCGATCGTCCCCCTGGCGTCCGACAATAGTCGATGATTCGAACGTACGGTGACGAACAGGACGTCGGTACCGCCGACTGCGCATCTGCCGCATGCGCTGTGTGTGATCACTCACTGCCTCAGATCACACGTTCCCGGTCCACCCAGTACGGGTCGCGCAGCTTCCGCTTGTACAGCTTGCCATTCGGGTCTCTCGGCAGGTCGGAGACATAGTCGATCGTGCGCGGCAGCTTGAACTTCGCCAACCGCTCCGCCGCGAACGTCAACAGTTCGCCGGTCAGCGCGTCGTCCGCGGCGACCCCCGCCGCCGGCCGCACGACCGCCTTGATCTCCTCGCCCCAGTCCGTGTTCGGCACCCCGAACACGGCGACGTCCGCGACTTTCGGATGCACGGCCAGCTCGTTCTCGATCTCCGCGGGGTAGATGTTAACGCCACCGGAGATGATCATGTCGTTCTTGCGGTCACACAAGAACAAGTACCCGTCCTCGTCGAGATAACCGATGTCCCCCAAGGTGAACAGGTCGCCGACGCGGGACGCGCGGGTCTTCGCCGCGTCCTTGTGGTACTCGAACGTCGAAGCGCCCATCCGCATGTACACGAGCCCAGGTTCGCCCGTCGGCACGGGATTCCCGTCGTCGTCGAGCACCTGGACCACGGAACCCGGCCACGGCAGCCCCACCGAACCGGGCTTGCGCAGCCATTCCTCGGCCGAGATCGCCGTGCCGCCACCCTCGGTCGCCGCGTAGTACTCGGTCACCACCGGCCCCCACCAGTCGAGCATGCGGCGCTTGACCTCCTGAGGGCACGGCGCCGCGCCGTGGATCATGCAGCGCAGCGAGGAGAGGTCGTAGCGCGCGCGGACGTCGTCGGGCAGCTCCAGCAGCCGGTGGAACTGCGTCGGCACCATGTGACTGTGCGTCACGCGATGCTTCTCGATGAGCCGCAGCATCTCCTCCGGTCGCCACCGGTCCATGAGCACGGCCGTGTGTCCTAACTGGACCGCGTTGGCCACGAAGTTCAGCACCGCCGTGTGGTACAGCGGCGATCCGCAGATATGCACGTGGCCGTCGAACGGCTCGAGCCCGAAGATGCCGAAGAACCACGTCGCCGCCGGCGGCACCACGTCCGGGTCCGCGCCGGTCAGCGGGCGCCGCACGCCTTTGGGCCGCCCGGTCGTGCCGGACGTGTACAGCATCGGCGAGCCCGCGGTCCTCGTGTCGGGCCGGCCGGTCTCGCCCGCGCCCAGCCCGGCGAGCGGGGCGAAGCCGGGGAGGTCGCCGACCGCGAAACCCGTGACACCGGTGCGTTCCCGCGCGTCCTCGGCGACCTCGGCGAACCGCTCGTGCGCGACGAACGCCTTGGCGCCGCTGTCCTCGATCAGGTACGCGACCTCGGCGCCGACCAGGTGCCAGTTGGCCATCACCACGTAAAGGCCGGTCTGGAACGCTCCGAAGTAAACCGACACGAGGTCGATGCCGTTGGGCAGCAACAGAACCACGCTGTCACCGGGGCGCAGCCCCATGGCCTGGAAGCCGCGGCCGTACCGGTCGGCCGCGGCGGCCAGCTCCGCGTAGGTCACCTGTTGGCCGTCCGGGTCGACCACCGCCGTCAGGTCCGGGCGCGCACGCGCGATGTTCCACAGTCCGATCGAGGCCACCGCCCCAATCTAGAACGTGTTTCAGTTCTCGGCAAGGACCGCCGCGACCTGACGCACCTGCTCGGCGTCCGTACAGCCCACTATCAGCATCGTCACGCCCCGGTCCACCCACTGCCGCACCCGCGCGCGCACCTGCTCGGCGGTGCCGATGATCGCGGTCTCGGCGACCAGCTCGTCGGGCACCGCGGCGGCCGCGTCGGCCTTGCGGCCTTCTCGGAACAACGCGGTGACCTCGTCGACCACCTCGCCGTAACCCATGCGCCGGAACAGGTCCGCGTGGAAGTTCTTCTGCTCGGCGCCCATCCCACCCGCGTAGAGCGCGATCACCGGCCGATGCTGGTCGTACACGGCGGCCGCGTCGTCGGTGACCGTGACGCTCGCGTTGGCGGCGACCTCGAAGTCGGCCCGCGACCGCCGCGCACCCGGCCGCGCGAACCCCTCGTCGAGCCAGGAGTTGTACTGGTCGGCGAGCGAGTCGGAGAAGTAGACGGCGAGCCAGCCGTCGGCGATCTCGGCGGCGAGCGCGACGTTCTTGGGGCCTTCCGCGCCGAGCCAGATCGGCACGTCGGCGCGCAGCGGGTGGGTGATCGGCCGCAGCGGCTTGCCGAGGCCGTCCGCGCCGGGACCCGTGTAGGGCAGCGGATAGTGCGGTCCGGCGCTGGTCACGGGCGCCTCGCGGGCAAACACCTTCCGCACGATGTCGACGTACTCGCGCGTCCTGGCGAGCGGCTTGCCGAACGGCGCGCCGTACCACCCCTCGACGACCTGCGGCCCGGAAACCCCCAGCCCGAGGATCACCCGCCCGCCGGACAGGTGGTCGAGGGTGAGCGCCGCCATCGCCGCTGCGGTCGGCGCGCGGGCCGAGAGCTGCGCGATGGCCGTCCCGAGCCGGACGTTGTGCGTGGCCGACCCCCACCAGGCGAGCGGCGTGAAGACGTCCGACCCCCACGACTCGGCGGCGAAGACGGCGTCGTACCCGGCGTCGTCGGCGGCCACGACCATCTCCGCCGCGTTCTGCGGCATGCCCGCGCCCCAGTAGCCGAGCTGCAGTCCAAGTTTCATGTTGGCATGGTAGATCGAGCGCCAACCGCCATAGATCACCCGTTCGATACAAGGCGTGTTTTCGCACCTGTGAGCTATGGTGGACGCATGTCAGCGGAAGCCGTGGAGTCATCCGAGCCGAGGACGTTCAAGGAGGCCTCTCCTCGAGAGGTCAGGGCCGCCCTTGTCCCGGAGGAGCAGTCAGACTTCGACCGCGAGTGGCGCGCGGTCATGAGCGAGGCGACCGAGGCGTTAGAGCTGGCCGACGTGTTCCGGATCCTGGACAGCTGGCGGCGCCGCGCCATGATCACCACGCACCTCGGCCACAACGGCTACCGCAGGATGCTCGCACGAGCCGAGGAGCGGCTGCGCACAGGCGAAGCGCCGGCCGACTCGGTGCCACTGGACGAGATCAAAGAACTCATCGCAGAACGCGTTTCACTCAGAGTGTGACCACCGGCGAAGAGCCACCACTCCCCTGAACCTCGCATCAACGATAGATCACCCGTTCGATACGAGACGATCCCGGGCGGGTCAGATAAAGTGTTGGCGTGTCCGCGACGTACGCCTACGACGAGCAGCCCCAGGCCGGGCATCCGCTGCGTCCTGGAGCGACACCGCATGACATCCGCGCTCACCTGCTGCCCGAGGACCGCAAAGAATTCGATGACGAGTTCCGGCAGGCACTGATCGCCGCGCGCGACAGCCTGGATCTCGAAGACCTGTTCAAGATGCTCGAGCATTGGCGGCGAGTGGCGTTACTGCAGAGCAACCCCGCGAACTTCCGCCAGGTCGTGCGCCGCGCCGCCGAGTTACTGACGGACGAAACCAGCCCGGACAACGAACCGCTGGCGGTCACCCGAGCCAAGGCCGGCATGTAGGTGTACCGCGTCGAAACTGACGCACTCGCGAAACAGCAGGTCGATGCCCTCCCTCAGCACGCCCTGTCTGCCTACGCGGAGTTGCGCACTCTTCTGGAAGTCAGCCCCTGGAGTGGGGAACCGATCAACCGTAAAACCCGGAAGCCGAGGTTCGGACGCTCACGTTCGGCGCGCATCACGAGGGCGTCGCGACGTTCCTGGTCCTGGACGAACAGCGACGGGTCGACGTATTGAGCGTGTTGTGGATCGGCTGACGGTCAGGCCTTGCTCGGAAAAGTAGAACGTGTTTCACTCGGTGGGTGACCACCAGCGAGGCGCCGCTGTCCGCTCCCCTGGACATCGGGTTCGACTACACCCGATCGCTCGGTCCCACGCTGAGCCGGTTCGTCACGGGGCTCGCCCGGCGCCGGATCTTCGGCGCGCGTTCAGCCGACGGGCGGGTGCACGTGCCGCCCCCGGAGTACGACCCCGTCACCGGCGCGCCGCTCACCGACCTCGTCGAGGTGGCGCACACGGGCACCGTCACCACCTGGTGTTGGCAGCCGAAACCCCTTGCGGGACAACCACTCGACCGGCCGTTCGCCTGGGCGATGGTGCTCCTCGACGGCGCCGACACCCCCATGCTCCACGCGGTGGACGCGGCCGACGTGCACACCGGCATGCGGGTCCGGGCGCGCTGGACCACCGCCGGCGGCAACGGGATCCGCGACATCAGCTGCTTCGGCCCGGACGAACCCGAGGTGCCGCCGCGCGACGCCGATGACATCACCATGATCACCACGCCGGTCCATCTGAGCTACCAACACTCGGCGTCCCCCGAGGAAAGTCGGTACCTGCGGGGGTTGGCGGACGGCAAGCTGCTCGGACAGCGCTGCCCCGCCTGCGAGAAGGTCTACATCCCGCCGCGCGGCGCGTGCCCAACCGACGGAGTCCCTACCGAAGAAGAGATCGAGCTGCCCGACCGCGGCATCGTCACGACCTTCTGCATCGTCAACGTGCCGTTCCTCGGCCAACGCATCACACCCCCTTACGTGGCCGCCTACATCCTCCTCGACGGCGCCGACATCGAGGAGGAGCACCTGGTGCTCGGGTGCGCCGCCGACGAGGTCCGCATGGGCATGCGGGTCGCGGCGCAGTGGCGACCGCGTGACGAGTGGGGCACCACGCTCGAGAACATCGACCACTTCCGACCTACCGGCGAACCGGACGCACCCTACGAGACCTTCGCGCGGCACCTATGAGCAGCGACGTCGCCATCGTCTCCTTCGCGCAGGCGCCCAACGTGCGCGCGACCCACGGCACCACCAACGGCGTCGAGATGCTCGTGCCGATCATTCAAAAGGCACTGGCGAACGTCCATCTGTCCAAAAAGGACATCGGGTTCTGGTGTTCCGGCTCGTCGGACTATCTTGCCGGCCGGGCGTTCTCGTTCATCGCAGCGGTCGACGCCATCGGCGCGTTCCCGCCGATCAACGAGTCCCATGTGGAGGCCGACGCCGCGTGGGCGCTCTACGAGGCCTGGGTGAAGATCCGCACCGGCGAGGTGGACACCGCGCTGGTGTACGGCTTCGGCAAATCCTCGGCCGGTCAGCTACGTCGCGTGCTCGCCATGCAGCTCGACCCGTACCTCGTCGGTCCACTGTGGCCGGACTCGGTCAGTGTCGCCGGGTTGCAGGCCCGTCTCGGCATCGACGGCAGGCTGTGGTCGGAGCGGGCGATGGCCGAGGTCGCCGCCCGCAGCAGGGCCGCCGACCCGGGTGCCCAGATCCACGAGCTGGTTACCGCGGATGAGCTATTCGAACGTCCGTACGTCGCGGATCCCTTGCGGGCACACGACTGCGCGCCGATCACCGACGGCGCGGCGGTCGTCGTACTCGCGTCCGCCGAACGCGCCAGGGAGCTGACCCCGCGACCCGCGCTGATCACCGGGATCGAGCACCGCGTCGAGTCGTCGCACCTGACCGCCCGCAACCTCACCACCTCACCGTCCACAGTGGCCGCCGCGAAGGCGGCCGGCGTCGACGGAGTCACACTCGCCGAGCTGCACGCGCCGTTCACGCACCAGGAGATCCTGCTGCGGCAGGCACTCGGGCTCGGCGACGAGGTCACCGTCAACCCGTCCGGCGGCGCGCTCGCCGGCAACCCGATGTTCGCGGCCGGTCTCGCGCGGATCGGCGAGGCGGCCACCCGCGTGATGGCCGGCGACGCCGACCGGGCGCTCGCACACGCCACGAGCGGCCCCGCCCTGCAACAGAACCTGGTGTGCGTGCTGGAAGGCGGTGCGTGAGCAGTGAGGCAGCGGGCCGCGGTACTCGGCGTCGGGCAGACCCACCACCGCAGCAAACGTCTCGACGTCACGATGGCCGGACTGTGCCGCGAGGCGATCGACCGCGCGCTCGAGGACGCCGGACTGTCCTTTTCGGACATCGACGCGGTCGTGCTCGGCAAGGCGCCGGACCTGTTCGAGGGCGTCATGATGCCCGAGCTGGTACTCGCCGACGCGATCGGCGCGACCGGGAAACCGTTGCTGCGCGTGCACACCGCGGGCTCCGTCGGCGGGTCGACCGCGAACGTGGCCGCGAGCCTAGTGCACGGCGGCGTGCACTCCAGGGTGCTCGCGGTGGCGTTCGAGAAGCAGTCCGAGTCCAACGCCATGTGGGCACTGTCGATCACGCCGCCGTTCCACATGCCGGTCGGCGCCGGCGCGGGCGGCTACTTCGCGCCACACGTGCGGTCCTACATCCGCCGCTCCGGCGCGCCGGACCACATCGGCGCGCTCGTCGCCGTGAAGGACCGGCGCAACGGCGCCCGCAACCCGTACGCGCACTTGAGACAGTCCGACATCACCCTCGAGTCGGTGCAGGCGTCGGCCATGCTGTGGGACCCGATCCGCTACGACGAGACCTGCCCGTCGTCGGACGGCGCGTGCGCGATCGTCCTCGGTGACGAGCAGGCCGCGCGGGGCCGGACCGCCGCGTGGCTGCACGCGACCGCCATGCGCACCGAGCCGACCACGTTCGCCGGCCGCGACCAGGTCAACCCGCAGGCTGGGCGGGACGCGGCAGCCGCGCTGTGGCGACAGGCCGGCATCACCGACCCACTGTCGCAAGTGGACACCGCGGAGATTTACGTGCCGTTCTCCTGGTTCGAGCCGATGTGGTTGGAGAACCTGGGTTTCGTCGAGGAAGGCCAGGGCTGGAAGCTGACCGAGGCTGGCGAGACCGAGCTGGGCGGCCGCCTTCCGGTGAACCCGTCCGGCGGCGTGCTGTCGTCCAACCCCATCGGCGCGTCAGGCATGCTGCGGTTCGGCGAGGCCGCCATGCAGGTGATGGGCCGCGCGGGCGACCACCAGGTGGACGGCGCGCGCATCGCGCTCGGCCACGCGTACGGCGGCGGCTCGCAGTACTTCTCGATGTGGGTCGTCGGAACGGAGATGCCGTGAAGTTCACCGTGAGTGTGGCGTTGAGTCCGCTCGACCAGCTCGGCGAGCTGGCCAGCACCGCGGAGAAGTGCGGCTACTCCTCGATCGCGCTGCCGGACTCCCTGTTCTACTCGGAAGCTCAGTCGGCGTCCTACCCCTATACCCCCGACGGCAGCCGTTTCTGGGACGAGAAGACACCGTGGGTCGACCCGTTCGTCGCGGCCGCGGCGATGGGTGCCGTCACGTCGCGGCTCCGGTTCTACACACAGGTGTTGAAGCTCAACCCCCGCAACCCCGTGCTGCTGGCGAGACAGATCGGGTCGGTGGCCGTGCTCACCGGCAACCGGTTCGGCCTCGGCATCGGGCTCGGCTGGTCGCCGGAGGAGACTCGGTGGTGCGGCGGGCAGTTCGACCACCGGGGCGCCCGCGCGGACGAAGCGGTCGAGGTGATCCGGCTGATCCTCGGCGGCGGGATGGTCGAGTACCACGGGAAGTTCTACGAGTTCGACCGGCTGCGGATGAGTCCGGCGCCGACCGAGCCGGTGCCGGTGTACGTCGGCGGGCACACGGACGCGGCGCTGCGCCGCGCGGCTCGCGCCGGCGACGGCTGGACCTCGGCGATGATCAAGTTCGCCGACCTGCGGGACGTGATCGACCGGCTCGCCACGCTGCGTTCCGGGCACGACCGAACCGGTCCTTTCGAGATACAGGCGGTGTGCGTCGACCGGTTCGGGCTCGACGGGTACCGGCAGCAGGCCGACATCGGCGTCACCGACGCGATCGTGGTGCCGTGGGTGTTCTACGGCGTCGGGCTCGACGGACCACTGGCGGACAAGAAGGACGGCATGAAACGGTTCGCCGACGAGATCATGGGGAAGCTATGACCGCGGTTGTCTGGAGTGGACCGGAGGCGACGCATCCGGCGCGCACGGCATCCCGGCGTTCGATGGATGCCGTGTGCCGTGGTGCGAAAGAGGAATGGGTGGCGTTGTTCGCCGAGGACGGCGTCGTCGAGGACCCGGTCGGCGTGTCCATGTTCGACCCGACCGGCGACGGCCACCGCGGCCGCGCGGCCATCGCGGCGTTCTGGGACATGACGATCGCCAACGTCGAGCGGTTCGAGTTCGACATCCGGGACTCGTTCGCCGCGGGCAGCGAGGTCGCGAACGTCGGCACCATCTCGGCGTTCCTGCCCGGCGGGTCCAGAGTGGACACCGCGGGTGTGTTCGTCTACCGCGTGCGCGACGACGGGCTCATCGTGTCCATGCGCGCGTTCTGGGAGACCGAACGCGCGATGGCTACCCTTCGTCGGGTTTGAGCTCGATCCCATACTCCGCGCAGGCTTTCACCACGTCGTCCTGTGCGAAGTCGGTGCGCACCAGGAAGTCCGCGAGCGTGACGTCCTCGTTGAACACGGTGAGCGCGAAGTAGGCGGAGTCGAACGCGCCGCGCAGGTCCTCGTTCGGCGCACCGGCGCGGATCCGGGACAGGTCGTCCAGGGTGGCGTCGGCGACGGTGGCGAACTCGGCGGGCGCCGTGGCGTAGTTGCCGGCCGCCGCGTAGAGGCCGCGCATGGCGTCGCCGTAGTCGTCGCAGAAGTGGGTGGCCGGGTTCGGGCCGGTGCACGCCGCGAGCGCACCGGCCAGGAGAACGGCGGTCAGGAGCACAGGCATGCGGAGCACCTGCCAAGGGTGCCCCGGTTCCCGCCGGTCCACCTGTCGTCGCCGGACGGCAGAAAGGGTCGCGGCGGTCGCCCGATCGGGCAGTGGCTACCGCGCGACGCCGACCGCTTTGTGCACCGCCGCGTCGTCGTCGATCAGCGCGAGCATGGCGTGGGCGAGCTCGGTGCGGGACAGGAAGTGCCCGCTCGGCACGTTCGCGCCGAGCACCGTCCGGTACTCACCGAGCGGCTTGTCGGTGAGGCGGGGCGGGCGCACGATCGTCCATTTGAGACCGCTGCGCGCGATGTCGGCCTCCATGACGGCGAGGTCGGCGTAGATGCCGGCGAGGAAGCGGCGCAGCATCGGGTACAGGAGGTGGCGGCCGAACCAGCCCTCGCCGTCCGGGATCGGACCGATCGGCATGGCGCTGACCGCCACGAACCTGTGCACCCCGGCGGCGTCGAGCGCGGCGAGGATCCCGCGGGTGGCGCTCGACGCGGCGGTGATGTCCTTGTTGGTCCTCGGGCCGACGCCGGACAGTGCGGCGTCGCTGCCGGCGACCGCGGCCTGCAGACGTTCGGTGTCTGCGAGGTCGGGCACCGCCACGACGTGGCAGTCCTGGGTGAACCGGGACGCGTCGCGGACGACAGCGGTGACCGCGTGTCCCTGCTCGAGTGCGAGCCGCACCACCTGCCCGCCGACCCCGCCCGTCGCGCCGAAGACTGTCAGCTTCACTGCTGCCTCCCCTGTGATCAGGTATATTTCCGTACGCCCCACATACGATATGGAAACCATACTATATGTCGAACGTACCACAGGACGACGCGCGTGCGCGGCGCCGGCTGACCAACACGGTGAAGGACTCGATGCGCGGGCTGCGCACCGAACTGGCGCTGTTGAACCGGCGGATCAGCGGGGCGCTCGAGCTGAAGGACGGCGACCTCGACTGCCTCGAGCTGATCACCCGGCTCGGCCCTGTCGGCCCGTCG
>Ga0193716_1000441_pt1 | contig 25455 bp, 23 predicted proteins | sample U2c1metaG_FD_145901 | JGI IMG/M metagenome (GOLD analysis project Ga0193716, IMG submission 145901) | Soil microbial communities from a riparian zone of the East river system, Colorado, United States - U2c1 | ecosystem: Environmental > Terrestrial > Soil > Riparian zone | place: USA: East River...
AGATCCCGGGCGATTTCCGGCGCGCTCATCCCGGTAACGCATAATGGGTGACAACGCGCCGGTCGCCGCGCTCACGCGCGAGGAGCGCGCCGACGCGCTGGCAGGTCTTCCCGGATGGACCTTCGACGAGGACAGAAACGCACTGTATCTTCGTCTCGCGGTCGCGGACTTCTCCGAGGCGTTCGGTCTGATGACGCGCATCGCTATCGACGCGGAGAAACGCGGCCATCATCCCGAATGGTTCAACGTCTATAATCGCCTTGAGATTTGGCTGACGACCCACGATGCTGAGAGTTCGGTGTCGGCCCTCGACGTCGAATTCGCCAGGCGCATCAGCGCATTGCTCAAGCGCATTAGATATCCGTCGATCAACCGTGTACGCGACGGCCAGATTCGAAGGACGTAGTCCGTATCAAGCCGCGAAACTCCGTTGACGTGGCTGCCGATCGCCTACTGGACACTGGCGATGTCTTGGACTAGCTGGCGCTTCGATCTTGAGGTGTCTAACTCGCGGTCGATAAAAGACCTCCACCGATGGATCGATGTACATCGGCCAGTTATGCCGACCTCGGATCCGGCCGCCAATGGCGCTCCGCTTTCCTGTCGCCTGCTGGATGTGGGCACTCGCGATTCAAATCCATACCAAAGGCGCGGCGCTCGAATAATCTGGCGCGGAAACGTCCGTCGCCGCAGGACTGTTGGCGAACGCGCGATCGATCATTCGCGCGAGCTCGACGTCGCGTGTCGATACGCCGCCGGCATCATGCGCTGTGAGGAGGATGACGACCCTGTCGTAGACGTTGATCCATTCTGGATAGTGGTCGAGCTTCTCGGCGAGCACGGCAACGCGCGTCATGAATGCGAATGCCTCCACGAAGTCGCCGAAGCGATACGCTTTGTGTATCGCTTCGCGTCGCTCGTCGAACGTCCATTCGTTCAGGGATGCGAGGAGCGCGGTCCTATCGTCCGGCTCAAGCCGCGCGACGCTTCTTTCCGAGGGCGCCACGCGGACCTTAGGCGACGAGCGCGACGAGGGCGTCTTCCGGGGACTCCTCGTCGGGTAGGAGCAGAGGCTCGCCCCGAAGCCTCTCGTAGATTGGCTGGAAGTCGGTCTCCGCCGTCACTTTCAGGAGGTGCTCGAAGCTCTCGATCACAAAATAGGATCGCTGGAATTCGTCGAACAGATATTCGGTCCGCATTACCCGGGGCAGGTCGAAGTTGATCCGCCGGACCCTCGGGCCGGTCAGAGCGTGGACCGTTTCGCTGTAACTCGAGAGGAGCCCGGCTCCGAAACCGCGCAACACTCCCTCCTCCTTCACCAGCCCGAATTCAACCGTGTGTAGGTAGAGGCGACCGAGAAAGTCCGCAGCGTCCAATGTCTCGGCCCGAAGCCCGGCGTTTCCGTAGGCGACCATGAATTCCGCGAAGACCGGATTTGTCAGCATGGGCAGATGGCCGAAGAGATCGTGGAACATGTCCGGCTCTTCGGAATAGTCGAGCGAGTCCGCCGACCTCAGGAAGTTGGCGGCCGGGAACCGGCGCGCAGACAGATGGCGGAAGAACGCGTCATTGGGGATCACGCCCGGCACAGCGACAATGTGCCATCCCGTTGCACGTTTGAGACGTACGTTCAGCTCAACTAGATCGGGAATGCCCGGTTTCGACAACCGAAGGATATGGATGCCTTCGAGGAAAGCTGAGCATGCAAGGCCTTCCAGCGCCTTCGACTGGCGGTCGACCAGTGCGTCCCACGTCGCATGCTCCTCGGGTGTGAACCGGCCCCAATCCTGGGGCATCGTCCAGTCCGGCGCGACGCCTTCGGGCGGCGTCTCGTAAACATGTGTCGCTGCCATCGCCGAACTCCATCGTCTTTGGCGCGAAGCATAGTGACGGTGCCGCGAAACATTGTGCTGAAGACGAGCGGTGTTGGCCCCCAATTCAAAACAATGTTCTGATCTGCTCTCGCTATAAGGATGTCGTGCCGTGATTTGGCAGAAAACTTGTCGTTTGCACTGCGAGGGGTAGGCTTGGTCCATGTTGAGCAGGAGGCTTTGATGGACAAGATCGACTGGAAGATCCTCGCGGAACTGGAGACTGATGGCCGCATCTCGTTTGCGGACCTCAGCGAAAGGGTGGGGCTGTCCAAGTCGCCATGCTGGACGCGGGTGCGTGAGATGGAGGCCGCCGAGACGATCCAGGGCTTCGGTGCCCGGATCAACCCGGCGGCGCTGGGCCTGGCGGTGCAATGCTACATCTTCATCGAAATCGACTTCGACGCGCACTCGCAGTTCGAGGAGGCGGCGACCGCCCATCCCGCGATTATCGAGTGCCACACGACCGCGGGCGAAAGCGACTACCTGCTCCGCGTCTTCGCGCGCTCGGTGGAGCACCTCGACGATCTGCTGCGCCATGAACTGTCCAAACTGCCGGGCGTGCACAGCATGTCCACGACCATCTGTCTGAAGACGATCAAGTCGCGCGCGCCGCTGACCCGATGGGCCGCGCCGGCGACGGGGGCACGGTCATGACCATTCGGAGATTCGAGGACGAGGGCGTCGAGACGTTCGAGGCGCAGATCGACGGCGAGACGATCCAGTGGGACAAGGGGCTGTCCTACGCGCGACACCTGCAGACGGAGCAGCTGCTTTCGGCGCAGGTCCCGGTCTCGGACAAGCCGGACGAGATGCTCTTCATCATCATGCACCAGACGATGGAGCTGTGGCTGAAGCTCGTGCTCCACGAGGCGAAGCTGGTGGTGTCCGCGCTTCAGGCCGACGACCTCGATCACGCGGTCAAGACGCTGGAACGCATCGCGACGATCCAGCGCCACATGATCCATAGCTGGGAGGTGCTGGCGACGCTCACGCCGCACGACTTCCTGACCTTCCGCGGATTCCTGAGGAAAGCGTCGGGCTTCCAGTCGCATCAATATCGCGAGCTCGAATTCCTGATGGGCAACAAGCGCGAGGACCTGCTGATCGTCCACAGTGACGATGCAGCGGTTCATTCGCGGCTGACCGCCGTGCTCAACGCACCGTCCTTGTATGACGAAGCGCTCAAGCTGCTCGCGCGGCGTGGCTTCGCCATTCCCGCCTCCCATCTCGAGCGCGACTGGAGCACGCCGTACGAACCGTCGGAGGCGGTCGAGGACGCCTGGCTCGCCATCTATTCCGACGTCGAGACGCATTGGGATCTCTATGCGCTCGCCGAGCGGATCACTTCGCTCGAATATTATTTCCAGGAATGGCGCTTCAAGCACATGAAGACGGTCGCTCGCGTGATCGGTCAGAAGCCGGGCACCGGCGGCTCGGCGGGCGTCAACTATCTCGTCAAGGCGCTCAGCCTCAGCTTCTTCCCCGAGCTGTGGTCGATGCGCACGCGGATGGTCGCCCCGAAGGAGGGTCCGAACTACGCCGACAAGCCGGGGGAGCGAGCCGAATGAAGGTGTGGGACATCTCCCAGACGATCCGCCCGGGCATGCCGCTGTGGCCGGGCGAACCGCCCCTCGTGCTTCGGCGGAATGCTGAGATCAGCGCGGAATGCCCGGTCAACGTGGGCGAGATACAGGCGCCGCTCCATGCCGGCACGCACGCCGACTCTCCCTTCCACTATGATCCCCAGGGGCGGGTAAGCGCCGATTGCGATCTCGATCCCTACCTCGGGCCTTGTGTCGTCGTTGACGTCCGCGGTGCGCGCGATCGGGTAGAACTCGGGGACGTGGATTGGCCCGCGCTGGCCGGCTCGAGGCGCGTCATATTCCGAACCTTCGACCGGTTTCCGGCGGACCGGTGGGAATCCGCCTTCACCGCCATCGCACCGGAGGTGATCGGGAGATTGCGTGAAGCGGGAGTGCGTCTGGTCGGCACCGACGCACCGTCGCTGGATCCCGAACAGTCAAAGACGATGGACGCGCATCACGAGATCCAGGCCGGCGACATGCGCATTCTCGAGGGCCTCGTCCTCGATGATGTGACGCCCGGCGAATATGAGCTGATCGCGCTGCCCCTGAAGATAGCGCAAGCGGATGCGAGCCCGGTCCGCGCCATCCTGCGGGAGATATCGCGATGACGCTCGACCTGGCTGAGATCGCCGCGCTCGACGCGGGGGACCCGCTGCGGGGCTTTCGCGACGAATTCCAGCTTCGCGACGGGTTGATCTACGTCGATGGGAATTCGCTGGGCGCGGCGCCGCGCGCGACCGCCGCGCGTCTCGCGAATGCCGTTACGCAGGAATGGGGCGAGGGGCTGATCACCTCGTGGCTCGGTGCCGAATGGTCGACCGCGCCCCAGCGCATCGGTGACAAGATCGCGACGATCGTCGGTGCGCGTCCCGGCGAGGTTGTCGCGGCTGACTCCACCTCGGTGAATGTCTTCAAGGCTCTCACGGCGGCGATCTCGCTTCGACCGGAGCGGTCGGTGATCCTGTCGGAGCGCACCAACTTTCCGACCGACGTCTATATGATGCAAGGCGTTGAAGCCTTTAGCGGCGGCCGGCTGAAGGCCGTCACGGCGGACCCGGAAGCGGTCGTCGACCGGCTCGACGACGACGTGGCGGTCCTGCTGCTCACCCAGGTCCACTACAAGTCCGGTCTCATCCGCGACATGGCCGAAGTGACGCGTCTTGCGCACGAAAAGGGGGTGCTGACGGTCTGGGATCTGAGTCATAGCGCCGGCGCGATCGAGGTCGATCTCAACGGCGCCAACGCGGACTTCGCGATCGGCTGCGGTTACAAGTTCCTCAATGGCGGGCCTGGCGCGCCCGCCTTCCTGTTCGCTGCTGAACGGCATCAGGCCGCGACGCCGATACTGTCGGGATGGTTCGGCCATGCCAGCCCCTTCACGTTCGAGGAGGACTACCGTCCGGCCCAAGGCATCACCCGCTTCCTGTGCGGCACGCCGCCGGTTTTGGGGCTGACCGCCCTCGAATGCGGGGTCGATCTGATGCGCAGTGCCGACATGACGGAGCTTCGCGCCAAGTCGATCCGGCTCGGGCAGCTGTTCATCGACAGGATGGAGGGGCGCTGCGGCGAATTCGGCTTCATGCTCGTCAGCCCGCGTGATCCGCAACTGCGGGGCAGCCAGGTCTCCTACGCCCACGCCAACGGGTACGAGATGGTCCAGGCGCTCAAGGCGCGCGAGGTCGTCGGCGACTTCCGCGCGCCCGACATTCTGCGCTTCGGCCTGACGCCGCTGTACCTGCGCTATGGCGACGTCGTCGAAGCGGTCGAGCGGCTTCGCGAAATCTGCCTGAGCCGCTCCTGGGACAAGCCCGAATTTCGCGCGCGCGCGGCGATCACCTGAAGCGTCGGCGGGACCCAGCGAAAGGATCATGATGCTCGAATTGCCAAGATCGAAGGTCGCCGCGATCCAGGCCGCGCCCGTCTTTCTCGATGTCGACGCCACCGTGGACAAGGCCTGCGCGCTGATCGCGGAGGCTGCGGGCCAGGGCGCACGACTGGTGGCGTTCCCGGAGGTCTTCGTCGCCGGATATCCCTACTGGAATTGGCTGATGACGCCGATCGAGGGCAGCGTCTGGTTCGAGCGCCTCTGCCGCGCCGCGATCACGATCCCGGGTCCCGAGGTCAGCCGTCTGTGCGCTGCCGCACGTGAGCATCAGTGCGTAGTGGTGATCGGCGTCAATGAGCGCGACCCGCGTGCGCTGGGGACCCTCTACAACACGAACATCATCATTGGCGCCGACGGATCGATCCTGGGCCGGCATCGCAAGTTGGTGCCGACCTGGGCGGAGAAACTGACGTGGGCCGGCGGGGATGGGTCGAGCCTGCGTGTCTACGACACGCCGGTCGGTCCGCTCGGCACGCTTGCGTGCGGCGAGAACACCAACACTTTGGCCCGCTTCGCCTTGCTTTCGCAGGGCGAGCTCGTCCACGTCGCGAACTACATCGCGTTGCCGGTCGCGCCCGAGTCCTACAACATGGCCGACGCGATCCGCATCCGTGCGACCGCGCATTCATTCGAAGGCAAGGCCTTCACGATCGTCGCATGCTCGACCGTCAGCGAAGAGATCATCGCCGCGATGAGCGCAGAGCGCCCTGAAAATCGGGCGCTGCTCGAACGTCGGAACAGCGCCTTTTCGGGGGTGATCGGTCCGGACGGCAATCTCGTCGGCGACACCCTGATCGACGAGGAGGGGATCGTCTACGCCGAGATCGACCTCGCCCGCTGCATTCAGCCCAAGCAGATGCACGATATCATCGGCGGCTATAACCGCTTCGACATCTTTGACCTCCGCATCGACCGCCGGCCCCGCACGGCCGCGACCTTCCAGGATCCGCCCGAACCCGACGACGACGCGGAGGCGCGCGGGCCTGGTGCCGGTTCGAAGACTTAGGAGGCAGAGATGTCAGAACTTCAGCTGCAACCCGATGCTCGCGACGCACAGCGCGGCCGTTCGCGCGTGGCCGACACCGCGGATCTGCGCGCCTTCTATGAGGAACTCGGCCGGCACGATGCCGACGCCTTCTGGAACCGCGCCAACCGGATCGAGCCCTGGGAACCGGAATCGCGCTACAACCCCACGCTGTGGAAGTATGAGACGATGCGCGCGCTGTGCCTGCGCGCGGTCGAACTGGTGCGGCCGGAGGACGCGGGGCGTCGCGTCATCGCGCTGCTGAATGATTCCGAGGCCGGCCGGGCGAACACCGCCGTCGTCGGTTGGTTGTTCAGCGGCTTGCAGGCGATGAAGCCGGGCGAGATCACACCGGCGCACCGGCATACCGCGTCCGCCCACCGCTTCATCATGGAGGGAGCGGGCGCCTACACGGTCGTGGACGGACATCACATTACGCTGGGCAGGAACGACTATGTCCTGACGCCCAACGGCTGCTGGCACGATCATGGCGTCGTTGCCGGCGGCGAGCTCTCGGTGTGGCAGGACGGGCTCGACATTCCGCTGATGAACTGCCTGGAGACCAACTTCTACGCGGTCCACGATCAGCCCGCGCAGACCCGGGACTTTCCATCGGATGATCTGCCGTACACCTATGGCGGCCTGGTCCAGCCTGACGGCGTCCCCCAGTGGACGAAGCCTTACTCGCCCACGATGGTCTATCGCTGGGAGCAGGTCCGCGACGCGCTCTGGAACTTCGCGAAGGCATCGGACGGCTCGCCGTTCGACGGGCACATCATGCGCTACACCAACCCCCGGACCGGCGGATGGGCGCTCCAGACGATGGGCGCGCACATGCAGATGCTGAAGCCGGGCCTGCACACGCGCGCGCACCGTCACACCGGCAACGTCGTCTACAATGTTGCGCAGGGCCACGGCTATTCGGTGATGGGCGGGCGCCGCTTCGACTGGAACGAGCACGATATCTTCTGCGTGCCGGCGTGGACCTGGCACGAGCATGTCAATCTCGATGCAGCCGAGGAAGCCTTCCTTTTCTCCTTCAACGACTTCCCCGTGATGGACGCGCTCGGCGTGCGCATCGAGGAACCGCTCGAGGACCATAGCGGCCGCCAGGTCGTCCAAGACTGATCTCAACCGACACTTTCTGAACAGGACGAATTCATGCGCTTCGTGACATATCGACTGGGGCAGGCCGAGGCCCGCCTCGGCCTTCAGCACAACGGACTGGTGATCGACGTCGCGAACTTCGGGGCCGCGGTGGGGGAAAGCCTGCCGTCCACCATGCTCGGGTTCATTGATCTGGGGCCCCTGGCGCTGGAGGCGCTTCGGTCCGCGATCGACGGCTCCGGTCCCGCCAAGCTGGTCGGCTGCTCCGTGCCGGAAGGCAACGTCGCGTTGCTCGCGCCGATCCCGCGGCCTCGCAAGAACATCTTCGGGATCGGGCTCAACTATACCGAGCATGTGGCAGAGTCAGCCCGCGCGCTCGACACTTCCGACCAGCTTCCCAAGCAGCCGGTGATCTTCTCCAAGCCGCCGACCGCGGTAAGCGCATGGAACGACCCGATCCGGCACAATGCGAAGATCACCCAGCAGCTCGACTGGGAGGTCGAGCTGGCCGTGGTGATCGGTCAGACCGCGCGCAACGTCGATGAGGTGAACGCGCTCGACTACGTCTTCGGTTACACGATCATCAACGACGTCAGCGCGCGCGATTGCCGGCGCGCCGGCCAGTGGATCGTCTCCAAGGGACAGGATGGGTTCGCGCCGATGGGTCCTTGCATCGTCACCCGTGACGAAGTTCCCGATCCGCAGAACCTCAATCTGTGGGCCAGGGTGAACGGCGTCGAGAAGCAGAACAGCAATACGAAGTTCATGCTCTTCAACGTCAGGCAGATCATCGCCGACATCAGCACCGTCATGACGCTCGAGCCGGGTGACGTCATCGCGACCGGAACGCCCGCCGGCGTCGGCGCGGGCCGTGATCCGCAGGAGTTCATGTGGCCGGGCGACGTCGTGGAATGCCACGTCGAGGGTATCGGCACGCTCCGCAATCCGATTGTCGCCGCATGACCGGGGTCCGAGATATGAGCCGCCCGTTCCGCATCGGCCAGATCGTGCCGAGTTCAAACGTCACGATGGAGACCGAGATCCCCGCGATGCTCCATGCTCGCGAGACGATCCTGCCCGAACGCTTCACCTTTCATAGCTCGCGCATGCGGATGAAGCGGGTGACCAAGGAAGAGCTGGCGGCGATGGACGGCGATTCCGATCGCTGCGCGCTCGAACTGTCCGATGCTGCGGTCGACGTACTGGGCTATGCCTGCCTGGTTGCGATCATGAGCATGGGGTCGGGCTATCACCGCACATCCGAAGCCCGTCTTCATGGTCGCACGGTCGAAAATGGGCGGCCGGCGCCGGTCGTGACAAGCGCCGGTGCACTGGTCGACGGGCTCGCCGCTTTAGGCGCGAAGCGGGTTGCCGTCATCGCCCCCTACATGAAGCCGCTGACGCAAATGGTCGTTTCGTACATTGAGGACGAGGGGATCGCCGTTCAGGATTGGTTGGCACTTGAGATTCCGGACAACCTCGAAGTGGCGGCTCAGGATCCGGCCAATCTCCTCATCCATTACCGTAAGCTCGACCTGTCCGGGATCGATGCACTGGTGCTGTCAGCGTGCGTCCAGATGCCCTCGCTGCCGTCCATTCAAAAGGTCGAGGACGAGATCGGGCTCCCGGTTGTGTCCGCCGCCGTGTGCACGACGCATCAGATGCTGAAGCGGCTCGGCTTGGAGGCACGGGTCCCCGGCGCTGGCGCACTGCTTTCCGGACGATACTGATCCCTGCCAGGCCAGACGAACTTCCGGCGCACCTGCCCATTTGGACGGCAGATAGCCGGACCTATCGAATTCCCATTTGGCCCTCTTCGAGCGCCTTAACTATCATCTCTACCGCCGTGTCGTGCCGAGTTGTCTGATTGCGGATGTGCAGATGCGCGAGCGCGTAGGTTGGATTGCGAGCGGCCGCGAGGCTCGCCAGCACCGCATGCGGGTCGCCGTTTACGAGCAGCGGTCGCTGACCCGGTCGCCTGGCGGTTCGCTCGACAAGCATGTCAATGTCGGCGTCCAGCCAGATAGCGTACCCGCTCCCCAATATGAGACTACGCGTCCTCTCATTCATGAAAGCTCCGCCACCTGTTGCGATGACCGCCGGAGCCTCGCCCATGAGACGAGCGATCACTCGCCTCTCGCCGTCGCGAAAATAACTCTCGCCAAAACGTTCGAAGATTTCCGGGATGGACAGGTTGGCCGCGCGCTCGATCTCGCGGTCGCAGTCAACAAAGGGAAGCCTCAATCGCGCAGCAAGCCGCTGCCCGATGGTGGACTTGCCCGCCCCCATCAAACCCACAAGAACGATGGGGCGAAGGAGCCGTCGGTGTGAGAGGCTGTGCACGGCGCGTAAGCCCCACAGGCTACAAAAAAGGACCCCGCCGCGCGGCGGCGAGGTCCCGTAGAATATTCGGCGAAGAGCTGAGCGTCAGAATTTGACGCGCACACCCCACCGGAACGTCCGACCGAGGATGTCGTAGCCGGACGCGTTAACGCTCAACGGCGCGGCACCAATAGCCGGCCCATAAGCGATCATCACCGGATCGGTGTTCAGGAGGTTGTTGACCGACATGAATACCTCGACTTCCGGCCGGATCTTGTAGTGGATATCCGCGTCAAAGTAGGTCGCACCAGGAATATGATTGTTCTCGATCGTCATGTTGGCGGTCGTCGAGGCGGGGCAACCTGAGGCGCATTGGATATAAGATGTATTGTACTTGCCGGCGCTGATGCCCCTTGCGGTGAAGAGCACCGAGAAGGGGCCGTTATCATATTGCAGTTCGGCCATGTAACGCCACTTCGGGAGTGACAGCAGCTGCGAGCCGTTGTTGCTGTTGGTGCCGACGTTGTCCGTCGGTGGCGTCGCGAGATTGTTGATATAGTTCTCGAGATACCGCGTCGCCAGACCGCGTAGCGTGATCGTCCCGTTGAACAGCGGGCGCCGATAACTGGCCTCGACGTCAAATCCCCGCGCGATTTGAGTGGCGACGTTCTGCGGCGACGTATTCACCGACGTGATGGCGCCCGTTCCGTCGCGGGTAATAAGGGAGCAGAATGCGGTGCCTCCCTGAGCGCACAGGTTCACCACCTGCTGACTGGTGAACGTCGTAATCGCATCGGAGATGTGGATGCGATAATAGTCGATCGACGCGGCAAAGCCGGGGAGGAAGCTCGGCGTGAAGACGGCGCCGACACCCCAGGTATCGGCAACCTCAGGCTTTAGATTCACGTTGCCGGTGGTGACCTGGAAGGCCGAGTAGCTCGTGTTGGCCGGGGTCGTGGTATCGACCACGACGTTGGTGCTGGTTTGGGATGCGTTGTAAAGTTCTGCCAGATCCGGCGCGCGAATATCGCGTGATCGTGTGGCCCGGAAACGGATATCGTCAACCGGTGCATAGGTAAGACCGAGCTTCCAAGTCGTCACATAGCCCGACGTGCTGTAATCCGTCGCCCGCACCGCGCCGTTGAGATCCAAGCTCTTGGCAAATGGCAGGTCCTTGGCGAGAGGCACCACCGTCTCGAAATAGCCTTCCTTGACATCATAGTTGCCATGCGTGGCGTGATAGTTGCCGGTGAAGTAGGAGTTCAGGGACGAGAGCGGATCGTTGGTGCCGGATACCGACTCCTTGCGATACTCGAAGCCTGTCGCGATTGAGACGGGACCAGCCCACGTCGAGAACGGGTTGCCCCGAAGATTGAAGGCCTCGTCATTCTGCTTGAGCGTGCTGCGGCCCCAGGCGGTGCCCTTCAGATATTTGATCGCCGCCGTATTGTTCACGCCCGTGCCGAAGACGTCGTATGGAACGCAACCATTGGTCGGGTTCGTCAGCGTTGAACGGCACACGATCTGCCCGTTGGCGTTGCGCACGGAGTCGTAGGCACTCTTGTAGTTCGCCGTGATCGTTGTGGTGTCCGCGATGTAGATGTGCGTGATCGTCTCTTGGCCGTGAGCATCCCACGTCCAGTTCGAGCCGAACGCATCGAAATCGCCGCTGGCACCGCCAACGAACCGCCAGTTCGAGCGGCGTGTCATCGCTGGAATTGGTCCGAGATCCTGGTTGAAGGAACCCATTGTGAACGGTGCCGTCACCTTCGCCGCGATGCTCGCGGGAATGAAGGCGTTGTCCGGCTGAATCGTGATGTTGGCGAAGTTGAATTGAACCAACGAATTCTCGAAGGTCTTGGCTTGGGCATAGGAAGCCTGACCATAAATCTGGATGTGATTCGTCAGGTCGAAGCTTCCGCGCAGGAAGACATTGCGCCGCGTGAGGCGGGTATCGAGATCCGCGGCGTTCGCGATGTCGGTATAGGCGGACTGCCCACCCTGCATGAAGTTGCCGCTGACGATCGGTCCATAGTTAAACTGGAGCGGAACGCCGCCTTCGCCGAAATAGGTGCCCTTGAGCGGTCCCGTCGTGATGATACCGCCCGGTGCCGCGGTCGCGAAGCCGCTTCCGGAACGTACAAGCAAGAAAGGCTGGCCATTAGTCGGGGTGTATGCGGGGTTGTTGAAGAGCTTCTTCTCGTTCGCGTTGGTCGCCCATGGCCTCGGGACACCCGTAATGCCGTCGTTGTGCGCGTCTTCCGCTGAAAAAAGGATGTGGCCGCGGTGATCGGCGAAATCGGTGCCCGCCGCAACCGACACCTTGTAGTTGCGGTCGTCCCCGTAGTTGGTGACCCCGCCCTGGACTTCAGCCTTGATCCCCGTGAACTTGTTATCGAGCACGAAGTTGACGACGCCGGCAACGGCATCCGAGCCGTAATCTGCCGAGGCGCCGCCGGTGACGACATCGACCCGCTTGACCAGCTGCTCGGGAAACTGATTGATGTCGACCAAGCCGGTTAGCGTCGACACACCGACGCGCTGGCCGTCCAACAGGACCAGCGTTCGGTTGCCACCGAGTGCGCGCAGATTGAGTGCGCTGATGCCGGACAGGCCCGAGCTGACCTGGTTGCCGTAATTTTGTGGTGTCGCGCTGTTGGATAGCGCGGGAAGCTCATTCACCAGTGTGCTGATGTTGGCCGGCGCCTTTGACTGAATCTCGGCCTCGCCGATCACCGAAACGGGAGTGGGAGCCTGGAAGCCGTTGCGAACGATCCGAGTGCCCGTAACGACGATGTCGTTGGCACTTCCAGGGGCCTTATCGGCCGCGGATTGCGTACCGGCCGGAGCCTGGAGAGCCGTCTGATCGGTCGCGCCTGTCGGAGACTGTGCGGCAACCGAAGAGGCGGTGAAGAGGCCGGCAATGATTGATATCGTCGACGCTGTTATCAGCATTCGACCCTTAAAATCTTTCTGAGATTGTACCATTGTCGAGACCCCCTTGTCATATCTTTGGCTCGGGCGAAGACCGGGCTCGATCGGAAGTCTATGGGTAACAAAATTGTCACTCAAAGACCGATTTTGGCGCTACTTATTCTCCAGGGTTATAGACTTCGCCATGACGCGAAGAGGTTGGCGCGGCTGCTTCGAGCCGGAGCGGCGCGCCGTCGGGACTGGCGGGAGAGCACGATATCGCGGCCGCCATCCGTGAGAGCGCTGGCCGCGCGGCCCGGAATGCGGCCGATACAAGCGTTAACGGTGACGCAAAATTCAGCCGACGACTATATGTTAGGTCGGTTGCCAAGGTACTTAAACTCGACCTGCGAATACCCGAACAGATTAGGAGATCAGTCGGCAACCGCTGCGGTCACGAGAATTTCGATCAAGACGTCGGCAGCGCCCATCTCACACTGGGCTGTCGCACGGGCAGGCGCTGTCTCCCTGTCGATCCAGGCGTCCCATTCCGCGTTCATGCCGGCAAAATCGCCGGCAATGTCCTTCAGCCAAATCTGAACCGAAAGCAGGCGCGTCTTATCCGTGCCGGCTTCAGCCAATACCTTGTCGATCTTCGCGAGGACTTGCTTCGTTTGACCACGGATATCCTGGCCGCGGTCTTCGGCCGCCTGACCGCCAAGAAAGATGATTCCATTGTAAATTACCGCGCGGCCGCGACGAGCATTGGTCACAAGTCGCTGAATGTCCGGCATGTCGATCCTTCCCGCACCTCTGATGAAGTGGCCTCCGAGGCTGGGGAGCGGTAGGATTGGGTCCGCTATTCGTCCAAGTCAGAAGTGAACGTGGCTCATTCCCTGAGGTTATCGAAAGCGGGGTGGCTATTCCGCGGATCCGCCCGAGGGGCGTCCGCCTCGCGGTTTTGACCGCTTATTGTGGGTCGCGATGTTGCGGATAGGCGAGCCCCGATCCGACGTATCCGCTTGCGCGGCCAACATCGCGTGAGAGATCTCAGCCGCTTTCTCGCGCAACTCCTCCATGAAGCTTTTGACGATATGCGCGTTCCGGCTGTCGGCACTCCGACAGAGCTGAAAGTTGTAGGGAATTTCGGGCGCAAACCGTCTTATAATCAGACGGTGTTCTAGCCCGCTGATCATCAATGGGTGGATGAGGGATATACACAAACCGGCCGCAACAAACTCACATATCGTCGGAGCGGCATTAGCGACCAATACCGTTTGTGGCGTAATTTTGTACGCCTCGAGCATGTTGGAAACGAGATGACTCACATAGATATCTGAATCGAACGCGACGAACGGAATACCATCAAGGTCGTGAGGTTCTATCAGCGTCTTCGCCGCAAGTGGGTGATCGACTGGCAGGATACAGACCAGCGGCTGCTCCATAAGCGGCTCAAAGGTCAGATAGGGATTGTCTACGCGCGCGCTGACGATTCCCACATCCAGTTTGCGAGAGACCAGCCATTCGACAATCCACTGCGATCCGACGGCCTGGACCGTGCAAAAGACATTTTTCCGCTCCTGCAGGAACCCGGTCGTAACGCGCTGTATGAATGTGTTGGCGAGCGCGGGGAGCACACCGATGGAAAGCCTCCCCTGCTCTTCGCGACGTATCGCATCCACGGCGTTCTCGACCTGTCGCACGCCGGAAAAGATCCGGCCGACCTCGTCATAAAGGCGCATTGCGTGTTCCGTTGGCGCAAGCCGGCCATTCACACGATCGAACAGCCTCAATCCTGAATCGAATTCGAGATGGGCGATGAGCTTGCTCAGAGCCGGCTGCGATACATTCAGAATCTGCGAGGCACGGCTAACCGTTCCATTCTCGATGACTGCCTTGAAACCCTCGATCTGCCGGAGATTGATGTGACGGGGCATTCCATAACCTCCAAGCATAGCAAACGTGAATTTTCCTCTTGGACGAATAGCACACGCCCGCTTAGCTTCAAGGGGACGGAGGAACCTGACTTGAAGGCAGCATGGGGCGTCAAAACTGCACAGGATTCGGAGGTCGGATCCGCTCAAACAAGACACCGCCCCTCAAAAGGTGGTCCGGGCTCGGCTTCCTATAGGGATCGCCAGCGCCTCTGCGCGAGCCACCCTCATGATTGAGAAGGCGAAATCGGCTAAACGACGCAGCCTGCAACTGCATCCGACGCTAATTGTCCTCGCGATGTTGCTGATTGCGGCCGGTCTGACGCATCTCATTCCAGCAGGAAAGTTCGGCCGCCACGACAAGCAAATCGTGGCTGGTAGCTATCACGCTATGCCGAAAGTGAACGGGCTGGCTGCGGTCCTGTCCACCAGCGCTCCGTCGGAAACAGATTCCCCGGCGCGGGCGGCTGGTGTCGTCGCGATCTTGAAAGCGATCCCGGCCGGCATGACCCTGTCCAGCAACCTGATTTTTATGGTCATGTTTGTCGGTGGCACATTTGGAATCTTGCGCGCGACAGGGGTAATCGATGCTGGCGTCGATCGCTTGCTGCAGCTGACGTCCGGGAATGTCTACCTTCTTGGTTGCGGTCTTCTGCTGATCTTGTCATGCGGGAGCACATTTCTTGGCTTCAGCTCCGAGTATGTCGCCATCATTCCCGTAGTCCTGGAGTTGGCGCGTCGGTTAGGACTTCCCAACATCTTTGCCGTGGCCGTGGTCGCGACCGCTGACTTCATTGGATATAATGCTTCGGTTACGAACCCGATCGCACTCGGCGTTGCACAACCGTTAGCCGGTGTGAGCGTGTTTAGTGGCCTGCTCCCGAGGCTGGCGATCTTCCTGATCATGCTTGCGCTCGCGCTGGCTTATCTGGCTTTCTTCCTTCGCCGCCTTCCCAAGGTCGCGCATATTCCTGCCCCCATGCGGCTCACGCTGAGGCAGGTTTGCGTACTCGGCACCGTAGTGATCGGTGGAGCCGGACTCGTGGCGGGAACGGCGATCTGGTCGTGGCATACCCCAGAACTCGCCTCGGCCTTTATTGGGCTAGGAATATTGCTGGCTCTGGCTGGAGGCTTGTCCCCGACTGCAGCGGCTGACGCATTCCTCGAGGGAATGAAAGGCATGCTCCTTCCGACCTTCCTGATCGGATTGGCGGGCGGGATCGGGATCCTGCTGCAGTCGAGCCAAGTGCTCGACAGCGTCGTTCAAGGCATCGCAAGCCTGATCGCCGCGCACACTCCCGGCCTGGTGGCGGCGGGGCTGATGTTCGCAGAAATGATCTTTGGCATACTGATCCCCTCGATCTCCGCCAAGGCGGCCGTCAGCATGCCGATCATGGCGCCCATTGCCCATCTCTCCGGCGTGAGCGGACAAATTTCCGTGACGGCGCTTCTACTGGGATCGGGCGTCACAAACATGATCACGCCGACAAATCCGCTTCTCTTGGCCTTTCTGGCTGCCGCCAAGGTCGATTTTATCGAATGGCTGCGGTTCATCGCGCCTCTGTTCATCCTCTGTTGCGGCGTCGGCTTTGCTGCCGTTTATCTGATGGCAACGCTGGGCGCCTGACGCCCGCCGACGCGCACCACCGCTATCATTCTTCTGCTGTGTCCACGACCTCAAGGTGAACTGAAGGGTTGTTTGCCAGTCCCGCAGGCCATTCGAGCACACCAGAAGTGCATAACCCCTGAGAATATAACCATCAGAAAGTGGCCTTTGACGTTCTGCCAGCCCTCCGACACTTAATTGGAAACTTCTCCTCGTTGAAAGCTGCAGATGTTCCGCAAATTGGATGTCAGCGAATTAGGGAAAGGCACGGTTTCGATCACCATCGACGGTCTTCCCGTAGCCGCTGATAAAGATGAGGCCGTAGCTGCGGTGCTTTTGCGTACCCCTCCGTTCACCGCGCGTACGAGCCCGATCAGCGGGGCCAAGAGAGCTCCTTTCTGCATGATGGGCGCCTGCTTCGAGTGTCTCGTCGAGGTCGACGGCAGGACCTCTATGCGCGGCTGCATGACGCCGGTTCGCGATGGCATGGTCATCCATCGCCAGGCCGGACGGCCCGACCCGGTCGGGGTTTCGGAGGCGTGAGCGATGTACTCGTTATTGGCGCTGGACCCGCTGGCATGTCGGCAGCTCTCGAACTGCGCGCCCACGGCCTGAGCGTCACCGTTGCCGACGACCAGCCCGCGCCCGGCGGCCGCATTTTCGCCGGTATTGAATCGCGCGACACGCATGGCCCTGAGGATCAGGGAGGGGCCGCACTGGTCACGCGGTTCCGAAGGGAAGGTGGCGAGTATCTGCCGGCGACCGAAGCCTGGGGCATCGAAGCCGCACCTCGCGTCTTCCTCACACGCAATGGCACCGCCACTCTGCTAGAGCCTCGTTTCGTGCTGCTCGCCACTGGCGCACAGGAGCGGCCGATGCCGTTTCCCGGCTGGCAGCTGCCCGGCGTAATGACGGTCGGCGCGGCCCAGATAGTCTTGAAAACGGCAAAGCAGATCCCCGATCGGCCGGTCTGGCTTGCCGGCTCCGGCCCCCTGCTGCTGCTCTACGCGCGCCAGCTGATAAGAGCTGGCGGAACGGTCGCCGGCATTCTCGACACGACGCCCCCCGGCCGCGTGGGTGCGGCCATTGGGTTGATCCCCGGTGCACTCCACTATGGCTGGCGCGACCTTCTTCGGGGTCTCGGCTGGCTCGCCAAAATGCGTGGCATCAAGGTTATTCGCGACGTGAGATCGCTCGAGGCGCGCGGGAACGGCGCGTTGAGCACGGTCCGATATGCAACCCGCGACGGCGCGAGCGGCGAGATCGAGACCAGCCTCTTGCTCATTCACGATGGGGTTGTTCCGGCAGTACATGCCACCATGGCCGCGGAATGCCGCCATCGCTGGAATCCAGCGCAGCGGTCCTTCGAGCCCGTATTGGACGAGTTTCGGGCGAGCTCGAATCCGGCCATCTACGTTGCAGGCGACGCAGCGTCGATCGCCGGGGCGCGGGCCGCGATCTTCTCGGGACGATTGGCCGCGATCGGGATCGCGCGTGCGGCGGGCAAGCTTACGACCGAGCAGGCCTATGCGGCAGCGCGCCCTATTCGTGCAAAACTAGCGTCGGCCGCCGGTTTCCGCGTGCTGATCGATACGCTTTATCCGCCGGCCGAACTCGCCATCCCGGATACGACCATGGTCTGTCGGTGCGAGGAGATCACCGCCGGTCAGGTGCGGGCGGCACTCAAGAACCGGCGCCAACTCGGACCCGATGGCGTCAAGATGGAAACGCGCGCCGGAATGGGACCGTGTCAGGGCAGGCAGTGCGGCTTAAGCCTCACCCGGCTCGCCGCGGAGCTTCACGCCATGGACCCGGAAGACGTCGGGTTTCTGCGCATTCGTTCACCGCTCAAGCCACTTACCCTTGGCGAACTTGCTTCGTTGGAGACCGCGTCGTGACGACGACCGCCGACGCGATTGTCATTGGCGGAGGGCTCCACGGTCTCTCCGCAGCGCTTCAGCTGGCGCGCCGCGGCGTGAAGGTGGTCCTGCTCGAGCGCGCTCGGGTAGGTCGCCACTCATCGGGGGCGTCCGCTGCGGGCGTTCGAACCTTGAGCCGAGCCCGCGCGGAACTCCCCGTGTCGCTGGTGGCGATGGAGATGTGGCACAAGATCGAGGAGCTTGTCGGAGACGATTGCGGCTTCCACGCGCATGGGCAACTTCAACTTGCCGAAAACGAAGCCGAGCTCGAGAAGCTGAGAACGCGGGTCGATGGGCTGCGCAGGGATGGGTACACCAACGAAGTGATCGTGAATGCCGACGAGGTTCGTACCTTGGTCCCGGCTCTCGCGCCCGTCTATGTCGGCGCTGCTTATGCTCGCGGCGATGGCGCGGCCGATCCCCATGCCACACTGGCAGCCTTCCTGCGTTCGTCGCTCGCCGCCGGCGTCGACGTCCGCGAAGGGGTCGGCGTCACGAAGGTCGAACGGCCTGGACACGTCTGGCGCGTGAGCGACGGGCTGACCACCTTCGAGGCACCTCTTCTGGTCAACGCCGCCGGAGCCTGGGCTGGGCAGATCGCGGCCATGGCGGGCGATCACATCCCGATCGGCACCAAGGCTTCGATGATGATTGTCACCGAACGGGTGGCGCCGTTCATCCGACCAACCGTCATCTCGATGAAACGGAAGCTTTCGTTCAAACAGAGCAATCAAGGCACATTGCTGATCGGCGGCGGCCAACAGGGTCGGCCAGATCTGGCGACGGAACGGTCCGACGTCGACGCCCGGCTGCTGGCGAAATCGGCGATGGCGGCAATCTCCCTGTTTCCGCAGGTCAGGGAACTTCGCATCGTGCGGACCTGGGCGGGCCTTGAGGCGAAGACGCGTGACGACTGCGCGATCGCCGGCCTTTCGCCGTCCGCGCCTAGCCTCATGCATTTGTTCGGCTTTAGCGGCCATGGATTTCAGCTGGTTCCAGCGCTCGGGGTGGCAACGGCGGAGCTTTTGCTGGACGGGCGAAGCAGCGTCGACCTGAGCGGGTTGCAACCAGGCCGGCTTATGGACGGCGCCGAGGATGCATCGTGTCAGTCGGTCGAGCACCAGGACGTGGGCGAATAAGCTGCACATTGAAGCGTCGGGATGAAGGCCAGCGGCCAACCTTGCGCCTTAAAGTCTCCCTGGGTGTCGGCAACCGCTCGGCCATCAGCCGCGAAGGGCGCACCGGCGAGCGGCGCTACGCCGCGATGGTGTATTTTACCCGCTGGCCGCCGACCGTGTGAATTCCAGCCAACGGGCCATTTAGCTTTTGTGGACGAGTGGCTCCGCGATGGTGGACAGGAACGTCAAACACACCACAGATGACGCGGCCAGGAAGACGAAAACCACATTCCAGCTCGACGCATCGAGGATCAGCCCCGCGATGTAAGGAAAGCATGCCGCCCCAAGAGCCGCGCCAGTGCTCAGAAAGCCATACGCGATTGGATAAACATCCTTCGTAGTGAGGCTCATCGGGTAGGTTGTGAAATGGGGATAGCCCAACCCGACCACAAAGCCGGTCAGAGCAAGAAGGCCTCCGGTCAGCCAGACGTTTGCTGGTGAATAGATCAAGCAGACAATCGCGAATGCGGTGAAAAGTGAGCCGAGCATCATCAAGGGCTTGCGCCGCTGCCCCAGAAAGCGATCGGACAGCCATCCCCCGGCAAAATTCCCGGCAACCGCGCCTGCGAACAGCGTCGAAGCCAGCACACCTGACGTTGCCAGCGAAAGATGCTTCGCGTTGAGGAGGTAGGATGGGATCCAGGCCAGGAAGACATTAAAAATGCCGACCATGAAAATCGTCGCCAGCGCGATCCCGATCAGGTTCCAAGACCGAAAAACTCCCCCGGCAGTATCGATGAGTTTGACGGGCTTCAAGCGGATGGCTTTGTCGATCCATGCCGGCACGGCTGTTTGTGCCACAACGGTCGAGCCCTTAGCGTAAGCCCCCGGGCTCTGATCGCGGATTTGTTGGAGCTCCGCGGGCGATACGAAGCGCGATTCCTCCGGCCGGCTACGCACAAAGAAGAACCACACCAGAGCCGCTCCCAACACCGGAGCCGCGAAAATCTGAAAAATCGCGCGCCAGCCCAATGACTGAAGGATGAGCACGGCCAACGGCGGGCAAATCACCGGACCAAGCTTGGACGAGCCCCAATAGAAGCCGGCCGCCGTGCCGCGCTCCCGCGTCGAGAACCATTGGTTGATCGTCGTCATGCAGCAGACCGATATCGCGGCCTCGGCGACACCCAGAAGGGACCTATAAATCTTGATCTGACCGGGTGAAACGCTGGTTCCGATCAGAAACGACGCCGTCGCTGCCATGAGCAATGCGCCGATCATCAGGATCCGAGGTCCGTAGCGCCGGCATGCAATGCTCGACGGCACGTTCGACGCTGCGAAGCAGAAGAACATCAAAGTCGCGAACAGGCCGGCTTCTGCATTGCTGATGTGAAACTCTGCCTTGATCGCAGGAATGGCGACACCAAGGTTCGCGCGATCGGCTGCCACCAGCATGTAGATGAAGCACACCAAAGCAAGGATGACCCACCGGAACATCGACCCGCGCGCACCAGTGGGAGAGGGCATCTCATTGGCCTTCTTGGAGTTCGAGCGAGGTGCATCGACCGTCATCGTTCGCTTCTTCCTTGTGACGTATTTCCCGGGTGTAAAACGTGGTCGCATCAGGCTGAAGTCGGCCGGTTATGACCCCGTTGCTTCGCGCACGCGGGCTTCGCCATAATCGCGCTCCGCTGCTTTGCGGCTCACGACCCCGTCGCGGAGATCCTTGGCAATGAGATCGATTGCGCGCTCTTCGCACAGGCCAAAACCACCGCCGCCGGGCGTCTCAATCCGGATGCTCTCGCCCGCGTTGAGGACGAAGTCGGCCACTTTCGAGGGGAGCGCCTTCGCGTTGTCGCGGCCCGCGTTATGGATGACGGCGCTGAGGCTGCCGGTCCGACCGCCGGCAATGCCTTCGGCACCGTGGATGTAGCTGTCGGAGCGTGCGGAGAAGACGGTGTTGTCCTCCAGCGCGCGCAGCTGCCGCGCAATCCCGAGACCGCCTCGTTGGCGGCCAGCACCACCCGAATCTTCGACCAACCCATATTCCTCGCAGATCAGCGGGAATTCATTTTCCATGGCCTCGGTGGGCATGTTGAGACTGTTGGTGATGTGGACGTGGATCGCATCCATGCCGTCATGGTCGTGCATGGCGCCGCTGCCGCCGCCAACCGTCTCGCCGACGACATAGAAGCGCCCCGTGTCGGGTTGGAATCCGGAAAGCATGATCGACGGAAGAAGGTCGTTGCTTGAGGCAACGAGCCGATCCTCAGGCAAAATATCGCGAAAGGCGCCGAAAACTGCCCCCGCGATTTTCTGACATGTGTTGCTTCGTACGCCTACCGCTGCGGGAAACCGCGGATTTGCGATCGATCCCAAGGGCGCGGAGATTTTCACCGCGCTGAACATCCCGTTATTGGGCATGAGCTCCGGATCCAGAAGCGCCTTCACGCAATAATAGATCGTGGCCCGCAGCGCGCTACGAGGCACGTTGAACGCGCCCTTTGCTTGGGGGCCCGTCCCCTCGAGGTCGACGTGAATTGTATCGTCGCCGAGAATGACGGTTGCGACGATCGGGACGGGCTCGCTGCCGCTTCCGTCATCGTCCAACCAGGTCGTGAAGCTGTGCCTGCCGGCGGGCAGCGCCGCCACCCTGCGTCGGAGGCGCTCAGAGGTATATGCAAACACATCATTGATCGTCGCTTGCGCCTGGTCGACGCCCATGCGCAGAAAAAGAGCGCGCGTCTCCTCGCCGCCGCGCTCGTTAACAGCGATCTGGACCTTCAAGTCTAGCCGGCGTTCCTCGGCAAGTCGAGAATTGCTCGCGATGAGATTCAGCAGATCTTCGTCAACTTGGCCGGCCCGGGCGATCCGGATGATGGGGATGCGCAAACCCTCCTCAAAGATCGATCGCGATCCAGGGGAAACCGAACCTGGGTGGGCCCCGCCCAAGTCCGAATGGTGGCCAATGTTTGCCGCGAACGCGACGACCTTGTCTTCAATGAAGACCGGCGAAACCACCGACACGTCGGGAATGTGTGTCCCGCCCGCGAGATAAGGGTCATTGCAGATGAACGCGTCCCCTTCGCGCATCGCGCTCGGCTGGTAGCGCTCAAGCAAGGCTTCCATCGCCCCGAGCAACGAGCCGAGGTGGATCGGGATATGCGTCCCTTGAGCGACCAGTCGACCTTGCGCATCGAAGATGCCAACCGAGAAATCGCGCCGCTCCTTAATCTGCGACGAGTAGGATGAGCGCATCATGTTCAAGGCCATGCTCTCGGTGATCGACAGCATGCGATTGCTGAAGATCTCCATTGCGATGGCGTCGAACTGGCGGGTTTCCTGGTCGATGTCGGCCATGCTGCTTCTCGCTCAATTAGTAATGACGATATTGCCGAAGGCGTCGGTGACGGCGCTTTGGCCAGTCAGAAGCACTGTCGTGGAACTCATTTCCTCGATCACCGCGGGGCCATGGACCGTTTCGCCGATCGGCAACGCTGAGCGTCGGAAGATCGGGGTCGCAAGCCACCCTTCCGACGGGCCGAAATAGACGCTGCGCTCGTCCAATTTTGCTTCGGCGATGCTAGTGCCGCCAACGTAATTTGCAGCGACAGTCTTGGGCACATGGCCGACCGCGCGGAGGCGACAGCTCACGATGAACACCGGCTGGTCAGGGTGATTATAGCCGTAGGTCGCGCGGTGGACCTCGGCGAATTGCGCGAGAAATTGATCAAGTCCGTCTTCGTCAGGCCGATCGACCGTGACCAAGATTTCGTGGCTTTGACCCGCATAATGAGCGTCGATCGAGAGCTGGAAGCTCCGGCGCTCCTCGGCGATCATCTCGGACTCGAGCCAGCGATCGCCCTCTTCGATCATCTCTCGGAGCGCCTGGCATGCGGTGACCCATGTTTCGGGTGTGACTTTTGCAAGCTGCATCCGGACAAAATCCAGGCTTACGTCCGACAAAAGCACACCGCGGGCGCACATTGTACCCGGCTCCTGAGGGACGAGGATCCGCCGGACACCTGCTTCGCGCGCGACTTCGGAAGCGTGAAGCGGTCCGGCGCCTCCAAACGCAAAGAGAGCAATCTCGGAAACGCTGTAGCCTTGTTCCGTGGTTACTGCGCGAATGGCGCGGCTCATGTTCGCCGCAGCCACCTGAATCATGCCATAGGCCGCGTCCTCGACCGAAATCCCGAGCGGGGTAGCAATCCTTTCCTCGAGGATCGCAACTGCGGCAGCGCGATCGACCGGCATTCTTCCATCCAACAGCGCCACGGGGTTGAGCCGATTGAGGCAGATGTTTGCGTCGGTCAGCGTCGGTTCCGTACCGCCCCTGGAATAGGCAACCGGCCCGGGGAAGGCTCCGGCGCTGCGCGGCCCGAGCTTGAGCGCGCTCGCATCGTCGACATGAGCTATGCTGCCGCCTCCGGCACCGATGACATGAATATCGATCATCGGGAGTTTCACGGGATAGCCCGCGACTTCGCGGATCGAGGCGAGTTTCGGCTTCCCGCCGACGATGAGCGAAACATCTGTGCTTGTGCCACCGACATCGAATGTAACGAGATCGGGGTATCCCGCGGCCGCGCCCACAATCGCCGCGCCCATCACGCCGGCAGCGGGGCCAGAAAGACAGGTGGTGACGGGCAAGCGCTTGGCGGTCTCAATCGAAAGGAGACCGCCGTTCGAGTGGATGATCATTGGCTCGGCTGCAATTCCAAGCGCGGCGATCTTACGCTTGAGCCCATCGAAATAGGCATCCATTTTCGGCCCGACATACGCGTTCAGGACGGTGGTCGAAGTTCTTTCGAATTCCCGAAACTCCGGAAGAACTTTCGATGACGTGCTTACATAGATGCCAGGGAGCCGGCGGGAGACGATGCGGGCGGCGGCCTCCTCATGCTCGGGATTCTTGTAAGCATGCAGAAACGAGATCGCGATCGCCTGCACACCTGTCTGGCCCAAATAGTCGGCGACCCGTTCGAGCTCGGCCTCGTCCAACGCCTCGATACAATCCCCTTTTGCATTCAGCCGTTCGGTAACCTCGCAGCGCCTATAGCGTTCGACCAGTGGATCGGGCTTGCGGATCGCCATGTCATACAGAGCCGGCCGGGTCTGACGTCCGATCGCAAGAACGTCTCGAAAGCCCTTGGTCGTAATGAGGCCAGTCGGCACGCCGCGACGCTCGATGATCATGTTAGTGGCCACCGTCGTACCGTGACCGATGTAGGAGATGGCTTGCGGCGAGATTTTGAAGAGTTCGAGTATTTGGGAGATACCGTTGACGATCGCGTCGGATGGATCGTCCGGCGTCGAGGATAATTTGAAATATAGGTTCTCGCCGCTCTGCGCGTTCGAGATCGTGAAATCGGTGAACGTGCCGCCTACGTCGACGCCAATGCGATACATAGTGATTTCAAACTCCGCGCTAGCGGGCATTCGCCTCAACGGTGACGTGATGCCGCAACCAAACCGACCAGCTACCCAGGCATCTTCAACCAGCTTACCCTGTCGTCAACGTCAGAAAAGTCTCGCGTGCCATTCTACAGGGTTATATGCGCTATTACCTCGCGCACGGTTTCGATCGCCACGAGGTCGCTCCGACAGTTGAACCTCGCCTCATCACTTCGTGCTGGGACCGGCCTCATGGTAGCGGAAGCGCGGTGCTGTATCATTTGCTGGTTGCCACGCTCGTCGGCGGGAGCCTTGGACTTTATCTGGTGGGAAGGATCTCGGCCCTGACTAACAGCCTTTCGACCGCCATACTGTCGATGTTGACGGACGTGACCGCGGCAGCAGTGGGATTCCCCTGGCGGCGGGGCGAGGCGTTGAACGGGCGGAAAAACAAAGCTGCCGCGCGATCGCAGCGGGCGACAGCTCGTGATGGCTGGCCGCTCAGACAAAGCGGCATCTATTTCGGGATTGCGTTGGGCATCGGCGCCGCGTGTGGGATCACGGCAAGCGGATCCATCGGCACTGTCTTAATGCGCCGCTTAGGCGATGCGGGGAAAGGGATCGCACTTACCGTCCTGTCGATTATCGCTACGGTTACGTCTGTGGTGGCAGGATATATCGAGATGTAATCTTCGCTTTGTTACGGGGTCACCGCGGCGCCGCCTTCTGCGCCTCGCTGCACTTCGGCGCCTTCTCTTCGCCCATCGGCC
>Ga0193716_1000442_pt1 | contig 25443 bp, 18 predicted proteins | sample U2c1metaG_FD_145901 | JGI IMG/M metagenome (GOLD analysis project Ga0193716, IMG submission 145901) | Soil microbial communities from a riparian zone of the East river system, Colorado, United States - U2c1 | ecosystem: Environmental > Terrestrial > Soil > Riparian zone | place: USA: East River...
CCGGCGATCGTGCGGAGCGAATTCACCACCTTGAAAGTGGCCGAGGAGCGGCTGGTGGCGGCGCTGCCGGTGGGCGATCCGCGCCTGTCCGAGGCCGTGCTGACTCTGAAGCATTTCGACCGCCAGCCGCTGATCATGTATGCGGCCGAAGGCGCGCGCTATTTCCACGACATGCTGACCGGCCTGTTCGAAGCCGAAGGCGCCGCCCCTGTCACCATCCAGTCGCTCAGCCAGATCCATTCCATGCTGGCCCTGGTGCGCGCCGGCATCGGCGCCGCCCTGGTGCCGGAAGCCGCCATGTCGCTGCATTTCGACGATGTGCACTTTCGCGCCGTGCACACCGAACCGGCCGCGCCGGTGGAGCTGTTCGCCGCCTGGCGCAGCGACAATGACAATCCGGCGCTGGCCGCGTTCCTGGACCTGCTGCAGCCCGGTCCCACGCAAGACGCGCTTGCAGCATCGGAATTGCTGCCGCCGGATTGATGCGTTTGACGCATTGATCGCTTGAACCTTTGGCTTGGACGGGCCAATCTTGCCGCGCCTATTTTGGCCAAGAGGGCCCGCCAGCGGCCTTTATTTTCAGGGGATTGGAACTCATGACGACCGCCGACACGCGCAACAGTCATATCCGCTTCTGGATCATCGCGGTGCTGTTCATCGTCTCTTCGATCAACTACGCCAGCCGCGCCACCCTGTCCTTCGCCGCCGTGCCGCTGGGCAAGGAGATCGGCATTTCCACAGTGCAGCTGGGCTTCATCTTCTCCGCCTTCGCCTGGTCCTATGCCATCGCCCAGATCCCCGGTGGCGCCCTGCTGGACCGCTACGGCTCGCGCCCCGTCTATCTGTGGTCCATCACCCTGTGGGCGGTGTTCACCGCCGCCCAGGCCTTTGTTTCGTCGCTGGCCGTCATTCCCATCTTCATCAGCTTGTTCGCCCTGCGATTCGCGCTGGGCTTTGCCGAAGCACCCTCTTTCCCCGCCAATGCGCGCATCGTCGCCAACTGGTTTCCCAATGCCGAGCGCGGCACCGCCAGCGCCATCTTCAACGCTTCGCAGTATTTCTCGCTGGTCGCCTTTGCGCCGCTGATGGGCTGGCTGGCTGAATATTACGGCTGGCGCAGCGTCTTCCTGGCGATGGGCGGCATTGGATTTCTGGGCGCGGCGCTGTTCTGGGCGGTGGTGCAATCGCCGTCGCGCCACAAGAAGATCAGTCAGAGCGAGTATGACTATATCGAAAAGGGCGGCGCGCTGGTGAACCTGGATCGGCCCGCCGCCGCGGCGCAGCCGATCCGCTGGGGCATCATCGGCCAGCTTTTGGCCAACCGCATGCTGCTGGGCATCTACTTGGCGCAGTATTCCATCACGGCGCTGACCTATTTCTACGCCACCTGGTTTCCCGTCTATCTGGTCAAGGCGCGCCACATGAGCCTGGCCCATGCCGGCTTTGCCTCGGCCGGGCCCGCTATCGCCGGCTTTGTCGGCGGCGTGCTGGGCGGCGTGCTGTCCGATCTGCTGCTGAAAAAGGGCGTCGCCCTGTCGCCGGCGCGCAAGATCCCCATCATCATCGGCCTGGTGATTTCCTGCGCCATCCTGTTCTGCAATTACACCGACAGCCAGTTCCTGATCATGGCCTTCATGTCCGTCGCCTTCTTCGGCAAGGGTGTGGCGGCGCTGGGCTGGGCGGTGATGAGCGATGCGGCGCCGCGCGAGGCCACTGGCCTGGCCGGCAGCATCTTCAACCTGTTCGGCAACCTGGCGGGCATCTTCACCCCCATCGGCATCGGCTATATCCTGGCCGCCACCGGCAACAATTGGGACATGGCGCTGCTGTTCGTCTTTGCCCATTCCATCGTCGCCATGGTCAGCTATCTGTTCATCGCCGGCACGATCAAGCGTGTGGTGCTGAGAACCGCCTGAGGACTTCGTGATGACCAAGGACAAGACCGGCGCGCCGCGCGTGACGGAGATGAAAGTTGTTCCGGTGGCGGGACAGGACAGCATGCTGCTGAACCTGTCGGGGGCGCATGCGCCCTATTTCACGCGCAATCTTGTCATCCTGACCGACAGCGCCGGCAATACCGGGGTCGGCGAAGTGCCGGGCGGCGAGAAAATCCGCCAGACCCTGGAAGAGGCGCGCGACCTGGTGATCGGCGCGGGCTTGGGCACCTGGAACAATATCCTGAGCGAGGTCGGTCGCCGCTTCGCCGATCGCGATTCCGGCGGACGGGGCCTTCAGACCTTCGACCTTCGCATCACCGTGCATTGCCAGGCGGCGCTGGAATGCGCCCTGCTGGACTTGCTGGGCCAGCATCTGGGCGTACCGGTGGCGGCGCTGCTGGGCGAAGGTCAGCAGCGCGACCACGCGGAGATGCTGGGCTATCTCTTCTTCATCGGCGATCGCAACAAGACCAACCTGCCCTATCGCCACAGCCAAAAAGGTGACGACTGGATTCGCCTGCGCGACGAAGAAGCCCTGACTCCGGACGCCATCGTTCGCACGGCCGAAGCCGCCTATGCGCGCTATGGCTTCAATGACTTCAAGCTCAAGGGCGGCGTGCTGGCCGGCTCGGAGGAAATGAAAGCCATCGAGGGATTGGCCAAGCGCTTTCCCAGGGCGCGGATCACCCTGGACCCCAACGGCGCCTGGTCGCTGAAGGAAGCGATCGGCCTGTGCAAGGGCCGCGGCGACGTGCTGGCCTATGCCGAAGATCCCTGCGGCGCCGAAGCCGGCTATTCGGGGCGCGAGATCATGGCGGAATTCCGCCGCGCCACGGGCCTTCCCACCGCCACCAACATGATCGCCACCGACTGGCGCCAGATGGTGCATGCCATCGACCTGGGTTCGGTGGACATTCCTTTGGCCGATCCGCATTTCTGGACCATGCGCGGCAGCGTGCGGGTGGCCCAGATGTGCGCCGACCGTGACCTGCGCTGGGGCAGCCATTCCAACAATCATTTCGACGTCTCGCTGGCCATGTTCACCCATGTCGCGGCTGCGGCGCCCGGCAACATCACCGCCATCGACACCCATTGGATCTGGCAGGACGGCCAGCGCCTGACGCGCGAGCCCTTCCAGATCAAGGGCGGGCTGGTCGCCGTTCCCAAGCGCGGCGGGCTGGGGGTGGAGATCGACATGGCCGAGGTGGAAAAGGCCCATACCGTCTACAAATCACTGGATCTGGGCGCACGCGACGACGCCGCCGCCATGCAGTTCCTGATCCCAGGTTGGAAATTCGACCCCAAACGGCCCTGCCTGGTGCGCTGAGCGGTGCTATAGTGGCGTCATGAATATCCGCCAGCAACCGCCGCATGAGCCACCGCGCCGCATACAGGTGGACAAGCGCGACAATGTCGCGATCATCGTCAACGGCCTGGGCCTGCCTGCCGGCACGGCATTTCCTGACGGGCTGGTGCTGAACCAGTTCGTGCCCCAAGGTCACAAGGTGGCGCTGGCCGATATCGCCGACGGCGCCAATATCATCCGCTATGGCGAAGTGATCGGCACTGCCAGGGGCGACATCAGGCGCGGCGACTGGATCAACGAAGACAATGTGGTGATGGGCACCGCCCCGCCGCTGGACCAGCTGGAAATGGCGACCCGGCCGCCGCCCGCGCCCGAGCCACTGACCGGCTACAGTTTCGAGGGCTATCGCAACGCCGACGGCACAGTAGGCACCAAGAACATCCTGGCCGTCTCCACCAGCGTGCAATGTGTTTCGGGCACCATGGAATTCGCGCTGAAGCGCATCAAGGCCGAGCTGCTACCCAAATACCCCAATGTCGACGATGTGGTGGCGCTGACCCATGCCTATGGCTGCGGCGTGGCGATCAATGCGCCCCAGGCCATCGTGCCCATCCGCACCCTGCAGAACCTGGCCAACAATCCCAATTTCGGCGGCGAAGTGCTGGTGGTGGGACTAGGCTGCGAGAAGCTGGCGCCGGAGCGGTTGTTGCCCGCCGGCCAGACTGGTACTTTGCGGATGCAGGATGAAGCCTTTGTCGGCTTCGGTGCCATGATCGACGGCATCATGGCCATGGTCGAGGACCGGCTGAAGGTGCTGGACAAGCGCCGCCGCGAGACCGTACCCGCCGCCGAACTGATCGTCGGCATGCAGTGCGGCGGCAGTGACGCCTTTTCCGGCCTCACCGCCAATCCGGCGCTGGGATTCTGTGCCGATCTACTGGTGCGGGCCGGCGCCACCGTGATGTTCTCGGAAGTCACCGAGGTGCGCGACGCCATCCATCTGCTGACCCCGCGCGCCGCCACCAAGGAGGTGGCCGAGGCGCTGGTGCGCGAAATGAAATGGTATGATTCCTATCTGGAACTGGGCGGGGCCGACCGCGCCGCCAACACCACGCCCGGCAACAAGAAGGGCGGCCTGTCGAACATTATCGAAAAATCGCTGGGCTCGGTCGCCAAGTCCGGCACCAGCGCCATCGCCGCGGTCCTGTCGCCCGGCGAAAAGGTGCGCAGCCGCGGCCTGGTCTTCGCCGCCACGCCCGCCAGCGATTTTGTCTGCGGCACCCTGCAACTGGCGTCGGGCATGAACCTGCACGTCTTCACCACCGGGCGCGGCACGCCTTACGGCCTGGCCGCTGTGCCAGTGATCAAGGTTTCGACCCGCAGCGAGCTGGCCAAGCGCTGGAACGACCTGATCGACCTGGACGCCGGCCCCATCGCCACCGGCGAAAAAACCATCGAGCAGGTGGGCTGGGAGCTGTTCCAGCTGATGCTGGATGTCGCCAGCGGCCGCAAGCAGGTCTGGGCCGACCGCTGGGGTCTGCACAACGACCTGACTTTGTTCAATCCGGCGCCCGTTACCTAGCGTCCTCGATCACCATCGCCGCGCCCTTGGCCGCGATCATGATGGTGGGCGTGTTGGTGTTGCCCGAGGTGATGGTCGGCATCACCGAGGCGTCGATCACCCGCAAGCCGTCCAGCCCATGCACCCGCAAGCGTTCGTCCACCACCGCCAGCGGATCGCTAGCGAGGCCCATCTTGGCGGTGCCGACGGGATGAAAGATGGTGGTGCCGATGTCGCCGGCGGCATGAACCAGGTCGGCATCGCTGTCCGACACGGCGGGGCCGGGGCGGAATTCCTCCGGGTGATACTGCGCCAAGGCGGGTTGGCGCATCAGGTTGCGGGTCAGCCGCAGCGCCTGGGCCGCGATGCGGCGATCCTCATCGGTGGACAGATAGTTGGGCGCGATTTTTGGCGCCGCCGCCAGCGACGTCGAGGTGATGCGCACTTCGCCGCGCGAGGTAGGGCGCAGGTTGCAGGGACTGACGGTGACGGCTGGAAACCGGTGCAGCGGGGTGCCGAAACGATCCAGCGACAAGGGCTGGACGTGGAACTGGATATTGGCGCGCTCCTGCGATGCGTCGGAACGGGTGACGATGCAGAGTTGCGACGCCGCCATGGTCATGGGCCCGCGCCGCAGCAGCGCATACTGCAAACCCATCAGCGGGCGACCCAGCGGCGAATAATAAATCTCGTTCAAGGTCTTCACGCCCTGCACGCGGTACATGGCGCGCAATTGCAGGTGATCCTGCAGATTGCGGCCCACGCCCTTTGCGGCGCGCACCACCGGTACGCCCAGTTCGCCCAGCCAGCCGGCGGGCCCCACGCCCGAGCGCTGCAAAATCTGCACCGAACCGATGGCGCCGGCGCAGAGGATCACCTCGCCCCTGGCGCGCACCGCGACACTTTCGTTGCCGCGCCGGAAACGCACGCCGGTGGCGCGGGTCCGATCGAACAGCACCTTCTCGACCGCAACATCGGTTTCCAGCCGCAGGTTGGCGCGGTCCAGCACGGGGTGGAGGAAGCCCCGCGCCGCCGACCAGCGGCGGCCCCGCTTCTGGTTGACGTGGAAATAATAGCTGCCCTCATTGTCGCCGGTGTTGGGATCGGCGCTGCGCGGAATGCCGGTCTCTTCGGCGGCGTCGATAATGCGATCCAGTATTTCCCAACGCACCCGCGGCTGCTCCACCGATAGCTCGCCATCGGCGCGATGATGCTCGCTGTCGCCCAGGAAATGCCGGTCCAGGTTGCGAAACACCGGCTTCACATCGTCCCAGCCCCAGCCGGTCAGACCCAGTTGGCGCCAATGGTCATAGTCCCCCGCCTGGCCGCGCATGGACAGCATGGCATTGATCGAGGACGACCCACCCAGCGCCTTGCCCCGCGGATAATTGAGCTTGCGCCCGTTCAGGCCTGGATCAGCCTCGGTCTCGAACATCCAGTCGCTGCGTGGATTGCCGATCAAATAGAGATAGCCGACGGGAATGTGAAACCAGATCCAGTCGTCCTGCCCGCCCGCCTCCAGCAGCAGCACGCGCGTCTTGGGATCGGCGGACAGACGGTTGGCCACCACGCAGCCGGCCGAGCCCGCGCCCACCACGATGTAATCGTAATCGCCGTCCAGCACCGTCACCGGGGATAAGGCCTGTGCAACTTGACCTCCGGGTTCAGCTCGACGCCGAAACCGGGCTTGTCCAGCGCCGACAGCTTGATGCGGCCATTTTCCGGCACGGGCTCGCCCAGCAGCTGGGGGCTGAACATCGGCACCACCTTGTCGGCCTTGGGCGCCATCATCAGGAATTCCGCAAAGGGGCTGTTATGGCGGGTAATGACGAAGTGGTAGCTGTAGACCGATGAACCATGCGGCACCATCAGCTTGCCATGGCTTTCCGCGAGATTGGCGATCTTGATCAGCTCGGTGACGCCGCCGCACCAGCCGACATCGGGCTGGATGATGTCGCAGCACTCCATCTCCAGCAGCATGCGAAAACCCCATCGGGTGGCGTCATGCTCGCCGGTGGTCACCAGCATGCCGGGCGGTACCGCTTTCTTGAGATCGCGATAGCCCCAGTAATCGTCGGGACTGAGTGCCTCCTCGATCCATTTCAGGCCGGACTGTTCCCAGGCCCTGGTCGCCAGGCGCGTGGCATAGTTCAAATCCAGCGCCATCCAGCAATCCAGCATCAGCCAGAAATCCGGGCCCACGCGTTCACGCATGGTGGCGATCTCGGCCAGGGCCATGTTCATGCCCTCCTCGCCTTCGGCCGGGCCGAAATGCAATGGCATCTTGCCGCCGATAAAGCCCATCTGCTTGGCCAGGTCAGGCCGCGCCCCGGTGGCGTAGAACTGCAATTCATCGCGCACCGCGCCGCCCAGCAATTGATGCACCGGCTCGCCGCGCAGCTTGCCGAGCAGGTCCCACAGCGCCAGATCGACGCCAGAGATGGCGTTGATCACCAGTCCCTTGCGCCCGTAATACTGGGTGGAGAAATACATCTGGTCCCAGATCTTCTCGGTCTGGGCGGGATCGCGCCCTTCCAGGAAGCGCGCCAGATGCTTTTCCACGATATAGCAGGCCGGCTCGCCGCCGGTGGTGACGGCAAAGCCGGTGACACCATTCTCCGCTTCGATCTGGACCACCAAGGTACCCAGCACATTGATGCCGAAACTCTGACGGCTCTGGCGGTATTCGGGATAACGCGACATGGGCGTGGCGATATGATCGTCGATCCAATGGCCTTCGCCCTGGTCGTGATAGTCGGCGCCGCCGCCGCGCACCACATAGGCGCGGACACTGCGAATTTTCGGAAAAGTCACGTTCCCATCCCCATAATTTTGCCCAGCGTATCGCCAGACAAACGGGGTGGAAAGACGCTTTTGGCTAAACCAGGCCTTCGCCGGATATTTTCAGCGCAACACCGAAATCATGCGATGCACCGGGCGGCACGGTGACGTGCAGTCCGCTGCCATCCTGGGTGAAGGCCAGCGGCGCGGCGGTGCCCACCACCTCGACCCGCTTTACCGATCCCACATTCGCCAGCGAGGTGACGGTCACCGTTCCCGACGGCCGGCCCAAGGTCATGGCGTACAGCACCGGGCCCTTGGTGGTGAAGCGGATGTCGGCCGCCTCGAACGGTTTCATTTTACCCTCGCCGAACTGGCCCGAGGCAATCTGGGTCGGACCCTCGCCCGATTTCTTCCAGGGTCGCGAGGCAAAAATGGCCTCGCCATACAGACCCGTCCAGGTCGCGATCTGCTCGACGATGCCACGCTCCTCGCTGTCGATGGTGCCGTCGCCGCGCACCGGCACCGACAACAGCAGGCAACCATTCTTGGCCACCACATCGCACAGGCGGTAAATGACCGATGCTGCGCTGGCATAGGATTTTTCGGTATAGCGGGCGCGGTTGTAATACCAGTCACCGATGCAGGTATCGGTCTGCCAGGGATGCGGCACGATATCGGCGCGGAAGCCCCGCTCCACATCCTCCACCACCGCGGCGCGGCGGTTTTCCGGCAACGCCTTGCAATTGACCACCGCCTGCAGCGACCCATGCCAGGCGATCGAGCTGTTGTAATAATGCGCCGTGATGTCCAGTCCGGCCTGGCCCAGCGGCAGGTCGAAATTGTCGAAATACACCATGTCGGGGCGATAGGAATCGATCAGGTCCTTGCAGCGCAGGTACCATTGGCGGACGAAGGCCGGGTTGGCCAGCGGCGGCGTCTCGTTCCAAACCCGATCGTGCGCCTCGTGGAAGGCGTTGGCGTCCTTGATGGAAGATATGCCGTCGGGCATCGGCATCACCGCCCCGGCATATAATTCCTGCGGGTCGAGGCCCTCCCACCATTTGCCCTTGCCGTCATATTTGGTCAGCTTGAAAGCGTCATAGCGCTGGCCGGCGCGTGCGCCTTCCGGGTCATAGCCATAGGCGGTCTGGAACCAATGCCAGCTGTGCGCCGAATGATTGGAGACGCCGAACTTCATACCGCGAGCCCGCGCCGCCTTGGCCCAGGTACCGATGATGTCGCGCTTGGGACCGACGCGGGTGCTGTTCCAGTCATGGAAGCGCGAATTGTAATTGTCGAAATTGTCGTGGTGGTTGGCCAGCGACATGAAATAGCGAGCGCCCGCTTTCTTGTAGAGATCGAGCAATTCTTCGGGATGCCAGTTCTCGGCCTTCCAGCGATTGTCCATTTCCATGAAGCCGTTGTCGGCGGGATGGCCGTAATGCTCCAGGTGATGGTCGTATTGCTTGTGGCCCTGGATATACATCTGGCGCGCATACCAGTCGCCAGCCTCCGGCACGCATTGCGCGCTCCAATGCGCCCAGATGCCGAACTTGGCGTCGCGAAACCAGTCGGGCGCCTTATAGCCCGCCGTGAGCGAATCCCAATCCGGCTTGAAAGGACCAGGCGCGATGTCGGTGAAGGCGGCGCCCTGCGCGACCTGGGGCAAGGCCGATGCCATGCCGGCAGCAGCACCTCGCAACAGATCGCGTTTGGAGAACATCGCGCTCCTAATGCAGCTTGACGCCGTCGTCGGGCCGCGGCTTGGGACGGGGCCAGCTGGTCCAGCGCTTGTCCTGGGAGGTATCACCCTCCGGCGCGGTCCAGGGCAAGGCTTCCATGCCGTTCAGGTCATAGGCGATCTTGCCGTCCTTGATGGTCATCTCGTCCACCAGCTTCTGGGTGCCGTCCAGGCGGGCGTTGACCATGTCGGTGAAGCCGAAATGGCCCTTCTCCAGGCGCAGCACGGCGACATCGGCGACGGAGCCGACCGACAGATTGCCCAGCTCTTCGTGGCGGATTTCATGGGCGGGATGGACGTTCAGCAGATCCTTGGTGGCGCTGTTCATGCTGTCCACATGCAGGTCGGTGGAAAGTGAGTCCGGCTTGAAGCCCTGCTGGATGAACGGCACGGCCAGCGACCATTTGAAACTGCCGCCGCCGGTACCGGCGTCAAAGAAGATGCCGCGGGCGCGACCTTCGATCATGCCCTTCTGGGGGCCCTTGGTCACCGGATCCTGTTCATGGCGCAGGCCGGAATACATGTGGGTGTAGATGTCGCCGGGCCGCAGCTTCTTGGTCAGAAGATCATAGAGCGGGCGGGTGGGCCGGTCGGCGCCGAAATCCACCATCACGGGAATGTTGGCCTTGGTGCCGGCGATCACCGCCTGCTCCACCGGTTTCCATTCCGGGCCGCTGAAATGCGCCGTCTTGATGCCGACGATCACGTTTGGATAGCGCAGCGCCATCTTGGCGGTCTCCTCGCCATCCATATCGGTCGTATCCTGCTGGATATTGCCCGAGCGCATGCCTTTGCCGACGATGTTGAGCATCGCCAGGATGCGCGTCTTGGACCGGTCGATGACGCGGTCCTTGAAATCCTCGAAACTGCGCCAACCCGAACAGCCGGCATCCACCACGGTGGTGACGCCGGTGCGGAAAGTGAAGCCGTCCGGCAGCACGCTGAGATCGCCGGCGTAGGAGTCGCGCTCGCCCGTGCCGTTGTAATTGTGGGTGTGCAGATCGATCAGGCCGGGCGTGACATAGAGGCCATGCACATCGATGGTCTTGATAGCATCGCTGGCTTTCAGGCCCGGCGCCACCTTGGCGATATGGCCATCCTTGATGGCGACGTCCATCACCGCATCGATACGGTTCTTGGCGTCCAGCACATGACCGCCGCGCAGCAACAGGTCATAGGCGGGAAGCGGTTGAGCGGTGGCGCTGGCAGCCGCCAGCACCAGCGCGCTGGAAACCAGCAGGTTGTTCAGCGCCTTTTTGCTCATGCCTTCGCCGCCGTCCAGGTTGCGGGACCGAACTCGCCCATGTCCACGCTGCCCGAGATCGCATTGCCGGTCACGGTGCCCTTGAAGGTCCAGACGATGTGGTTGCCCGACACCGGCATGACGCTGCGCAGTTCGACCTGGTCGCCGTGAACATTGCCCTTCAGGGTGGCGTTGTAGAGCTCGCCCTTCTGGTCGCCGGTCAGGGCATTGCCGTCCTGGTGCAAAGTGAAGTGCTGCTCGCCGATGTCGCGCACATACTGGATCCTGACGGCCCAGGTGCCGGCCAGCGCTGCCGGCGTGCCCGTGGGCACGACCGGGTTGGCGTGATGGCCTGGATTGGTGAAGGCCTTGTACAGCGTATCGGCCAGGATGCGGTCCTCGCCTTTGTCCATCATGTAGGGCATCAGGGTCAGGGTGCTGGCCATCATGTCGGGGCGGCGGCCGCTGGCCGGTTCGGTCATGATGCGGGGCGTACCGGCATTCAGCTTGGCTTCCATTTCGGTGCCGGTGATGCCGATCTCGCCGGCATCCCAATGGATACGCAGCCGCGTCGCGCGATTGGACAGGCCTTCGGGCTCGAGATATTCGAAGGTCAGCCCCGGCACCGCCTTCAGCTTGGTCTCGACCGTCTGCATCCAGCTGCGCCACATGCGCTGCTCGCCGTCGTGATCGCGCTTGTACCACTGGCGCACCGCCGCCAGCAGACCCATGGTTTCTTCCTTGCTGCATTTCAGAGCGCGGGCATAGCAGTGATGCGGCGAGGCCTGGAACCAGGCGGCCTTGATCAGGTCCTTCTTGCCCAGGAGCATGCCGGAGGATTGCGGCGCGCGCAGGCACTTGCCGCCCGAATAGCCGACAAAGCTGGCGCCCTGCTGCATATAGATGTTGGGGCTCATCGGCTCTTCGGCCGCCGCGTCCACGAACACCGGAATGTTCTTTTCCTTGGCGATGTCCAGGACGGTGCGGATCGGCAGCGCGCTCTTGGCTTCGCTCGGATCGGACATGATGTAGATCATGGCGGTGCGCGCCGATATCTTCGAACGCAACTGATCCGGCGTCTCGACCTCGACCAGCTCGGCCCCGACCACGCGCAGGCCGAAATCATAGGGATTGCGCGAATGCTTGGGGATGATGACCTGGTCCTTGGCCTTGATATAGGGCAGCGCCTGGCACTTCTCGATATTGGCGCCGGCGATCGAGGCGATAGTGGCCAGCACGATGGCCGACTCGCAGCCGTTGGTGACCATGCCGAATTCGCAGCCGTTCAGCCGGGCCAGCTCCTGGCCGACGCCGTCCATCATCTCGTCCATCTGGACGTAATAATGAGACGCCTCGAACATGGCCTGCTTGACCTGCGGCAGCGAGCGCGAGCCGCTGAGGATGGTGTAGGTGCCGCGTGCGTTCAGGATCGGCCGCACCCCGATGCGGGTAAACAGATTGTCTTCCGGCGTGCCGGTATGGGTCACCGAGTCGCGCACGGCCGGCGCCGCGGCGGCAACCGCCGCAACGGGCGCCATGGCGACACCCGCCACCATACCGGATGATTTGAGAACGTTACGCCTGGACCATTTACCGAACATGTTGGAATTCCTCAGATGTAGGCGATGACGTCGATTTCGACGAGCGAGTTGCCGGGAATGCCCCCGGCCGGTGCGGTGGTGGTGCGCACCGGCGGCACGTCACCCCAATCGTAGCTCTTATAGACCTCGTTCATCGCCGCATAATCCTTGAGGTCATTGAGAAGGACGGTCACCTTCAGGCATTGCTGCAGCGACGAGCCGGCTTCCTTCAGGTTCTGGGAAAGCTCGTCCAGCACGCCCTTGGTGTGCTCTTCGATCGTGCCGGGCTTGTGATAGCCCACGCCCGACAGGAACAGCATGTTGCCGTAGGCGACGGCGCGGCTGAACATCGGCTTGCCGGCGGACGGATCGCGCGGCGGATAGGGAGAACGCTTTTTCAGCCTGGCGGGCTTTGCCTTGGCGTCGGCGCCAGTAACCGCCAGCGCGGTGGCGGCAGCAGCGGCAACAGCGGCAGCGGCGCCCTTGGTCAACAGGCCGCGACGAGATTTCTTTTCCATGATTGGTTCCCCGGATGTCTTGCGCAGGCCGAGTTTCCCGGTCCGGCGGCCGGGAGGCTAGCACAGATTCCGCCCCCGCAAAGCGGGTGGGGAATGGGGAAAAATGGCCCGGCTGAGGCGTCTGGCCGCAGACTCAACTCTTCAGGGTGAACTCGATAGGCACCACCGCATCCAAGGTGCGGGTGGGATAGTCCGCCGGGATCGCCGGCAAGGGCTGGGCCCGCTGGATCAGCGCCAGAGCTTCGGTGTCCAGCACCGGGCGGCCGCTGCTTTTGGCGATCTCATAGCTCAGCACCTTGCCCTCGGCATCCATCACAAAGTGCAGCATCACCACGCCTTCGATGCGGGCCTGGCGCGCGGTGCGGGGATATTGCTTGAAGCGGTTGAGCTGGGCCAAGAGCCGCCCCAGAAAGCTTTCACGCGTTTCCCCCACCTCCGCGGTGGCATGCGAGGTGATAGGCGCCGGGGGGACAGGCTTGGCGGAGGTCTGCACCGTCACCGGCGGCGGCATCACGGTCTGGACGACGATGTCCGGCGGCGGCACCGTGACGGTGGCAGGCACCACCATCTTCGGCGGTGGCGCGGTGTCCTTGGCCTCTTCGATCTTCTGGGGTGTGATCTGCACCGACAGTTCCTGCATCACTTTGGTATGCGAAACATGCACCGCGGTGAGGGCAGCGGCCAGGATCAGGCCATGAACGGCGACCGTGATGGCGATGCTGGTCAGCTTGTCGCGGTCCAGCGCCGGCCGCCAGGTGCGGCGCACGACATGGGCATTGTCAAAGGCGCCCGGCGGATAAGGGACCGTCATGCAACCTCTCCCGCCGTCACATCGTCGGTCATCATGGTCATGGGCACATGGCGCTTGCGCTTCTTCCACCACATGATGATGCCGGTGGTGACGAACAGCGCCGGCACCAGTCCCGACAGGAAGACCAGGAAGCGCCACACCGGGCCGATGCTGCCCTGATGCACCGGACGCATCCAGGCCAGGAACCGCTCGGACTGGTCGCGTATCTGCAGCACCTTGCCGCCATACGGATCCACCAGGACCTGCGCGTTCATCGCTTCATGGCTGAGATAGCTGACGGTGATCGGCTGATCGGGACGCGCCGGGATGGTAACGCTGCGCGGCTCGAGCCCGGGCACGGCAGCCTGTGCGGCCAGCACCGCCTCGGTGGCGCCCAGCCGCTTGCCACCGGTCGGCTCGACGGTGGGCATCTGGCGCGGATTAAAGCCCGGCGGGTTCATGCCCATGGTCTGCGGCCAGGCGATCACCACGCCCGAAAAACTGACGATCATGAAGACCACGAAAATCCAGATGCCGGTGGCGGCATGCAGCTCGCGGTTGAAGCGCAGGCCCGAGGCCTGGCGGCGCACCTTGAAGGCGTATTTCCACTGGCCGCGCTTGGGCCACCACAGCACCAGGCCGGTCAGGCCCAGGATGCACATTGCCACGCCCAGCCAGCCGACAATGGGGCGGCCCGCCTCGCGGCTCATCAGGAAATTGCCGTGCAGCTGATGGGCAAAAATCAACAGCGGCGGCAGGGCTGATTTGCGGGTGCCCAGCACTTCGCCCGACACCGGGTCGAGGAAGACCTGCAGGCCGCCGGCGCGCTCGCCGCCTTCTCGGCGGCGGCGTTCGCCGCCCTCGCGGCGCGGACGGCCTTCGCGATTCATGCCCGGCATGTTTCCCATCGGCGAAATCCCGCCCAGGCGCACAATCACGGCATCGCCTTTATGCTCGGGCAGGATGATCTGCAGCTGGCCGCCCTCGATACCCTTTTCGGCCGCCGCTTCACGCGCGGCATCGGACAGCACAGTCAGTGGCAGCGGCATGCCTGCCGTGGTGGCGCGCGGCGCCGGCGACAACAGGCTGGCGACGGCATCGTCATAGACCAGCAGGCTGCCCGACAGGCCAAGGGCAGCGAGGAGGACGCCCAAGATGAGTCCGATCCACATATGCACGGTGAACAGGGTGCGGCGAACGGTTGCAAAGCTCATGGCGTCCTCATGCATCCGCCCAGCGGCGGACAAGGTTGTGATAAAGCCCGGTCAGGCTGACGACCTGTTCGGTGTCGCCGATCTGGCGGCGCAAGCCCTGGATGGAAGTGTCGAGTTCGAACAGCATCGCACGCGCCGCCTCATCCTTCACCATGCTCTGGATCCAGAAGAAGGATGACCAGCGGCTGCCGCGTATCACCGGCGTGACGTGATGACGGCTTGTGGCGGAATAGACCACCAGGTCGCCGGCCGGCAGCTTGACCTTGTGGCTGCCGAATGTGTCTTCGACGACCAGCTCGCCGCCGTCGTAATCGGCCGGATCGGTGAGGAACAAGGTGGCCGACATGTCGGTGCGCACCCGGATCGCCGCCCGGCTGCCCAGCGACGGCTTCACGAAGCGGATGGCATTGTCGATATGCGGCCCGAAATTCATTCCCGGGTCATAGCGATTGAACAGGGGCGGAAAGACGCGCAGCGCCAGCGCCGCCGACATGAAACGCTCGCTCTGGCCCAGCGCGCCCAGCACGATATCGCCCAGGGCGCGTGCGGCGGGCGCATCTTCGGGGATTTGAAGATTGTTCTTCGTCCCCGCCGACTGGGCGCCCGCCGTCGCCTTGCCGTCCACCCAATCGGTGCCCGCCAGCACGCCGCGCACATGCGCGACCTGCTCGGCAGACAGAAGATTGGGGACATGGACCAGCATCGTTACAGATCAACCCCCACTGAGAAGATGAAGGTACGGCCCGCAGCCGGCGTGGCGCGATTGCCGAACACCTGGGTGTAGTTCAACTCGTTGGCGAGATTGTTGACGTTGAACTGGAAGTGGAACTTCTCGATGTCATAGGTCGCCACCGTGTCGAATTCCAGGATGCGCGGAATGATCGCGATGCGCGACAGGCCCGTGGCCACCGGCGCGGTGCCGGCTGTGGTGTTACGCACGAACAGCTTGGACTGGTAGGTCACGCCGCCGCCGATACCCAGGCCCGGCACGAAGTCGTCCAGCTTGTAGGAGGTCCAGATCGAACCGGCATTCTTGGGCACGAAGATCACCTGGGTGCCGACGGTGAAGGGGTTCGGCGCGCAGAGCAGCGTGGTGCTGTTGCAGAAATTGTCGGCCGTCACCTTGGAGTCCAGGAAGGTGTAGGCGCCCAGGATGTTCCACTTGTCAGTGATCTGACCTGTGACCGACAGTTCCAGGCCTTGTACCCGGTCGCGCTCGCCCGACTGGATCGTGGCGGTGCCGGTGGCCGGATCGGTGATCACGGCATTGCTCTTGAGCACCTTGAACAGCGAACCGGACAGACCCAGCGCGCCGTCAAAGAAGCTCTTCTTGGCGCCCACTTCCAAGGTCTCGCTCTTTTCAGGATCCAACCCCTGGTTGGCGGCGCTGATCGGCGCGGGCGAACCCACGATCGAGGTGCCCTGCGGCACCGACGACTTGCCGTAGGAGAAGTAATAGGTCTGGTCCTCGGACGGCTCATAGACCAGCGCGGCGCGCGGATTGACCAGGGTCTGGGGCGATTTGGCCACCGAGGTCTGTGGACCGCTCGCCACGGTGCCCACCAGGACGGATGTAAAGGTGGGCGTGTAGCGGTCCACGCGCACGCCGCCGATCACCGAGATTTCCGGGGTGAAATAGAAGCGGTCGGTGGCGAAGAAAGCGAGATCCGTCGCATGACCCGACGAGGTCACCACGCTGGTCGCCGTATCGTTGGTCCCGGCGACGGTGGCGGCGGTCGGAAGGATTTGCACATAACCCGGCGGCGGCGCCATCGGAACGCCATTGTTGAACAGCGGCACGCCGATATTGCGGCGGTTCACCGTGTGATCGCCCAGGGGATAATTGTACTGCGCCGTGGTCGGCAGCTTCCAGGCAAAAATCGTGCGGTCGGCGTTCTGATAGGAGCCGTCGAAACCCGCGATCGCCACATTGCGGAAACCGCCGACCTGAAAGTCCGCCTTGGCGGTGAAGACGTCCTGTGCACCCCAGCTGTTCTGGATATAGGGACCGCCGCCGCCGATCTGGGCCATGGTGTTGAGGGGATTGGCGGTGCCGACCGCCGACGTCGGGGTCGCCTGCCCGAACAGCACGCTAGAGCAGAAGTTGGTCGCGACGGTGGAATCGCAGGTGTCGGTGGAACTATAGGAGAAATAGCGCGCATAGGCGGCGGCGCGGGTGTCGTTGCTCAAGGTCAGCCAGGGTGTCGCCTGGTGGGCGATCTTCATGGTGACGATGTCGGCATCGTTGCGGTCAACGTCGCTGGTCAGGCCAATATAATTGCTGCGCGGCACGCCATATTCGCTGGCCGGCTCGGCGATCAGCTGGCCGGGACGCTGCGCCACCACCAGGCCGTAATCAGGATGGGCATCGGTATGCTGGTGCAGATAGGCCAGCGAAAACTGGGTGTCGGTGCCCAGGCCTAGCGCGATGGAGGGCGCAACGCCCCAGCGCATGGCATGGACGAAGTCGCGGTCCACCACGCCGGTGTCGGTGTACATGGCGTTCACGCGAACGGCGGCCGTATCGGACAGCGTATAGTTCACATCGGCCGTGGCGCGGACATGGTCGCCATTGCCGCCTTCGATCGCGGCGGAATATTTGTCGCGCAGGATTGGCGTCTTGGAGATGGTGTTGATGGCGCCGCCGGTGGTGCCGCGGCCGAACATCAGGCCGGACGGACCCTTGAGCACCTGGATTTCTTCGTAATTGAAGGCGTCGCGGGTGTAGACGCCGAAATCGCGCAACCCGTCGAGATAGACGTCGTCCTTGGCGTCGAAGCCGCGGATCTTGAACTGGTCGCCCGCCAGGGTGCCGCCTTCGCCGATGGCAATGGTGATGCCGGGCACATTGCGCAGCGCATCGCCCAGGGTGGTGACAGCCTGGCTCTTCATGGTTTCCGAATCGATGACGTTGACCGCCTGGGGCGTGTCCTGAATGCTGGTCGAGGGCATCGAGGCCAGCGGCGGGGCGTGGTTGAGCCCGTTCTTGTCGGCATTGTCGTTGACCGAGACGGGGCCCAGCTGCACCGGCTGCGCGCTGGCAGGCGCGGCAAGGAGCAAGGCAAACAGGCTGGCGCCGGACAGCGCCAAAGATTTACGACAGAGCGACTTGCGACAAAGCGATTTGCGGGAGGCGGAAACGGCAGACATGGAAAGACCCCTTCAAGGTTCAGCATTGGTTTCTTCGACCTGGCTGGCTTCCTGTTGGTCCGCGGGATGCGGATAAGGGGCTGGCTTGGTACGCGACTGCGACAGGCTGCTACTTCGTCAGGATCAGCTTGCCGTTGCTCGTGAGGCGCAGACGGTATTCGTCGCCGTCATGCAGCAGGACCGCTTCGCGCCCGCCGCTGAGCAGATCGCTGACGGCGATCCGCTTGACCGGCTGGCTGGAAGAGATCGGTCTTTTGACGGGCTTCCCCGGCATGCTGGTCCCTCACTTGCGAGGAACTTTCAACACACCCCATCTCTATTTGCAAGTGACTTGCAACTTCATTCTCAGAGGAGCCGTGGACGGATTCGTACCATATATATTTCAATGGCTTAGCCTATGGGCGATCTGGCCGAACCAGTGGAAGGCTGGCACGTTCCCCTTCCATGGCTGGGTTTCGGCAACTGCTGCGCAACACACCGGAGGGGCTCTATTGCCCGCCGGGGGATTTCCATATCGATCCGGTGCGCCCGGTGGCCCACGCGGTGATCACCCATGGCCATTCCGACCATGCCCGCAGCGGCCATGGTGCCGTGCTGGCGACGCCTGAGACCCTGGCGATCATGGCGGCGCGCTATGGCGAGGATTTTGCGGCGACGACCGAAGCAGCCGCCTATGGCCAGACGGTGAAGCGCAACGCAGTCGAGGTCAGCCTGGTACCGGCCGGCCATGTGCTGGGCTCGGCGCAAGCCGTGCTGCGCTGGAAGGGCATCACCGCCGTCATCTCTGGCGACTACAAGCGCCGCCGCGATCCCACCTGCCCCGCTTTTGAGCCGGTGTCCTGCAACCTGTTCGTCAGCGAAGCCACCTTCGGTCTGCCGGTGTTCCGCTTTCCGCCGTCGGACGACGAAGTCGCCAAGCTGCTGAAATCGGTGGCGCTGTTTCCCGACCGCACCCACCTGGTGGGCGCCTATGCGCTGGGCAAGGCGCAGCGCATCATCCGCCTGCTGCGCGAAGCCGGTTATGACAAGACACTCTATATGCATGGCGCGATGGACAGCATGAACGCGCTGTACCAGGCGCATGGCATCGACCTGGGCCCGCTGACGTCGGCCACCAGCGACGCGCGCAATGCCCTGCCTGGCGAAATCGTGATCGCGCCGCCCTCCGCTATCGCCGACAAATGGGCGCGGCGCTTTGCCGATCCGATTCCCGCCTTTGCCTCGGGCTGGATGATGGTGCGGGCCCGCGCCCGCCAGCGCCATGTCGAACTGCCGCTGGTGATCTCGGACCATGCCGATTGGGATGAGCTGACGCGCACCGTCACCGAACTGAAGCCGGAAGAATTGTGGATCACCCATGGCAGCGAGGAAGCCTTGCTGCGCTGGTCGGCGCTGAACGACATCAGCGCCACTGCGCTGGAGATCGCCGGCTATGAGGACGAAGACGAATGAAGGCCTTCGCCCGCCTGCTCGATCAACTCTCCTTTACGCCTTCGCGCAACGCCAAGCTGACCTTGTTGCGCGATTACCTGGGCAGTGCGCCAGATCCGGAGCGTGGCTGGGCGCTGGCCAGCCTGACCGGGGCGCTGAGCTTCGACGCCGCCAAGCCGGGCTTTATCCGCAAGGCTGCGGAAGCGCGGCTGGATCCGATGCTGTTCGCCTTGTCCTATGATTTCGTCGGCGACCTGGCCGAGACGGTGGCGCTGGTCTGGCCGGCCAAACCCGGCGCCAACCGTGAGCCCGAATTGCCGGAGGTGGTGGAATCCCTGCGCACCGCCTCGCGCCGGGAAGTACCGCAATTGCTGGAAGGCTGGCTGGACGCGCTGGATGCGGCCGGCCGCTGGGCGCTGCTGAAATTGTTGACCGGCGGACTCAGGGTCGGCGTGTCGGCGCGGCTGGCCAAGCAGGCGCTGGCGGGACTGGGCGATGTGCCGGTCGGCGACATAGAAGAAGTGTGGCACAGCCAGCAGCCGCCCTATGGCGACCTGTTTGCCTGGCTGGAAAAGCGCAGTGAACGGCCCAGCGCCGATGCCCCCGCCCGTTTCCGCCCGGTGATGCTGGCCCAGGCGATCGATGAGGCCACCGATTTCGCCCGCTATGACGCGGCCGACTACGCCGCGGAATGGAAGTGGGATGGCATCCGGGTGCAGGCCGCGCATGAAAAGGGTCAGCGTCGCCTGTACAGCCGCACCGGCGAGGACATTGCCGCCGCCTTTCCGGACGTGCTGGAGGCGCTGACTTTCGATGGCGTGATCGATGGCGAATTGCTGATCTTCAACGACAGCCATGCCGCGCCGTTCGGCGACCTGCAGCAACGACTGAACCGCAAGGCTGCCGACGCCAAGCTGCTGGCGAAATTTCCGGCCGGCATTCGCGCCTATGACCTGCTGATGGATGGCGAGGAGGATTTGCGCGGCTTGCCCTTTGCCGAACGCCGCAAGCGGCTGGAAGCCTTCATCGCCAGGATCGGCAGCGGCCGCATCGACCTGTCACCACTTCAGCCTTTCGCCAGCTGGGAGGAATTGGCGCTGTTGCGCGCCAATCCGCCCGAGGGTGATCCCGCGATTGCCGAAGGCCTGATGCTGAAGCGTTGGGATTCCATCTATGAACCGGGGCGGCCCAAGGGACCCTGGTTCAAGTGGAAGCGCGACCCGCACCTGGTGGATGCGGTGCTGATGTATGCCCAGCGCGGCCATGGCAAGCGCAGTGGCTTTTATTCCGATTACACCTTCGGCGTATGGCGCGAAGACGCCAATGGCGACCGCAGCCTGACACCGGTCGGCAAGGCCTATTTCGGCTTCACCGACGAAGAGCTCAAGCGGCTGGACAAGTTCGTGCGCGACAACACGGTGGAGCGCTTCGGGCCGGTACGCTCGGTGCGCGCCGACAAGGATTTCGGCCTGGTGCTGGAAATCGCCTTTGAAGGCCTGCAGCGCAGTACGCGCCACAAGTCGGGCGTGGCGATGCGCTTTCCCAGGGTCAACCGCATCCGCTGGGACAAGCCGGCGCGCGAGGCCGACGAACTGCCCACCCTGGAAAAGATGCTGGACTAATCCGGCAGCGCGAAGCTGATCAGGTTGGTCGAATCCATCGCCGCGACATATTGCTTGCCACCCACCATGTAGGTCATGGGCGAGGCCCGCCAGCTGTCATTGGCCCGGAAGCGCCACAAGGCCTTGCCGGTCCTGGCATCCACCGCCGCGAAGTCGCCGCCGATCTCGCCATGGAACACCAGCCCGCCGGCCGTGGACAAGACGCCGGTGTAATTGGTCTCCTGCGGGCCGACGAATTGCTTCTCCCAGACCGTCGCGCCGGTCTCGATGTTCAGCGCCCGCACCAGCCGGGTGCCGACGTTGGCCGGATCGGGGTTGGGCCCGAAGATCTTCCCGCTCTTGCGATAGATGCCGCAATCCTCGGCCGCGTTCACATAGAAAAGCCTGGTCTGCGGATTATACGATGGCGCGTACCAGTTGGTGGCGCCGCGCACGCCGGGACAGGTGACGGTGCCGTCCACCGTGGGCGTGTTGCCGGCAGCCAGGACCGGCGTGCCGTCTTTTTCAAAGCCCTTTGCCCAGGTCATCTTCTTCACAAAGGGCGTGGCCAGCAGGAACTGGCCATTGGTGCGGTCGATCACATAGAAGATGCCGCTGCGCTGCGCCGACAGCAGCAGCTTGCGCGGCTTGCCCTTCCACACGGTATCGACCAGGACCATGGACTGGGTCGCGTCCCAGTCATGGGTGTCATAAGGCGTGAACTGGAAATGCCATTTGAACTTTCCGGTCTTCCAGTCCAGCGCGATCACCGAATTGGTATAGAGATTGCGCCCGCCGCGTTCATCGGGATCGGTGTCGGGATAGGGATTGCCCACCGCCCAATAGAGCGTGCCGGTCTCCGCGTCATAGGAACCGGTATGCCAGGTGGCGCCACCGCCGGTTTCCAGCGCCCGGCCGATCCAAGTCTTGGACAGGGGCACCTCACCCGGCTTGGGAATGGTGTAGAACCGCCAGGCCAGCGCGCCGCTGTCGGGGCGATACGCCGCCAGGAAGCCGCGCATCGGCGAGTCCCCGCCCGCGATGCCGGCGATGATCATGTCGTTGACCACCATCGGCGCCATGGAGCTGTAGAATTTCCCCTTGGCGCCTTTCTCCGGCAGCCACACGCTCCACATCACCGCCCCGGTCAGGCGGTTGAGCGCGACCAAATAAGCGTCGTCGGAAATATAGAAGACGCGATCGCCCAGCACGGCCACGCCGCGATTGGGACCGACAGGCGCGGTCTTGGGCGCGCCAGCGATGCCGCTGTTGCGCGCCGTGCACCAGATCGGCTTGCCGGTCCTGGCATTCAGGGCGCAGACACGGTTGCCGCCCGTCACATACATCATGTCGCCGATAACGATGGGGGTGCCTTCCAGCCCCTGCCCGCCCGGCGCGAACAGGAAGCGCGGCTGCAGTTTTCCGACAGTCGCGGTGTTAATCTGGTCCAACTGGGAATAACGGTTGCCGGCGAGGTCGCCATTGTAGTTGGCCCAGTCGGTCTTGGCAGGCCGCATGATTTGGGCGATGTCGGTCGGCGTGGGCGGCGCGGCCGCGGCGGCAAGCGCGCCTTCCTCCACCCCTGCCAGGCTGGAAAGATAGGCCAGCAGGTCACGGCGCTGATCGGCGCTAGCCTTCAGCACCGGCATGGCGGACTGCTTTTGCTGCGTGACAGAGGTGTAGCGGTCTTCATCCAGCAGGTGCAGCTTGCCGTCAAAGCTCTGGATGTCGACTTCATGCTCGGTCTGGCCGCGCAGGTAGCCGCGCAAAGTGCCACCGTCCTTCAGCGCCACATCGGCCACCGCCCATTGGAAATCGGGACAGAAGGCCCAGAAGGGACAGACGGCCAAAGTCGCCACACCCATGCGCGAGGTGGGATTGTCCAGCCAGGCGTTGATTTCCTTCAAGGTCGAGCGCGCGCCCACCGCCGACAGGTCGGGGCCATTGCTGCCGCCGCGGCCCTTGACCATATGGCAGCCGCCGCAGCCGCCTTCGCCGAAGAAGAAGGTCTCGCCCGCCGCCACCTGCTCCGGCGGGGAAGCATGCAAGGCGGAATCGTTCATCGACTTCAGCCACAGCGAAATGCGCGTCACCTGCTCCTGCGGCAGCGACGAGAAAGCCGGCATGCCGCCCGGCAGGCCGCGCCGGATAATGCCGGCAATGCCGGGCGCGTCCAGACGCCTGAGATCGGGATTATCCGCCAGCGCCGGTGCGCGGTCGCCGCCGCCGCCGCCCGAACCATGGCAGACGGCGCAGTTTTTCTCGAAATCATCCTTCGCCGCCGCGAAAGGCTCCTGGGCATGCGCGTGCCACAGCGCACCCGCGGCAAACAGAACAAGCAATGCGGCGGCGAGCTTTTTCATGACACTCTTTTCAGCTAGATGGACGCCGCCACGTGGTCCCAACCCCAGCCCGGCGTGCGGGTGGGATGCATGTAGATGCCTTCGGGCCCGCGCGTGATCTCATACTGTTCTTCGAACATGTCATAGACCTTCTTGGGTCCGCCCGGCGGTGGCATGAAGAGTTCGGCCCATACGCCGTTGACGTGGCTGATCGACCAATGCACCGCGCCGTTCCGGCCGCCGCCATGCGGATTGACCGTGATGTCATAGGCTTCGGCCAGAGCGCCGATCTTGCGCAGCTCGCTCATGCCGCCGCACCAGGTGACGTCCGGCTGCCAGATCGAGGCGCCGTCGGCATCCAGCAATTTGCGGAAACCATAGCGGCCATAGACATGCTCGCCGGTGGCGATGTTGGTGGAGGTGATTTTCTTGCGCAGCCGCCCGAAACCCTCGAACTCGTAAGGCGGCAGCACTTCTTCCACCCATTTGACGCGATAGGGCTCCATCAACTTGCACATTTCGATGGTGTACTGCTCGTCCCACGACATCCAGCAATCGCACATCACATCGCCGTCCGGGCCGACCGCCTTGCGGGCACGCGCCACCAGTTCGACATTCGCGCGCTTGCCTTCCTCGCCGCGCACCGGGCCGGCCGGCATCGCCACCTTCACCCGCTTGTAGCCGAAGGCGACATGCTGCTCGATGTCGTTGCCGGTGCAATAGGCCGGAATGCGCGGCTTGGTCTCCCCGCCCAGCAGTTCATAGACCGGCACGCCCAGCGCCTTGCCGACGATATCCCACAGCGCGTTATCGAAACCCGAGATGGCGTTCATGGTGACACCCTCGGTGCCATAGGATTCCATGATGCGGAAATTGATGTCCCAATTGCGCTCGATGTCGAACGGATCGCGGCCCATCATCAGGGGCGCCATGTGGCCCATCACCAGCGCGCCACCGCCGGCGCCACCTTCGCCGTAACCGGTAATGCCCTTGTCGGTAGTGATCTCGACCGTGAAGCCCGGCACATTCTTGGCTTCGAACAGGCTGCGGGTGGGGCGGAATTCCGGATAGATGTTGGGCGGAGCGGAGACTTCCACGCCCTGCGTGGACCAGGAGCCCGGCGCCGGGGTGTATTTCGGCGGCGGATTGCGCGGCTCAAGCTTCACCAACCGGATGCCGGTGATCTTGAGCTTGGATTTCTCCTGCGCCCAGGCCAGCGGCGGCAGAACCAGTTCGCCTGCCGCCACCATGGCCGCACCGGTCAGAAAATCACGACGCTTCATGCTGCCCTCCCACGATATCCGCGCTGCCTTCAGGTGCAGCTTGCCGTCCGTTTAGCAGATTCTCATATTGCGGTACATCGTTTCATTTATCGAAACAGTCTGCCGTCCCGTACGGCCTTGATACGCTGCGTGATCGCAAAACCTGACGACCTCAATTCGCGGGCACCAGCCTGATGATCGAACCACCCTTGGGATCGCCATTCATGTTTTGCAGCAGCACATACAGGAAGCCGTCCGGCCCCGTCTGCACATCGCGCACCCGGCCGGAGTCAGAGATCACCGCTTCCTGGGAGACGATCTGGCGGCCCTTGATCTCCATGCGGATCAGCTTCTGGCCCACCATGCCGGTGATGAAGAGATTGCCCTTCCAGGCCGGAAACTTGTCGCCGGTATAAAAGGCGATGCCGCTGGGCCCGATCGAGGGATTATAGAAGGTGATGGGATCAGTCATGCCGGTGGCATGCAGGCGGCCGATTCCCGGCTCCAGCCCCATGGTCACCACGCCCCAGCCGTAATCCTTGCCCGGCTCGATGATATTGACCTCGTCGCCGCCGGTGGGGCCGTGTTCGGTTTCCCAGAACAGGCCGGTAGCCGGATCGAAGCTCAGCCCTTCGGGATTGCGGTGGCCATAGGTCCAGATGCTGCCCAGCGCGCCCGGCGTATGGACGAAGGGATTGTCCTTCGGGATGCTGCCGTCATCGTTCAAGCGGTGGATCTTGCCCAAGGGCGAAGCCAGGTTCTGCGACATCTGATAGTCGTGGCGTTCGCCCATCGACCAGAAGAAATGTCCCTTGCCGTCGAACAGGAAGCGCGAACCGTAATGGTCGGCGCTGACCCGGTAGGAATCGGCCGGCGGGTTGAACAGAATCTGCTGATCCACCCATTCGTTGTTGGCGTTGACCTTGCCGCGCACGATATAGGTCATGGTGGGCGCGGACATATTGGGCGCGGTCAGCTCGCCC
>Ga0193716_1000444_pt1 | contig 25412 bp, 21 predicted proteins | sample U2c1metaG_FD_145901 | JGI IMG/M metagenome (GOLD analysis project Ga0193716, IMG submission 145901) | Soil microbial communities from a riparian zone of the East river system, Colorado, United States - U2c1 | ecosystem: Environmental > Terrestrial > Soil > Riparian zone | place: USA: East River...
AGTCCTGACCATATACAGAAATGAATAACTCGGGAAAGATATTGAGGAGGATGGCGACGACAATGGCAAAAGACATGCTGAGCTTTGTGATCTTCCCGATCAGCAAAAGCACCCTGCTCTCCATTCCCTGACCGATGATATTGCTCACCATGGCGTTGGTTGTGGAGGCAAAGGCCCAGGTAAACACACCGAACAGCCCGAAGATATTCCGCATGGTATTGCTGATGGCCAGTGCCTGCCGGCCATGGTGTTCAACGAGGATATAAAAGAAGACCCAGCTGGTAATGCTGATGGTATACTGAAAGACAAGGGGAGAAGATTGGGCCAGGATGAGACGGATGTTGGCGGGGTCGAACTTCCAGTGTTTGTACAGCTGTAATTCGCGGCTGATGCCTTTGGCATGGATAACAAAGAATACGACTCCCATACCGGATGCTTCCGCGAAGATGGAGGAAATGGCGGCACCGTTGAAACCCAGCTCCGGCAGTCCGAGATGGCCGAAGATAAGACCATAGTCCAGGACGATATTTACAACTGTTTCCGCCAGGGTGCCATAGACCAGGAACTTGCTCTGGTTGGTGCCTACCAGCAGGGCATTGCGCATCTGGTAAACATAAAGAAAGGGCAGGCCCCAGATCCGGATCCGCAGGAACTGGATGGCTTGTTGTCTCAGGGCTTCGGAGTGCAGTGAAAAGGAAAGGATAAAGGGTGCCAGGAACCAGGTCAGCAGGATACCTGCTGCCGACAGGATCAGGGTGATGATGAGGCTCTGGGAGAAAAGTTTTCCGATCTCTTCGATCCGCCCTTCTCCAGCCCGGCGGGAGATAAGGGATTGCAGACCGTTGTTAAGACCCTGCCCGATCACGGCAAACAAAAGATAATAGACACCCGTTATTCCGGCTGCCGACAAGGCATTCCCGGCCTGGTCAAGATGTCCGAGGAAGATGTTATTGGTGATAAAGTTGATCTGGGGTACCAGGATGGCAAGGCTGATTGGCAGGGCCATTTTCAGGATGTCCCGGTTCGTGATGTTGACTTTATAGGTTTTGATTGTGGCGACGCTTTCCATTCTGCAAATTTGTAGTATTATTGCGAAAGCTATGCATAAACCAGCCTTTCAGATCGAAGTAGCCGAGATCTCCGATGAGGAATTACTCCAGTCACGACTTCTTGTCGAGGTGAACCCGAATGCATTTACCTATGTTCTACTCAACCAGCGGAATATGAGTCCACTGGTGGTTAAATACTTCCAGCTGGAACCCAATAAGGAGCTTTCGCTGACGGAGACTCTGCGCGAGATCGTGGAGGCCGATGATCTGTTAAGGCGTCCGGTGAAGGAGACGCTGCTGGTCTATAACTTTCCCGAAAGCAGCCTGATCCCGGAGCCGGTATTTACGATGGATACAAACCGGGAGATCATTGATACGCTGCATGGCAATCTGCAGAAGGGTCTGATCCTGACTGAAAAGATCCCCTGGTGGGAGCTGTTCAATGTCTACCGGATCTCTCCCGACCTGCATCAGCTGCTGCAGCAGTCGTTTACTGCCGGCAAGTACTGGCATTACTATAGTCTGTTGCTCAAGAGCTATAAGATGTTTGATTCTTCCGACCAGGACGACTGCATCAAAGTCATCTTTTATGCCGACAAGATGGTAACGCTAGTGATTCGCGAAGGGAAAGTGCACCTGATGCAAACCTTTCCTTACCAGGACACCAAGGATGTCGCCTACCATTTACTGAACTGCTGCCACCAGTTTGGTATCGATCAGTCGGATGTGCGGCTGCTGGTTGGCGGTTTGATCGACCGGCAATCGACTTTAAGTTCCGAGCTGCACAAATACTTTTTGAAGATCAGCTTTGAGGAGATCGACGAGAGTATCAAGGTCACCGATGAACTGAAGGAGCTGCCTCTGCACTATTTTTCATCTATCCTGAAAATGGCTGTATGCGCATAATCGGAGGAGAGCTGGGAGGAAGGCGGGTGAACCCCCCGGCAAAAATGCCGTATACCCGGCCAACGACCGATATTGCCAAGGAAGGATTATTCAATGTTTTGGAGAATAACCTCGATCTGGCTTCACTGAAGACGCTGGACCTTTTCGGAGGCACAGGCTGCATCAGCTATGAGCTGGCCTCCCGCGGTGTGCAGGACCTGACGGTGGTGGAAAAGGACCCCGCCATGTTTGCCTTTATTCAGAAAAACGCAAAGGAGCTGGGACTGGAGAATTATAAGGTCGTCAAAATGGACGTGTTTAGATACATCGAACAATGTAAAGAGACCTTTGATTTTATCTTTGCAGGCCCGCCATATGCGCTGGCTACGATAGACGATCTGCCAAAGCTGGCTATTCCGCTCTTAAATGACAAAGGCTGGTTTGTGCTGGAGCATACGCCGCGCAATGATTATAAGAAATACCCTTTCTACGTGACCGAAAGGAATTACGGCACGACCATCTTCTCCATCTTTGTGAATAAATAGCATGGTACCTATTTTTATTACAGGCATTGGTACGGGTGTTGGAAAGACATTAATATCTGCTATCGTGACAGAGGCGCTGGGAGCCCATTACTGGAAACCGGTGCAGGCAGGTTTTGCCGATGGCACGGATTCACAGTGGGTGGGGGAGCGTATCGGTGCCGCAAAGCGGATCGTGCCTGAGCTTTACAAACTAAAATTTCCTGCCTCTCCGCATATCGCAGCGCGGCAGGAAGGCATAGTGATCAGTCTTAATAAAATCGCAGAAGCCCTGCCGGTCGTTCGCCCACTGGTTGTAGAAGGCGCCGGCGGATTGCTGGTCCCGCTGAATGAGCGGGAGTTTGTGCTCGACCTGGTAAAAAAGCTGGATGCTATTGTGATCCTCGTCAGCCGGAATTACCTCGGGAGCATCAATCATTCGCTGCTGACTGCCGAGGTTTGCCGGAGCCATGGATTAAAAGTCGCGGGTTGGATCTTTAACGATCAGTATCTGCATTATGAACAGGAGATCGTGGCATGGAGCGGGGTTCCGCGGATCGGCTCGGTACCGTTCAGAGGTTCGCCGGATGCGGAATTCGTAAGGACACAGGCGGGACTTATGGGGCCGGCTTTGCGGAAGGTGTTGGGGATCAACCAATAAATTTGGTGTATCTTTATCCAAAGGCGATGATTCCAAAGGCCCTGGAAGGGCCACACATGCGATGAATTTGTATTATGAAGTTTAATTTTCCACTGCTGAGGCCTATTAGAATACTTTTATTTCCTGTCTCGCTGCTGTATGCGCTTGTTGTAAAGATCCGCAACTGGTGTTTTGATAAAAAGCTGCTTTCCTCCACGTCCTTTAATCTGCCTATTATTTGCGTCGGAAATCTTGCGGTAGGAGGGACGGGTAAGTCACCGATGGTCGAGCTGCTGATCAGGACATTGCAGTCAAGATATGAGATTGCTGTGCTCAGCCGGGGATACAAGCGGAAGACAAGGGGATATGCGCTGGCAAACGAGTCGACGACAGCCCTGGACATCGGGGATGAGCCCATGCAGTTCCACCAGAAATTTCCCGAGGTAGCCGTGGCAGTGGGGGAGGAGCGGATAGTTGCTATTCCTCAGCTTCTACATGACCGGCCGGATACAAAGGTTATTATCCTGGACGATGCTTTCCAGCACCGGTCTGTCCGGGCCGGAATGAATATCCTGCTGACCGATTATTCCAACCTGTTTACCCGGGACTGGTGGCTGCCAAGCGGCGATTTGCGCGACGCACCATCCAGCTACCGGCGGGCCGATATCATTATCGTAACGAAATGTCCGGAGGAGCTTTCCGATGAGGAGCGAAGGGCTGCCATTCTCGAGATCGGTCCACTGTCGCACCAGCGGGTTTTCTTTACGTCCATCTGTTATGGAGAGCCGTATCATATCACGGGGCAGGCAGCCGTCGCAGATGATGGGCAGGCAACAGGCAGCGAAGATGATGGGCAGGCAACAGGCAACGAAGATGGCGGACAGGTAAAGACAACGATAACCATCAATGACCAGGTAGAAGTATTGCTCGTGACCGGCATTGCCAATCCCGCTCCGCTCAAACGCTGGCTGGATGAACATTCCCGGACCTACTACGAGCTCGAGTATGGAGATCATCATATCTTCAGCATCGACGATCTGAATACGATCACCCGGAGGTTTGATGGTATAACGGCCGGCCGCAAGATCATCCTGACGACGGAAAAGGATGCGGTGCGGCTGACCAAATTCAGGCAGGAACTGGAGGGTTTGCCCTTTTACGTACTGCCGATAACACCCCGGTTTTTATTCGAAGAAGAACCGGTATTTAATGATTTAATCACTAAATTTATTAGTGGACCATAAGGCCCTGGAAGGCCCCGGATCAATTGATGAACGAGATGGACCGAGGGACGACGGTCCAACGAAGTTCTGACGAAAGACAATCATTAGCGCTTTGCCGGAGATGCGCTAATTTTTTAAAAGCACATCTCCGGCATAAAAGAAGACAAAGATGAAAGATAATAAAGACAATAAAAAGAAGAAAAAGAATAAGAGTACAACGGACACGGCTAATGTATATAAAGGCAGACTGGATGTCACGCGGAGTGGCATGGGGTTCGTGATCGTAGAGGGCCGGGACCAGGACATCCTGGTCAGACCATCGGATTTTAATACTGCTCTGCACGGAGACACGGTGCAGGTCAAGGTTGTGAATAATTCTGCCCGCAGCGGCAGGTGGCAGGGTGAAGTGGTGGAAGTGGTGGAAAGAAAACAAATGGAGTTTCTTGGACGGATCGAGATCAGTCAGTCCTTTGCTTTTTTTATCGCAGAGACTGACAAGCCGATGCCCGATATTTATGTGCCTTTATCCGGTCTCAAGGGGGCTGTTAACCAGGATAAGGTCATCGTCCGGATAGTGGAATGGGAGAGGAATAAAAAACCTCAGGGACAGGTGGTTCAGGTCATGGACAAGACAAACGTCAATGACCAGGCCATGAAAGAGATACTTTTAGAGAATGGCTTCCCCATCTTCTTCCCGGAAAATGTCCTGGAAGAATCCCAGCGTCTGCCGGATGTAATAGCCGCATCGGAGATCGCCACCCGGAAAGACATCCGTAATATCCTTACGTTTACCATTGACCCGGTGGATGCAAAGGACTTTGACGATGCCATTTCCATTCGCCACCTGGAAAACGGCTTGCTGGAGATAGGTGTTCATATTGCCGATGTCAGTTACTATGTGGAACCGGAGACGGCCCTGGACAAAGAGGCCTATGACCGCGCCACATCCGTTTATCTTCCGGACAGGGTCAACCCCATGCTGCCGGAAAGGATCTCCAATGAATTGTGTTCGCTGCGTCCGCATGAGGATAAGCTGACCTTTTCCGCCATCTTCCAGATGACTCCGAAAGGGGAGATAAAGAAGACCTGGCTGGGCAGAACGGTCATCCATTCCGATCACCGTTTTACCTACGAAGAGGTGCAGGAGATCATCGAACAACGAACGGGCTTGCACCAGACCGAGATCGAAACCCTGAATGCATTGGCGCAAGCGTTTCGCAAACAGCGTTTTAAAAGAGGCGCCATCAATTTCTCTTCAACGGAGGTCCGGTTCAAGCTGGATGAGAAGGGAAAACCGATTGGGATCATGGTGAAGGAAAGTAAGGAGTCGCATCAGCTGGTAGAAGAATTCATGCTGCTGGCCAATCGTGCTGTAGCGGAATTTGTTGGCAAGATCAAGGTCGATAAAAAGCCCGTTCCCTTCCCTTATCGTGTACATGATACCCCGGACAAGGAAAAGTTGACGCCATTTATCGAGTTCGCCAAAAAATATGGTCATACCTTCGATCTCGAGTCGCCACAGGCGATAGCCAGATCCTTTAACCAGATGCTGGCTGATGTAAAGGGCAAGCCGGAACAGCATGTGCTGGAGCAGCTGGGAATCCGCACTATGGCCAAGGCGGTCTACACGACGGACAATATCGGTCACTATGGACTGGGTTTCGAAAACTACTGTCATTTTACAAGCCCCATTCGCCGATACCCTGACGTGATGGTTCATAGGATATTACAGGAATGCCTGGATGAAAAAATTGAGATCGACAAAAAGCTAGAAGCGAAATGCAAACATACCAGCGAGCGCGAGCGGGCGGCGATGGACAGTGAAAGGGCTGCAAATAAATACAAGCAGGTAGAATACATGCAGGACTTCCTGGGTGAAGAATTCGAAGGCGTGATCAGTGGCGTGGCTTCGTTTGGTTTCTGGGTAGAAACCATCGAACATAAATGCGAGGGACTGGTCAGCATCAACAGCCTCCTTGAGTATGATGATTTCCGGCATATCGAGAGTGATTATGCTTTGATAGGACGTCGCAGCGGCCGCCGGTTCCGGATGGGTGACAAGGTGACGATAAAAATCGTTGCCGCCAACCTTACGAAACGACAGCTGGACTATGAGTGGGTAATTACCTCAGGGTCCGACGCACCTTCCGCTTTTGCAGAACCCGGTGAATTAGCGGCGGCAATGGCTGCACCGGAAAATCGGCCGTCCGGAAAACCAATGCGGAAGAAGACGGCTTCCGGCGGAAGAGCAGATGGAAAAGGACAGGGAAGGGCACACGGTAAAACACCCGGAAGGGCGCCACGAAAGAAAAAGAGATAATCACTGTGTATAGCTAATTGATCACCAGAATAAATAAAGCCAATAGCCGACGACTATGTTTAGTTTCGAAGAACTGTCCGCTGAATTCGCTACCCGGTTTAAGAACCGGCATTTTCCGACAGAGCCAGCCAGCTTATATGATCCCGCCGTTTATTTTCTTGGACTGGGCGGGAAAAGGATCCGTCCGATCCTTTGCCTGATGGGCAATGAGCTTTTTAGTCCCATTGAAGCCGATGCCTGGGAACTGGCTACAGCGATCGAGCTTTTCCACAACTTTACGCTGATCCACGACGACATCATGGACCGGGCGCCCTTACGCCGGGGCATGGAGACGGTGCATGAGAAGTATGGAACGTCTACGGCTATTCTTTCGGGTGATGTGATGATGGTCGTGGGATATGAATATATCAGCCGTATTCAGTCTCCGCATATTCGCAAGATCCTCCAGTTGTATAACCAGACTGCTATAAAGGTCTGTGAGGGACAACAGCTGGATATGGACTTTGAATCAAGGGAGCAGGTGACGATGGAGGAGTACCTTCACATGATCGAGCTCAAAACTTCTGTATTGCTGGCTGCAAGCCTTCAGATCGGATCTATCCTGGGTGGGGCCGGTCTGGGCAATCAGCAGACGATGTACAACCTCGGGAAGAACCTTGGCCTGGCTTTTCAGATCCAGGACGACTATCTTGACTGTTATGGCGATGCGACAAAATTCGGCAAACAGGTGGGAGGAGACATCGTAACGGGGAAGAAAACCTTTCTGCTTATCAAAACCCTGGAACTAGCTACCAGCGCACAGCTGCGGGAGATAAAGGAGCTGGAGAAGGCGCCGGCCGAAGAGAAGATCAGCGGGATGTTGCGGCTTTTTCACGCCTGCGGCGTGGATGCCTGGGTGCGGGAACTAAAGGAACAATACCGGCTCGCTGCGTACCAGAGCCTGGAAGATATAGCCGTCCTTTCGAAACGGAAGGAGCCGTTGAAACAGCTGGTGGATTATTTGTTGCAGCGGGAGTATTAGAATGACGATCTGTACCGGTTCATTGTCCGCCAATACTTATCCTTATAAATATCATAGGTTATCTCTACTTCCCCCGAATATTTCTGAAGCAGTCCGTGAACGGTCTTGGAAGCATGACGAAATTCCTTGCAGGCAAAGTAGATCGACCTCTTACTATTGTAGGTATCTCTTCCCAGATTGAGGTACCCCTCCGAATCGGCAAGCAATCGGACCAACTCGTCTTCAAACCGGTTCAAAGCCGCGGAGATACCTTTATCCGGCATCCCGTTGTTGATAGGTTTGTAGGACAGCTCAATGACCATCATCCAGGGATGGGAGGCCTTGGCGTCCCAGTCCAGTAATTCCTGGTTGACCAATGCTATCGACGGCAATCCTTTTTCGTCCTTTGCTTCCAGGATGGAATAGCTGTCGCTCTGGGTATTATGCCGGGCGCCATTGTATTTTTCTACGAATTCCTTTTCCTTCCAGGTGAGGAAATCCTGTAACTTTTCAAGAGGGATCAATTCTTCCTGTACCTCTTCCGGTGCGGCTATCTGGATATTGTCTATCAAGGTAGCAGTATTCAATTCCCCGAGCGCATTGTCCAGGAATATAAAGGTTCCGTTGGTGATGATATCTTTATTCTCTTCACTGAGATCACGGTGGACCATGGTCAATTCTATCTCATCCGGATATTCGCCGTTGTCGCGGCTGATAAAGCTCATTTTTTTGTCGTTGAAGGTATATCCATCCATCTCGATGGAAATGGCCAGCCCGGTTGGCGGTTTTAGCGCGGTGAACTTCCATCCCGTGATGACCGGCGCTGCGGCTACCAGCTCTTCTGCAAAAACAAATGTCTTTATGTCGCCTTGTGCTGTAATGATCAGCTCGGCAGTTTTGGTATCCGTCATGCCGGCTGAACAGGCGAACCAGGCATTCAGCTGTTCCAGTTTTGGCATAAGGTGATCCAGGAAAACTTCGTTGATGGGTTTTTCGCCGTTGACGGCGGCATGAAAAGATCTTTCATGTGACTGGAACCATTTCCAGAAGCTTTCCGTGTCAGTGACTAATTCTTTCTTTCCAAAGAGTCGTTTGAAAAAATTCATAGGAGCAAAAGCTACGGCTTAAATGGATTTTAACCAAATTTCCCTAATTTACCCTCTTATTTACTTTTCTTAACCTAATCGTTACAGCTTAAACCATATTGTTGATGTCGAACTCATTATTCCGTAAAAAATCGCTAAACAGGATTATGAAGGATGTGGCGGAAGGCGCGTCCGATGGGCATGGGGGAGAGAAACTCAACAAGGTATTAAACGTTCGCGACCTGACCTTTATGGGTATTGCCGCAGTGGTCGGGGCGGGTATCTTCTCTACGATCGGGACGGCGGCATCCGATGGCGGACCGGGTATCTCCCTGTTATTTATTCTTACCGCGGTGACCTGTGGTTTTTCCGCTCTTTGTTACGCCGAGTTCGCGAGCCGGATCCCCATTGCGGGCAGCGCCTATACCTATGCTTATGTTGCATTTGGCGAGGTCATCGCCTGGATTATTGGCTGGGCTCTGATCCTGGAATATGCCATCGGTAACATCGTCGTAGCTATCGCCTGGAGCGGGTATTTCAACCGGTTATTGTTAGGCTTTGGCCTCCATCTGCCCAGCTGGCTGATCATCGATCCGGGTACGGCTAAGGACGCCTTTTTGTCGGCGCAAACCTTGCTGAGTAAGGGCGGCGTACTGGATGACACGGCTAAGGCGGCTATCGATGCCTGGAATTCAGCGCCTGTTATCGGGGGATCGCATATTTTCGTCAACCTGCCGGCATTTATCATCGTTTGTATCATTTCCTATATCACCTATATCGGCATAACGGAAAGCAAGAAGACTACCAATGCGATGGTCATCTTCAAGATCACCATCGTCATACTGGTTATCATTGTAGGCGGCTTCTTTGTGCAAACATCCAATTGGAGTCCTTTTCTACCCAATGGTTTTGCCGGGGTTTTAAAGGGCGTGTCGGCCGTATTTTATGCCTATATCGGCTTTGATGCGATTTCGACCACGGCGGAAGAATGTACCAATGCGCAGCGGGACCTGCCCAAAGGAATGATCTACTCCCTGCTGATCTGTACGGTGCTGTATATCCTGGTCGCACTTGTCTTGACCGGCATGGTACCATATTACCAATTAAATGTTACCGATCCGCTGGCCTTTGTTTTTGACCGGGTGCATCAGAAATGGATCGGGTACATCATTTCGGCCAGTGCCGTCGTGGCTACTACCAGCGTGCTGCTTGTATTCCAGCTGGGGCAGCCGCGGATCTGGATGAGCATGAGCCGGGACAAGCTGTTGCCAAAGGCTTTTGCAAAGATCCATCCCAAATACAAGACACCCTGGTTTTCAACGATCATTACCGGGATTATCGTGGCTGTCCCCACACTGTTCATGGGCAGCGGGCTGATGACGCAGCTGACCAGCATCGGGACGTTGTTTGCGTTTGTCCTGGTATCAGGCGGGGTGTTGTTGTTGCCGCGATTGGGCAAAAGTACCAACGGAAGATTTCACCTGCCTTATGTAGATGGTCGTTACCCGATAATTATTTTATATGCCGCCTTTTTGTGGGTATTCCGTGGGCGGTTGGAGACCATCCTGTCGCATTTGTCTACCTCCGGACTGCAGGAGATACTCTTCCTGGTGTTTACGCTGCTGACCACGGGATTGTCCCTCGCCACGGTGATGAAAAAATATTCGCTGATCCCGGTGTTGGGGGTGCTGTTCTGTGCCTATCTGCTGATCGAGATCCCTGCCATTGCCTGGGTCTGGTTCTTTGTCTGGATGGGCATCGGATTGCTGATCTATTTCCTATATGGTTACCGGCGGAGTGCATTGAGGTCGGAATAGCGGACAAATACCTTAATTTTGCACATATGAAGTTCGAGGTAGGCGACAAGGTCGTCATTCAGCATTCCAACGATGAAGGAGAGGTGGTCGAGATCATCAACGACCAGATGGTATTGGTTGAGGTCAAGGGTGTAAAATTCCCGGCTTATACCGATCAATTAGACTTTCCGTATTTCAAGCGCTTTACCGAAAAAAAGCTTTTTCCAGAAAAGAAGCCCAAAAAATATATCGATCAGCTGCCCCCGGAAAAACCGGTGCCGGGCAAGAAAAAGGAGCGGATCGCGCAGTTGGCGGATGGCGTCTGGCTCACCTTCCTACCCATATTTGACAATGATGAATTTGGGGATGACGTGGTGGAGAGCCTGAAGATCTATCTTGTGAACAATTCGTCATTGGGCTATCAGTTTTCCTATCATCTGAGTTATTCCGGCGACAACCCCAGCGACTTCGACCTGGACAATCAATTGCCTTCATTACAGGATTTCTATCTGCATGACATTCCTTTTGCGAATCTCAATGATAACCCGGCATTCGAATGTGAATTTTCATTGCTGACGCCGGATAAGACGAAAGCCGAACACTATGAGACCTCGCTGAAGTTACGCGCAAAACAGGTGTTCAGCCGGATCGAGGAGATCAAAAAGAAAGGGGAGGCGACCTTTTCTTTCAAACTGTTTGATGACTATCCTTTCATGCCCTACGAGGAAGAAAAACAGGCAGACGCGCGTAGTATTCTTGCCGGTTCCGGCTTCCGTATTTACGAAGCCTCGAGGGCACGTCAGCACCTGGAGCCTGCGCGCAGCGAGCTCGACCTGCATGCGGACAAGATCACGGACAAGCCGGGTTCACTGGATAATTTTGAGATCCTGACGCTGCAGCTGCAGACCTTTGAGAAATATTTTGATCTGGCTGTCGCGCATCACCTGCCGTCGATGATCGTTATACATGGGGTGGGTACGGGAAAACTACGGGACGAGATCCATGAGGCCCTGCGGACAAAACGGAATGTAAAGTCCTTTGTCAACCGCTATGACCCGCGGTATGGGTATGGGGCGACCGAGATCTTCTTCCAGTATGGAAAATGACATTGACTCCGGCATCGGGCGGATGTGCCTTTGGTGACAATTGGGCTTATTTCTGTAAAAGGGTTATGCGATCGGAATTTTCGGAAGTGTAACTGATCGTTTTCGACTCGATGATCCTGAACCCTGAGGCCTTAGCCATTTGGGTAAAAAGCTCCCACGACATATAATTCCTCCAGCCCGGATTGCTTGAAAAAATGCCTTCGGGATTCTTATCATAATTAGAATGATGCAGGAGCGCCAAGCCTCCGGGTTTTAGAACCCGAAAGCTGTCTTTTATATAGGCATCGACACATTCTTTCTCAAAATGGACCATGGCATCATAGGAAAATACGGTGCTTACCGATCCATCGGGTAACATTTCGCGGGGAATACCCAGGCCCTCCGGATTGTGCAGGTAGGTTACCTGCGGATAACCGTTAAATTTCTCCCGGGCTATTTCCAGCGCGCCGGCAGAAGAATCCAGCAGGTATAACTTTTGGATCCGGCTGGCCACCTGGAGGGAATGCCGCCCGGCCCCACAGGCTATTTCCAGAACACTTTCCAGATTCAATTGCTGAAAAAGGGAATAGAATACGGAGTCTTTTTTCCAGAAAGTGTCTACCCATCCCTTTTGATCTGCTGCTTTGAAATAGCCAAAATCCGGACCTCCTTTTTCCCAAAAGGAAATGATCCGTTTTGTTTTATTCTTTTCCATAGGAAAGCGAAGCAGAAAGGCGTTTTTGACTTTTCTCAGTAGACTCATAGTTAATTTTCTCCTGCAAAGTTAGCTTTTTTTCGGTGCCACCGGGATGGGTTGCTTTTCCTATCTTTGTATTTGCTACCAACCGGGTCATCGCTCTTCGTTTACGGGGGGAGGAAAGTCCGGACAGCATAGGGCAATGTACCGGTTAAGAGCCGGGAGACGTCTATGACGTTTACAGAGAGTGCCACAGAAAATAACTGCCCCGCCCTTTTTGCTTCGCGCAAGTGCGGCCAAAAGGCGGGGTAAGGTTGAAAACGTGGGGTAAGAGCCCACGGCGTCGGTAAGTAATTGCCGGGGCGGGTAAACCTTACATGCTGAAATGCCACGTATACCGGCGATTGAGGGCGGCCCGCCCGATGCCGGAGGGTAGGCAGCTAGATCGCTGCAGCAATGCAGCGGCCAGATAAATGATGACCGCCCGCGACGTGGCTAATACCTGCCGCGGGAACAGGATCCGGCTTACAGGTTGGTAGTTTTTTTATATCTTAGGGGACAATCATCCTCGTTATATGTTCCGGAATTATTTCGGTCACTATTATAAAATAGCGTTGCGACATATCCGCCGCAGCCGTTTCCATTCAGCCATCAATGTCATCGGGCTTTCCACAGGTATTAGCTTTACCCTGCTGATAGCGGCTTATTGCTGGAGCGAATGGCGGGTTAACAGGCAGCTGAAAAATGCTGACCGTCAGTATATCCTGACCACCAATTGGAGAGACCCCAACATGGGTTATCCGGTTGCAACCGTGGGACAACTGGCCAAAGCATTAAAAGAATCTTATCCAGGCCTGGTTGCCGATTACTACCGGTTTGACGGCATTATTTCCACGGTTTCGAACGGGGACAAGCATTTCCGGGAAGACATACAGATGGGTGACAGCACATTGCTGACGATGTATGGTTTTTCGCTGTTGCAGGGTGACTCACGTACGGCATTGAACCAGCCGTTTACCGTGGTCATTACAAAAGACAAGGCAATCAAATATTTTGGCCGGGCCGATGTGGTCGGTCAGAATCTGACCATTGAAAATTTCTCCGGCGGCAAACAGGATTTCCGGATCACCGGCGTTCTTCCTGACCCGACGCGTAATTCCGTCACCTGGCTGAATGAGGCCAACAACAACCGTGTTTTCGTTCCTGTCGCCAACCTGGCTTATTTCGGCCGGAATATGGATTGGGCCAATAACCATATCGTCAACTATATAGAACTTCAAAAAGGAATAAGACCGGAGGCTTTGACCGATCCCATCAGAGCGCTGGTACGGGCAAATGCCCCCCCGGCGATTGCCGCCAACATGCAGGTAAATCTGGTTCCGCTATCTACCTATTATCTTAGCGGCGCAGGTGGTACAGTGCAGAAAATGCTATTTGTATTATCGTTTGCGGCACTGTTCATCCTCTTAATGGCCATCATCAATTTTGTCAACCTTTCCGTTAGCCGATCGGCAGCCAGGATGAAAGAGATAGGAATCCGCAAAGTGCTGGGCGGCCTGCGGCGGCAGTTGGTAGTACAGTTCCTGACGGAGTCGATCCTGCTGGCCGTGGTGGCTACGGTCTTTTCACTGGCTTTATATATCGTATTCAAACCGCTGTTCTCCGGTGTGCTCGACAGAGCCATTCCTGCGCTGACGGCCCTGCCGGTTATTGCCTGGCCGGTGATCGGCGTGTTTACATTAATTACGGGTTTGCTGGCGGGGCTATATCCAGCATTACGATTGTCAGCCCTTGCTTCGGTGGACTCGTTGAAAGGAAAGGCATGTTCTGCGGGGGACAGTATCCTGCTTCGTAAGGGATTGGTCAGCTTTCAGTTTGCGACAGCAACCATTGCGCTGGTCGGAGCGATAGTCATCTCACAACAGATCAGCCTATTTTTCAGCGACCGGCTGGGATATGAAAAGGATTACATCGTATCGGCTCAACTACCGAGGGATTGGTCTTTGCAAGGTGTGCGCCGTATGAAAAGGATAAGATCCGAATTTGCGTCTATGCCGGGAGTGAAAGAGGCCACGCTTTCCTTTGAGATACCGGATGGCGGTAATGGCGGCAGCAGGACCATGTGGCCGGAAGGAGGTGATTCTTCGCATGCTGTGGCAAGCCAGGCACTTATGACCGACGAGCATTATGCGGATACTTACCGGATACCGCTGGTGGCGGGCGCTTTTTATAATGCGCCTGGACAAAGCCCGGCGAATGATTCCCTGCGCGTCGTCCTAAATGAGACAGCTGTTAAGGCCCTGGGATGGAAAACACCGGAGGCGGCGGTGGGGCAGCGCCTTCGCCTGGAATATGCACCTTTGCCATTTACCATTAGTGGGGTTGTAAAGAATTTTCATTTCGAAGGCATGGGCTCTGCTATTCAGCCGGAGCTGTTCATGCATGTCGATTTGACCTGGACATACCGATATTTGTCATTCAAGCTTCGGCCGGGTAATATTGGTACGACAATGGAACAGCTGCGTAAGCAGTGGGCGTCCCTGCTGCCCGGATCGGCTTTTGAATATAAATTCATGGACGAGACATTGGAAAATGTTTATAGGGACGAGCTGCGGCTGAAGAAGGCGGCGTCCATGGCAACCATCCTGGCCCTGATCATTGTGCTGCTAGGGGTAGTAGGGCTGGTGTCGCAAAGTGTCCAGAAAAGGACCAAAGAAATTGCGATCCGCAAGGTCATAGGTTCCTCTGTACCGGGTATCATCCGGCTTTTCCTTGGCGAATACCTGCCGCTCCTTGGTTTTGCGGGGTTGGTGGCGGCGCCGCTGAGCTGGGTGCTTATGCAGCGCTGGCTGGAAGGATATGCTACGCGCATAACGATAACGGTTTGGCCTTTTGTCGGGGCGATCCTGGGGTTAGGGGTGATAATGGGTATACTGGTTGTGTTGCAGACGGTGCGGGCGGCATTGGCCAACCCGGTGAAGAGTTTGAAAGCGGAATAGAAGCAGATGTGGCGAGCCCGATGCGTGCAAAGGCAGCGAGCCTAGTGCCGCAGAATATGCCCAAGCCACCCGCCAAGCTCCATCAGCCAGGCGAGGCCCAGATGCACGACGAGGCCACCAAGAATGGTCCTGGTGCGCGCCGCAAGCACGCCAAGGATAAGACCTCCAAAAAAAGAAGAGATACATTCCCCAAGTGGTTTGCCAAAATTGATGGTGCAATAGAAGGCGGCCATGGGGAGGATTACGCTCTCACCTGCATAACGGATAAGGCCGACGACAAGCAGACCGCGAAAGAAAAGCTCGATGCTCAGGAAGTCGAGGCCATAGGAGATCTCATACAGCAGCTTCCAGGGCCATGAAGGATGAACAGATCCATCGAGAAAACTTAGATTCTGTACTTTGGGATAGACAGCCAGAAAATCGGTTTGCGTGGATGCCAGCGCTATCAGGGGCAGCAAAAGAGCCAGAAGCAGGAAATAGGGGCGGGCGTTGAGGTTCCTCGTGGTGAGACCAATAGATTGAATCAAGCTGTCGCCTTCCAAGAGACCTCTTTTGCGACAGACGTACAAGACACAGAAAAGCAGGATCAGTTTCAGCGGGAGCTGGATGACCATAAGGGTATACCGGTCCCATGGGAAAGAAAGACTATGTGGAAGAAAGAGCGAAAGATCCCAGTGGATCATTTTTAATGAAAAGTACAACGGGGCGATAAGCAACAACAACAGAAGCTTAGGTTGGAAATAAGGCTGGTCGGATTTGGGCACCAATACAGGCGTCATTGCAATCCTGCCACTGCGTGATCGGGTGGGGGTGTAGGTCTCCTGTTTACTCCATTCATATTGCAGACCCCAGACAAGGGCGAGCACTAACGAAAAGAAAAGAAAAAAGGCGCCGAAAGACAAGTACCAATGCCCCAGGTTTTGAATACGCTTTTCGATGCCGACCGTGTAGTTGGCGGCCACAAGCGAGCCCACAAAAAGCATAGTGACAATAAGGGCAGGTCGGGAGGTGGTGCGGAGATAATCCTTCAGGTAATTGATAACGGTACGCATCAGGAAAGAAAGCTTTCTTTCATTTTGCTAAGGAGATCGGTTTCGATCATTTTCTGAGCTAGCCTGATCATGTTGAGGAAGGCCTTGCCGCGGGAGATCCCATGCCCGATGATGACGGGCTTGGTAACGCCCAGCAGGGGAGTACCTCCATAGAACTCAAAGTTGAAGCGCTCGAAGAATTCACTTTTGGTCTGGTGGAGGCTGGTGATGTCGAAGAGGGATTCGGCCAGCTTCAGGATCACGTTGCCGGTAAAACCTTCGCAGACCATTACATCTGCTTTATCGAGCAAGAGGTCGCGGCCTTCGATATTACCGATAAAATGGATCAGTTTGTTCTCTTTCAGGAGGGGATAAGCGGCCTGGGCGAGAATATTACCCTTACCTTCTTCTTCCCCGATGTTGAGCAGTCCGACGCGGGGGTTTTCGATGCCCAGGATGTGTTGTGCATAGAGGGAACCCAGGATCGCGAATTGATTGAGATTTTCGGGCTTGCAGTCAGCATTGAGACCAACGTCCAGGAGGACACCGGCCCTGCCGTTCTCTTTGGGAATGATTGTGGAAATAGTAGGGCGCTGGATCCCTTCGATGGGTTTGAGACTATAGAGGGCGCCAACAAGCATGGCGCCGGTGTTACCCGCGCTGATGAAGGCGTCCATCTTACCCGTCGCTAACAGGTGGAACCCCACGGCAATAGAGGATTGTTGTTTCTCCTTTAAAGCCCGGGTCGGATGTTCGTTCATGCCGATGATCTGGCTGGCATGAACGACTTTAACGGCGTCCGGGGGGATGGAATATTCCCGGAGTAAAGGCTCTATCTGAGATTCATCACCCACCAGCCACATAATGGCCGGTGTTTTGGTTTCAGCGAGATATAGCTGGATACCCTTCACCGCCTCGAGCGGTGAAAAGTCTCCTCCCATCATGTCTAATCCAATGTTCATTCCAGGGTAAATTGTTACTACTTAATTGCCAACTATTTAATTGGCGACGTTTCAGCAACAACCTTTCCTTTGTAGAACAATTTTCCTTCGCTTACGTGTGCGCGGTGGCGAACATGTATCTCACCTGTGGTGCTGTCTTTGCTTAAAGTTACTTTCTCAGCTTTATAATGTGTCCTTCTCTTGGCACTGCGCTGCTGGGAATGTCTCCGTTTCGGATTTGGCATATCACTTCTATTTTAACTAACCAATAAATTATTTAAATTCGTTTTTCTAGTTGTTTACAGTATCGGGTTCGGGAGGCAGGTCCTTGAACTTCTCCAATCCTTTCCAGAGTGGATTTTCAGGCTGACTCTTTTCCCGGTCCAGTTTCATTAGCATCTCAAGCACTTCTTTGTTGCAATGCGGTCCACCCATCTCTTCCGGCTTGCACATCCGCTGCATTGGAATGCTGAGATTGATGAATTCATAGATCCAGTCAGAAACATAAAGATGACTTTCACCCTTGGATATATAATATACATCGGGGTCTTCTTCCTGTTGATTCATGATGTCCGGATCTTCCACCAGTTTCACCAGGATGTTGAATTCATCCCAGAGATCGAGGGGGAGCATATTGCCGCAACGGTCACAGGTCACTTCTATCTTTCCGCCAACTTCGAATTTCAGGAGCATAAAGCTGTTCTTTTTATCCAAAGACAGCTTGACCTGGGCATCGCAATGACGAAAATCCTGTTGCTGGTATGCTTCAAAGAACTTGTCGGTAATCCTATAGTTAAACTCATGAATACCAGCCTTAAGGCCCACAAACGCTATATCATATTCCCGGCGGCTACTCATGACTGCTTTTTAAAGAGCTTGCAAAGGTAAGAATAATTAGTTAGAAATCAGGGTTCCGCTCCGGAATATTTGCACATTCGGCGTCCATTTGTGGAAAAAACAGGCGAGGTAATGTGGAAACGGGATACAAACGGCTAAATTACATAGTTTTGGACTCACATGAAGTTATTTGCCAAATATAGCCGCGTAAATATCGTAGCAAGCGTTCTCGCTTTGCTGGTAGGCAGCGTAGTGTATTATTTTTCAGTTCGTTATGTCCTTATCAAGGAATTGGAAGATACTCTGAAGGTAGAAGAGGCTGAGATCCTGGACCATATTGCTACCCATGATCAGCTGCCGCAGCCGGCCAATTACCGTGATCAGAAGATCAATTATGAGCCTGCGGCTTCCGCGATAGACCGAAAATTTTACCACACCGAAAAACCTGAAACGCATCATAAGGGCAAAGAACCCTACCGGGAGCTGGCCTTTTCTGTCAAGGTGAAAGGACAGCTGTATACGGTATTCGTGGCCAAGTCGGAAGAGGAAACGGAAGACTTGCTGGAACTGATCATGCTGATCACCGCGGGCATGATCTTACTATTACTTGGGACCCTTTTTCTGGCTAACCGGCTTCTGCTGCGCCGCCTCTGGCGTCCTTTTTATGAAACCCTGGACAGCATCCGGCAATTCAACCTGTCTACCCGTCAGCTTCTGCCGACACGGGCTACCGATACAGAGGAGTTTAAGGACCTCAACGCGGCCGTTCAGCAAATGACCGCCAAGATCCTGAAGGATTATGAAATGCTGAAGAACTTCACCGACAATGCCTCCCATGAGATGCAAACACCCCTTGCCATCATCAATTCCAAGCTGGACCTGCTGATCCAGGACACTACCCTGGGGGAGAGACACCATCAGCCGGTGCAGGCTATGTATGATGCGATCAGCCGGCTCCGTCAGCTGAACCAGTCATTGCTGTTGCTGATGAAGATCGAGAACAATCAGTTTGCATATACCGAACCGGTAGACATATCATTACTCATCAAAGAAAAACTGACACAGCTGGAGGACCCGCTAAAAGACCGTCGCCTGACCTTGCGAACGGATCTCCATCCCCTGCAACTGCCCATCAACGGCTATCTCGCCGATATTTTGCTGAACAACCTGTTACTCAACGCCATCCGGCATAACCAGGAGGATGGATCGGTGGAGATCCTGCTCCGGGGCCGGAGTCTGCGGGTGAGCAATACCGGCCCGGTCCTGGGCTTTGACCCGGCGACCATTTTCAATCGTTTTACAAAGGGGATGCATTCAGGAGGAACGGGGCTGGGCCTGGCTATCGTAAAGCAAATCTGCGACAATTACCAGTTCCCGCTGAGTTATAGATATATTAATAATATGCATGTGATCGAAGTGCAATTTCCGGAGAATCTTATCCAGAATTTCGATAGAATGTCGGACTAGGTTTGCGACATGGCGTTTCGACTTTTCTTCCGATCTTTTATTGGGGCATTAATAGCGTTGTTTGGCGGAACGGTAGTCATGGGTCAGAGCACCAGTCTCGACTTTTATGTAGGACGGGCCCTGGAGAACAGCCCCCTGCTGAACGATTACCGCAACCAGGCGCTGTCGGGGCAGCTGGACAGCCAGCTGATCAAAGCCAGCTACCTGCCCCAGGTGACGGGTTCCAGCACCAATATCTATGCACCGGTGATCAAGGGATATGGTTATGATCAGGCTATTACAAATGGCGCCAATTTTACGACCGTGGTAGGGGTCAGCAAGACTATCGTTGGCAACCGCCGTTTAGAAACACAGTATGCCGCCATCAGGCTGCAAAACCAGGGACTGAATAATACAGCGAAGATCACCGAGCAGGACCTGAAGAAGAATGTCACCGCCCAGTATATCACGGCTTATGGCGACTTACAGCAGCTGAAATTCAACCGCGAGATCTATGCCCTGCTGGCTAAGGAGGAGGTCCTGCTAAAAGACCTTACGCAAAAGAATGTCTATCGTCAAACGGATTATCTTTCTTTTCTCGTCACGCTGAAACAGGAGGGCCTGCTCCTGCAGCAGCTGGAGATCCAGTTCCGCAACGATCATGGCATGCTGAACTATCTCTGCGGCATTGTCGATACAACGGCTACGACACTGGAGGACCCAGGCATCCAATTACAGACCCTGCCCGATGTCACGGGGTCGGTCTTCTTTCACCAGTTTCACCTCGACAGCCTGAAGCTTCGGAACGACCGGTCGCTGGTGGATTTCAGCTATAAACCCAAAGCGAACCTATTTGCGGACGGAGGGTATTCGTCCTCGCTGGCCTACCAGGCGTATAAGAATTTCGGTATGAGCTTTGGCGTTTCCATCACTGTACCTATCTATGACGGTCATCAGCGAAGGCTGCAGTATGGCAAGCTGGATCTCCAGGAGCGTACCCGATCCGGCTACAAAAATTTTTTTACCAAACAGTACAACCAGCAGATAGCACAGCTGACACAACAGCTAAAGGGTACCGAGGAATTGATCGGCCAGATCAACGATCAGGTGCGTTATTCGGAGGCGCTGATCGAAGCGAATGGTAAATTGCTGGGCACGGGGGACGCGAAGATCGCGGACTATATTCTTGCGCTAAGTAATTACCTGAATGCGAAAAACCTGCTCACGCAAAATAATATCACGCGTTTGCAGATCATCAATCAAATTAATTATTGGAATCGATGAAAAAGCCGGTCTTGTTAATAGGAGTCTGTTTTGTTTTATTTTCCTGTGGCTCCCGCGGAAAAGGGGATGCTGCTGAGGGAAAGGATAGCGTGGAAGCGAAGGCTCCGGCTGCAGAGAGCGCAGATTCCGTGGATGCCCGGACACCCGTCACCGTAGTCACTATCAGCCAGACCGCGCTCAGCGATTATATCGAGCTGAATGCGGTGTCCGCATTTTTACAGAAAAGCTATGTAAAGGCCAACACCAACGGGTACCTGCAAACTGCTGATGTATACCCCGGAAAATATGTGGATCAGGGCCAGGTGCTATTTACGCTCAAAACAAAAGAGGCGCAAAGCATCGGCAACACGATCGAGAAGCTGGACACATCCCTGCGATTCAATGGCGTGAATGTGATCCGCGCCAATCAGCATGGTTATCTTACACAGCTGAATCACCAATCGGGGGATTATGTGCAGGATGGCGAGCAGCTGGCGGTGATCAGCGACCGGAACAGTTTTGTCTTTTTGCTAAACCTGCCCTACGAACTGCGTCCGGTTGTGCTTGGAAAAAAGACGGTGGAGCTGCTGCTGCCGGACGGGATAAAGCTGACAGGAGTCGTAGGTCCGGTAATGCCTACTGTAGATAGTATCTCTCAAACACAGAATATAGTTATCAGGGTACCGTCGGCAGGTCCCATACCCGAGAACCTGATTGCCAAAGTGCGCATCATGCGTTCGGCAAAGTCCGGCGCACAATCGCTGCCCCGCTCGGCATTTCTTACCGATGAAACCGAAAGCGACTTTTGGGTGATGAAGCTCATCGACAGCGTAACGGCAGTAAAGGTGCCGGTAAAGAAAGGCATCGAGACAAAGGATAGGGTAGAAGTGATCTCTCCGACCTTTTCCCCGGCCGATAAGATCATCGTTACAGGGAATTACGGTTTGCCGGATACTGCAAAAGTCAGAGTGGAGGAGGCGCTATGAAAAACTTTTTCGTCTCCTATAAAAATCCATTGACCGTAACGCTGGTGATCATTATTCTTGGGGGAATGTTTGCCTATAGCAAAATGCAGACCTCTCTTTTTCCAGAGATAACGTTCCCCAAAATCAAGGTGATAGCGGATGCCGGTCTGCAGCCCGTGAATAAGATGATGGTGACGGTCACCAAGCCGCTGGAGAACGCCATCAAGCAGGTGCCGGACCTTCAATATGTCCGCAGCACGACCAGCAGGGGCAGTTGTGAGATCTCCGCTTTTATGGACTGGAATGCGAATATCGATCTCAGTCAGCAGCGCATCGAATCAAAGATCAACGAGATCAAAAGTAACCTGCCGCCGGAGACACAGATCACGGTCGAGAAGATGAACCCGGCGATCCTGCCGGTGATGGGATATACGCTGGAAACGCACCTGCTTTCCCCTATCGAGCTGAAGCAATTGGCTAACTATACCATCAAGCCCTTTCTTTCGCAGGTAAGCGGTGTTTCGGAGGTTCGGGTCATAGGGGGAAAAACAAAGGAATACTGGGTTACCCTCGACGCACAAAAGATGAGCACCCTGTCCATCACCCCGGATATCCTCAGCAGCTCGATCGGTCAGACAGGTTTTGTAAAGTCCAATGGTTATTTATCGGATTATCATTTTCTCTACCTGACGGTGACGGATGCCACTGTACATACAAAGGAGGATATTGGCAATATTGTCGTTCGCAATACCGGGAAAAGAGTGATTACTCTAAAGGACATTGCGGCCATTGAAGTAAAAGAGGGGGTCGAATACACCAGGATCAATGCCAATGGGAAAGAGGCACTGCTCATCGCGGTGATCAAACAGCCGAATGCCAACCTGGTATCTCTTTCGAAGGCCATGGAAACCAAGGTAGCGGAACTGCAGAGGGTGCTGCCAAAGGGAGTGACCATCAAGCCTTATTATATCCAGGCGGACTTTGTAAATGATTCTGTGAAAAGCGTTACGGATAGTCTTTGGATCGGTCTGGCCCTTGCCATCATAGTGGCGATACTTTTTTTGCGATCGCTGAAAGCAAGCCTTACCATCCTGATCACCATCCCGATCACACTTTGTCTTACTCTCATCGTGCTGTATGCCATCGGGTATACCTTCAATATCATGACGCTTGGGGCAATCGCCGCTGCGATCGGCCTGATCATCGACGATGCCATCGTGGTAGTGGAACAGATCCATCGAACCCATGAGGAACACCCTGACGAGTCATCGACGACGCTGGTTCAAAAAGCTATTCGTTACCTGTTGCCGGCCATGCTGGGTTCCTCCATCAGCACGATCGTCATCTTTATACCCTTTGTCCTGATGAGCGGAGTAGCAGGCGCCTATTTTAAGGTCCTGACCAATACCATGATCATCACGCTGGTCTGCTCGTTCTTTGTCACGTGGATCGGACTTCCGGTAGTCTATCTGCTGCTGACAAGGGAGAAGAAGGTCAGGCGACCCGTTAAACCACACAATGTCAGGAACCAGCGCTGGGTATCTTTCTTTATCCGTCATTCCTGGCTGAGTTTTGTTATCATCGCAGCGCTGGGCCTGGCGATCTGGTGGATCCTTCCCCAGTTGGAGACCGGCTTTCTGCCCGAGATGGATGAGGGCAGCATTGTGCTGGACTATAATTCCCCGCCGGGTACTACTCTGCAGGAGACAGACCGGATGTTGCAAGAGGTGGAAAAGATAATCGTAAAGACTCCTGAAGTACAGGCCTATTCGCGACGGACCGGCACGGAGATGGGCTTTTTTATCACCGAGCCTAATCGCGGGGATTACCTGATCCAGTTGAAAAAAGACCGTACGAAGTCGACGGATGACGTCATCAGCGACATCCGGAAACAGGTAGAGGCGACACAACCGGCCCTGCGCATTGACTTTGGCCAGGTCATCGGGGATATGCTTGGCGATCTAATGACCTCTGTTCAACCTATTGAGATAAAAATATTCGGCAACGATCAAAAGACCCTGCAGGCTTTGTCCAAACAGGTGTCGGGTATTGTCACCGGGGTCAACGGTACGGCTGATGTCTTCGACGGCATCGTCATTGCCGGTCCTTCCGTGAGCATAGACCCCGACTTCGAACGCCTTGCGCAGTTTGGTCTGACGCCCGCAGGCCTGCAATACCAGGTGCAGACGGCACTGGAGGGGAATATCATCGGTACCGTACCGGAGAAGGAACAGCTGACAAATATCCGTATGGTCTATCCCGGCAGCAGAAGCCGCAGTGTAGCGGATATCGGCAACATGTCCGTCTTTCTGCCGGGTGGACAATTAAAACCGATAACCGACTTCGCCAACGTGCATGTCATACCCGGCGAGGCAGAGATCCAACGCGAGAATCTGCAATCCATGGGCGTCGTCACAGGCAGGCTGGAAGGCCGCGACCTGGGCAGCGTCATTACCGATATCAGGTCGGCGGTGGGGACTAAAGTTGTATTTCCACAGGGGTATCATATTGAATATGGCGGAGCCTATGCGGAACAGCAGCAATCTTTCGGGGAGCTGTTGACCATCCTGATCACAGCGAGTCTTTTGGTGTTTGGGGTCATCCTCTTCCTTTACAGAAAACTGGGCGTGGCGCTGGTGATCCTGCTCGTTGCCGTGCTGGGCATTTCCGGCAGCTATCTTGGCTTATATCTTACACATACGCCGCTGAACGTAGGCAGTTATACCGGGCTGATCATGATCGTTGGTATCATTGGCGAGAATGCCATCTTTACCTTTCTGCAATTCAAGGAGTCTCTTGCCACCTTGTCTGTCGATGAAGCCATTGTCTACGCTATCTCGACGCGGCTGCGCCCCAAACTGATGACGGCGTTGGGAGCTATCATTGCCCTGCTGCCTTTGGCTTTGGGAATTGGTACGGGAGCTCAATTGCATCAGCCGCTTGCCATCGCGGTGATCGGCGGTTTTGTGATCGCGCTGCCCCTTTTGCTCATCGTCTTACCTTCTTTGCTAAGACTATTGTACAAAGGAAGAAACTAGGCGGGTGAATTTCTTTTTTTCTTAGTTTGCGCTGGTATGGATAAACCAAAGATTCAGATAAGGGTAGCTGGCGCAGAAGACGCTGCTCTTGTCGCCGGGCTGAGCCGTCGGACCTTTTATGAGACTTTTGCCCCGCATAATACGGCGGAGAATATGCGCATTTTCCTGGAAGAGCAGTTTCCCCCGGAAAGACAAATGGCGGAGGTCGGCGCGCCGGGACGGATCTTTTTATTGGCATTTTCAGGCGATGAGCCGGCGGGTTATGCTTCGATGCGTGAAGCGGAGGCCCCGAAAGGGCTGGATGATCAGAAGGCGATAGAGATCGTGCAATTGTATTCCGAGCAGAAGATGATCGGCAAGGGGGTGGGGGCAGCCTTGATGGAAGCCTGCATTGACCAGGCCCGCCAGCGGGGTAAGGATTGGGTATGGCTGGGGGTATGGGAACACAATCAGCGCGCGATAGCCTTTTATCAAAAATGGGGATTCGAGCGATTCGGGGAGCATGTGTTCTTAGTCGGGCTGGATGCGCAGACCGACTGGTGGATGAAAAAGAAATTATAGGATCATTATTTTTCCGGCGTCGATCAGCGG
>Ga0193716_1000446_pt1 | contig 25377 bp, 19 predicted proteins | sample U2c1metaG_FD_145901 | JGI IMG/M metagenome (GOLD analysis project Ga0193716, IMG submission 145901) | Soil microbial communities from a riparian zone of the East river system, Colorado, United States - U2c1 | ecosystem: Environmental > Terrestrial > Soil > Riparian zone | place: USA: East River...
CCGAGCCGTATCCGGACCGAAACACGCGATGCGACAGCCGGACGGAGCTTCGCGCCATCCGTCGACTCGTGGGCCGACGACATGGACAGGATCGCGGTCTTCGCCTCTTCGGCCGCCGGACTTACCGCAACCGTGAGCATTTTCACGAAGTCTCGGGCCAGTTCTTTGCCGTCCTCTTCCTTGCGCAGCGCCGACACCAACGCGTCGTAAGACTTTTGGTCGACCTCGATGCGCTCGATCACGGCCGCTTCTTCGCGGCCTTACGGGGCTTCGAAACCGGCGCACGCAGCCACGTCGGTGCCGCCTTGAGGTCGACGGGGTACGCGCGGCGGGCGACGTGAACCGTGTACGCGCCCGCATCGTCGTAACTGACCAGGACCACCCCGAGAGGGCCGACCCCCGGCTCGACGCCGATCTCGGCCAGCCATGACACCAAATCCGCCAGCTGCTGCTCAGACAGAGTTGTGGGATCGTCGATGCGTGCATGGAGCCACGGCCCGCGCCGACCACCACGGTACACGGCGACCGGCTCGAAACGCTCCCCGAACTGCACCATGGTCAGCTGGTTGCACGGGTGACGACGCCAGAAGTCGGGAAACTCACGTCTACTTCGGCGACGTCGCCCGGCGAGCCGGACAGCGGCTTCCATTCCTTGATGAGGACCGACCCCGTGTACTTGGGGTTGCTGGTGGAGACCGCGGACTGGGTGAGGCGGACCTCGAAGGTGACGACGGTGCCGAGGATCGTCCAGAAGTCCTCGTCCAGACCGTCGTCAACGATGTCCTGCTTCAGGCCGAGCGCCAGCGTGCCGGACTTCAGGCCACCGAGGACTTCCTTCCAGCCAAGGCTGGCGAAGGTGGTGACGTCCTTCTCCTCGACGTCGATCGAGAGTTCCACTTTGGAGCAGTGGTCGTGGAGTGCGCCAGGTCCGGTGATGGACACGTAGGCAGCGGTGAGAACCATCATCGCCATGGCGGTGGACCCTCCTCAGGGCATGGGTGAAAGCCCGGCGGGGAGCCGGGAGAAGGTTTGGTCGGGGGGTTACTTGATGCCGACGCCGACGGCGAAAAGGAAACTGGGATTGGTGCCCGTGATGGTCCATTGCGCTCTGAACCAGGTATCCGTGACCGGGCCGGCCGCGCGTTTGATCTGACCACCGATGGCGGTCGCTGCGGTGAAGGTGAGGACGTCAGTCGGAGAGGCGAAGGTGTTGTCCACGTCGGACTGGATCTTCACGGTGATGGTCGGGGTAGCCGTCCCCGCGATCGACTGGACGTGCAGGGTCGCGTACAGGTACTCGGTCGCAGACAGGGCGGCGAGTTCCACGGCGGTGCCGGACCCTGTCGCCGTCCGAGCCGTGCCAGGCGGATGCCCGACCTTCCCCCGTGCCAGTGGCCATGCCCCCGACGCGCCACTGGTCCACGGTGCGACATCGCCAACGGCGCCGCCGAGTTTGTAGCTGGCTTTCATGGCCTGCAACATCCAGGCCAGATCACCGACAGCTGCACCGTTCGGGCACACCGTGTATGCGCCGACAGCACCGAGGTTGGTCCAGGACTCGTCGTCGACCTTCCCCAGATCGCCGGCCTCCCACTGACCCTCCGCGGCCAGCGCGCTGGTGAACAGTCCGCCGAATAGCTCTTTCCAGCCCCCGCTGGCGAAATTTGTGACGTCCTTCTCCTCGACGTCCGTTGCGAGCTCGATCTTGTTGGACCGGGCGGTCAGGTCGGCGGCGCCGCCGAACATGCGCACGTTGGTCAACACGAAGAAACCCATGCGCGCTCCTCAAAGGGCGGGTGGAAGGTCAGGAGTTGGTGATGACGACGCGGGCGCGGAGCGTCGCACCGATGTGAAGCGCGCCAACGGCCTCGAACCGGAAGTTGTAGGCAGTCATCGCGGTGACCACCGCCTCGGCGTTAGCAAGCCCAAGGGTCTTGTCGGCGTGAATGATGGACACGATCGACCGGTCGCCGGTTCCAGCGACGTACTCGTCAAGAAGGTCCTGGCCCACGTCGTCGTCGCCGGACGGAACGAGGATGTGAAGATCAAAATCCCACAGGTCGCCGCCGCGGTTGAACGTCATCAGATAGTCAGCCTTGGCGGGCATGACGACCAAGCACGGCACGAGGATGTTCGCCGAAACCCGGTGGTAGACGTTGATGCCGCCGATGCTGGCTGCGATGGTGGTTCCGAACGCGACCCTGACCTCTTTCAGCGTTGGCATCAGACGGCCCCGATGTTCATCCGCACGTACGGATGGAGCAGCGCCAGAACGTCCGGGTCTTGTCTCGATATCCGCACCGACCCGTACTCGCCGAATCCTGCGATCCCGTTCGGGGAGTTTTTGCGGTCAATGAGGCTGGCCGTGCGCAGGACGCATGCCTGCTGCACCTCGTCCGGTACGGACGACCAGCCGAACTTGGCGGTCACCTGCAACGTGTCCCGGTACTGGTGGACCGGGAACCTTTTGGAGCCGACCGCGACGATCCGCCAATATGCGTACGGTTGCACCGTCGTACCGGTGCCGACCCGGCTGGCGTTGCGGGGCTCAAGGTGAAAGTCGACGTCGATCGTCCACGTCTGCGACCAGGTGTAGTCACCGGTGGGGTCCGTCTTCACCACCAGACCCGTCGTGGTCGCGATGTCATCCACCCATGCCACGTACGGGTCATCAGGCCGGTACACACCCACCGACGTGGCGGTTTCGAGGTAGAAACTCCGGCCGCAGTGCCGGTCGATCCACCTTGACGCCGACTCGATCGCCCGCTCGATGATGCCCGCCGTGAGCACATTGTTCGAGTCGGCGTAGTGCTCCCGGATCTCTACAACGTCCGTGTAGCCGTTGGTGACAGTCACACCGACCCCCGCCCCATAGGTAGGGGCCGGATGTCACCGGCCGTACAGAGCAGAAGGTGTTACGGGAGGAGTAGGGCGTTGATGCTGTAGGTGATGCTGTTCGCGTTTCCGTGTACGGCGTTGATGCGCCACAGCGGCGGCAGCTGGTCGTTCGCTGCGAGGTTCGTCGTGACGGCGGACCCGGGGAAGACTCTGAGAACTGTGACCACGGCGGTGGCGACGGCAGCTGAGGCCAGGATGGTGTAGTAGTCGTCGCCGAGGGCCGAGTAGCCCTGAATCGTGACGACGACGGACGGCGTCGAGGTGATCGCGGTCGCGTCGATGACGACGACCAGGCCGCGGTGGCCGTAGTTGGCGAAGGTTTCCGAGTTCACCGTTGCCGTACGGGCCGCCGAGGCCAGTACCGTCATCTGCTCGGGCTGCCTCATGGCCTCCGGTCCTCTACGAGCTTGGCCAGCAACGCCTTGCCCAGGTCGTCCCAGCCGGTGATCCGGTACACAACCTGGCCGGCGACGGTGATGAGGTCTCCGCGTATCTTCAGGACCGCGGGGTCCGCCTCGGCGATCAGTTCCAATGAGATCCGAGTAAGCGGCGGCGCGGATAGTACCTGGACCCGGCCGTCTTCATTTTGAACGAAGTCGACGGGGCCTTCGAGGACCGTCATGTGGCTGCCCGGTTGTGTCCGCCGCCGGACAGCCGGTTCTTCTGCGGCTCCTTCGCCGACGGCTTCGGCTCGACCGGCTTCGCGGCTGGCGGTTCCGGCTCCGAATCTGGCTCGACCTCGAGCGATAGGACTCCCGGAGAGTCGGTGTTCAGCCACTCGACGTCAGCAGGCGACAGGTCGATGACGAGCCCGGCCTGCCACGGCCCCCACTGCTTGCCGTCCCGCATCGAGCCGTAATGGTGGTTCACGAGGTATCGGGGCATGGTTTAGATTCCTTCCAGGTGGACCAGCGCGTACACGATGACGGCGATGTCGGCCGTGATGGGTGTCCACGACGTCGTCGTGAGCTTCACCCCGATGCGGGAGCCCGCAAGAGAAACGTCCGTTCCGCGGGGCTGGGTTGCGTACTTGCGGAGCGTGTCCGTGGCGTTCAGTGCCGCTGTAAGTCCGGTCACAGTGCCGTCGATCGTCGCGTCAACCGTCAACGTCCCGGCCGTACGCGCCTCATCGTTGACAACGGCGATCCCGACGATCTCGAAGTCCCACGGGACGACGTACTCGGTGACGGCCAGCGTCGACGTCGTCGCCGACGTTTCCAAGACATTCATCGCCACGGCGGCCTGCGAGTCCGCGACCTGATCCTGGCTGAACAGGTAGGGCACCAACTGGCCCTTGGCGATGATGCGTTCCATGAGCGTGGCTCGTGACATGGAAGGTCCTCCAATTCGGGAGCACCCTGCCCGGCGGAATCCGGGACAGGGCATCGCGAAGGCTCTACTTCGCGGTTCTGATGGCAGGCGTGCGTTCCGAGGCCAAGGCCTCGGGGCGCCTGAACGCCGGGCCACTTCTGCCGTAGGTCCCTGAATCTACAAGGGACCTACGGCAGAAGCCTCGGCTACGGAAGAGTGATGTTGTACACGCCCGCGGCGCTCTCGATGCCGCTTGCCGCGCCGGACGGCGTGAACCGGCCGACGGCGAGACGCAGGCTCCAGATCAGACGGGTCTGGTCACGACCGGGCAGGCGTTCCTGCTCGAGCATGACCCGGCGGCGCCAGCCGACCTTGTAGGCGTTCCGGTTGAACGCCATGGTCTGGCCCTTGACGTTGTTGCTGCCCGTGGTCGACAGCTTGCCGTCGGCCTCGGTGAGCCGCATCGCCATCGACACGATGTGCGGATGCACACCGATTCGCGACACCTCGCCCGTCAGGACGGTGGCGTTGGTGCCATATTTGTCCACTGTGAGCACTTCGTCGAGCATGGCGATCGAGTCGGCCGTCCGCGGGTCCGACACATAGACCAGGTCGCTGGACACCGTCGGGTGTCCCCAGTCGTGGATGTTGGCGTCGTCAATCATCAGCGACCGCAGCTTGTTCAGCTGCGCCCACGTGACTCCGCCGGCGGCGTTGATGCCGTTGGCGGTGTTGTCAACGAGCCAGGCATGCCTCAACCCGTCCTGAGCCAGGTAGTGCTTGGTGTCGGCCGGGTCCGCGTCGTCGAGGTTGATGTTGCCCGTGCCGGCGTTGGTCGTGTCGCCGTTCAACAGCAGCGAATCCGAGTAGTACTCCATCGACAGACCCGCCTGACGGCGAAGGAACGTCAGGTACGGGATGATCGAGTCCTCCTCCATCTCTCCGGAGTAGATCTGATGGATGATCATCTTGGATGGGGTGAGCTGCACCCGGTTCGAGCCCGTCTTCGACGTCGCATAGTCCGACGACGTCGGGCTGGTGTTCTCCGGGACGAGCAGCATCTCGGGGATGTCGACCTCGACCGGGATGTACGTGGTCGCGTCCTGCATCTCGAACGAGTCGATCAGCGAGAACAGCCGGGAACCACGGCGGGCCGCCTCCCACAGTTCGCCCACGTACTGCGCGCCCACGAGTTGCAGGCCGAAGCCCGTCTCCGCGGTGTCCATGGCGCGCATCGCACGCTCGTAGCCGATGGCGTCGAGCCGGCCGGCTCGCTTCATCTCACGCAGGTTCCGCTCATCGTCGGCGCGGGCGATCGCGGTGGACAGGTACCGGCCGTTCGACAGCGCCTCGAACGTCCGGGTCAGCTCCTCCGACGGGCCCCGCTTGTTGATGCCCGCCTCCTGCGCGGAGTGCATGATGTCGTACAGCAGCTCGCAATCCCCGGTGTCCATGCCCAGGCGCGCGTACTTGGTGCCGACGAGCTCGGTCGACGGCGCCCCGAACCGGATCTTCCGCACGTACTCGGCGCCCGAGTCGCTGGCCAGGAACGTTTCCAGGTTGGACCGGATCGCCGAGGCCAGCTTCTCGTCGGACAGGCGCTCGTTCTGGTCGCTCTGCAGTGCGTCGAGGCGCGCCCGGATGTCCGTAGCCAGCGCCTCAAAGGTGACCTGGTCGGTCATGATGCTCCCTTAAGGGTGAATGCCGCGAGGACGCTCCGCGCAGCTTTGGGGTCGACGCCTGCGAGCGCGGGCGGCATGGTCTCCCCGGCTGGTGCCGGGTCGTTTGTGGTGGCATCTGCGGGCAGCCGGATACCCAGTCCCCGCAGAAGAGCCGGTAGTTCCTCGACCCGCACAGGACGGCCCGACCTCGAAGCCCGAGCCACGGACTGCTGTGGACGGTCGTCGGCGAGTGCGATGCCAAGCCGCCGACATTCGGCGATGACGGCCGTACGCACCTGGGGCTCGGTGACGTCCGAGTCTGGGTTTTCGACGTCTTCGAAGGCGTCGACGAGTTGGCGGCCGTAGTGGGCCAGCCCTCGGCGCATCCGTTCGGCGACCGCGGTCGGGTCGGCGGGGACGTTCACAATGGACAGTTCGGTGAGGTCGTAGTAGGCGCTGCGGGCCAGGTTGTCTGGCGTCATCCGCCAGTGCTCCATGAGCTGGCCGTCTTCATTTGTGAAGTCCCAGCCGACGCTCGAGCTGCGGAGGAATCCGCGGCGCACCTTCGACTCGATCTTGACGGCGTCCGGGTCCTCCTGATCAAACCGCACCGCGACCCGCAGCCGTTTCGGCTCAACCGTTGGGTCACCCACGCCGATCGCCGGCTGTTGATGGTTGTGGCTCCACAGGACCGGGCCGCCGGCGGCCACATAGTTCTGGGTACGCCACCCGTTCGCGCGAAGATCGAGCCCGTCACGTTTTAGACCAGGTGACGACGCAGTGAATGGGATCGGGGTGCCCGGTGAGTCGCGGGTGAAGTCGTCGGCTGTGGTGTAGCCGCGGCAGTACTGCAAACCGCGGGCGGAGCGGCCCCCCGGGCGGACGGAGGTGGGCATTGTTGCCTCCCGGATTTGGGCATGGAAAAGGCCCGCACGAATGGCGGGCCTCAGGTCAAGGGTTGCTGCCAGGCGAATACTGCGTTGTCGAGCGCCTCGGTCAACAGGTCCAGAAGGTCCTCGGCGAGGTGGATGCCGAGCCGCGCCGTGTTCCGTTCCTGACCGAGACGGTCAACCAGTTCCTGGGCTAGGCTCCCGCCGGCGAGTACACCGTCGATGAGCTTGATGTACTCGCGGTAGTTCTCGATGACGGCGTTGTTCTCGGCCAGTGCCCGTGTGGCCTCGATAACTGCGGTGGCCTCGGCCTGCCGATCGGGCGGGAGGCGTTTGATGGCGACCGGTCCGGGGGTCTTGTGTTCCTTGCGTGCCTCCGCGGCCGCGGTGTCGCCGGCCTTGGCAGGGTCGGGCATAGCCGCGAACTGCTCCTTGAGCTTGGCCACAATCGTCGGGTCCGGCGCGGCCACCGAGGTCGGGGCAACCGGGGTGGGTTCGGGGGCGAGTGCCTTGACTTCCTGGTCGTGTTGGGCCTGGACCCTGATCGCCTCATCGAGGTCGGTGAAGTGTTCCCGGGCGGCGCGAAGTGCGTCGCCGTTGAACGGCACGGCGAGCCGGGCTTGCGCCTCCTCTGTGGTGTGGCGGGCGGCTTCGATGGTGGCCACATCCCTGGCGCGGACACTCTCCAAGTTGCGGAGCGTGTTCTCCAGCCGGATGGCCAGGTCACCGTCTAGGATCTCGGCCCGGCCGAGTACCGTGGCCGATTCGGGCACGTCAACGAGTCCGAGCTGGATGCCGCTGGCGTAGGAATCCCTTTCGACCCGGATGGTGAAGCCGCCCACCTCGCCGAGGTCACGTCTGCCGTAGAAGGATGTGCCGAGCGCTTGGAGCCGTTCGCGTAGCGCGGCGGTGGCTTCGCCGCGGTTGTCGTACTCGACCCCGTTGACGGTCATGCGGAACGCATCCTTGCGGGTGTCGACCCGTCGTGCAATGGCGGCGTCGACTGCGGCGATGCCTCGCTCTGCCCGGGTGATCGTCTTCCCGGCCTCGCTGATTTTGAACCGGTTCGCCCTGTGGTCGTTGTCGTGGGCCCGTTCCAGCCGTTCCAGGCGGCTGACCTCGGCCTCTGCCTGGTAGTGGTCGATGAGTAGCTCGTTGCCGTCGGCCAGAGCCGCGGCCTCGTCAGCGGTCAGGGCAGCGTCGCCAATGTCGTCGATTTCGCGCACGTCCAGCTTGCCGCGCATGAGCTGGCTGATGAACTTGGCCTTGCGGGCTACCGTCTTCCAGTTGTAGTCGTCGAAAGACCGTTCGGTGACGTACCGGAGGACCCGCACCTCAGGGTTTTGGTTCTTCTGCCGAATGATTCGGCCCTCGCGTTGCTGCACGTCGGCGGGCCGCCAAGGGACATCGAGGTGGTGCATTGCGACGGCCCGCCACTGGATGTTGGCGCCGGTGCCCATCTTCCCGGTGGAGCCGACCAGGACGGAGATCCGCCCGTCGTTCGCGGCGGCGAACAGTTCGACCTTCTCCTTGTCGCTCTTCGCCTCGTGGATGAACCGGATCCGCTCCCGCGGGATCCCTTGGGCGACGAGCTTGCTGCGCAGATCCTCGTAGAGGTCGAAGCCGCTACCGCCCTCCTCAGCACCCCCCGGCTTGGGTGTGCCGAGGTCGGCGAAGACGATCTGCAACGCACCCGGCGTAGGGGATAGCTCGCCGGGCTTGCCGACAACGGGGTAGACGCGGTCCCGGTTCTCCTGCCAAATCTCGGCGATCCTCTCCGCCGCTACGTCCACCTTGGAGCGCTCAGGGGTGGATCGGCCGAGCAGCCGAAGGTCAAACGCGCCCGCTCGTCCCTCGCGGGTGATGTTGAGCATGTTGTCGTCGCCTTTTTCGGGCTTGCCGCCGCGGGTCCGAATCGCCTTGGCCCGCACTCCCAGCTCGGCCATGAGGTTTTTGAGTTCCTCGCTGGGCGGCACGACGACGACCTCGGGAAGGCGTTCCCCGTCTTTGGGACGTTTGGCGAGCTTCGGGGGCTTGACGATGTGCTCAAGATCCTCGGCGGTCTTGACGTCGCCGGCGATACCCCATGGGCGCAACAACTCTGGGACGTTGACGAACTTCGCGAAGCGGGACTTGATGCGCCAGCCGCCCTCGGGTGCGGGCTCAACCCCGGTGACGACGGTGCCGAACTGCGCGGCGAAGCTGTCGAAGTCGGTGATCCGCAAAGATTCCAGCAGGTCGGGGCGTAGGAACTTCATCATCGTGTGCGCCTCGCCCATCGAGTTGGCGATCGGCGTGGCGGTGGCCAGGGTGACGACGTGGTGCGGGTTGCGTTGACGCAGATGCCCGATCTTCATGTGCAGGTCGGTCGCGATCCCATTGCCGGGGATGCCCATACCCTCGATTGCCGATGTGCGGCGCAGATTCTTATAGTTGTGCGCCTCATCAATTAGCAAATAATCGATGCCTGTCAATTCGAATGTGATGCCGGGATCCTTCTTGGCCTTGGCAATGTTGGCCTTGATACGTACTTCGGCTTTCTGCTTTGCCGCCTCGATCTGCTTGACCGTCTTTTCCTTGGCCTGCTTGTCCTTCCCATATCCGGCGTGCCGTGCGGCGGTTCTGGCCCTGTCAATGGCTTCGTCAAGGACCTTGAGCTCGTCGAGTAAAAACGCTTCCTGCGCTTCTGCCGAGAGCGGGATGGATTTGAAGGCATCCTTGGTGATGATGACGGCGTCCCAGTTGCCGGTAGCGGCGTGGGCGATGAACTCCCGCCGCCCGTTCCGCGTCTTCGTCACCGTCAAGTCGTCGCTGCCCGCGGCGAGGATCCTGGCCTGCGGGTAGATTTGCAGGAACTCGTTGCGGAACTGCTCCAACATGTGATTCGGCACCACGATTGCTGGTTTCCGAGCAAGGCCCAGCCTGCGCAGCTCCATCGCACCGATGGTCATCACGGCTGTCTTGCCCGCCCCGACCTCATGCCACAACCCGACCGAGGGTTCAGCGATGATCCGGGCGACGGCTGCCTTCACATGCGGATGAGGGGCGAACCGTGTCGACATTCCGGGCAGCGACGGGTCAACACCGCTGTACGTCCGCAGCACCAGCGAGTTGAACGTCCGGTTGTAGGTCGCGGCCATGTCGTCGGCACGGGCAGGGTCTTCCCACACCCACTCGGCGAACCGTTCGCCCATCGCCCGGGCCTTCTCGTTCGCCGCCTCGGTCTTGACCGGGTTCAGGACCCGCTTCTCGCCACCCTCGCCGTTGTCGACCACGTCGGTGACCCGAATGGGTCGCAGTGTCAGCAAGCTTTCAGCGATGTCGATAGCGCTACGGTCGGGAGTGCCCCACTCGGATGACGCGGCGATGGTTTTCTTGTTGCCGGAGACTGTCCACTCGGAGCCGTAGGGATTCTCGACCCGTACCGACCCGTCGCGCAGGATCTCGGTCAGGAACTGCGCGACATACTTGGGTTCGATCCAGGTGGCTCCGAGCTGGGCGCGGATCTCGGTCGCTCCCAGATCCGGCGGGAGGACCTGCTCCAACGCCTTGACGTTCAGTTCGAATTCAGGGTTTTCGGCGGCGGCCAGGCGCGCGGCGTCTAGCTTTTCGCGGACGTTGCCGGACAGGTACGCCGGCGCCGGCACCAGCTCTTTCGTGTCGGGATCGTCGTAGACGAGTTCGCCGAGTTCGCGGCGGGCGGTGTCGTTGTCGACTCCGAGGAGCCGCGCCACCTCGTCCAGCCACACGCGGCCGTTCTCGTCAAGGCTGATGTTGAGCGCGTCGGCGGGGGTGTCCGCGCCAAGTTTACGTTCGCGGGGGGCGGCGACCCTGCCGTACAGAATGTCGGCCTTGCTGGTGGTGCCCTGTGCCGGGTCGTAGTTCTCCAGGCCTTTGACCGCCGCTGCGTACGGATCCTCACGGAACCCGCCCTGTGCCGGATGCCGCCGACCCATGATCGGTTCGCCGGTTTCGGGGTTGGTTTTGCCGGTGCGGGTCGCCGTGTACCGGTTGATCGGCCCGTACTCGGCGACGTAGCCGTCATAGGCGTCGTTGAGTTCCGCCCGGAGCCGGCCCATCTTTTCGGTGTCGTCCGCGTTGGCCGACTCTTCGTCGAGGAGCGCGAGCTCGACGTCGCGGAGGTGCAGCAGGGCGCGCAGTTCGGCGGCCTGGGCCTTCGGCGGCGTGAATGGCTTCGCGGTGGCGCCCCGGACCTGGCTGAACGTGCCGTCGGGAAGGGCGCGGATGTAGCCGTCGGGTTGCTGTTCGCTGAGCGGGATGAGGTCCGGTTCGGTACGGGACTCCCCGTCGGCTGCGGTCATGGTCAGGCCGTTGGCCTTCGCCCGGCCCACGATCTTGTCCAGGGCATCGCGCAGGGCAGGGCCGGCGTCGGAGTCGCCGTCAACGGTGAGGTCGTTGGCGTAGTGCATACCGCCCAGGGCTAGCTTGCCGAGCACCAGGTCGGGGTGCTCGTGGAAGACTTCGTTGATGGCGACCTGTGTCCCGTTGACGTCGACGGGGCGGCTCTGCTCGAACGGGAGCCCGGCCGGGGCCGCGCCCGGTTCGCGGCGGCGAAAGACCAGCAGGTCCGTGACGACTGCGGTGCCGGCGGCTCGTTGGTGCGCACCTGACGGCAGCCGGACGGCTCCGACGAGGTCGCCGAGTTCGGCCATCTCGCGGCGGGCGGCCGGGTTGCGGGAGTCCAATGTGTAGCGGGAGGTGAGCACCGCCACCAGACCGCCCGGGCGGGTCAGGTGCAACGACTTCAAAATGAAGTGGTTGTGGATGCTGTGCTTGCCCTTGTTGTGGCGTGGGTCTGCGAGGCGGATCCCTTCGGCGAAGGGCACGTTGCCGACAGTGACGTCGAAGGTGCCGTCGTCGAGGCGGGTGTCGGCGAACGACTCGGCTCGCACCTGCGCGTTCGGGTACAGGGCCTGTGAGATGGCGGCCGTGGTGGGGTCGAGTTCCACTCCGACCATGTGGGCGCCGTCGGGTGCCCGGCCCATGAAGTTCCCTGAGCCGGATCCTGGTTCGAGGACCCGTCCGCCGTCGAAGCCAAGTTTGCCGACGGCGTCCCACATGGCGTCGACATAGTTGGCGTCGGTGTAGTGGGCGTTGAGAATGGAGCGGTTCGCGGCGGCGTACTCCTGCTCGCTCAGCAACTCCTTCAGCTCACGCTGTGCCGGGCCCCACTTCCGGTCCCACTCCTTCGGGTTGGCAGGGTTGGTGTCGAACACCTTCGGGAGCGCACCCCACCCGGACCAGCGGGCAAGCGCTGATTGCTCGTCGGCGGTGGCGGGCCGACCCTCGGACTGGATACGACGCAACGTGCGCAACGCATCCATGTTGGCGCGTAGCCTCGCCATCTCCCCGGATGGGGCAAGGTCGCCCTGCCCGGCCGGGCGGAACACCGGCGCTACATCGGGTCCTCGTCTCCCTCCGCCCTGGGCAGGGTCTCCCGTAGCACCTGTTCCTCCGCCATCAGCCGAGCCCAGTTCAGCCGGCCGATCCTCTTCATAAACGTCTCGCCCGGCGGTGCCGTCCCCTCGTGGTCCGGGGTCAGCTCCGCTATCCAATTGCTTATCTGCTCCCCCAGGTTCGTGAAGAACGTCTCCCGGTCGGGCATCGCCTGGTACTCCACTGGCCGGCACTTCGCCCAGTGCGTCTGCGCCAAGTCTCCGTAGCGATTCATCTGCATCCGCCGCCTTCTTGTGCTCGACCAGCCGATCCACGAGGTCGGCTTTCTTGCCAGTCTTCGGCAAACCTGCCTCGGCGAGCAAGCCCTTCAGGTCGGTCACCTTCAACGCCGCGAACCCGGCTCGGAGGTCGTCCCGCTTGTCCCGCTTCACGTGCCCGACCAGCCGGTCCACGATGTCGGCCTTCTTGCCGCTCTTCGGCAGCCCGGCGTGGCCGAGGACTGCCTTCAGCTGGGGCATCTTCAGCGCCGCGAACCCGGGCCGCGGGTCGTCCCGCCCGGCCGCCGCGTCGAGGATCCCCTGCAACACATCCGGCGACCAGCCCCCGGGGCTTTTCACCCACCGGCCACCGTCGGCGCCGCCCGGGTCGCGCAGCTGCTCCTTCCAGTGGTCGCTTTTGTGGTCGCTCTTGGTGCCGGAGCGCCCGCCCGCGGTGGGTCCGTGCCCGAAAACCTTGAAGTACCACGCCCCGGCCGTCTTGTGCGCCAGGAGCTCATTACCGTCCATGTGCTTGAGGAGATGGTGATACAGAGCCGTGTACGGGTGTGGGCCATCCGCCCACTTGGCGAGACCTTCGACGGATTCCGTCCAGTAATGCTTGAGTCCCTCGCCGCCCGGGTGAGTGTCCTCACCGGCGATGCGCTCCCAGGACTCGTCCCAACCACGCTCACCGGGATACGCCTCACCGTTGGATTCCCACCGGACACCGCGGTCACCGTCGATCGGCCGCCGATGGTCCAAGGTGTTTGCCCAGACCGCATCCGGCATGCCCTGCGGATACGCCCCACAGGAGGTGACCGTGCCCGTGACGACCCACGACCGGAGGTGTAGGCACGTGGAGCACTGGGACACGTCGCGGGCGAGGAGGGACAGTGGCTGGCTCAACGGCGCGCGCCTCCCTTCGGAGATTGTCGGCGGGCGCGACGGGGGCATACGTAAGGGCACCGCGCCGTCGCGATGCCCTTACGAGAGAAGATCTGTTTGAGTTGGTGAGACCGTTGTGTGGTCAGCTTTCTTGTGCCTTCGCCCACGCCTTGCCCTTGTCGAAGTCGAAGTCGGCTTCGGTGATGCCGTCGGCGTCGTCGGTCACGACGCTTGTCACCCAGGAGCCGTTGCCGTCTTCGTCCTCCAGGTAGATTGCGCCCGGCTCCGGGCTCGGACTGTCCGGATTCTTGACCCTCTTGAGTGGCTTGAAGCTGTCCATGTCATCCCTCCCTATCGGTAGCCAGTCCCTCAAATTCCGCGAAGTCCATCACGATGCCGTCCGGGTTCTCGGGGGTCCCGAGAATGTCGTCGATGCTGGCGTCGATCCGCATCACCTTCACGTCGAGTGTCCCACCCCGCGCGATGCTAGCCAGCGAGGCGCCCGCCCAGCGGTGATGCCCGTCGACAACCGCCCATTCGTCGCCCTGCCGGCCGACGATCATCACACCGGACTCCAACCAACCGCCGTCGCGCATGAAGCCGTACAGTTTCGCGACCTTCGGCGCGTTCAGCTCGGACTGTGATGCGACCAGCTGGCGGGGGTCCATGGTGCCGTACTCGAACTTGACACCCTTGTCGGCAAGGAACTGTTCGAAGTCCTCCATGGTCCTGCCCTTGGCGGTGTCGCCTTCTTTCCCGAAACCGGTCGGTAGTTGCGGCATCGTGTCGCGCGGCCTGTCCCGCAGGTGCCGCTGGAACAGGTTGCCGTTGCCGGCACCGTCGACCTGCAAGTTGGCGAGGTTGAACGGTTCCGGCTGGCCGGTTTTGATCGCCTGCATCAGCCCGTCAACCTGAGCCGAGGCGATAGTGGTCTTGTTGCCGCCAGCGAGTTGCAGCATCGCCTTCCGCGCCTGCGGGTCCCCACCGCCGTGAATTCTCGGTTTGACCAGGTCGTTTAGCAGTTGCTTCGCGATTTCGTCACGGTCCGCGCCCGGCCGCACCTTGAGGCCGCGCAGCTTCGCCACCTTACGCAGGACCGGCTTGTCGAAGCCGTCGAACGGGTCGCCCTTATGATCGCCGTTCAGCCACTTCGCGATCTTGTAGACAAGGCCGGCGATCGAGGGCTTAAACTTGCCGCCGAGCTTAGGTGTACCTTTCGGCCAGCGGGGATGCTTCTCCGGGTCGAACACGGGGGCGTCCCGGATGAACAGGTCGTAGAGCGCCAGTGCCCGCTCAGCGTCCCCGCCTGCGTTGAGGCGGTCGATCTCCTCCAACGCATCCAACAACGCCTGCGAATCCTCGTCCAACCCGTTGTCGTCATCGTGGTCGTCATTAGGGCCGTCATCGGCGTCGGCTGGTGCGTCGTCCAACGCCGCGAGGAGCTGCTGCGCGGCGCGTACGTTTACCGTCGCTGGCGACTGCGGCACGCCGTCGGCGGGAAGCAACCCCCACCGGCGAAGCAGGACCGGCAGGTCGTCGACCCGAAGGTAGCGGCCCACAGGACGCAGATCGTCGGCGCTCACAGCAGGGACTCCCATCCTGGGGGGTGGCAATTCGGTTCCTGCCCACAGGGGTGGGCGCGCTTCGATGGACTCGACGAGGCGTTGCACTCCGGCGGGAAGGTCGGTCCAGTCGGCGGCGTGTTCCGCCGCCTCGACGATGAGCCGCCGCTCCACGACGGAGACATCCCTGGTCCCGACCGCAGCGCCGAGTCGACGCGACAGTTCAGGAGACACCGGAAGCCTCCTCAACGGTGAGTGCGGTTCGGTTGAGGATGACGTAGTTCTTGGTCCCGAGTCCGTTCGGCCGCGGGCCGCCGGGTTGTCCGATGTCGAGGACGATCGCGTCGTAGCCGCGGGCGGCAGCGTATCTGCCGACATCCCCGAATGCCTTGGCGGCGTTCGATCCGGGCTTTCCGGTTTCCATCATCGTGTAACGGAACGCCTCATCAGAGATGCTCTTGTAATCGATGACCTTCGCGTCCTTGTGTAGGACGGCCCGGGCGATGCCGTGGTCATCGTCGTCGGTGTAGTTGCGGGCATCGTCGTGATTGTCGGTGAAGTAGTAGCCGTTGCCGTAGAGCCCGTTCCCGAAGTACGCCGAACCGGATCGAAGCTGCTCAGTCTTTTCCGCGCCGGTTATGCTGCTGCCGTCCCTCTGGTCAGCCCCACGGAACACCTCGGTGTGCCCGGTGAGCACCAACTGGTCAATGGTCGCGGCCGAGGCAACGGTCGGTGTGCGGTCGAAACCCTGCATGGCTGCGATGACCGACAGTGCCTGGTCTGCTGAACGGTGCTGGTCCCGTTGGGCGGCCACCTGGTCAGCTAGGCCCGCCGCGTCGACCGCAATCAGATCCCGTCCTACCGCAGGCCCTGGCATCTTGCCCTGAGCCTTGAGTGCCAGGACTGTCTCATTCACGAGCAGGCTAGCCATCTCGCGGCTGAGGCCATCAGAGACGTACATATCAATGATCTCTTCGGGAGTGTCCTCGCCGTATTCGAGTGCATCGGCGATGTCTCGTGCGTGGCCGCTTTTCAGCAGGGCTGGATCGCTGTAGTCCACGCCAGGGACGACGGACGTGCGCGGTGCGACCTTCTTCGCAGCCGCCACCTTGGCGGCGACCGCGGTGACCAGGTCGGCCTTCTTCTTCCCGCTGCCAGCGCCCAAACCCATGCGCTTCATCAAGGCCTTCAGTTCGGTGACCTTCATGCCTCGCAGCGCGTCCTCGGCGGCACTGCGGTCGTTGAGCTCACCCAACTGGGCGACGATCGCGTCGAGATCGGAGGCCGCCGGTGCAGTTGCCTTGGCTACTGCGGGTGCCGCCGCCGTGCCCTTCTTGGCTGGCGCTGCCTTCTTCGCCGTCTTGGCCGGAGCGGTTTGGATCTTCAACAGGTGCCGGGGCTGGTCACCGATAACGACCGCCGCGTCATTGTCACGAGCGGTCAGTGTCTTGGTGTTCAGCTCCTCCATGAGGAGGACGTCAGGCCGCTCGATCATTCGATCAAGCACCGCGTCCACGGTCGCCTTGTCGACACCGCCGAGCCGCTCCCGAAGGTCGGCCAGCTGGACCCAACCCAACGTCCCCGGCCGGTCGGCTATGAGATCGCTATATGCCTCGCGAATCCGATTCTCGACCTGCGCCTCGCGCACCGCCGGGTCATCCGACAGGCCACCAGCATCGGCCGGCCGCAAACTTGGAGCGGGTGACATCGGTCGGCCGCTGAGTGTTGAGTTGTACGCGGTGGCGATCTGCTGCCGTACGCGCTGCGCGAGCGGAGATGCGCCGTCGCCGTGTAGGGCGTCATCGGCAAGCGCTTCGGCAACCATGGCCTCACGCGATCGCAGGGCATAATCGCCGAGCTGTGCCTTGATGCCTGCCTGGACCTGTCCTGGGTCGCCGTGGTCGAGACCGGCGTCGCCGAGATACGCCTTGACCGCCACGTCGACATGCTCATGACCGCGGCCGCCAGTCATCGCATCGACAGCAGATCCGAACAGCGACGCCGCCACATACGCAAAGTCGTTGCCGGGCCGTCCATGTGCCCCACCGCGACGCAACCTCTGAAGGTTGGACGTACGACTCATGGCCGTGGACTCGTCGAGCAGGACCTCGACCGCGCCCGACCTCGGGTGGACCGTCGCCGTGCCCCACACATCCAAACCGTCGGCCGGCTTGCCGACCGAAACCTTGTCCAGGCGGGTCTCTGGCCACCGTTCAGCACCGCGGAGCAAGCCTTCGGCATACTCCTTGGCCGTAATGAGGTTGGTCTTCTGGCCCAGGTCCACGTCGACCGGCCGCCCCAGCGTCCGGCGCAGTTCGATCCGCAGCCGGGTGTTGACGTCCGCCACCGACTTCAGCCTGCTGATCTCCGGCCGTACCTTCACCGGACCACGGCCGTGAAGGTTGGCCAGCTTCCCCAAAGCTTCGCCGACATGCGGCATCCACTCGCCGCCCTTGCCGCCGGGAGTCCCCTTCGGATACTTCGGGTGCAGCTTCTTGTCGTACGCGCGGGTTGCGCTGTCCGGTTCGGCGTCATCGTCGGTGAGTAGCGAAAGCGCGAGTGTCGCCTGGAATCGGTTGAACTCTTCGGCACTTAGTTCGACCTGCGCGGCCTCGACGGAGTCGCCGGCTTCAAGGGTGCGGGATCCATCCGAGTGGCGGGTCGACCAGTCGAAGTATCTGCCGTCGTCGAAGGTCACCGCTCCGTCGTCGAAGAGACCGTCTTCGTCTCGCTCGACCGCAAGGTCGACGAGCACCCGTTGGTCAGGGAGTGACTCCCGAATGCGGGTCAGTGCCAACGCCCGCGAGAGTCGCTGCTCTTCGTCGTCGTCGAGCGGCAAGACTACGGACTCCTTGCCGCCGCTTACCTCGTAGGAACGACAACCGTCCTCGCCGGTGCTCGACCAGTCGATGTATCGGCTGTCATCGAAGGAGATGCCCCCGCCATCATCCTCGCTACCCAGGGCCTTCAACGCCGCTGCGATACCAGCACCGGAGCCGACGAACTTGCCGTCCTCTGAGTTGCGGGGATGGTGCGACTCGAAGTCGACGTCGCGCTGGGCGCGCTGCTGGTTCGAGTACGCTCGGGCAGGCTCAGCGGCTTCGTCCGCAGCCAGGTGCCGGCCGCGACCGTTCCACTCGGCCTCGTCAATGACGGCGTCGAGCGCCTCAACCATCTCGGACAGATCACCGGCCGGGATGGTGACGAGCCGCCCGGCGTCGCCGATCTTGGCGATGGTGACGGTGCCGTCCGACTTGGCCTCAACGTCGTACGTGTGGAGGAGCTTGCGGCTGCCAGCAGGTCCGCCTTCGACACCGGCGCCGAGGTCACGCAACTCCGCCAAGGTGTCGCGGGCGATCTTTGCCTGCTCAATGTTGAGGAGCAGGTCCCAGGTTCCGCCGCCGTCGGAGGTGAGTGCGATGTCGTGGTCGGTGAAGAGGGTCACATCGTAGCTGCCGCCTACGCTGACGGTGTCTTCTTCTTCGGGGTCGAAATCGGCGACCTCGCGGAGGGTGTCCGCGAAGTTGGAGGCGTCGTTTGAGTCCATGTGCCAGACGTCGAAGTCGGTTTCAAGCCGATCCGGGTCGGGCTCCTTAACACCGTCCTTCGGCCAACCGATCAGGATTTCGCTGTCCGGGTTGTATCCGACCAAGACGTCCAGATCGGGGATGACCTCATAGTCGACCAGTCGCATCTCCCGCTCGGCCGGTGACTCGTCGGCGAAGTCGGGGTCTTCGGGGTCGTCGATGTAGTGGTCGATGTCGGCATACATGCGGTCGATCACGTCGGCAACGGCCCGCGCGGAGTCCGGGTCAAGATAGTCCGCGTGGACAGCACGGCCAGGAGACTTTTCGCCCTCGAGGTGCGGGGCGTCCGAGGTGACGACGATGTTCTCGCCCCAGTACCGCCCGACGTAGGTGTCGGGCTGCAACAAGGGGCTCTCCTCGGTGACGAGGAGTCCCTGGGTGTCGAAGAGTTGCCGCAGTGTGCGGAATGACGAGTGAACGAACGTCCCATCGTCTGGGCTGCGGGGGTGCAACTGCTCAAAGTCGGCGTCACGCCCGAAGCCAGACTGGTGCCCAGCGACTGCCGCCGCGACCTTCGCGAACTTCGCAGCCTTCTTGGCTTTGAGTCCCTTCGTCAGCAGGTCTGCCAGCTTGGCTGCCGCCAGCACCTCACCGCCAGGCACGAACATCAGCCCTAGTGACACCACATCCAAGGGCGAGACGGTCAGGTCGAGCGGTGTTCCCTTGTAATCAACGGAGAAGTGCGCGCCCTTGATGCCGAGACCGTGGTAATGGACCTTGTCTGCCTTGCCCTTGAGCCAGCCCCCGATCTTGCCCACAGTCTCAGCTGCACCCGGAACGCCGTCCGTCCATTTGCCGTCCGGGTCGCGCAGCTGGTCCTTGTCGAACTTCCGCGCCGACCTTGTCCCAGCGAGAGCCAGCATCTTGTCGAGCAGGCGGACGACCTTCGCGGATTCGGCTGCGTATAGATGGGCGCGAGCCTCGGCGAACTCGACGTCTTCGGATGTCATCCCGTCCGGGACAACCCACAGGTCGGTCTGCGGCCCGGACTCCGGCTCGTCAACAACGACCCTGTAATGGACGCGGCCCGACTCGGCCGGAATCGAGCCGACTGCTACCTCGACGTGGGGCAGATCAGGATTGACGGTCCCGTCTGGAATCGCATCCCACGCAGCCTCAACCTCAGCCAGCGCGACCTTCGCCCGTTTGTTCGCGTCGGCGAGGATGTCACGCAACTGCGCAGCGGCGGCCGAATCGAGCTTGGCGGTATAGCCGCTCGCGAAGACCTCGCTCGTGTCAAGGTCTTCGATCTCGCCGAGCCGCTTCTCAATCTCATCTTGCCGGGCGATGATGCGGTCAAGCTCGGCGTCGTCCTCGACCGAAATCGGCGGGCCGTCGTGCAGCGAAGCGACATACTTGGCGGAGAGCGGGTCCCGCTGCTCCCAGAGGCGTGCATCCTCGTCTTCGAGTCGCGTGCGTTCATCCTGGATCTTCTGCCGATCGGCGTTCAATTCGGCGAGGGACTCCTGACCGCGCCACGGTCCGGCCTCATCGTCGCGGCTGCCGAACATCCCGTCGCCGAGGCCTATGCGAAGGGCCCGCTGGCCGTCCTTGCCGGTCACAGCCAGCCGGACAGTGCCGTCGTCGGCTGACACTTTGTCCGATCCGAGAAGCTCCTCGCCGTCATCGAGGCGGATCTTCCCAGCCAGTTTGAGTGCATCCTTCAACGCGCCGCCAGCCGTGACCCACTGCCCGCCGCCTTCGCCGCCCGGGTCGCGCAGCTGGTCCTTATCGAACTTGCGTGTGTTGCCAGGGTGAGAGCGGGTCGTATCGAAGGTCTCGTTGAGGTCGGCCAGGGCATCCACGCTCGTATCGCCAGCGACGTCCCTGGGCTCGTAGCTCGGCCGCTGTGCGTCGTCGTCATCGTCGTAGTCCTCGGCCTCGGCCTCGCGGATCATCTCCTCGACCTGGTCGGCCAGCGCGTGGGCGTCATCCTGGCTGAAGTCCCGCAGCACCCCCCGCTTGTCCTCGCCGGCGTCGACCGTGAGGACGACACGGCCACCGTCGTGGGCCTGGACGTGGTGCTTGTCGCCGACTGCGCTCTCATCGGCGAGAACCCCGAACGTCTCGGCCAGTTCGTCCATGGCGCGACCAGCCGACATGAACTGTCCGCCGTCTTCTCCGCCTGGATCGCGGGGCTGCGTCTTCCAGTCCCTCGTTGCCGATACGCCCGTGAGCGGAATGTCTGTGATCACACCACCGAACGCGACTCGTACGCGATCGAAGGTGATCGAGCCGACGCGGTCAACCAGGTCCGCGACCCGGGATGCGTCACCAGAGAAGACGAGGGTTACGTGCGCTGCGAACGGCTGCCGCGGTGCTGGTAGGTCTGCCCCGTAGTCCTCGACGGCGGCCGCGGTGGCGTTGTACGCGCGGGCGACGTCGTCTCCACCCACCAGCCCGACGATCGCCGGTTCGTCGCCGGCCGGGTTGAAGATGGCAAGCGAGAACAGGTCTCCCGTGACGGGACCGAAGCTGGCGAAGTACGCACGCACAAGCTCAACCAGGTGCGCCTGCGACGGCCCGCCGAAGTCAACCGCCTTGCCCAGGTACCGCAACGTCAGGTGCAGGCGGTCGACCGGCTCCCCTCCGGGTACAGCCAGACGCTTCGTGTCCTCATCGGACGGCACCAGCGCAACCATGGCGCCGGTGTGGACCTCGGCCGCACGGGCAAGCCGTTCGAACACATCAAGGGAGCGGAGGAGAGCGTCGACTGACACGGCTCACCTACTCCTACCGAGGAAGCGAACCGGTCGCGACGAGCTGGGTCAGAACAAGAACAGGAACGGGCCAGGCACGAGGAGTGCCGTTAAAGGATGGCCGACTTGCGCGCCGCCGCCAACCGCTGGTATGCCTCGGTGGTCAGCCGCGAGTCGGCGTTGACCGCGTCCCAGGAGTCCGGGTCTGGCGCCGCGCCGATGTCGCCCTGGTACGCCTGCGCGAGGGACGCCCTGGGTTGCTGCCTCGGCCAGGCACGGCGACGGAAGTCGGCCTCGGCCTCCATCAAGGTCATGGTCCCAGCGGCCAGCCGGTCAAGCACCTCAGCGACGGTCACCGCCCCACCCCCTTGTCGACCAGCCTAGGCGCACGACCCCACACCGAGTTGTCGAACATGGACCAGTCGTCAAACATACTGCGCATGCCCAAAAAGGCATCCTTGTTCATGGTGGTGCCGTGAGGGGTCAGGTACGACCGGATCACGTCAGGCGGCACGAACCGGCCGCCCAGCCCGCTGCCTGCCCGGAGCTCATCAGCGCCCTGCCGGTAACGCCCAAGTGCACGCTCCACCGAAACCTCAACCGGAATGTCGACAAACACACCCGAAATGTCGCGGTAGCCGTTCGCCCGCATCGCATTCACCCTGGTCGAGATCTCCTCGGGCGAGCCCATGGTGATATCCCAAATCACGTTCCTCCGGTCACGGTACGCCATGTCCGCCATGAGCTCGGCGATGCGCCGCGACTCGGCGTGTACCAGCGCAGCACGTTCCATCGGCGACAAGTCGGGGTGGCCAGGCACCTCCGGCACCAGTCCCCGGCGAGCCATCTCTTCCTTCACATCGTCCGGGTTGATCGTGAAGTACTGTCCGGGGTCTATTCCCGCGTGCTCGCGCAAAACCGAAGTTTTTCCGGCGCCTCCAAGTCCGCCGGACATGACCGCGCGACCGTCACGCGGAACGTGCGACGCCTGGGCGTACATGTCGGCGGCGATCTCGCGGTGGATCGCGTCACGTTCCGGATCCCAGACGCCGTTCCCGTCGGAATACAAGACGTCAGAGCCGTGGGTGGTGAAGGCTCCCTTCATCACCTCTGCGACCCGTTCCACCCGCGCGTTGAACTCCACGTCCGTCATTGGCCTGCCCGGGGTGTGGGTAGCCGGGTCGCCGAAGAGTTTCTTCACCGCGGCGACCGGATCGCCAATCCATTGACCGCTATGGGGGTCACGTGGCTGGTTCTTGTCGAACTTGCGGATCAGCGCGACGATGTCGTCGGCTGCCCGTTGCAGGTCAGTCATCGCACTGACTGTCCGTTGAGTCGCTGAGACCCGAACGCTGCGAGGAGCTGCCGGGCCTGCATGTGGTCCACTTCCCACACCCGGGATGCGTTGGGTTTGTTGACCGGGTTCTTCTCGTCATCCGGCGGGACCTTCACCGGGACACCCTTCGCGTCAACCTTCGGCGGTCCGCCCTGAACCGCGGTCGGCGGCACACCAGGCTGCGCACCGCCCGGAGCCTCAAGCTTCCCGTCCTTATCAACCTGCGCCTTGTTCAGCGGCAGCCATGGCCGCTCACCCCAGTTGACCGGCGGGAACCCGTTCCGTTCCCGCCACTCGTTGATCGTGAGGAGCCCACGGTCGATCATCTGCTGGTCCCGGGACCACACCTCAGTCGCCGACTCCTGCAACGCAGGGATCTGGGAAAAGTCGTACTCACAGTGATCCGGATACGCGCGGGCGCCCTTGTCCCGCGCGAACTTGGGCAAATACTGCTCGCGGATCTCCTCCGCCTTGAACTGCGCGTCCGGCTTCAACGCCCGCGACCACTCGACCCGCTCCAGCGCGTTCGCGTCACCAAGGCTGGCCTGCTCCAGGTCATTGTGGAGGACGGCCTGCATCCCGTACGCGCGGCACACCTGCCTAAACGTCATGTTCAGTCCCGCGACGAACTCCGCGTCCTTCGGCGACATCGACATCTGCGCGAACTTCGCCTCGTACCGCAACACAGCCCACCGGTGAGCGTTCTTAGGCCCGGTGAACTTGCTCTTCAAGTGCCGCTCAAGGTCGTCGGCCTGGTCTTTCGAGAACGTCATCTTGTCGTTCGGCGGCACAATCAGACCGGCGAGGTTCATGCCCTGCTCAAAAAGCTTGCCGTTCGCGGTCATCATCGCCCTCGCCGTATCGGCCGCCAGGCGGGCCGCCCCAAGCGGACTCATCGCCGAGAACTCATCGATGGGGTTCGGGTAGCGGAACCACACCACCTCGTCTGAGCTGAAATGGATCGGTGCGCCGCCCATGTGTGGCCAGTACCAGTAGCCGTCGAGGTACTCGGTTTCGTGCCCGACCGGCCGCATCCGCGACGCCTTCAACCACCAGATCTCGCCCAACGGGCTCTTCGCCGACGGCGGCTCCAGCGCCCAGTACGTCTCACCCCAGATACCCATGGACAGTTCATCCATGCGCGCCAATCTTGAGGTCGTCCAAAATTCGTTAATGTATCGGTGGAGTTCGACGGGCCGGCCGGAGTCGAGCTCCTTCTTCTTCGTCCCGCGGCCGGAGTAGAACTTGAGGTCCAGGCCGGCGAGCAGCCGGGCCCGCGCTGAAACGACCGAGAACACATCGTTCGACGTCGCTAGATAATCCTCATAGTCCTCTGGCGAGAACCTCGAATCGTCGTGGCCCCAGCGCGTCTCAAACGGCAGAACAGTGCCGACACCAACAGGCCACGACCGAGTAAGAGCCTGCTCGCGGCGAGCGGCCACCCGGTCGATGATGGCCATCAGGTCCTAGACCCCTTGGGTGCAGCCATCTCCCAGCCCTCCACGCCCGCGAACCACACAAACCCGACAGTCCACACGATCGCGCGTACGACGTACCGCGCGGTCAGGCCGAGCACCAGGAACGGGAGAACGAGGATCGAAAGGATCAACTTGCGGACGTCGATAGCGACAACCCGCGACGCCACCCGCTCCGCATGCACGCTAACAACAGTCACGCCAACCCCCTCGGCTCTTCGCCCTCGTCGGAGCCGAACAGGTCACCGTCGAGGACGATCATGTCGTTGTCAGCGTGGAGAACCCACAAGCCCATGCACAGCGTGATCGCCGCGTCGATGTGCCTCTTACTCTTGCCCTTCGACAACGTGAAGCCCCGCTCCTGCTCCCGCTTCACCGCCGCCACAATGTGAGCTGACAACTCTGGGTCGCCGTCGTGAACGATCTGCCGGCCAACAATCATGTCGAAAGCCAGCCCGCACGCCGGCGCCATGCGCTGCGGCGATTGATCGAACTGGATAGTGAGGATGCCCTCGTCCTCAAGCATCCGGCCCGGCAGCTCAAAAAACCTCGGGTCGTACGCGACACCCCGGAACTCTGAGCCATGCGCCAGCGACCGAATGTGGTTGAACACGTCCAGGTGGTCAATACGGCCGTCGACCGGGGGGTTCCAGATCCTCGTCGTGATCGCACACCGCCCGTCGGGCAGCAACTCGATACGAGACACAGCAACCGAGTCACGTTTGAGGGCCATATCGACAGAAACAGTGAACGGGTTCCCTGGGTCGGAGGACCACTTGCCCCTGCATGCCGTCCACGCCTGCGGGTAGTCCTTGAGCCACGACTCCTCGGCGACGTCGACCCACTTGTTCGCGTAGTAGCGGATCCATTCGTGCGACGGGAACGCCGGCTTGCCCCAGTCATTGACCCTGTCGTCCACGTTCCACAACACACCGGCCGCGCCCGACGCCGCGAGCACAGCACGGCGTCGGTGGGCCTTCAGCTTGAAGTCCAGCCCATCCGGCGCCTCACGCCAGTCCATCAAGAACCGCGGCGACAACGACGGGTTGCGCTCGACCTTCTTACCCATCCTGTACAGCGCGCCCAAGAACGAGTGGTCTACGTCGAACCCGGCAGTCGACAGGGAGATGATCCGGCCGCTCCCATGCGGCGTACGGCGCTTGCGGGTCGACTTGCCCACCACTGTCGTCACGCGGGCCTTGTTACCGCCAAGGTCGCCCCACTCGTGGAGCTCGTCGCGAATGAACAGTGTCGGGTTGCCGCCCTCGTTCGTACCCGCCACCGCGGCGATCCGGAAGATCCGGCCCGGCCGCCCGTCCCCGAACGTGATCTCGGTGTCATACACATCGAAGAACCCGCACAGCGGCGACTCCTTCGCTGCCTCGTCCCGACCGCCGT
>Ga0193716_1000447_pt1 | contig 25169 bp, 24 predicted proteins | sample U2c1metaG_FD_145901 | JGI IMG/M metagenome (GOLD analysis project Ga0193716, IMG submission 145901) | Soil microbial communities from a riparian zone of the East river system, Colorado, United States - U2c1 | ecosystem: Environmental > Terrestrial > Soil > Riparian zone | place: USA: East River...
TGCACACCGCGGGCACCGACTCCGCGGCGAGCCTGCGCAGGCGGATGCTGGACGCGGTGGACGAGCTGTCGGCCGACGCCGAGGTGACGCCGTCGGTGCGGATCTCGGGCCCGGTGGATACGGTGGTGCCCGAGGCGCTGGCCACACACGCGACGGCCGTGCTGCGGGAAGCGGTCAGCAACGCGATCCGGCACTCGCACGCCGGCTCGATCACCGTCACCATCGAGGCGGGCACCGATCTGATCATCGACGTGGTGGACGACGGCGTCGGCATGCCGCCCGGGGTCGCGCGCAGCGGGCTGCTGGGCGTCGAGCGCCGGGCCGGCAAATGCGGCGGCGTCGCGGTCGTGGTGCCAGGCCCGGAAGGCGGCACCCGGCTCACGTGGCGGGCGCCGATCATCGAGTCACTCTGAAGCCCCCGGAGTTTGGGGAGTCCGGCATGCCCCGAAGGTGACCTTCAGGGCACCCAACGCCCCGAAGGTGACCTTCAGGGCATTGCCACCGTCCCATCACGGGGCTAGTGGTCGGGTTTGCGGGACTTCAGCTCGGCGGCCAGCACCGCGGCTTGCGTGCGGCGCTGCATGCCGAGCTTTGCCAGCAGGTGTGACACGTAGTTCTTCACGGTCTTCTCCGCGAGGAACAGTCGCTCGGCGATCTGGCGGTTGGTCATGCCCTCGCCGACCAGGTCGAACACCGCCCGTTCCTGGTCGGTCAGCTCCGCGAGCGGGCCGCCGTCGTCCTTGGCCTGGTGTCGGATCCGCTTCATCAGCGCGGCCGTGGTCTTGCTGTCCAGCAGCGACTCGCCAGCCCCGACCTTGCGCACCGCGCTGATCAGGTCGTTGCCGAGCACCTGCTTGAGCACGAACCCCGACGCGCCGGCCATGATCGCGTTCAGCAGCGCCTCGTCGTCCGAGTAGGACGTCAGGATCAGGCAGCGCAGATCAGGTAAGAGCGACCGCAGGTCGCGGCACAGCTCGACACCGTTGCCGTCGGGCATGCGCACGTCGAGAACCGCGACGTCGACGTCTCGATGGGGGATGCGGGTCAGCGCCTCCGCGACGGTGGCGGCCTCCCCGACGATCTCGAGGTCGTGCTCGTCCTCGAACAGGTCAGCGACGCCGCGCCGGACGATCTCGTGGTCGTCGACCAGGAAGATCCTAATGTTCACAGCGCTATATAGCATATTCACCGCGATGATCGCAAGAATCCTGTCGGGCTGGTCACGGTGGAATTCGCGATTCCGCAGGTAGTTCGCGGGCTCGAGAATGGACGATCAGAGCTCGTGAAACTTCTCTGTTTACTTTCTTCGAGCATGTCGGAACAAGCGATTGACCGTCCGTCCACAAAGGATGGCACGGCAATCTGCGAATTGTTGTGGTGTCACGACTTCGCGGAGACTCGGGGGTGCCGCATAAACTACGGATGCGAGTCAGCTCACAGAAATAGTGGCGGCACCCGGGTTTGGAACGAACCAAGGAGTGGTGTGAACATATTCGAGTCCGTTGAGTCCGAGGTGCGCAGCTAATGTCGGAGTGGCTGTACGACGAGGACGGCAACGCGTACCTCGATTTCTTCGCCGGCGCGGGCGCGCTGAACTACGGGCACAACAACGGCACGGTCAACGACTTCTGGTACGCCAACCACATCGAGGCGGTGTTCGTCGTCGACGGCGAGGGCGAGCTGGCGGACAAGGGCACCGGTGCGATCCACCGGCTGCGCCCCGGCAGCCACGACCACGACCACCACCAGCCAAGCGCATGACTGGGGACGCGGCGGTAGACAGAGGTTGGACACCCGTTACGCCATCCGGATGACGAGCGGCCCGAGGTGATCGCGTTCATCTTGGGTTGCCCGTACCTTGTGCAGGTGCCGGACCCGGGCGCGCCATGGGAGGCTCGGGGGTAACTGGGGGGTGGTCACCCGTGGCCGAAGGGGAAACGCCACGAGCCGCCGACGACCGTCCGCGCTTCTGTCTGCTCGGCCCGGTCCAGGTGTTCGCGCGTGCCGGCGCCGGCACGCGTGCGATGCCGCTCGGCGGTGCGGGCATCCGAGGTCTCCTCGCGATGCTGTTGCTCGAACCGAACCAGGTCGTGCCGCTGGACCGGATCGTGGACGTGCTGTGGGCGCACGAGCCGCCGGCAAGCGCGCGGACCATGGTGCAGGGCTACGTGTCGCGGCTGCGTCAACGGCTCGCCGAGGTGGACCCGTCCGGCAGCGCGCGGATCGTCACGATGCCGCCGGGCTACCGGCTGGTGATCGACGAGACGCTCATCGACGTCACGGTCGCGCGGGCGTTGCTCGCGCAGGCCCGCGGGCTGCCGGCCGAGCGGCGGGCCGAGCTGTTGAGCGAGGCGAACGCGTTGTGGCGCGGGCCCGCGCTCGCCGACCTCGCGGGCCGGGTGTCCGCACCGGAGCTGACCGAGCTGCGGCTCGCGATCCTGGAGGCGCGGTTCGACGCGAAGCTGGAGCTGGGCCGCCACCACGAGGTGATCGGCGAGCTGACCCGGCTGATCGTCGCGCAGCCGTTCCGTGAGCGGCTGGTCGCGCAGCTCATGCTCGCGCTGTACCGCGCCGACCGGCGGGCCACCGCGCTCGAGGCGTACCAGACGTTCGCGCACCGGGCCGCCAGCGAGCTGGGGATGGACCCCGGTCCGCAGCTGCGCGCACTGCACGCGCGGGTCCTGCGCGACGACACCGCCCTGCTCGAGCCGACACCGGACCCGGTCATCGCACCTCGGATCGGCGTGCTCGTGCCGGCCCAGCTACCGCGCGCGCCGTCCGGGTTCGCCGGGCGGGAGGACGAGCTGGACTGGCTGTCGACGCTGTTGCCGCCGGGGGAGACCGCCGCGGTCGCCGTGCTCGCCGGGCCGGCCGGGGTCGGCAAGACCGCGCTCGCCGTGTTGTGGGCGCACCGGGTCGCGGCCGCGTTCCCGGACGGTCAGCTATACGCGAGCCTGCGTGGGTTCGACCAGCGGCACGCGCCGATGAGCGCGGCCGACGTGCTCACCCAGTTCCTGCTGGCGCTGGGCGTCGGGGTGGACGACGTGCCGTTCGAGCTCGCGGACCGGGCCGCGTTGTTCCGTTCGATCCTCGCGGACCGGCGGGTGCTGGTCGTGCTCGACGACGCCCGTGACGCGGAACAGATCGAGCCGCTGCTGCCGGCTGGCTCGTCGTCGTTCGTGCTGGTGACCACGCGGGTGCGGCTGGACGGGCTGGTCGCGCGGACCGGCGCGCGGCTGCTCGCGCTCGGCACGCTCGCCGCGGACGAGGCCGAGCGGCTGATCGAGAACCTGGCCGGCACGCCGGCCCATGCCAGGGACCGCGAGCTGCGCAAGCGCCTCGCGCGGCTGTGCGGACACCTGCCGCTCGCGCTGCGCATCGCCGCCGCCCGGCTCGCCGGCAATCCACAGTGGACAGTCGCGGACCTGGTGGCGGAGCTGGCCGACGAGCGGTCCCGGCTCGGCGCGCTCGACCTCGAGGACGCGGACACGAGCGTGCGTGCCGCGCTCGACGTGACCTACCGCAGCCTGCGGCCAGATCTCGCGGAGACCGTGCGGCACCTTGGCCTGTTCCCCGGCCCCCGGATCGGCCCGCACCCGGTCGCGGCGCTGAGCGGCGCCGACGTCGACGCGGCGCGCAGGCGCTTGCGGTCGCTCGCCGGCTCGTTCGTGGTGACCGAGACCAGCAAGGACGTGTTCCTCATGCACGACCTCGTGCGCCTGCACGCGCACGAGCTCGCCGAGGCCGAACTGTCCGAAGTGGACAGAACGGCGGCGGCGCGCAGGCTGCTGCGGTACTACCTGGTCGGCGCGGACCGGGCCCGTGGCCTGCTGCGCACGGTCGACGAGGAACCGTTGCTGGCGGACAAGTTCCCCGGCACGCCGCAGGTGCCGATGGCGTCCGCGCGGGAGGCGGCGGAGTGGATCGACCAGGAGTGGGTGAACCTGCTCGCGGTGGTCGAGACGGGCCTCGAGGGCGGGCAGGACGAGGAGATTGTGCTGCTCGCGCGCCTCGCGAGCGAGTTCTCGGAAGGCACCCGCGCGCTCGGACCGGCCGCGCTGAGCCGTGCCGTGCGGCTCGTCGTTTAGGACCTGTCTAGTCCGCCTCCCCGCATTTTTGAGTGTGGGTCGCGTTCCGACGCAGGTTCGGCTACCGAGGTGGATGGTGGCTGAGTGCCGTCACGTTCCCCTGAGGTATCTGTTCGTCGGGGCGGACTTCACGAAGATCCAAGACCCCGTTTAGCGAACAGTTAGTCGTTTCGGGTGATCGACTGGCAGGCTGCGCGGCGAGTGCTCGACGTCCCGGAGCCTGACGAGAGCACTTCCGGCGGCATTGCCAACGTGGGGGTGTGCTGCCAAGCGATCCGGCCGGCACTGTTTGGGGGAACCGTGCCGGCCGGTCTCGTTTGTCGTCACACGTGTGCCGCGCGCCCGTTTCCGTTGGCGGGCGCGGGAAGCGGCTGCAGTTCCGGCCGCTTCGGTGTGAGGCCGTCCCCGCTCGACTGCCCACGGAGCTGCCTGCGCAACCAGGGCAACAGGTACACCCGGGTCCACACGATGTCGGCCTGGCGGGACCGCAACCACGGTGTCGGCAGCTCCGGCGGCCACGGCTCACGCCAGTCGCCGGTCACCGGCACGTCGAGCACCTCGGCGGCACGCAGCGCGATCCGTTGATGCCCCTCGGCGGAGAAGTGCAGGCGGTCGTCGCTCCACGAACGGGGGTCGACGAGCGGCCCCATCCCCCACAGATCGACCAGCCGGGCACCGTGCCGGTCGGCGATCGCACGCAGGTGCGAGTTGTAGATGCCGACCTTGCCGCGAACCCGGCGCACGACCGGCTGCTTGCGCGGGTCGGGGCCGGTGAACACGACCACCTCGCACCCGGCCTTGCGCAGGTCGACCACGGCCTGCTCGAACTCGTCCGCGAGCGCGTCGACGTCGCTGCCCGGCACGATCAGGTCGTTGCCACCGGCACACAGCGTGACCACGTCCGGCCTGATCCGCACCGCGATCGGCACCTGCTCGTCGATGATCTCCCGGAGCAGCTTCCCGCGTAGCGCGAGGTTCGCGTAGCGGAACTCCGGATTCCTGACCGCCAGCGTCGCGGCGAGACGGTCGGCCCACCCGATGTAACTGCCGTCCGGCGCCTCGTCGCTCAGACCTTCGGTAAAGCTGTCCCCAATGGCTACCCAACTGGTCCATACCCGCACGGCGACCACCCCTCCCTAGTGCGCCCCTTGTTATATCTCCTAATCCATCTCGATGCCGACTAATTCCCGTCCTGGTCGCCGTATGGTCGTTGATGCGGTCGATCGGCTGCGAAGCGTAATCAGACAGTCGGCGAGGAACGTGTCGGACAGCACGGCTTGGCGGCTGTCCTTCTTGCGGGCCACGACCTTCGTCAGTGTCAGGTCGGCGAAGCCGGCGAGTGTCGTGTTGATCCCCGCTCGCGGGCTTCGGAAACTGCCGACTACCCGAGTTAGGGTACCCAACCGTCGGTCGATGAGGCAGGCTGGGACGTGTGACCGACCAGTCGATCGAGGCACGTCAGCTACCGCTTCGGGAGCTGCTCGGCGGCCGGCGCGGGGCAGTGGACGCCAGCGTGCCGCCAGCGGTGTTCGTGGTGGTCTGGCTGGTCAGCGGCCGGTCCATCGGCTGGGCCGCGGCCGCCGCGATCGCCGCCGGAGTGGCGGTCGGCGCGTGGCGGCTCTCGCGCGGCAGCCGGGTGACGGCGTCGGTGGCGAGCGTCGCGGGCGTGTCGCTCGCGGCCTACCTCGCGCTGAAGACGGGTCGTGCGGAGGACTTCTTCCTTATCCAGGTGCTGCTGAACGTGGGCAGCGCGCTCGCGTGGACCGTGAGCATCCTCATCAGGTGGCCACTGCTCGGCGTGGTCGTCGGGCTGCTGCTCGGCCAGAAGTCGAAGTGGCGCCGGGACGCGGAGCTGCGGCGCGCGTACGGGCTCGCGAGCTGGGTGTGGGTGCTCGGTCAGTACACGCTGCGGGTGCTGGTGTTCGGGCTGATGTGGTGGTCGGGCTGGGTGGTGGCGCTCGGTGTCGCGCGGGTGGTGTTGAGCTGGCCGCTGGTGGCGGCGACGGTGGCCGCCAGCGCGGTGGTGCTCCGCAAGACACTGCCCGCCGACCACCCCGGCCTGCGGCATCCGCGCACTGAACCGGCGGAGTAGCTACTCGGTTGGGCGTGGTGCGTTCTGGCCGAACGCCGCCAGTGCCGCGAGCCATGCGGCGCCGATGGCGCCGTCCGGCGCGAACAGCACCTCGCCCTCCTCGGTCAGCACCCTGCGGACCGCGACGCCCACCGGCGAGCCCGGCCCGAGCACGCTGCCCGCCAGCACGATCGGCGTCACCTCGCCCGGCGTCCTGGTCGCCACGGCGTGCGCGGCCAGCAGTTCCGCCGCCCGGTCGACGATCGAGACCGCCATCGGGTCGACCGCCGCGTGCTCGCTCACCATCGAGGCGTACCGCGCGAGCCGGATCGGCGCCTCCGCGTTGGCGGCCGTGATCAGCCGGTTCACCGCGCGCCGGCGCCAGGTCAGCTCGTCGAGGGACACCTCGGTCGACCCGAACGCCTCCGCGAGCACCGCGAGCGCCAGCGGCCCGGCGGCACCCGTGCCCTGCAACAGCCGCAGTGTTGACCGCACGGCCTCGCGGCCGATCCAGTAGGCGGAGCCCTCGTCGCCGAGCAGCCAGCCCCAGCCGCCGACCCATGTCGTCTTGCGCCGGTTGATGATGCGGGCCGCCACGGAACCGGTCCCGCCGACGACGACCGTGCCGTCCGGCTCCTCGGTCGCCGACGCGTACGCCACCTCGGCGTCGCTCACCACGTTGATCGGGCACTCCAGCCCGACCTGGCGCAGCGCCGCCTCGAAGGTCGCCACGATCGCCGGGTCGCTGAACTTGCTCTCGCCGGCCACCCCGAGCATGCAGCCACGCACGTCCGCGCCCGACTCGTCGCCCAACGCCGACGCGATGGCCTCCGCCACCCGCTTGGCCGCCAGCTCCGGCGGATGCGAGTTCGGGTTGCCGCCACCGGACTCGCCACGCCCGACACGCGCGCCGTCGGCCGCCACCACAAGCGCCCGACTAGACGTGCCCCCCACGTCGACGCCAACCACCAGATCCGTCACGACCTCACCTCGCTCGCTTCGCGGCGCCGGAACGCTCCGTTCCACCAGGGCACTCCGCGGGCTAGGCGGCGTCCTGAATCTCGATGACTAGCTCCGCTCATGACGCCCCCTCGCTCGCCGCGCGGCGCCGGAACGCTCCGCCTGTCCACAACCCACTGAGTTATCCACAGGCAAGATCGACATCGCCTGTTCTGTCGGGGGGTGCCGGTAGACTGGGCACTGGGCCGCCCCGGGATCGGGTGGGGGTTGGCATCGTGCGCGAGCCGGCTTGCCGGCGAAATCGGTTTCTGCTGGTGAACCTGGGGTGCCGTGTCGCCGCGCGTTCGCGGCATGCGTGATGCCCTGAAAGGCGCGTTCAGGGCGTTGAGTGTCCCCAACGCGCCTTTCACGGCGCCATCTCCGAGCCAGGTCCCGGTTCCATCGCGACGCGGTCGGCGGACAGTGCGCCACCGCAGTGTGCGCAGCCGACCGCGGCGTGTGTCGCCTTGTCGCAGTCGAGGTGGCGCAGCAGGGTCGGCGGGCCCGTGCCGTCGTCGAGCCAGGCGTCGCCCCAGCGGATGATCGCCGCGAGCACCGGGAAGAAGTCGCGGCCCATCTCGGTCAGCGGGTACTCGTAGCGCGCGGGCCGGTCCTGGTAGCGGACGCGGTCCAGCAGCCCGGCGCCCGTCAGCCGGTCGAGCCGCTCGGTCAGCGTGTTGCGCGCGATGCCCAGCTCGGCCTGGAACCGGTCGAACCGGCGCACGCCACTGAACGCCTCGCGCAGCACGAGCAGCGTCCACTGGTCGCCAAGCAGGTCCATGGTCCGTGCGATGGAACATGGCCAGCGGGCGAACGACGTCCTTCGCACCGGGGAAGTCTAGGGGTCCGAGACCACTTCGTCACAGAGTGCGAGTGACCTTGCTCAACCCGCGCGGCTGGTCGGGGTCGCCGCCGCGCGCCAGCGACAGCGCGAGCGCGAGCCGCTGCAACGGCAGCACCTCGAGGATCGGCGCGACCTCCTCGGCCGTCTCCGGCACCTCGATCCGCAGCTTGGCAGGCATGTCAGCCGATGCCGACCCGACCGCGAGCACGTCGGCGCCGCGTTCCCGCACGGCCGCGACCACGTCCCGCATGGCCGTGCCGCCGTGGCCACGGCTGGTCACCGCGACCACGCCGGTGTCGGCGTCGATCGCCGCGACCGGGCCGTGCAACAGGTCCGCGCCGCTGTACGCGCGGGCCCCGAGGTAGCTCGTCTCGGCCAGCTTGAGCGCCGCCTCGGCCGCCGTCGCCGACGAGTAGCCCCGTCCGGTCGTGACCACGCGGTCGATGTTCCGGTACCGCTCGACGGCGTCGTCGATCGGCGCGGCCAGTGCCCGCGCGGCCAGCTCGCCGATGCCCGCGACCGCCTCGCCTTTGCCGCCGCGCACCGCGTCGACCAGCAGGTACAGCGACAGCAGCGTCGCAGAGTACGTCTTGGTGGCCGCGACCGCCAGTTCCTCGCCCGCCTTGATGTCGACCGACAGCTCGGCGACGTCGTTGAGCGGCGACGCCGGCGTGTTGGTCACCGCGACCGTCAGCGCGCCCTGCGCCCGCGCCGCCTCGGTCGCCGCCACCAGGTCGGGCGACCCGCCGCTCTGGCTGACGGACAGGTACAGCACGTCCGTGAGGTCGGGCCGCGCGCCGTACAGCGAGGTGGTCGACGGGGAGACCAGGCCCGCGGGCAGTTGGAGCAGCACCTCGATCAGGTACTTCGCGTACAGCGCCGCGTGGTCGCTCGACCCGCGCGCGGCCAGCAGCGCGAACCTCGGCCGCCGCGCGGACACCAGCGCCGCGACGGCCGCCATGTCACCCCGGCGGGCGACGATCGAGTCGAACACCGCCGGCTGCTCGGCGACCTCCTCGGCCATCCGGGCCCCTGCTGCCGACATGCCGCCTCCTTGCACATTAGGTCTAGACCAATGATGGTATCGCTGTAGGGTGTGCTCTCGCCACGGGTGTCACGGTATTCCCAAATCCGGAGCGGCGTGATCGCGCCGGGGCCCCAGGGAAGGCATGCTGTAGCTGGGAAACCGTTTGAGGAGGAGCCATGCTCGAAACGTCGGCCGCCCAGGAGCCCGACGCCGGTATCCGCGCCATGCGCGAACCGAAGTACTGGGGCCTCAAACGGCATCTGCTGGAACTGCTCAGCTCGCTGCCACCCGGGTCGCCGATCCCGACGGAACGGTCGCTGGCCGCCGAGTTCGACGTCTCGCGCACGACCGTCCGGCAGGCCCTCGCCGACCTGACCGTGGAAGGCCGGCTGCTCCGCGTGCAGGGCAAGGGCACGTTCGCAGCGGAACCCAAGGTGGCGCAGCGGTTGCAGCTCTCGTCGTACACAGAGGACATGCGGGCCCAGGGCCGCGAGCCGTCGTCGTCGCTGCTCGACATCGCCGAGATCCCGGCCGAGAACGAGCTGACCACCCTGCTCGGCGTCCGCGCGGGCGCGAAGGTGCTGCGCATGCAGCGGCTGCGTCTCGCGGACGGCGAGCCGATGGCCATCGAGACCACGCATCTGCCGCTCGGCCGGTTCCGCGGCCTGCGCAAGTACCTGACCCCCGGCGGGTCGCTCTACCAGGTGCTGCGGGAGCGGTTCGACGTCGAGATGGGGCACGCTGAGGAGACCATCGAGACCGCGCTCGCCGGCCCGCACGAGGCCGAGCTGCTCGGCGCGGACGTCGGCATGCCGATGCTGCTGCTGTCCCGGCACTCGTTCGACACCTCCGAGCGCCCGGTCGAGTGGGTGCGCTCGGTCTATCGTGGCGACCGGTACAAGTTCGTCGCCGAGCTGAACAGGCCCACATGAGCGGAGCTTGCGGAGCGAATCATCGATGTCCAGGACGCCAGCGAGCCTGCGTAGGGCGCCGGTGGAGCGGAGCTTGCGGAGCGTTCCGGCGCCACGGAGCGGGCGAGGGGGCGTCATGACTACCAGCCAGAGCCTTGGCGAGATTCGCTGGGGCAGCACCGCGGCGCGCGGTGTGCTCGCCGCGACCATCCTCGGTTCTGGCATGGCGTTCCTCGACGGCACGGTGGTCAACATCGCGCTGCCGAGGATCGGCGAGGAGTTCGGCGCGTCCGTGGCGGGCCTGCAGTGGATCCTCGACGGCTACCTGCTGTCCCTCGCCGCGCTGATCCTGGTCGCCGGCTCGCTCGGCGACCGCTACGGCCGGCGGCGGATCTTCCTGCTCGGGGTCGTGTGGTTCGTCGCGTCCTCGCTGCTGTGCGGGGTCGCGCTGAACACCGGGATGCTCGTCGGCGCGCGCGTGCTCCAGGGCGTCGGCGGCGCGCTGCTCACGCCGGGCGCGCTCGCGATCATCCAGTCGGCGTTCGTCCGGGAGGACCGGCCGAGGGCGATCGGCGCGTGGTCCGGCCTCGGCGGGATCGCCGGCGCCATCGGCCCGCTGCTCGGCGGCTTCCTCGTGCAGGCGTGGTCGTGGCGGCTCGCGTTCCTCATCAACCTGCCGCTCGGGCTGGCCGTGATCTGGCTGACCAGGAAGTACGTGCCGGAGTCGTGCGACAACTCCATGGGCGGCCATCCGGACGTGTGGGGCTCGGTGCTCGGCGCGCTCGGGCTGGCCGGCGTCACGGCCGCGCTGGTCGAGGCCCCCGGCCGGGGGGTGTTCGATCCGCTCGTGGTCGGCGCCGCGGTGGTCGGCGTGGTCGCGCTCGCGTCGTTCGTGGTGTTGCAGCGGCGTCAGCGCGCCCCGCTGGTGCCGCCGGACATCTTCGCGAACCGGACGTTCGTGGTGGCCAACCTGCTGACGTTCGTGGTGTACGCGGCGCTGTCCGGCGTGATGGTGCTGTTCGTCATCCAGCTACAGGTCTCGCTCGGCTACGGGCCGACCGTGGCCGGCCTCGCCGGGGTGCCGATCTCGGTGCTCATGCTCCTGTTGTCCGCCAGGGCGGGGAAGCTGGCGCAGCGGATCGGGCCGAGGCCGTTCCTCGTGGCCGGGCCGGTCGTGATCGCGCTCGGCATGGTGCTGCTGACCAGGGTGACGCCGGGCGCTTCGTACCTGTTCACGGTGCTGCCCGCGGTGGTCGTGTTCGGGTTGGGGCTCAGCGCCGTGGTCGCGCCGGTGACCGCGACCGTGCTGGCATCGGCTGAGGATCGGCACGCCGGCGTCGCGTCCGGCGTCAACAACGCCATCGCGCGGACCGCCGGGCTGCTGTCGGTGGCCGTGCTGCCCGCGGCGGCCGGCCTGTCCGGCGCGGCGTACGCCGACCCGGTCGCGATGACCGACGGTTGGCAGATGGCCATGTGGCTGTGCGCGGTCCTGTGCGTGGTCGGCGGCGTGGTGGCGCTGTGGGTGCGCAACGACGTGCTCGAGCCGCCCGTGCTCGAACCCGCCCCGGTCGAGACGCCGCCGATCCCGGCCGCCGTGCCCGCTCGCAAGGCGACCTCGGACCTCCCCGACCAGGGCGACTGCATGACGTGCGGCCTGCTCAGCCCGCCGACCTACGTGCGTCCTACTCGGGAGTCCGCGCGGCGCTGAGCACGTCCACGAGCAGCGCCGGGTCGACGTTGCCGCCGGAGACGACCGCGACCGTGCGGCCGGCCGGCACGTCCGCGTTCAGGTAGGCGGCCGTCGTGACCGCGCCGCTCGGCTCGGCCACCAGGTGCGACCGCAGGGCGAGCACGGCCATCGCGTCGCGGATCTCGTCCTCGGAGACCGTGACGATGTCGTCCACGAACGCCCGGACGTGCGCGAACGTCAGCTCCGACGGCGTGGACCGCAGGCCGTCGGCGATGGTGCGGGCCCGGTCCTCGGTCGACCAGTCGACCAGCCGGCCGGCGCGGAAGCTCTCCGCCGCGTCCCCGGCGAGCGCCGGCTCCACCCCGATGACCTGGGCCTTCGGCGCGCGCGCCTTGATCGCCGTCGCCACCCCGGAGATCAGCCCGGCGCCGCTGACCGGCACGAGCACCAGCTCCACGTCCGGCAGGTCCTCGGCGATCTCGAGGCCGATGGTGCCCTGACCGGCGATGACGTCCGGGTGGTCGAACGGCGGGACCAGCGTGCCGCCCCGCTCGGCGACCACCTGCGCCGCGGCGCTCTCCCGGTCGGCGGGCGGCACGATCAGGACCTCGGCGCCGTGCGCGCGGGTCGCGTCGACCTTCACCTGGGGCGTGTTCGTGGTCACGACGATCGTCGCCGGCACGCCGAACAGCTTCGCGACGTAGGCCACGGCCTGCGCGTGGTTGCCGCTCGAGTAGGCGACCACGCCGCGTGGGCGGTCGGCGACGGGGATCCGCGCGATGGCGTTCGCCGCGCCGCGGAGCTTGAACGCGCCGATCGGCTGTAGCTGCTCCGGTTTCAACCACAGTGGACGCTCCGCCGGCGCCCACAGGCTTGGCAGCAAAGGGGTTCGCACCACGGAGTTCCGCACGCGGACGGCGGCGGCCTCGATGTCGTCGATCGTCGTCAGCTTCACACGGTCATTATGCCCGCGCGGCTCGACTGTCCATTGTGGACTGTGGTGGTGCTCACGATTGGCCAACCTCAGGAGTGTGTAACCCGTCCTGGACGTTGGAACGCAAGTGTTCTATTCAAAGAGGGTGATTCAAAACGGGGTGCGTGGCTGGGTTGTTGAGGTGGTTGCGTGTCCGACCGCTCGGGCAGGCCGCCCGGTCGGAGTTTTGAATAACCCTCAAGCACGCAACAGAAATGGATCATGAGCGAGAAGCTGGACAACGAAGGCATCCGGATCAGTCAGGTCATGGCGGGAGCGCTCGCGGCGGTGACCGCGGCGCTGCTCGGCTCGACGATGGGGGTGGCCGGCACCGTCGTGGGGGCGGGCCTGGCGAGCGTCGTCAGCACCGTCGGCGGCGCCCTCTACCTGCGGTCCATCCAACGCACCAAGCAGAGCGTGCGGACCGTGCGCGCGAAGGTCGTCGGCCGCTCCGGGGGCGCGACCGTACTGGTCACCGAGGAGAAACCCGACGCGGCGCCCGGTGACACGACCGAGGTCGAGGAACCGGCCGACCGGCCGGCGCCGGCACCCCGTCGCCTGAAGTGGCCGGCGCTGGTCGCGGGCAGTGTGCTCGCGTTCGCGCTGGGCATGCTGGCCATCACCGGCGTCGAGTGGGTGAAGGGCGAGCCGCTGTCCGGCGGCACCGGCACCACGTTCGGCAGCATCGTCGAGCCGCACCGAGGCGGCGGGTCGAACGACGACAAGGCCCCGGCGAACGACCCGTCGACACCGCCGTCGTCGACCACCACGGACACGCAGAAGTCGACCACCGCCACCACCTCGACGCCGCCGACCACGTCGTCGACCGGTTCGAGCACCACGACGACAACCACGCCGCCGACGACCACCACGACAACGGACCAGGTGCCGCCGGGCGGCACGATGCCGCCGTCGAACTAACCCGGACGACCCGGCCTCAATGCCCCAAAGGTGGCCTTCAGGGCGCTCAACGCCCCAAAGGTGCCCTTCAGGGCATGCACCACCGGCCGTGTCGCTAACACTTAGTAGTTGGTCGTGTGCGCACAATGGCAACTGTTGTCCCCGAACGGGCGCTGTCCGAACGCTCAGTAAGCAAATAGGTTCAGGAATGTCATCCTCTCGAGGACGGCGAATCCCCTCTGTTTGCCTGGGAGCCACCTACCCCTGCAGGCTCCCGGGTCCCCTGCAGACCCACGAGGGAGAAACCTGATGAAGCGCACAACCATTGTGCGGATGAGCAGCGTCGCGCTGCTCGCCGCCGGTGTGGTGTTGTCGCTCGCCGCACCAGCGACGGGCGCGCCGATCGTGACGGCCGACAACCCGTCGGCCACCACATCGCTGCACGACGCCCTGCAGCGTGACCTCGGCCTGTCCCCGCAACAGGCCGAGGCACGTTTCCAGCAGGAGCAGTCGGCCTGGTCGACCGAGGCGTCGCTGCGCACCGCGCTGGGCAGTGACTTCGCCGCCAGCCGGTTCGACGCGCAGTCCGGCAAACTGGTGGTCGACGTCGCCGACGCGAGTCGTGCGGCAGAGGTCACCGCGGCCGGCGCCGTCGCCAAGGTCGTCGACAACAGCGCCGTCGAGCTGGACGCCGTCAAGTCGAAGCTGGACCAGGGCAGCGCCAGCATGCCGAAGTCGGTCACCGGCTGGTACGTCGACGACGCCACCAACTCGGTGGTCGTTTCGGTGTACGGCAACGACGCCGCCGCCACCAAGTGGGCCGCCGGCTTCGGCGCCGACGTCCGGGTCCAGCACGTGGCCGTGCGGCCGCAGACGTTCTGGAACCTGATCGGCGGCCAGGCGATCACCACCGGCGGTTCCCGTTGCTCGCTGGGCTTCAACGCCCGCGCGGGCACCACCCGTTACGTGATCACCGCGGGCCACTGCGGCAACCTCGGCGGCACGTGGTCCGGCGTCGGCGGCACCATCGGCCCGGTCGCGAACTCGTCGTTCCCGACGAACGACTACGCACGCATCCGCGTCACATCCACGGCTGCCGTGTCCACCCCGCTGGTCGACCGGTACAGCTCGGGCAGTGACGTGACCGTCGCGGGTTCGACCGCGGCCGGCAACGGCGCGGCCGTGTGCCGCTCCGGCTCCACCACGGGTTGGCACTGCGGCAGCATCACCGGCCTGAACCAGACCGTGTGCTACTCCCAGGGTTGCGTCTACCAGACGATCCGCACCAACGTGTGCGCCGAGCCGGGCGACTCCGGTGGCTCGCTGGTCACCAACCCGGGTTCTGGCACGCGCGTCCAGGCACAGGGCATGACCTCCGGTGGTTCGGGTAACTGCAGCTCCGGCGGCACGACGTACTACCAGCCGGTGAACGAGGCACTGAGCGTGTACGGCATGACGCTGTACACCGGGTGAGCCACCTCTGAGGGTTCGTGCGGAACCCTCGACCAGCGGACGGGCCGACCCCTGCCGGCCCGTCCGCTGGTGTTATCCGGGTTGTCCACAACCTGCCGAGTTATCCACAGGCAAGATCCACTCCCCCCGGACTGTCGGGGGGTGCCGGTAAACTGGGCACTGGGCCGCCCCCGGGATCGGGTGGGGGTTGCATCGCGCGCGAGCCGGCTTGCCGTCCGCGTCCTCGCACGCATGGCCCAGGACCCGTGTCGTGCGTTGGGGCAGAGGCATGCCCCGGAAAGGCGCGTTGGGGACGTTCAACGCCCTGAACGCGCCTTTCAGGGCATCGCACCTGTCCCGAAGGACCGTTCGAGACAGGCCCGCCCGCACCGCCACCGATGGCTCCGCAACCCATGCTGTGAAAGGCGCGTTCAGGGCGCCCAGTGCCGTCAACGCGCCTTTCACGGCATGCGTCCGCGGGCCGCGGGCCGCGCGGGCGACGCTGTCGGCCGGAGCCCTGCGGGGACGGCTCAGGCGCGCAGCGTCGCCGACAGTCGTGCCGCGGCAGCCCGCGGGTCGGCCGCTTCGGTGATCGCGCGGACCACCACCACTCGCTCGGCGCCCGCCTCCAGCACCGCCGGCAGTCGCGCCTCGTCGATGCCGCCGATCGCGAACCACGGCCGCGCCGGTCGCGCGTTCGCCGTCGCCGCGACCAGGGCCAAACCTGGCGCGGCCCGGCCCGGCTTGGTCGGCGTCGGCCAGCACGGTCCGGTGCAGAAGTAGTCCACGCCCGGCTCGACGGCCGCCGCGGTCGCCTGCTCGACGTCGTGCGTGGACCGGCCGATCACCACGTCGTCGCCGAGGATCTTGCGTGCCCACGCCACCGGCAGGTCGTCCTGGCCGAGGTGCAGGATGTCCGCGCCGGCCGCGAGCGCCACATCGGCACGGTCGTTCACCGACAGCAGCGCCCCGTGCCGCGCGCACGCCGCCGCGAGGATCTCCAGGGCGGCCAGCTCGGCGGCCGCCTCGACGCCCTTGTCCCGCAGCTGCACCACATCGACGCCACCGGCCAGCGCCGCGTCCACGAACTCCGCCAGATCCGGCCGGTTCCCGGTGCACAGGTACAGCCGCGCGTCGGCCAGCCTGCGCCGAATCCCGTCTCCGTCTAGTCCAGGCACCCGTGCACGCTATACGGTGGAGGTGGTCCGCACGGGAGTCCAGGGAACTGGGCTGAGAGGGGATCTGCCGATCCCGACCGTGGAACCTGATCCGGATAATGCCGGCGCAGGGAGCGTGATGTGCCTTGAGTCACAACGTGATCGTCGTTGGCGGCGGCGTCATCGGCCTGTCCGTCGCGTGGCGGCTGGCCGCGGCCGGCCACCGGGTGACGCTCGTCGACCCGACGCCTGCGCGTGGCGCCTCCTGGTTCGCGGGCGGCATGCTCGCGCCGGTCACCGAGGCGTGGCCCGGCGAGGAAGAACTGCTCGACCTCGGCGCCGCTTCGCTGGCCGCGTGGCCCGGCTTCGCCGCCGACCTCGGTGTCGACCTGCGCACCGACGGCACGATCGTCGCCGCAGTGGACGCCGCCGACGCGGCCAACCTCGACACCCTCGCCGGGCACCTCGCGTCCCGTGGTCGCGCGGTGGACCGGTTGTCCAGTCGCGAGCTGCGGCGCGTCGAGCCGGCGCTCGGCCCGAGTGTCCGAAGTGGACTCCTGGTGCGCGGCGACCTGGCCGTCGACAACCGAGAGTTGTTGCGCCGCTTGACCTCTGCCGCACACGACGCGGGCGTGACGTTCGTCGCGGAGCGGGCTCGTGCGGTGCGGTCGGGCGCGGTGGAGCTGGCGGCGCGGACGTTGCGCTGCGACACGGCGGTCATCGCGGCCGGCGCGTGGAGCGGTGGGCTGCACCCGTCGCTCGCGTCGGCCGTGCGGCCGGTGAAGGGGGAGATCCTGCGGCTGCGGGCGCGTGCCGGCGCGGTGCCGCCGCCGAGGCACACGGTGCGCGCGGTGGTGGAGTCCCACCCCGTGTACCTGGTGCCGAGGGCGGGCGACGAGCTGGTCCTCGGCGCGACCCAGTATGAGGCCGGGTTCGACGACGAGGTGACCGCCGGTGGCGTGCGGGACCTGCTCGTCCACGCCGAACGCGTGATGCCGGGCATCACCGAGTACGGACTGACGGAGTGCGCGGCCGGGTTGCGTGCCGGCAGCAGGGACAACCTCCCGCTGATCGGCCGGCTCGAACCCGGGGTGCTGGTCGCGGCGGGGCACCACCGCAACGGCCTGTTGCTCGCTCCGATCACCGCCACCGCGGTGTGCGCCATGGTGGCTGGTGCCGAGATCCCGGCGCCGGTCGCGGTGGCGGACCCGGCCCGACTGCGGCAGACCATGAGGTGACGCGAATGTGGATTCAGGTCAACGGCACGGAACGCGAGGTGCCGGACAACGCGACGGTCACGGAGATGTTGACCGCACTCGCGGTGCCGCCACGAGGTGTGGCGGTCGCCGTCGACGGCACGGTCGTCGCGCGGACCGACCACGACCGCACGGTCGTGCCGGACGGCGCCGAGGTCGAGGTGCTGACCGCGGTGCAGGGAGGATGAGACATGGATGACCCACTCGTCATCGGGGACCGCCAGTACGCGTCCAGGCTGATCATGGGCACCGGCGGCGTCGCCAACCTGGCCGTGCTCGAACGCGCGCTGCGCGCGTCGGGCACCGAGCTGACCACGGTGTCCATCCGCAGGGTCGACACGCGAGGCGGCTCAGGTGTGCTGGAAGTCCTCGAGCGACTGGGCATCGACCCGCTGCCCAACACCGCGGGCTGCCGAACCGCCGCCGAGGCCGTGCTCACCGCCCGCCTGGCCCGCGAGGCCCTCGGCACCAACTGGGTGAAGCTGGAGGTCATCGCCGACGACCGAACGCTGCTCCCGGACCCCGTCGAGCTGCTGGCGGCGGCGGAAACGTTGGTGGCGGACGGTTTCACGGTGCTGCCGTTCACCAACGACGACCCGGTTCTCGCGCTGCGGTTGGAAGAGCTCGGCTGCGCGGCAGTGATGCCACTGGGTTCGCCGATCGGCACCGGACTCGGGATCCGCAACCCGCACAACATCGAACTGATCGTCGCGCGCGCCGGGGTGCCGGTGGTGCTGGACGCGGGCATCGGCACTGCGTCGGAAGCCGCGCTGGCGATGGAGCTCGGTTGCGCGGCGGTCATGCTGGCGACCGCCGTAACCCGCGCGACAGACCCAGAAGCCATGGCGACGGCCATGCGCCACGGGGTGGCCGCCGGCCGCCTGGCCCACGGCGCGGGCCGGGTGCCGCAACGCTTCTGGGCGCAGGCGTCGAGCCCACCGCGCTGACGCGGGTCAGGGACCGTCCCGGCGCAGTTCGGCCATCTCGGTGCGCGACTCGCGCAGCGTCGACAGTTCCGCCGCCACCGAGTTGAGCTGCGACCGCATCGCGGCGAGCTCCGCCATCAGCTCCGCGTGATGGTTTCGTTCGACGCGCTGCTCCTTCTCCGCCGCGACGTCCATCACCTGGCGCTCCATCGCGTTCACGATCACCGCGATCAGCAGGTTCAGCACGACGAACCCGGTCACCACGATGTACCCGACGAAGAACACCCAGCCCAGTGGCCGCACCGCCACGATCTCGTCCGCGACCGGTGGCCAGCCCTGCGTCATCACCTTGAACATCGTCAGCAGCGCGGACCCCAGGTGCCCGAACTCGGCCGGCGCGATCTCGCCGAACATCTGCACCGCCGCGATCGACGCCGTGTACAGCACGAGCATCAGCAGCAGAAGAATCGACACGAGCCCCGGCACGGCGGTGAACAACGCGTTCACGACCCGCCGCATCGACGGGACAACCGAGATCAACCGGAACGTTCGCAGAATCCGAATGGTTCGCAGCATCAGCAGCGTCCCGGAGGCCGGCACGGCTGACACGGCGATCACGATCAGGTCGAACCAGTTCCACGCCGAGGTGAAGAAGGTCCGGTCGTACGCCGCGATCTTGATGATCATCTCGAGCACGGAGACCACCACCACGGCAACCTCAATGCCGATGAGCAGCGGATCCAGCGACCGGCTCACACTTTCGGCGGTCCGACACCCGAGTGCGACGGCGTTCACCACCAACACCGCGACGATCGCCCGGTTGAACATCGGCGACGACGCGATCGTCCTGGCCATGGCACGCACGGCGGCGTTCCTACCAGAAGCGGGCGCGGCCGTGGCGCCGATCGGGACTATTCGTGCTCGGGAAGCGGCCGCGGGCCGAGGTCGCGCAGGTAGGACAGCACCTGTGCCGGCTTGCCGATCAGGTCGCCCTGCGAGTCGAGCTCCGCGGCCTGTGTCTCGCTGATCGTCCACACGGTCACGCTGCCCGACCACTTGACGATCACGAGCGAGCCGAGCCGGATCACGGCCTCTTTCTCATCTCGGACGGCGCCGAGCAACACCGCGACCGCCTCCGACTTGTTCCGGTCGATCTCGGCCTGAGCCTTGCCGATGTGGTGGAGCTCGACTGCCTGCTCCACCTTGCTGAGCCTCTTCTGCAGCCCGTCCGCCGCGTCGGAATCCCGCAGCCGCACCCAGAATCGCTGGAACCACGACCCGAGGACGGGCGGATCCTCGGCGGCGACCTCGATGCCGAACTCCCGCAGCAGAGCGTCGAGTGCCGCCTTCAGGTGTTCGCCGTCGTGCGCCGACGTGTACACGCTCATGGCCGCCCATCGGCCCTGTCGACTCAGGACCGTGGTCGCGTCGTCGAGCGCGGTCGTCCGCACCCACGGATCCGACGACGATCGCCTGGTAGTTCGTCGCTCCGGCAGGTCCGCACCCGCGCCGTGCTGCCGAACGGCGGCGGGCTGTAGGACTGTGGCGGCCCGCAGGTCTGCGAGCTCGACCCGCAACGCGCGCACCTCCTCGAGGATCGTCGCGTCCGAGGCCGCCTGCGCTTCCGCGTTGCGCTCCTCCGTTTCGACGAGCTCGTTCGTCGCGCCCTGTTCCATGCTGCTGACGATCACCGCGATGAACAGGTTCAGTACCGCGAAGCTCGAGACGAGGATGTAGACCACGAAGAAGATCCACGCGAGCGGCGCCTGCGCCATCACGGTGCGGGCGATGTCGGGCCACGCCTCGCCGGTCATGATCTGGAACAGGGTGAACAGCGTGGTGCCGAGGTCGCCGAAGAACTCGGGTGCGATCGCGCCGAACAGTTTCGTCGCCATCACCCCGGCGACAAAGATGATGAGGGCGAGCAGCGCCGCGATCGACGCCATCCCCGGCACGGCCGTCAGCAGGCCGGAAACCACTCGCCGCATCGCGGGAAAAGCGGAGATGAGCCGCAGCACGCGCAGCACTCGCATGGTGCGCAGCACCGACAACGCGCCGGACGCGGGCACCAGCGAAATTCCCACGATCAGAAAGTCGAAGACGTTCCACGAATCCCGGAAGAACCGCCATCCGTACGCGTAGAGCCGAACGATGATCTCCAGAACGAAGATCGACAACGTCGCTCGGTCGATTACGTGGAGCAGGTCACCGATGCTCGCCATCAGCGACGTCGACGTCTCGAGCCCGAGTGTGATCGCGTTGAGGACGATGACACCGATGATCACCTGCTGGAATCGTCGGTTGTCGACGACTGCGCGGGCGCGCTCGCGAATGTGCAAGGGTCCTCGATTCGTGGCGGCGATCCTCCGAAATATAGATTACGAGCCGGGGCGCGACCGCGAGTACACCCGTCCGCTTATTGCCTGTTCGCGGTATTCGTGCGCGGCCAAATAATCCGGCACCGCCGCGACCCCGATCACCAGCCGCTGGAAGCCCTTGCGCTCGACGAACGCACGCGCCCGTGCTCTCATGCGCGCTCCTTCTGTGTTCGCAGCTCGGCGACCTCACGCCGCAGCGCACGCACCTCCGCGAGAATCAGCTGGTCGGACGCCGCCTGGTCGGCCGCGTGCTGCTCCTCCGCCTCGACGAGGTCGTTGGTCACCGTCTTCTCCATCCCGCTCACGATCACCGCGATGAACAGGTTCAGCACCGCGAAGCTCGAGATCAGGATGTAGATCACGAAGAAGATCCACGCAAGCGGGGCCTGCCCCATCACCTCCCGCGCGATGTCCGGCCACGCCTCGCCGGTCATCGTCTGGAACAGCGTGAACAGCGTCGTGCTGAGGTCGCCGAAGTACTCCGGCGAGATGTGGCCGAACAGCTTGGTCGCCATCACCGCGGCCACGTAGATGATCAACCCGAGCAGCGCGCCGATCGACGCCATCCCCGGGACGGCGGCCAGCAGCCCGGACACGACGCGGCGCATCGCCGGCACCGCGGAGATCAGCCGCAACACGCGAAGCACCCGCAACGCCCGCAGCACGGAGAACGGCCCGGTCGCCGGCAGCAGCGAGATCCCGACGATGAGGAAGTCGAACACGTTCCACGAGTCGGTGAAGAACCGCCAGCCGTACGCGTAGAGCCGGCAGACCAGCTCCAGCACGAAGATCGCCAGCATGACGCGGTCGGCGACGTGCAGCAGGCCGCCGAAGTTCCGGGTCACCGTGCTGGACGTCTCGAGGCCCAGCGTGGCCGCGTTCACGACGATCACCCAGATGATGAACTGCTGGAAGCGCTTGTGCTCGACCAGAGCGCGCGCACGATCTCGCGTCCTCACGTCAAGAGAGCGTAAACGTCGACGCCGCCCCGTCATCGGCTTTTCGCCGAAGGTGGGCTATGTCTCGTCCGTCAGCCGCCAGAACGCCGACACCGGCCCGACACCGCCGCCCAGCGGATACGAGTGCTGGACGGCGGTCGTGACGAACTCCTTTCCGAAGCGCACGGCGGCGGGCAGATCGAGGCCCTTCGCGAGCGCCGACGTGATGGCTGAGGCCATCGTGTCGCCGCCGCCGTGCGTGTGGATCGTGTCGACGCGGTCGGCCGGCAGCTCGAGGAACGTCTCGCCGTCGTAGAGCACGTCGACACACTGCGGGTCGTCGTGCAGGTGACCGCCCTTGACGAGTGCCCACTGTGGACCGAGCGCGTGCAACGCGACCGCCGCCCTGCGCGCGTCCGCGTGGTCGCGCACGGTGATCCCGGTGAACAGTCGCACCTCGTCGAGGTTCGGCGTGACCAATGTGGCGCGGGGGAACAGTTCCGTGCGGATCGCGGCCATCGCGTCGTCGCGCAGCAGCGGGTCGCCGTGCATCGACGCGGCCACCGGGTCCACGATGAACGGGATGGTGCCGTCCCGTCCGATGTGGACCCGGTCGCATGCCTTGGCCACCGCGGTGATGATGTCCGCGGTGGCCACCATGCCGGTTTTCGCCGCCAGCACCCCGATGTCGCCGGCGACCGTCTCGATCTGGGCGGCGACGACCTCGGGCGGGATCACCGAGATACCGGTGACCCCGAGCGAGTTCTGCACGGTGACCGCGGTGATCGCGGTCATGCCGTGCACCCCGCACGCGAAGAACGTGCGGAGGTCGGCCTGGATCCCCGCGCTACCACCGGAGTCCGAGCCGGCGATGGTGAGAACCGTTGGTGGCGTGGTGTTCATGTCTCCACGACCGGGAGGTACACCTGCTGCCCATGGTCATGGAAGCGGTCGGACATCTCCGCCATGCCGGCGTCGATCGCGGCCACAGTGGACAGTCCGTGCTCCTCGGCGTACTTGCGCACGTCCTGCGTGATCCGCATCGAGCAGAACTTGGGGCCGCACATCGAACAGAAGTGCGCGGTCTTCGCGGGTTCGGCCGGCAGTGTCTCGTCGTGGAACGAGCGTGCCGTGTCCGGGTCGAGGGACAGGTTGAACTGGTCGGTCCACCGGAACTCGAAGCGTGCCTTGGACAACGCGTCGTCCCAGTCCTGCGCGCGCGGATGTCCCTTGGCCAGGTCGGCGGAGTGCGCGGCGATCTTGTACGTGATCACGCCGGTCTTCACGTCGTCCCGGTTGGGCAGTCCGAGGTGCTCCTTCGGGGTCACGTAACACAGCATGGCAGTGCCGAGCCAGCCGATCTGCGCGGCCCCGATCGCGGACGTGATGTGGTCGTAGGCCGGCGCAATGTCCGTCGCGAGTGGACCGAGCGTGTAGAACGGCGCCTCGCCGCAGAGTTCCTCCTCCAGACGGACGTTCTCGGCGATCTTGTGCATCGGCACGTGGCCGGGGCCCTCGATCATCACCTGCACGTCGTGCTCGCGCGCGATGTGCGTCAGCTCGCCCAACGTGCGCAGCTCGGCGAACTGCGCGTCGTCGTTGGCGTCCGCGATGCAGCCCGGCCGCAGCCCGTCACCGAGCGAGAACGTGACGTCGTAGGCGCGGAGAATCTCGCACAGCTCCACGAAGTTGGTGTACAGGAACGACTCCCGGTGGTGCGCGAGGCACCAGGCGGCCATGATCGACCCGCCGCGCGAGACGATTCCGGTGATGCGCCGCGCGGTCAGCGGCACGTACCGCAGCAGCACGCCCGCGTGGACGGTCATGTAGTCCACGCCCTGCTCGCACTGCTCGATCACGGTGTCGCGGTAGACCTCCCAGGACAGCTCGGTCGGGTCGCCGTTGACCTTCTCGAGTGCCTGGTAGATCGGCACCGTGCCGATCGGCACCGGGGAGTTGCGGACGATCCACTCGCGGGTCTCGTGGATCCGTTTGCCTGTCGAGAGATCCATGACCGTGTCGGCGCCCCAGCGGGTGGCCCACACGAGCTTGTCGACCTCGTCCTCTATGGACGATGACACGGCCGAGTTGCCGATGTTCGCGTTGATCTTGACGAGGAACTTCTTGCCGATGATCGCCGGCTCGACCTCGGGATGCTTGCGGTTGACGGGAATCACGGCCCGCCCGATGGCGATCTCGTGGCGCACGAACTCGGGGTCGACCCCCTCGCGCGCGGCGACGAACCGCATCTCCTTGGTGATCGTGCCGGCCTTGGCATAGGCCAGTTGGCTCACCGCGCCGTTGACCGGCTCCCGCTCGGCGAGCCAGCCGGCCCGAATCGGTTCCAGTCCACTGTGGACATCGATGGTCGCGTTGGCGTCGGTGTACGGCCCGGAGGTGTCGTAGAGCTCGACGTGCTCGCCGTTGGTCAGGTCGACGCGGCGGAACGGGACTTTCAGACCGTCGATCTCGCGGTATGCCTTCGTCGATCCGGTGATCGGTCCGGTGGTCACACTGGGGCGGACCGAGGGGTCGTCAAGTGCGGCAGACACGGTAGTTCTCCCTACGCCGGCATTACCCGGTCAGGTTCAGGCGGTCGGCAGAACCGGGTCCGGAACCGGACTCCATCTGCCCTCTCAGCCCGCCAAGGCGCGAGCTCCCGCGTTGATTCAGTTGTTCCGCCTCGACCATAGCCAGCCGTTCGGGGCACTGCCAAGGGCGAGATGTGGGCGGCACCAGTACGGTGCACGCGTGGACGCAGGGCTGCCGTACCCGTCGGGGGCCAGACTGGTCGATCGGCCAGCGGTGGCAAAACCCTGCGCGACCTGCGATGAGCTACTTGGCCGCGGCTACCCGGAGTGCGCCGCCTGCGCCGAGTCCCTTGATCGTTTCTGGCAGGCGGACTGGGCCGCCCTGTCCGACCCGGACGCGGAAAAGATCGTCGACGCGGAGGTCGGCGCGTACGCGTGGACGTGTGTCGACTTGGCGCTGCGGCAGCTCACCTGCGCCGGCTGCCGGGGTGAGCTGGCGGCGGGCGCGCCGGACTGCGTCGGCTGCGCGGCGGCCGACTCGGCGCGCTGGGAGTGGCCGCGTGCGTCGCTCACCGAGAACGAACACCTGCTGCGTTCGGCGGTCGTGGCGCTGCGGGCTCCGCACCGGCTGCGCGAGTCGGTGGTGTCGACGTGGCGGCTGGTGATCCCGTTCGCGGCGACCGGCGCCGACGTGCCGCTGCCGACGTTGCGGCAGATCAGAACGCACGTCCTTGGTGGCAGATACGACGAGCTGGCCGCGGCCGAGACCTTGGTGGAGCTGGCCGAACTGCCGCTCCTTCCGTGGCGCCGCCCGCTGTCGAACTAGCCATGTCGACAAATACCCATATGTCCACAACCCACTGAGTTATCCACAGGCAAGATCCACTTCCCCTGGTTTGTCGGTCAGGGTCCCGGCAAAGTCATGTGATGGCTGGTGAAGCTCGTCCGCTGGGGTTACGTGGTGATGGGCGTTTGGGGGACGGTGGTAATGCCTTCGGGGCGTGCCGGATGCCCCTAACCTGGCGACC
>Ga0193716_1000449_pt1 | contig 25147 bp, 18 predicted proteins | sample U2c1metaG_FD_145901 | JGI IMG/M metagenome (GOLD analysis project Ga0193716, IMG submission 145901) | Soil microbial communities from a riparian zone of the East river system, Colorado, United States - U2c1 | ecosystem: Environmental > Terrestrial > Soil > Riparian zone | place: USA: East River...
GTGTGAACGGGTTGCTTCCCGCGGTCAGCGCGGCGATCACGAGGTCGGCGTCGATCACCGTGCCGCCGTCGGCGACCCCTCGGATGGCGTGGAGCAGGCGGGCGGCCGTCGCGTTCTTGTCGATCAGGCCCGGCACGTCGGCGGCGAGCAGCAGCTTGAGCAGACCGATCGGCCGTTTTAGGATCAGCGCCACGATCTGGCATTCCGGCAGCCGCTTGCGCAGCTCGTGCACGGTCTTCAGACCCTGGTCCTCCGGCTGGTCCGCGGACAACACCACCACGTCCGGCCGCAGCCGCAACGCGACCGAGACCGCATTCTGTCCACATTTCAGGTCGGCGATGACCTCGATGTCCTCCTCATCCGACAACAGGCTCACGAGTGCCGTGCGCAGGAGATCCATGTCTTCCGCGAGCAACACCCGGATGGATCTCGGATCGTCGTGCTCCACCGAGTCACTGGAGCGAACTGGCGCCATTCCTCTCCTCCCGGTCTGTCGACAAACCTGGGACTGTCGATCCCATCCGATCAACGTCTCATAGGAGGGTCATGATGAGTCTGGTTCGCGTTACATGCTGTACTTCTATCAGAGTAGTCCCCGGAAACAATTCGACCGGCGGCGTCGCACAAAACTACTAGTCAGAGGCATGGAAATCCTCGTTCGGCGTATCAGGTTCCCAATCGGGCGAAGATTGCCAGATTTCCCCACAATGCGCCGTCTGGCGCAGGATATTACTGCACCTGCGCCAGACGGACGATTATTCAGTGATGAGGGTTTATTCACCCTCTTTTGAATAGGACACGATTATCAGACCTGCGGTACGGTCGCGGTCAGCTTGGACTGCACGAGCGGGGTGAAGCCCGCGGTCTGCCCGTTTCCGTTGGGGTGGTAGGACTCCAGCACCGGGTTGGACAGTCCGTTGAGCCATTCCACGTCGTCGCACACCGCGTGTCCGGTGAAGGCGGTGCGGGAGTCGACGAAACCGAACCCGTGCGCGGTCGCGCGCCCGCTGGTGGTGGTGGCCAGTAGGTCCGCGGTCTGGTTCAGCGAGGCCTGTTCCGCCGGGCTGATCCTGGCGAGCCCGTTGCACTCCTCGCCGTTGAACAGCCTCGGGTAGCCGACCACGACGACCCGCGCGTTGGGCGCCCGGGTGCGAATCTGCGTGTAGAGGTTGTCCAGCGCGCCGGGCAGGGTGTTGCGGATGTAGGTGTTCGCGTTGTTGATGTCCCCGGTGCAGGTCCATGGCCACGGGTACGCGCACTTGGTGATCACGTCCGCGAAGCCGGCGTCGTTGCCGCCGACCGACACGGTCACGTACGCGGTGCCCGAGCTGAGGCTGCCGAGCTGGTTCAGCACGTCGGGCACGCGGGCACCCGAGCAGGCGGCGAACGTCAGCGGCGCGCCGATGCGGGACGCGACCTGCACCGGGTATGCCTGCGGGGAGCGGTAGCAGGAACCGCTGTCGGGGTAGTAGTTCCTGGTGCCGACGCCGGACGAGTACGAGTCGCCGAGCGCGGTGTAGGGGCCGGCGGCCGCCGCCGCCTGGTCGACGCCGACCAGGCTGAGCAGGACGACGGCCGCGGTGATGATCATCGTTCGGACAGGGTTTTCGCGGGTCCGCATGGGCTGTCTCCACACGTCGCAGGGGGTGTCCGGAAGCCGGACAAGGATCAGCGTGCGGCGTGGCGCGGGGCCGGGCAATCGCCCGATTCGGTAGAAGTTTTCGAGCTACCCGGGTGAGTCGCAACTTTCTGTCAACTTGGGCTGGTACTCCTCGTGCGGTACCCAGGAGTCGGCAGCTACGCCCGGGGGAGTACAACGGCGTCCGTTCCACGGCGGTCGCGCTTTCCCGGACCGCGTCGCAAGCTAACCGGAGACCCCGCGATGTCGTGGGCACGCCGCAGGAGGCCGGGCATGGGCGGTGCGGAGGATCTGCTGCCGGACCTGCTCGCCAGCCGGGCGGCGGTGCTCGGCGCGTCCGCCCTGCTCACGCACCACGACCACCGGGCAGGCACCGTCCGCACGCTGTCCTGGTCCGAGGTGGACGCCGCCGTCGACGCGGTCGCCGCGTGGACCAGGGCCAGAACCGCGCCGGGGGACCGCGTCGCGGTGCTCGCCGCGCAGGGCCCCGAGTGGGTCGTCGCGTTCCTCGGCGTGCTGCGGGCCGGACGGATCGCGGTGCCGTTGCACTCGCCGCGGTTCCCGGTGAACACCAGCAGGCTGACACGGGCGCTGCGCGACAGCGCGCCCGCGCTGTGCCTGACCACCCACGCCGACCTCGCGCTGGTCAAGGGCTTCGTCGCGGAGCTCGCGACCACCGTGGCCGCGGTGGACGACCTGCCGCCGGCACGCTGCCCACCGCCGATGCTGCGGCCGGACGAGGTGGCCTACCTGCAGTACTCGTCGGGTTCGACCGGCCCGCCGACCGGCATCATGATCACCCACGCCAACGTGGTGGCCAACGCGCGGCAGGCCATGCAGGCCTACGGCGCCGACGTCGGGTCGGTGTCGGTGAGCTGGCTGCCGCTGTTCCACGACATGGGCCTTGTCCTCGCGGTCGCCGGCCCGGTGGTGCACGGCATGCGCACGGTGCTGATGGACCCGGTGGCGTTCCTCGAGCGGCCCGCGCGGTGGCTGCGCGCGCTCGCCGAGCACCCGGACACGGTGACCGCCGCACCGAACTTCGCCTACGGGTTCGCCGCGGCGCGGGTCACCGCGGCCGAGCGCGCCGGCCTCGACCTGACCGGCGTCCGCACGATGATCAACGGCGGCGAGCCGGTGGAACCCGGCACCGTCGACTGGTTCCACCGCACGTTCGCCGAGTGCGGCCTGCGGCCCGAGACCCACCGGGTGTCCTACGGCCTCGCCGAGGCGACCGTGCTGATCTCCGCGACGCCGAGGGGCCGGTCCCGGCGCGTCACGGCCGACCGCGCGCGGCTCGGGCTGGGTGAGCTGGTGCCGAGCCCGACCGGCGTGACGCTCATGTCGTCCGGGCGACCGGCCGGGCAGGAGGTGCGGATCGTCGACGGCGGCCGGGTGCTGCCGGACGGGCGGATCGGTGAGATCTGGGTCCGAGGGCCGAACGTGGGCGCCGGCTACTGGGGCGACGGGGAACACACGGCCGCGACCTTCGGCGCGACCCTCGACGGTGTCGACGGCGTGTGGCTGCGCACCGGCGACCTCGGCGTGTGGCACGAGGGCGAGCTGTACGTCACGGGCCGGACCAGCGACGTGATCGTGATCGACGGCCGTAGCCACTACCCGCACGACATCGAGTCGGTCGTGGAGTCCGCGCACCCGGCGATCCGGTCGCACCACGTGGCCGCGGTGACCGGCCCGGACGGCGACCGCGTCGTGGTGCTCGCCGAGCGGTCGCGGTGGATGGTGCGGGTCGACCTCGCGGAGGTGGCCGCGGCCGTGCGCGAGGCGATGACCGGCGACATTCCGGTCGAGGTGGTGCTGCTCGAGCCGGGCACGCTGCCGAGGACGTCCAGCGGCAAGGTGTCCCGGTCGGCCAGCAGGAGAGCATTCCTCGACGGGGTGCTGGTGCCCGGCACGTAGGTATGGTCGGGGCCATGTGCAGAAACATCACCGCGCTGCGCGGTCTCGAGCCAGTCGCCACCACGGAGGAGATCGAGGCGGCCGCGCTTCAGTACGTTCGCAAGGTCGCCGGCCTCTCGTCCGTGTCGGACAAGACCAGGGCCGCGGTCGAGGCCGCCGTCGCCGAGGTGGCCGCCACCACCACGCGCCTGCTCGAGGACCTGCCGCCGCGCAAGCAGCCGCCGCCGACCATCCCGCCGCTGCGCCGCCCAGAAGTCCAGGCCCGGATAGCCGCAAAGGAAGCCGCAAACATGCCGTGAAAGGCGCGTTCAGGGCACCCAGCGCCGTCAACGCGCCTTTCACAGCACGCACGGCCGATGTCTCTGTGAGTGCGCCCACCCCATAGGGCACAGACAGTGATCTCGGGGTAAAGTCGCAGGTCGCCCGGGTGTTGCCGGGTTCGCTGCCCGTTCGTTGTCCGGATGCAGCGCCAACTCGTGGAGGATCCGTTGCGCTTGCGTCCGGCCGGTGGTCGATGACCGCCGTCTACGAAGACTCCCTGCTCGAGGCGCTGATCGCACCGCTGGCGCGCTTCAGCGGCGCCGCGGCGGCCTCGCCACGCACGCTCGTGGACGTGCTCGCCGACACCGCCGACCGGCACCCGTCGGCGCCCGCGATCGACGACGGTACGACCACGCTCAGTTACCAGTCGCTTCTCGTGGTCGTCGAGGAGCTGCGACAGAAGCTCGCCGCCGAGGGTGTCGGGGTCGGCGACCGGGTGGGCGTCCGGGTGCCGTCGGGCACCGCCGACCTGTACGTGTCGATCCTCGCCGTGCTCGCGGCGGGCGCCGCCTACGTGCCGGTCGACTTCGAGGACCCGGACGAGCGCGCCGACCTGGTGTTCGGTGAGGCCGGCGTGTGCGCGGTGCTCGGCGAGGGCCGCGCGCTGACCGTGCGGGACATCCCAACCGGCCGTCCCGGTACACCAGGTCCGGACGACGACGCCTGGATCATCTTCACCTCCGGCTCCACCGGCAGGCCCAAGGGCGTCGCGGTCACGCACCGCTCGGCGGCCGCGTTCGTCGATGCCGAGGCCGGACTGTTCGTCACCGACGAACCGATCGGCCCGGACGACCGCGTGCTCGCCGGTCTGTCGGTCGCGTTCGACGCCTCCTGCGAGGAGATGTGGCTCGCGTGGCGGGGCGGCGCCTGCCTGGTGCCGGCGCCGCGCTGGCTCGTGCGCACCGGCGTCGACCTCGGCCCGTGGCTCGTCGAGCAGGAGATCACCGTCGTGTCCACGGTGCCGACGCTGGTCGCGCTGTGGCCTGCCGAGGCGCTGCTGGACGTCCGCCTGCTGATCCTCGGCGGCGAGGCCTGCCCGGCCGAGCTGGCCGAACGCCTCGCCGACACCGGTCGCGAGGTGTGGAACACCTACGGCCCGACCGAGGCGACCGTGGTCGCGTGCGGCGCACGCATGACGGGAACAGGTCAGGTGCGGATCGGGCTACCGCTCGCCGGCTGGGAGCTGGCCGTCGTCGACCGCGCCGGCGACGTCGTGCCCATGGGCGGCGAGGGTGAGCTGGTGATCGGCGGGGTCGGGCTGGCCCGCTACCTCGACCCGGCCAAGGACGCGGAGAAGTACGCGCCGCTGCCCTCGCTCGGCTGGGCCCGCGCCTACCGCAGCGGCGACCTGGTCCGCGCGGAGTCGGCGGGCCTCGTGTTCCTCGGCCGCGCCGACGAGCAGGTCAAGCTCGGCGGCCGCCGGATCGAGCTCGGCGAGATCGACGCGGCGCTGCAGGCGCTGCCCAACGTCACCGGCGCGGCCGCGGCCGTCCGCACCACCTCGAGCGGCACGCAGCTCCTTGTCGGGTACGTCGTCGCGCGGGACTTCGACGAGGCGGGCGCGCTGACGCGGTTGCGCGAGGCACTGCCAGCCGCGCTCGTGCCGAGGCTCGCGGTCGTCGACACCCTGCCGACCCGCACGTCCGGCAAGGTCGACCGCGCCGCGCTGCCGTGGCCGTTGGAGATCGCCACGACCGAGCCGGTGACGCTGCACGGCACCCAGGCGTGGCTCGCGGAACGCTGGGGCGATGTCCTCGGCGTGCCGGCGACCGCGCCGGGCACCGACTTCTTCGCCGCCGGCGGCGGCAGCCTCGCCGCGGCTCGACTCGTGTCGATCGTCCGCGCGGCGCACCCCACGCTGTCGGTCGGCGACGTCTACCACCACCCCACGCTCGCGGCGATGGCCGCGCGGCTCGACGAGCTGGCCGGCCACCACACGCCGTCCCGCGTCGTCACGCCGACACCGCGGCGCGCCGCGGTCGTCCAGACCCTCGCGATGTTGCCGCTGCTGACGATCGTCGGCCTGCGCTGGACCGTCGTGCTCGCCGCGCTCGGCAACGTCGTCGGCTACCCGTGGACGGTGTCGTGGTGGCTGGTCGGCGCCGGCTGGCTGCTGCTGTTCAGCCCGCCGGGCCGGCTCGCGCTCGCCGCCGGTGGCGCGCGGCTGTTGCTGCGCGGTGTGCGGCCGGGCGCCTACCCGCGCGGCGGCGGCGTCCACCTCCGGCTCTGGGCCGCCGAGCAGCTCGCCGAACGCTCCGGTGCCGCGGACCTCGCGGGTTCCTGGCTCACCCACTACGCACGCGCACTCGGCGCGAAGGTCTCCGCCGACGTCGACCTGCACTCCCTGCCCCCGGTCACCGGCATGCTGCGGATCGGCCGCGGCGCCGCCGTCGAACCGGAGGTGGACCTGTCCGGCCACTGGGTCGACGGCGATGTCGTGCACATCGGCAAGATCCGGATCGGCGCCGGCGCGGTCGTCGGCGCGCGCAGCACGCTGTTCCCCGGCGCGCGGATCGGCAAGCGCGCGGAGATCGCGCCCGGCTCCGGTGTCGTCGGCGCGGTGCCGACCGGGCAGCGCTGGTCCGGCGTGCCCGCGGTGAAGCAGGGCAAGGCGGCCCGGCGCTGGCCGAAGGCCCGGCCCGCGCGGCCGAGGACGTGGCTCGCGATCTACGACACCACGTCGGTCGTGCTCGGTCTGCTGCCGGTGCTCTCCGCGTTGCCGGCACTGTGGCTGCTGGTTGCGCTGCTCGGCGGCACACCCACGCTCGGCGCGGCGCTCGCGGCCGTGCCCGTGGTGACCGTCGCCTGGCTCGTGACGCACGCGCTCGTCACCCTCGTGTCCGTGCGGCTGCTCGGCATCGGCCTTCGCGAGGGTTACCACGCGGTCCGCGGTCGGGTGGCGTGGCAGGCGTGGACGACGCTGCGGCTCATGGACGCCGCCCGCAGTGTGCTCTTTCCCTTGTACGCCAGCCTGTTCACGCCGGTCTGGCTGCGCGCGCTCGGCATGCGGGTCGGGCGCAACGTCGAGGCGTCGACGGTCGTGGCGCTGCCGGCGATGACGACGATCGGCGACGGCGCGTTCCTCGCCGACGACACGATGGTCGCCTCCTACGAGCTGGGCGGCGGCTGGCTGCGGATCGCCGCCGTGCGCGTTGGCAAGCGCGCGTTCCTCGGCAACTCGGGGATGGCCGCGCCCGGCCGGTCGGTGCCCAAGCGCGGGCTCGTCGGCGTGTTGTCCACGGCGCCGAAGGGCGCCAAGACCGGCAGCTCCTACCTCGGTATGCCGCCGATGCGGCTGCCGCGTGTCGCCGAGGGCGGCGACGCGGCCCGCACCTACGAGCCGCCGCGGCGGCTGCTGGTCGCCCGCGCGCTCGTCGAGCTGTGCCGGGTGCTGCCGATGATGGGCTCGGTCGCGCTCGCCGTGCTGGTGCTCGGCGCGCTCGCCACCATCGGCTTCCCGCTCGCGCTGCTGTTCGGTGGAGTCGTGCTCGCCGGTGCCGGACTGGTGGCGTGCGCGGCCGCGGTGGCGGCGAAGTGGTTGCTGGTCGGTCGTTTCCGGGCCCGCAACCACCCGCTGTGGTCGTCCTTCGTGTGGCGCAACGAGCTTGCCGACACGTTTGTCGAGGTCCTCGCGGTGCCGTGGCTGGTCGGCTCGGTCGGCGGCACGCCACTGATGTCGTGGTGGCTGCGTGCCATGGGCGCGCGGGTCGGGCGCGGCGTCTGGTGCGACTCGTACTGGTTGCCGGAAGCCGACCTGGTCCAACTTGGTGACGGCGCGACCGTCAACCGGGGCTGCGTTGTGCAGACACACCTGTTCCATGATCGGATCCTGCGTATGGACCAGGTGACCATCTCCGCTGGCGCGACGCTCGGGCCGCACGGCATCGTGCTGCCGGGCACCACGGTCGGCGCGCACACGTGTGTCGGGCCCGCGTCGCTCGTGATGGCCGGTGAACAGGTGCCGGCCGGCACCCGTTGGCTGGGCAACCCCGTCGCGGCATGGCGTTAAGACCGACGGACCTGCTGGGGCACGGCAACCCCGGCTACCGGGTGTCGCACTACGACCTCGAGCTGGCGACCAAGCCGGCGACCGGCCGGGTGACGGCGCGGGCCCGGCTGACCGTGGTCGCGTCGGCGCCCGATCTGGCGCTGGCGCTGGACTTTGGGTCGTTCCGGGTGGAGCGGGTACTCGTCGACGGCAAGCCGGTGCGGTGGGTGCACCGCGGCGGCAAGCTGCGGATCCGCGGCCGGTTCCTCGTGGACACACCGTTCGCGATCGAGGTCCGCTACGCCGGCCGCCCGATCCCGGTCCGCACCCGGCACTGGGGTGAGGTCGGCTGGGACGAGCTGGCCGACGGGGTCATTGTGGCGAGCCAGCCCATCGGCGCGCCGTCGTGGTTCCCGTGCAACGACCTGGTGGGGGAGAAGGCGACCTACCGGATCGCGGTGACCGCGCCCGCCTCGTACGCGGTGGTGGCGAACGGGGTGCTCACCGCGCGGACCGCGCGCGGCAGCACCACGACGTGGACCTACGCCGTCGACGAGCCGATGGCCGCCTACCTCGCGACCGTCCAGATCGGGCCGTACGAGCAGTGGTCGCTGACGCCTGGCCAGCCGGTGGCCGCGCCTCGTGGTCTGGTGCGGGCCGCCCGACACGACTTCGGCCGCCAGCCCGCGATGATGACGACGTTCACCGACCTGTTCGGGCCGTACCCGTTCGCGGAGTACGCGGTGGTGGTGACCGAGGACGAGCTTGAGGTGCCGGTGGAGGCGCAGGGGCTGTCGATCTTCGGCGCGAACCACGTCGACGGGCGGCGCGGGCACGAGCGGCTGGTCGCGCACGAGCTGGCGCACCAGTGGTTCGGCAACAGCGTCGGACTCGCGGACTGGCAACACATCTGGCTCAACGAGGGCTTCGCGGCGTACGCGGAGTGGCTGTGGTCGGAGCGGTCCGGCGGCCCGCCCGCCTCGGCGCTGGCCGCGCGCTCGCGGGCGCTGTTGTCCGGGCTGCCGCAGAACCTGCTCATCGGCGACCCGACCGCGCGCGACATGTTCGACGACCGCCTCTACCAACGCGGCGCGCTGACGATGCATGCCTTACGCACCACCGTCGGCGACGCGACCTTCTTCGCCATCCTGCGCGAGTGGACGTCGACCAACCGGCACGGCACCGTGTCGACGGCGGACTTCGTGGCGCTGGCCGGCCGGCGCGCCGCCGCCGACCTCACCGCGTTCTTCGACGCGTGGCTGTTCTCTCCCGCACTGCCCTGACACCTTTGCTGTGCGTGCACAGTCATGTTCTCTCTGTGCACAACCACGGCCGGTGAGATGCCAACGGTCTTACGTTGCATCTTGTCAATCACTAACTCGAAGGGCCTGCGATGCGCTCGTTGAAGATGCTGCTCGTCGCCGCTTTTGTACTCACCATGACCTCGATCGGCGTGGCCGCCAACGCGGCGCCGTCCGGCGACGTGACGGTCATGGACACCCGTCCACCAGGTTGCTCAAGCCACTTCCAGGATCCCAACCCACGTCAGCGAACGGTCAACCGCGACACCAACATGCACGAGATGTCGAACCCGCCGGTGTGCGCGCCGCACGGGCCGTACCTCGGCATGCTGAGCCAGGGCTCGACGTTCATCGTCTACTACAACGATCCCTACGCGCCGCTGTGGTGCTACGGCTACTCGTGGCAGATCGCCAGGACCGGCTACATCCTCTGTGAAGCCTACGACTAAAGGACTCCCGATGAACGCGCGAACTTCCGCGATCATGGCCGGCGTGCTCATGGCGGGTGGCCTGGTGTTGGTGCCGTCGGGCACCGCGTCGGCCGAGCCGTGCAACGGCACCTACACGCACTGCGAGACAAACCAGTGCGTGGCAGCCACTTTCTACCGTAACTACGACCCAACCGCCGACCACTTCTCCAGCGAGTACGGCGACCAGCTTGTGCAGGGCGAGCAGGGCAACATCCGCGACGAGCCCTACCGCCGGTACGGGCCGCGCGGGGTGCGGGCCATGCACGGCGGCCAGTGGGGCTTCTACAGCACGGGCTGCTTCCCCTGAGCCCGGTCACACTCAATCCAACGGCGCCCGGTCACCCGACCGGGCGCCGTTTCACGCCCAGGAAGTCCTCTGTGGACACCGCAGTCAGCGTCTGCTCGATCTCGCCCGCGCCGAGGAGCGCCGCCGGCTCGTGAGGCAGGTGCGCGTCGGCCCACGCCGGGAAGTCGCCGACCGGCTTGTCGGCTACCCCGGAGCGGAGAACACCCACGCCCGCCAGTAGTCCGGCCGCCGCCGCGCGGACGGTGTGCGCGGCCGTGATGGGCGCGTTCGGGACATGGCATTCGCTCACGTCTCGAAAGCGCCCTTCACGACACCGCCGCGTGATCAACCCCCGAAAGCCTTCCGAAACCGACCACTTTAGTGGTCAGAATCGGAAGTTCTTCGGGGTCGGTCTGGCCGGGTGTAGAGGTCCGCTGCGAAAGGCGCTTTCACGGCATCGTCGATGTCCCGAAAGGCGCGTTGACGGCGGTGGGTGCCCCGAACGCGCCTTTCACAGCACCGCCACTGTCCCGAACGCGCCTTTCACAACACAACAACCCCGCCAGGCCCGGCCACAACCACCGAACCCGAACGTCTCAAGCCCGCCGCCCGGCGGAGCGCGGTCGCCGCGTGATCAACCCCCGAAGGACTTCGAAACCGACCACTTAGCGGCAGCACGCCGGGACCCGGGGGTCCCGGGTTCCGGCCGGTGGCGGACATAGACTGCGGACCTTCAGCGAAGCCGTCAAGAAGGAGACACCGTTGCCGCAGCCAGGTGGCTCGCCGAACGGTTCGTCGAGCGCCGCGCCGACCCGTAAGCCACCGGTCGGTCTCGTGGTCGGCACCGTCGCGGCCAGCCCGCTCGAGTTCTCCGTCGGCGTCGCGTCCGACCAGTACCTCCAGCTCGACGACGTGGTGGTCACCAAGCGCTCGCTGCCCGACGGCACCGAGGTGCGGATCGCCGGTGTCGTCACCAACGTCGAGGCCGGCCACGAGGGCGCGCGGTTCGCGTCCGACGTGTTCCTCATCGAGCAGGGCGCGCTGCCCGCCGAGGTCAGCGAGGTCGCCGAGGTGACCGTCACCCGCGTCGAGCCGGAGGTCTACGTGCCGCCGCGGCCGGGCACCAGCGTCAACCGCGCGGAGGGCGCGGAGCGGGACTCGGCGCTGTACTTCGACACGATGGCCGACGCGAAGGTCCCGATCGGCCTCGGCCGCGACGGCCAGCCGGTGTTCCTCAACTTCGACTTCGTGGACGGCACCAGGGGCGGCCACGTGTCGATCTCCGGCGTGTCCGGCATCGCCACGAAGACGTCGTTCGCCACGTTCATGCTGCACTCGATCTTCAACTCGGGCGTGCTGCACGGCGAGGCGCACAACACCAAGGCGCTCATCTTCAGCGTCAAGGGCGAGGACCTGCTGTTCCTCGACTACGAGAACTCGCGGCTCACCGACCCGATCCGGGCGAAGTACGGCCTGCTCGGGCTGCCGGCGACCTCGTTCCGCAACGTCCAGGTGTTCGCGCCGCCCCGAGCGGGCGACTCGAGCGGCACCCCGGATGTCCGCGCGCGGGACAAGGCGGTCAGCCCGTTCTACTGGACGCTCGCGGAGTTCTGCGAGCAGGAGCTGATGCCGTTCGTGTTCGCCGACGGCGAGGACGAGCGCAGCCAGTACACGATGCTCATCGGCCAGGTGGCGGCCCGCCTGCGGCGCGACTACTCCAAGGTCGGCACGGACGGCGCGGTCCAGATCGCCAACGTCGACCCGGGCCGGGGCGGTCAGCTCCGCAGCTTCGAGCAGCTTGTCGGCCTGGTCGAGGACGAGCTGCTCGACGAGGACACCCGCCGCGACTGGGTGGCCGGCAGCACGTCGACCGGCAGCGTCAACGCCTTCCTGCGCAGGCTGCGCTCGGCCGTGAAGCCGCTTTCGGTGATCATCCGCGCGGACCTCAAGGACCGCGGCGGCCGCTCGCTCACCACGTCCGAGGCGCAGGTCACGGTCATCGACCTGCACAACCTGCCGGACCGGGCGCAGCGGTTCGTGGTCGGTGTCTCGCTGCGCCAGGAGTTCCGTCGCAAGGAGGAGCAGGGCACCGCGCGGCCGCTGATGTTCATCGTGCTCGACGAGCTCAACAAGTACGCCCCGCGCGACGGCGACAGCCCGATCAAGCAGATCCTGCTCGACGTCGCCGAGCGCGGCCGGTCGCTCGGCGTGATCCTGATCGGCGCGCAGCAGACCGCGTCGGAGGTCGAGCGCCGGATCGTCGCGAACTGCTCGATCCGCGTCGCCGGCCGGCTCGACCCCGCGGAGGCGTCGCGCCCCGAGTACGGCTACCTGCCACCCGCACAGCGCCAGCGGGCAACGATCGCGAAGCCGGGAACGATGTTCGTGTCACAGCCGGACATCCCGGTGCCGCTCGCCATCGAGTTCCCGTTCCCGGCGTGGGCCACCCGGCCGGCCGAGAAGGGCGTGTGGACCGGCATCGACACCGGCCCGGCCGCGCCGGCCGACCCGTTCGCCGGCATCGCGGGCGCGGCAGAAGACGACGACCCGCCCCCGTTCTGAGGAAGGCCGATGAAGATCCTGCACACGGCCGACTGGCATGTCGGCAAGGTGCTGAAGAACCAACCGCGCATCGATGAGCAGAAGGTGGTGCTTCGCGACCTGGTCCGGGTCGCGAATGAGGAGGATGTCGACCTGGTGATCGTGGCCGGCGACCTGTTCGAGACCTCCGCACCCTCTCCGGCCGCTCAGGGCCTCGTCATGCGGACTCTGATGAACCTGCGTTCGGAAGGCCGCCACGTCGTGGTGTTGGCAGGAAACCACGACAACCAGAACTTGGTGAACGATGTGTACCGGCCGGTGCTCGGCGCCCTCGGCCTGCACGTCATCGGCACGCCGAAGACCCCGGACAACGGCGGCACGATCGCCTTGGACACTCGTGCCGGCGAGCGTGCCGTGGTCGCGGCGTTGCCGTTCCTGTCTCATCGACTCGCCGTACGGGCTGCCGAGGTGCTTCTACATGACCCGTCGGTGCACAACCAGGACTATGCGAACCGCGTGAAACTGATCATCGAGATGCTGTGCGCTGGCTTCACCAGTGACAGCGTCAATCTCGTCACGACGCACGCCACGCTGTTGGGCGGCCGATGGGGCGGCGGCGAGCGCGCGGTGCAGACTCTTCTCGGCTACGAGGTGCCGCCGAACACCTTCCCGACCAGCACTCACTACGCCGCGCTCGGCCATCTGCACCGTTACCAGGAGATCAGCGGTCCTTGCCCGATCGCGTACTCCGGCTCCCCGATAGCACTGGACTTCGGAGAGGAAGACAACGAGTCGGTCGCGCTTATCGTCCACGCCACCCCGGACAGCCGCGCGTCGGTGCGCCCCGTGCCACTGACCGGCGGCCGTCCCCTCGCGACGCTGCGCGGCACGCTCGACGAGGTCGTCGCCGCCGGCGAGGAGGCCGGCGACGCGTTCCTGCGGGTGATCCTCACGCAGAAGGCCAGCGCCGGGCTCGCCGACCTCGTACGCGACAAGCTGCCCAACACGCTGGAAGTGCAGATCGACGAGAAGTTCCGCGCCCGCACCGAGTCCAGCGTCACCAGGTCGCGCATCGGCCGCACGCCCATGGACCTGTTCGCCGACTTCCTCGCGGAGAAGGAGATCGAGGACCCGCGCCTGGCGGCCATGTTCGGCGAGTTGCTCGAGGACTCGAGCGGAGGTCACTGATGCGTCCAACACGCCTGGTGTTCGAGGGGTTCGGCAGCTACCGCGAGCACACCGACATCCAACTGTCCGATGTGGACTTCTTCGTGCTCACCGGCCCGACCGGCTCCGGCAAGTCCACGGTGATCGACGCGCTGTGCTTCGCGCTGTACGGCACCGTGCCGCGGTGGGGCAAGAAGGACGCCATCCGGGACGCGTTGGCGCCGTCTGTCAACGAGTGCACGGTGTGTCTCGTCTTCGAGGCGGCAGAGGGTCGCTATGTGGCGGTCCGGCAGCTTCGCCGCGACGTGCGGGGCAAGGTGCACACGAAGGAGGCGCGCCTCGACCGGCTCGACTCGAGCGTGCCGCCCGACGCCGACCTGACCAAGATCCTCGAGGTGGCGCAGCCGATCGCCGAGGGCGACAAGGTCACCGCCGCGGTGTCCGAGCTGCTGGGTATCGGCTACGAGCAGTTCACCCAGTGCGTGGTGCTGCCGCAGGGCCGGTTCGCCGAGTTCCTGCAGGCCAAGCCCGGCGACCGGCAGGACCTGTTGATCCAGCTACTCGCCTACGCCGTGTACGAGGACGTCGGCCAGCGGGCCCGCGAGCGCGCGAAGGTCGCCGCGCACCGCCTTGCGGACTCGCAGAAGCGGCTCAACGAGCTGGGCACGGTCACCGACGACGTGGTCGCCGTGGCGCAACGGCGGGTCACCGACCTCGACGCGCTGGTGCCCACCGTGGACACGGCGGTCGAGGAGATGGCCACGCTGCGCCTCCGCTGGACCGAGGCCAACGCCGCGGCGGGCGCCGCGCGTGCGCAACTCACCGAGCTGACCGCGTTGCGGCGGCCGGGCGACGTGACCGACCTGTCCACGCGGCTCGCGGTCGCGGACGACGAGATCGCGACCCGCGTCAAGGCACGGGTCGCCGCGGAGAAGGCGGAGGTCGACGCGGAGACCGAACGTGCCGACCTGCCAGAGCAGGCGGTGCTGGCCCGGCAGCGCGACGCGCACGGCCGGTCGGCGGCGCTCGTCGAGCGACTCGACCGGCTGCGGTCCGCGGCGGAGACGGCGGACGCCGTCGAGAGGAAGTCGGCCGAAGCGTTCGCCGAGGCCGAGCAGGCGTTGACCGACGCGGAGACCGCGCAGGCGACCGCCGACCGTGCCCACCGCGCGGTCGCGCTCGCGGCCGATCTCGCCGAGGGCGAGCCGTGCCCGGTGTGCCGCCAGCAGGTCCACGAGCTGCCGCACCACGCGGTGCCCGCCGACCTCGACGACGCGCGCGGCGTGGTCAAGGACGCGAAGTCGAAGGTCACCGCGCTGCGTAGGGCACACACCGACGCCTCGAAGGACGCGTCGGCGGCCCGCGCGGACGTCACCTCCGCGGCACGGCAGGCCGGCGAGCTGGCGGCCGAGCTGCGGGACGCCCTACCGGCCGCCGAGGTCGACGCCGCGCTGGCGAAGCGCGCGGCCGCCGACACCGCCGCCGAGCGGGCCCGTGCCGCCGCGAAGATGGCGCGGACCGCCGTCGAACGGGCGCAGCGCGACCGCGCCGAGCTGGCCGACGATGAGAAGAAAGCCTGGTCGGCGCTGCGCGCGAGCCGGGACCGGTTCGTCGCGCTCGGGGTGCCCGCCGTCGACGGCGCCGACCTCGCCGCCGCCTGGCAGGAGCTGCTCGCGTGGGCCGAGACGCAGCGGGCCACGTTGTCCGGCCGGGCCGCTGACCTCGACCAGGCCGAGCAGGACCTGCGCACCAAGGGCGGTGAGGCCCGCGCGACGCTGACCGCCCTGCTCGACGAGCACGGCGTGACACTCGCGCGGGACGCCAAACCGGACGTGGTCCTCGCGGCACACCGTGCCGAGGCGGCCCGCGACCTGGCCGACCTGGCCGAGCGGCGACGGAAGTCCGCCGCGCTCGTCGAGGAGGTCGAGCGGTGCCGCGAGGAGGAGCAGGTCGCGAAGCTGCTCGGCAACCTGCTGAAGTCCACCGGGTTCGAGGCGTGGCTGTGCGCCGAGGCGCTGGACTCGCTGGTGACCGAGGCGTCCGAGATCCTGATGCAGCTCTCCGGCGGGCAGTACGAGCTGCACCGCGCCGACCGCAACGAGCTGGTCGTCATCGACCACAACGACGCCGGCACGCAGCGGCCGGTGAGCACACTGTCCGGCGGGGAGACGTTCCAGGCGTCGCTCGCACTCGCGCTCGCGCTGTCGCACCAGGTGGTCGGCCTGTCCGGCGGGAAGCGCGACCTCAACTCGATGTTCCTCGACGAGGGTTTCGGCACGCTGGACGAGTCCACGCTGGACACCGTGGCGGCCACGCTGGAGCGGTTGGCGTCGGAGACCGACCGGATGGTCGGCATCGTCACGCACGTGCCGGCGCTGGCCGAGCGGGTGCCGGTGCAGTTCGCGGTGACCAGGGACGGCGCGTCGTCACGGCTGCGGCGGGTCGAGGTGTGAGAGTGCTGGCGTGAGCGGAGCTTGCGGAGCGAACCATCGACACTCAGGACGCCACCGAGTCCGCGGAGGGCGCCGGTGGAGCGGAGCCTGCGGAGCGTTCCGGCGCCGCGCAGCGGACGAGGGGGCGGCGTGACCGGGCTGCTTTCGACTACGTACACGGTCGACCCTTGGGACCCCGGGTACGGGGTCGCAAGGGGGGACGAGCTGGACGGCCGGGAGTCGTCCGCGCGGCTCGACCTCGGTGTGGAGCTGCGGCCGGACGAGTGGCGGCCGTTGACCCCGGGCCTCGACACCCCGACGCCCGGCTCGGTGCTGTTCCTCGACGGCGTGCAGCGGATCGACGCCAGGGTGTGGCGGCACGGTGCCGAGCCAGAACCGTCGCCGGGCGTGCTCGCGTCGGTGGCCGTCGGGCTCGTGCGCTGCGACGGCGCCGCCCAGATCGTCGGCGTCGCGGTCGACCGCGGCCTCTTCGCGGAGGCGGGCGACGACATCGTCACCCGGCACGCCCGCTACACCTACCGCCACACGCCAGGTGGCCTCGACAAGCTGACCTTCGGGGTGACCCGGCGGATGTCCGAGCTGGAGGTGGAGGTCGCGAACGCGTGGCGGCAGGACAGCGACGTCGAGGATGACCTGCTGGTGGTGGACGGTCCGTTGCGTGGCCGCACCCACCTGGCGCGGACCGTCGGGTACGTGAAGACGCACCAGAAGTCCTACCTGCAGCCGGACCAGGCCAAGGTCGTGGCGGCGCTGGAGCCGGGACAGCGCAGCCCGGTGTTCGCGATGGGCACGTCCTGGGAACGCCGGTCGTGGTACCTGCGCCTACCGGGCGCGTCCAACGCGCCGTGGTCGGCGATCGTGCGGCTGGAGTGCTCTGCCGACCTGCCGATCGACGACGCCGTCACGCTCGCCGACGTCACCGCGAGGGTGCTGCCGGCGTTGGCCAGCTCACCGCACAAGGATCCGCGCGCGCCGCAGAACCTGGTGCCGATCGGCGGACTGGAACGACAGCTACGGCACCGCCTGGGCGATGCCGCGCTGCTGTACCGGTCGCTACGCGGCGCTCTGGCGGCTTAGCTCTCGCGCCGGTTGGTGGGTGGCGAGCCCGAGCCAGACGCACCCGGCGAGCACGAGCACGCCGTGGGCGATCCGTGCGGCCGGCGGCAGGTAGAACTGCGGGATGAACAGGGCGAACCCGGCCGCGAAGACCACCGCCGCGTACCTGGCCTCGGTGCGCCACAACGCGACCGCCGTCCACACCGCGCCGGCGCCGAGCGCCAGCAGACCGACGGCGAACATCGTGGCCGGCACGGCGTGGTAGCGGACCGCGTCGGCGACGGCCAGCAGCGAGTCCCGGCTGCCCGCGGTGGCGGCGCCGTGCAGACCGAAGTCCTCCGCGCCGTAGTAGGGCAGCGTAAGGCCGGCGCCGACCCACGCGGTGATCGCCGGACCGAGGCCGATCCGGTCACGTAAGCCGAGTAGACCCAGCGGCACGAGGATGAACCCGATCATGGCGAACAGGTGCGACGCGAGCCATGCCGTCGAGCCCATCGAGGCGAGGGCGCCGGTCGCCGTGGTCTCGTCGTGCCACGGCCGGACGGCGGGGTAGAGGATGAAGAGCACGCCGGCGGCGGCGAGGGTTGCTCTGGACATGGTGGTTCCTACTTTCTTGGCAGGCCGGCGAGTACCAGGCTGATCAGTTGGTCATAGGTTTCGTCGAGGTCCTCCGGGAGTCCGAAGCCCCCGTTGGCCTCGAGCGAGGCGAACCCGTGGGCGACCGCCCGCAGGCAGCGGGTGGCGTGGATGGCGGCGGAGTCGGTGAGTCCGTAGCCGCGCAGTGCGGCCAGCACCACCTCGAGGAGCTTCCCGCCGGCCGCCGCCAGGGCGGGGTCATGCAGGGGATCCAGCGGCGCGCTCGCGTACCGGGCCGGGTATCGGGTGACGTAGGCGCGGTAGGCGTGCAGGAGTGCCGTGACCGCGTCGTCCCCCGAACGGCCGAGGACGGCCGTCGTGAAGTGGTCGGTCATGTCGTCGATCACCCGGACGCCGAGGAGCGTGCGCAGCTCGGGCAGCCCGGCCACGTGCTTGTACAGCGAGGGGGTGGCCACCCCGGTTCGCTGCGCGACGGCCGCGAGCGTGAGACCGCCTTCGCCGTGCTCGTCGACGACCGCGAGTGCGGCCGCCACCACCGCGGCGGTGGAGAGCCCGGCCCTAGGCATATCGGCTACCTTGCATAGCCCAAAAGCTAATGCCGTTAGCCTGACGTGTCAAGCGGTGCTGGTAGCCGTCACGACACGCGCAATGCCCTGAAAGGCGCGTTCAGGGCATTGGACGCCCCCAACGCGCCTTTCAGGGCATGACGCCGTAGATCGCGTTGAGCCAGATCGTGTGCAGCACGGTGACCACGTCGGACTCCGCCAGCGACGGCTCGTCACCCGCGAACATCGCGTGCATCGAGCGTTCGTTCATCGAGCTCAGCGCTATCGCCAGGTCTCTGGCGGGCAGTCCGGGCGGCGCCGCGCCCCTGCTGCGCTCCGACTCGATCGCGGTGGCCGCGCGCTCCGTCCACACCGACATGACCGACGCCCACAGCGCGCGCACCTCGTCGTTGGTGCACCGCACCTCCGCGCACGCGAGCGTCACCGCCCGGTGGTCGCGGAAGGTCCGGTGGAACGCCGCGATGCAGTCCCGCCAGTAGCGGGCCGGGTCCATGGCGAGGTGGTCGTCCGACATGACCGTGGACGCGGCGTCCGCCTCCTGCGCCACCCGGTCCAGTAGCGCGAGGAGCACCGCGTCCTTGGACGGGAAGTAGAAGTAGAACGTCGGCCGCGAGATGCCCGCGCCCTTCGCGAGGTCGTCGATCGAGATGTCGCGCAGCGGTCGTTCGCCGAGCAGTCGTTCCGCGGTCGCGAGGATCGCGCCCTCCCGGTCGTCGCCGGTCGGGCGCGCCGCCCGCCGGCCACGCGTGGAACGAGCCGATGTCATGACCGCCACGCTATCAACACATTGTTGACTGAGTCGACACCGTGTCGATAGCGTGCATGGCATGGCAGCAGAGCACGTCGATGTCCTGATCGTGGGCGCCGGACTGTCCGGCATCGGCGCCGCGTGTCACCTGCGGCAACACAGCCCGGACCGGACGTTCGCGATCCTCGAGGCCCGGGACGCCATCGGCGGCACCTGGGACCTGTTCCGCTACCCGGGCGTTCGCTCAGACTCGGACATGTTCACGCTGGGCTACTCGTTCAGCCCGTGGTCGGAGGCCAAGTCGATCGCCGACGGCGACTCCATCCGCGAGTATGTGCGTCGCACGGCCGCCAAGTACGACGTCGAGCGGCACATCCACTTCCGGCACAAGGTCGGCCACGCCGAGTGGTCCACCGAGGACGCCCGCTGGACCGTCGAGTCCGAACGCACCGACCCCGAGTCGGGTGTCGTCGAGACGGTGACCCTCACCTGCTCCTTCCTGTACGTCTGCTCGGGTTACTACCGCTACGACAAGGGCTACACGCCCGAGTTCGCCGGTGTCGACGACTTCGCGGGCCAGATCGTGCACCCGCAGCACTGGCCCGCCGACCTGGACCACACCGGCAAGCGCGTCGTCGTGATCGGCAGCGGCGCCACCGCGATCACCCTCGTGCCGTCGATGGCCGCGACCGCCGAGCACGTGACGATGGTGCAGCGCTCACCCAGCTACGTGCTTTCCCTGCCGGGCAAGGACATCATCGCCGACAAGCTGATCGGCAAGGTGCCGGCCAAGCTGCTCTTCCCTGCGCTGCGCTGGAAGAACGTGCTCACCGCGATGCTCGCGTTCCAGCTATCCCGGCGCGCCCCGAAGGTCATGAAAGCCTTGCTGCGCAAGGGGGTGCTGAGCCAGGTGGTCGACGGTTACGACGTCGACACCCACTTCGCGCCGACGTACAACCCCTGGGACCAGCGGATGTGCTTCGTGCCGGACGGCGACCTGTTCAAGGCGCTGCGCGGCGGCCGCGCCTCGATCGTGACCGACACGATCGAAACGTTCACCGAGAACGGCCTGCGGCTCGGCTCCGGCGCGGAGCTCGAGGCCGACATCATCGTCACCGCCACCGGCCTGAACGTCCTGGCCGTCGGCGGCATGACGATGACCGTCGACGGCAAGTCGATCAACCTCAGCGACACGGTGGCGTACAAGGGGATGATGCTGTCCGGCGTGCCGAACTTCGCGCTGACCCTCGGCTACACCAATGCCTCCTGGACGCTGAAGGCCGACCTCGTCGCGGGGTACGTCTGCCGGCTGCTGAACCACCTGGCGGCGCACGACTACCAGGTGGTGACGCCGGTCCTGTCCGACCCGACGGTCGACACCGAGCCGATCATCGACCTCAAGTCCGGCTACGTGCTCCGCAGCCTGGACCAGCTCCCGAAGCAGGGGCCGGCCGCGCCGTGGCGGCTGCACCAGAACTACCCGAGGGACGTGCTGCTGATGCGGCACGGACCGATCGACGACAGCGTGCGTTTCGACCGGGTGCCGACGAAGGACCGCGAGCCAGCGGCACGTCAGCACGCATCGTGAGCGGAGCTTGCGGAGCGAACCATCGATATTCACGACGTCACCGAGTCCGCGGGGGCGCCGGTAGAGCGGAGCTTGCGGAGCGTTCCGGTGCCCTGGAGCGGGCGAGGAGACGGCGTGAGTGAGGTTCTCGTTCGGGGTCTGCGGACCCGCTACCGCGTCGACGGGGACGGGCCGCCGGTGGTGCTGCTGCACGGGATCGCTCGCACGCACGCCGACTGGACCGAGCAGCATGAGCTGCTCAGCGACCGCTTTCGGGTGTACAGCGTGGATCTGGCCGGCTTCGGCGGCTCGGATCCACTGCCGGGGCGCTACTCGCTCCAGGCACTCGCCTCGTTCGTCGAGGACTTCCTCGACGCCGTCGGCGTGGACGAGCCGGCGCACCTCGTCGGGAACTCGCTCGGCGGCGCCGTGGCCATGCAGGTGTCGGTGCGCGCGCCGGCGCGGGTGCGGACCCTCGCGCTCGTGAACAGCGCCGGTTTCGGCAAGGAGGTCACCGTCGCGCTGCGGATTCTCGCCGTGCGCGGGTTGGCCAAGCTGTTGCTCCGGCCGTCGCGCAACGGCGCCCGGCGGATGGAGCGGGCGCTGTACTTCGACCGGTCCTTCGTGACCGACGAGCGGGTCGACTACACCTGGCGGATCGCCACGCGGCCGCACGGCGCGAAGGTCATGTTGGACCTCGCGCGGAACCTCGGCACCGTCCGCGGCGTGCGTCAGGCCTGGCGGGACGAGCTGATGGTCGCCGTCGCCTCGCGGAAGGTGCCCACGCTGGTGGTCTGGGGGGATCGCGACCTGATCCTGCCGGCCGCGCACCTCGAGGCGGCTCGGACCTTGTTGCCACACGCGCGTTTCCACCTGTTCCGCGACACCGGCCACATGCCGCAGATCGAGCGGGCCGAGGAGCTCGGCAAGCTCCTCGTGGACTTCTGGGAATGACCTTGTATCGAACATGCGTTCAATCTACGTGCGTCCGGCGGGGCACGCCATGACTCTCACCTGATCGTGTAGTCGACCCCGGCGCGACCTCGCGCTCCGTGCCGAGTTCGTCGCCGACCTCGAGCCGGCGTGCGGGGTGGGGAAGGTCGCACGAACCGTCGTCCGGGACCGCTCGCCGCGCGTGCGGGGCCATGACCAGGCAGGGGAGTTCGTGGACGCCCGTAGGAGAACCTCGCGGCGCTCACCGCGACCTCCTGGACGGACCTGCGACCGAACACCTGAGCGGGTAAATGCCGGGGGTTGTCGTACCTTGCGGATAGGCTCTCCTACGGTGGTCCACGCCTCCAGCATGTGTTGAGACGGCGCGCCATGATCCGGGAGACGACCAGAGTGACAGCGGGAACCTTTTACGGGGCCGACGATCTGACCCACCTCGAGGGACTCGAGGCGGTGCGGAAGCGGCCGGGAATGTACATCGGCTCGACGGACAGCCGTGGCATCAACCACCTGTTCAACGAGATCGTGGACAACTCCACCGACGAGGGCATCGGCGGGCACGCGAAGCGCGTCGTGGTCATCCTGCACGCCGACGGCAGCCTCCAGGTCGACGACGACGGTCGCGGCATTCCCACCGGCGTGCACGCCAAGTCCGGTTTGTCCGGTGTCGAGCTGGTGTTGACCCGCCTGCACGCGGGCGGCAAGTTCGGCGGCTCCGGCTACAAGACCTCCGGCGGCCTCCACGGCGTCGGCGCCTCCGCGGTCAACGCGCTGTCGCACCGGTTCGACATCACCGTCAAGAACGACGGCAAGGTCCACCAGATGTCGTTCGCGCACGGCGTGCCGGGCGACTTCGACGCACCGGGCCCGAAGGCAAAGTTCACCAAGCGGTCCGGCCTCACCGTGGCGCGCAAGATGAAGCGCGGCGAGCCGACCGGCACGTCGATCCGGTACTGGCACGACCAGCGGTACTTCGAGAACTCGGCGACGCTCGACCTCGAGTCGTTGCGCACCAAGCTGCGCAACACCGCGTTCCTCGTGCCGGGCGTCACCTACGTCCTGCGCAACGCCACCGAGGGCGCGATCGACGAGGAGACCTTCCACTTCCCCAACGGGCTGTCGGACATGGTGGAGTTCCTGACGCCGGCGGGCGACCGGCCGGTGTCGGGCATGCTGCTCATCAACGGCGAAGGCAGCTACCGGGAGAACGCCGCCGACGAGAACGGCGTCATGCAGTCCAAAGTGGAGCGTGTGGCCGAGGTCGAGATCGCGCTGCGGTGGGGCACCGGCTACGACCGTACGGTCGAGTGCTTCGCCAACACCATCCGCAACGTGCACGGCGGCACGCACCGGCGCGGGTTCGACCGCGCGATGGTCAAAGCCGTGCAGGAGGCCATCTCCAAGACCCGAGGGCTGCTGAAGCCCAAGGAGGACCCGCCGACGGTCGACGACGTCGAGGAGGGTATGACCGCCGTCGTCCACGTGCGGATCCCGGAGCCGCAGTTCACGTCGCAGACCAAGGACGAGCTGTCCACGGCCGGCATCACGAAGGTCATCCAGGCCATCGTGGAGCGCGAGATCCGCGCGTGGACGGAGAACCGCAAGACCAAGACCGAGGCGAAGACCGTACTGCAGAAGGTGGTCGACGCCGCACGCGTGCGACTCACGCAGAAGCAGCAGAAGGACGCCGCGCGCCGCAAGACCGCACTCGAAGGTGCGGCCATGCCCCCGAAACTGGTCGACTGCCGCTCCACGGGCATCAACCGCAGTGAACTTTTCCTCGTCGAGGGCGACAGCGCACTGGGCTGTTTTTCCGGCGACACCATGATCGCCCTGGCTTCTGGCGAGAGCCGGTCCTTCGCGGACCTCGCCGCGGACTGGGACAAGGGCGTCACGCACTTCGGCTATACGACGAACAAGGCCGGCCGGGTGGTCGTCGCCCCGCTGGTCGAGCCTCGGCTGACGAAGCGGAACGCGTCCCTGGTTCGAGTCACCCTGGATCACGGCGAGTCGGTGCGGTGCACGCCGGACCACCTGTTCCGACTGCGGGACGGTTCGTACCGACGTGCGGATCAGTTGGTTCCCGACGACTCGTTGATGCCGCTGTCGCCAGTTCGGGAAATGGCCAGTGCTGTGAAGGGCCCCTTCACGGCACTCAACGCCGTGAAGGGGTCCTTCACAGCACTGTCGGTCGAGTCGCTCGACGAGACCGCCGATGTCTACGACCTCACCGTCGACGGTTATCACAACTTCGCGCTCGAGGCCGGCGTCTTCGTGCACAACAGTGCCAGAATGGCGCGGGTGTCCGAGTATCAGGCGCTGCTTCCCTTGCGTGGCAAGATCTTGAACGTCCAGAAGGCGAGTCTCGCCGACACCTTGCGCAACGTGGAGATCGCGTCGATCGTGCAGGTGCTCGGGGCCGGTACGGGGCGCACGTTCGACCTCACGACCATGCGGTACGGCCGCGTGATCCTGATGGCGGACGCGGATGTCGACGGCTCGCACATCCGCACGCTGCTGATCACGTTGTTCGCCAGGTACATGCGGCCCGTGATCGAGGACGGCCGGCTCTACGCCGCGATGCCGCCCCTGCACAAGCTCACCACCAGGGGCCGCAACCCGGAGACGCACTTCACGTTCAGCCAGCGCGAGATGGAGATCAAGCTCGCCGCGCTGGAACGGTCCGGCAAGCAGGTCGTCACGCCGGTGCCGCGGTTCAAGGGCCTCGGTGAGATGGACGCGGACGAGCTGTGGGACACCACCATGAACCCGGCGACCCGCTCGGTCCGCCGCATCACCATGGACGACGTCGAGGCCGCCGAGCAGGCGCTCGAGCTGTTGATGGGTGAGAAGGTCGAACCGAGGCGCGCGTGGCTGGTCGAGTCATCGGCGCGGGTGGACCAGTCGGCGATCGACATCTGAGAGAGAGCAACACGAAATGGCACGCCGCAAGGGTCCTTCGACGACCAAGGTCGATCCCAACGCGTTCGACCGGGCTGGCGCGAAGGTCTTCGACAACCCGCTGAAGACCGAGATCGAGGACTCCTACCTCGAGTACGCGTACTCGGTCATCCACTCTCGCGCGCTGCCCGACGCGCGCGACGGCCTGAAGCCGGTGCACCGCCGGATCCTGTACTCGATGAACGAGAACGGCTACCGGCCGACGCACGCCTACGTGAAGTCGTCCCGCGTGGTCGGCGACGTGATGGGCAAGTACCACCCACACGGCGACACCGCCATCTACGACGCGATGGTCCGGCTGGCGCAGGACTTCTCGATGAACGCGCCACTAGTCGACGGACACGGCAACTTTGGTAGCCCAGACGATGGACCGGCAGCGAGCAGATATACTGAGTCCCGGTTGTCCAACGAGGCCATGCTGCTCGTCGGGGAGTTGGGTGAGGACACCGTCGACTTCCGGCCCAACTACGACGGGTCGCTCGACGAGCCGACGGTGTTGCCGGCCGCGTTCCCGAACCTGTTGGTGAACGGCACGTCCGGCATCGCGGTCGGCATGGCCACCAACATGATCCCGCACAACCTCGGTGAGGTGATCGGGGCCGCGCGGTGGCTGAT
>Ga0193716_1000450_pt1 | contig 25146 bp, 18 predicted proteins | sample U2c1metaG_FD_145901 | JGI IMG/M metagenome (GOLD analysis project Ga0193716, IMG submission 145901) | Soil microbial communities from a riparian zone of the East river system, Colorado, United States - U2c1 | ecosystem: Environmental > Terrestrial > Soil > Riparian zone | place: USA: East River...
CAGTGTGCGCGGAGAAATTTCCCTGGTTACGTCAAACACGGCCTTAAATGAGATTGTCGTGACCGGTTATTCGGCACAGAAGAAAAAGGATATCACGGGTTCCGTTGCCGTAGTCGATGTGAAAAGCCTGAGATCGGTACCGGGTGGTAATCCGGAGGCTCTGCTGCAAGGCCAGGCATCCGGTGTCACGGTCATCGGTTCGGGTGTACCCGGCGGTGGCAGCAACGTACGGATCCGCGGTATCACTTCCTTTGGTAACTCTGACCCACTGTATATCATTGACGGGGTGCAGGTGCCCAATGGTCTCCATGACATCAATTCGGCGGATATCGAATCCATCCAGGTATTAAAGGATGCGGGTTCTGCCGCTATTTACGGTGTACGGGGCTCGAACGGTGTGGTCATCGTAACGACCAGACGGGGCAAGTCGGGCAAGGCTACTATCAGCTATGACGGGTATATCGGTACACAGCGGCCGCTGGGCGGCAATGTCTGGGATATCGCCAACCCGACTAATACGGGTAATGCGGTCTACAGGGAATTTGCAAATACGCCCGGGGTGCCTTTAAACCCAACGAACTATAAGAATAGCCAGTTTGGATACGGTCCTACTCCAACGCTATATGATTATCTGACGCCGATAAATACCAACAACGGCGGCGCCAATACTGATCCTTCCACTTATGCCCTGTATTCGAACCAGATCACCAAAACGAACAAGGCAGGGACAGACTGGTTCCATGAGATATTCAAGCCGGCATTGCAGCAGAGTCATACGATCTCGGGGTCTGGTGGCAATGACCGGTCCACTTATTATTATTCCGTCGGCTACTATGACCAGCAGGGTACCCTGCTGAATACTTATCTGAAAAGGTATAGTGCCAGGATGAATACTACGTTCCAGGTAAAAGACCATATCCGGATCGGGGAAAATGCCTACGTGTTCTATCGCCAGACACCGGGTATCCCGGGCAGCTCTAACCAGAACGAGGGCAATGCGATCTCCTATTCCTACCGTCAGAGTCCGCTGGTGCCGGTATTCGACGTCATGGGAAATTATGCCGGCTCTGGGGTAAAGGGAGTAGGTAATCCTCAAAATCCTTATGCTAACCTGGACCGCAGCAAGAACAACAAGAACAATGACTGGCAGATATCCGGCAATGTGTTTGGGGAAGTCGATTTCCTGAAACACTTTACGATACGTACCAGCTTTGGTGGCCAGGTAGATAATTTCTACAATACGTCTTTCACCTATACGGCATATGAGAATACGGAGAACAATACCAACCCGAATACTTTTATGGAGCAATCGGGATACAATAGCAGCCGGACCTGGACGAATACGCTGAAGTATACGAATCTGTGGGGAGACCATAGCCTGAGCGTTATTGTGGGCTCTGAGGCCATCAACAATTATTCAAGGGCCAGTCAGTCGACCCGTAGCGGCTACTTCCTGACCAACCCGGCGGCTTTGACGGTCGATCCGGCCTTATGGACATTGAATGCGGGTCCAGCCGCGGGTATGACCAACAGTTCTACGGTGAACGGGGTCACTTATCCTTTTGGTAGCTCGTTATTCTCTCTTTTCGGTCGTGCGGATTATGCCTTCAAGGACAAATACCTGCTGAGTGGTACCATACGTCGTGATGGCTCTTCGATATTTTCACAGGACATCCGGTACGGTACTTTTGGGTCTGTAACGGCAGGTTGGAGAATCTCCCGGGAAGACTTCATGAAGGATGTATCATGGATCAACGACCTGAAGCTTCGCGGAGGCTGGGGTAGGCTGGGTTCTCTTTCCAATACCAGCGTGACCAACCAGTTCACGTTGTTCGGGCAGAGCGCGGCCAACTCCTCCTATGACATCACCGGAAGCAGCACCAGCTCTCAACTTGGCTTCTATGCTTTCCAGGCAGGTGCTCCATTTGCCAACTGGGAAAAGGATAAGGTGGTCAACGTAGGTTTGGATGGTACGATCATTGAGAACAAGTTCGACTTCTCCGTAGAATGGTATAATAAGTCAGTTACTGGTCTGCTGTACCAGGCTCCTCGTCAGGCGGCGGGTTACGGAGATCCGGTCAACGCCTTTAATAACACGGGGGATGTCACCAACAAGGGCATCGATGCCTCTGTCACTTATCATGGTTCGGCGGTGGGTCATGAGCTGAAATTCGACATTACCGGTACGTTCAGCACTTATAGAAATAAAGTGGTTGCTTTAGCCGATGGGGTCAAATACCAGGATCGCGTGAGTGGTGGTTCCAATCGTTTTGGCGCCTTCTCCCGGTTGCAGCCCGGACAGCCTGTGGGCGAGTTCTTTGGCTACCAGGTGATAGGTCTTTACCAGAGCCAGGATGATATCAATAAATCGCCGACTGATGCCGCGGCAGGTGTGGGCAGGTTCAAATATGCCGATGTCAACCATGACGGAAAAATCTCCGATTCGGACCGGACATTCTTCGGTAATCCCAATCCCAAGTTCGTGGCAGGGCTGAATCTCGCTGCTTCCTTTAAGAATTTTGACTTCTCTGCCTTCTTCTATGCTTCTGTGGGCAATAAGGTCGTCAACTATGTAAAATACTGGACGGACTTCCCTCAGGTCTGGGATGCTGCAATGAGCAATCGGGCCGCGCTGCAATCCTTCGGGATGCCTGGCGCCAACGGGAAGACGCCGATACTGGAAAGGACGTCTACCAACGACAATGCCCTTGTATTTAATTCCTATTATCAGGAGAGCGGCTCGTACCTGCGGTGCAAACAGATGCAGATCGGGTATAGCCTTCCTAACTCAATGATCAAAAAGTTTGGCGTAGATAGGTTCAGGATCTATATCCAGGCGGCCAACCTGTTCACCATTACGAAATATGACGGCCTTGATCCGGAGCTGCAGGCTTCCAACCTGAACGACAATACCAATTTCGGTATTGACTTCGGTAACTATCCTGCGAACCAGAGAAGCTACAATGTAGGCGTTCAGCTTTCTTTCTAACTCATCAAAGATTCGACCATCAAAAATTATAGAATATGAGCTTGCTTAAAACAAAATATAAATTTATTATTCCCGGATTAGCCCTGTTGGTCATTGGTTATTCTTGCGGCAACAAATACCTGACCAAGCCACCTCTTGGGCAATTGCAGCAGCCTCAGATAGCCAATGAGCCCGGTGTAAAAGCGCTGCTGATCGGCGCCTATTCGCTGCTGGACGGCGAGGGGGATCAGAACCAGGGACCCCAGTATGGTTCCGGTGCTTCGAACTGGGTATTTGGAAGCGTTTGCGCAGATGATTCCTACAAAGGCTCTACTCCTTCGGACCAGGGCGATATAGTGAACCTGCAGATCTGGGCCACGTCGACCGCAGCAAATCCTTATCCGAACCAGCGCTGGATCGCTCTTTACGACGGGGTATCCCGCAGCAATGACGTTATCCGTACGCTGGCGATGGCGAGTGGCATATCTGCGGCAGATCATGGTGAGATCATGGCTGAAACTCGTTTCCTCAGAGGGTTCTATCATTTCGAAGCTGCCAAGATCTGGGGGAAGGTTCCTTATATCGACGAGACGATCACTGTAGCAGCCGGCAACCTGGATAAGGCAACGAACAATGACTTTATCTGGCCTCAGATAGAGGCTGACTTTAAATTCGCCATTGACAGCCTGCCCACTACCCAAACGGATATCGGGCGAGCCAATAAATCTGCTGCCCAGGCCTTTCTTGCAAAGGTCTATATGTTCGAGCATAAATATAGCGATGCCCTGCCCTTACTGAATACTCTGCTGACTTCCGGGGTCAATTCCGCTGGTAATAAATATGGTTTCAATCCTGGCGGATATTTCAACAATTTCAACCCAGACCCCAAGGCCAAGAACAGCATCGAGTCGGTCTTCTCCGTACAGATGTCTGTCAATGACGGCAGCGGCACGAACGGCAACTACGGGGACGTGCTGAACTTTCCCAATGACGGTAGCGGTCCCGGCGGCTGCTGCGGTTTCAATAACCCTTCCGTCAACCTGGCCAATGCCTACAAGACGGATGCGACTACCGGTCTGCCTCTTTTCACTACCTATAACAGCGATCCTTCGCCGATCAGTGCAGGTGCAACGGGCGCCCAGCCGCTCGATCCCCGGATCGACTTCGTAATGGGTCGTCCTGGCATTCCTTACCTGGACTTTGGTCCTCATCCCGGTGCGCTTTGGGTACGTGACGGTTCTGACGGATATTTCAGTCCCAAGAAAAATGTATATGCTCTAAGTCAGAAGGGGATATTGTCTTCCAATGAGACCAGCTTCTGGGGACCCACCCAGATCGTAGCCAATAACGTGAATCTGATCCGTTATTCCGATCTGCTGTTGTGGGCCGCAGAATGCGAGGTAGAAGTGGGAAATCCTGACAACGCGTTGAACTATGTCAACATGGTTCGTAACCGTGTTGCCACCCATCCGGAGACCTGGACATACAAGAGCTCTACTTTCAACGCTGCGACGTATACTTATAATACCACTACAACTCCTGCTGACAATTATAAGATCAGTCCTTATCCGGCAGGCTCTTTTGCGGATAAGAACTACGCCATGCAGGCTATCCGCTGGGAGAGAAGACTGGAACTGGCGCAAGAGGGGCACCGATTCTTCGACCTGGCCCGCTGGAATTCCGATGCCACTTATCCGCTGGATATGTCGCAGGTGCTGAATACTTATGCGGCCACTGAAAAAACAAGGCCTTCTATTTACGCTGCACATCCTGAGGCGACCTTCCATAAAGGTGTCAATGAAGTGTTCCCCATTCCGCAGACCCAGATCGACCTGGAAAATGCGAAGGGAACCAAAGTGCTGGGCCAGAACCCCGGGTATAATTAATCGAAAATGTTTTTTATATGATAAAAGGGGAGATTAACGTCTCCCCTTTTTCTTTTTTGCTTACATTGAATCTCAAAATTTGTCTTCATGTTGTTGCGTGCTGCGATAGCTTGTTTTACTCTACTACTGCTGGCCTCCTGTAAACATAAGAAGCCCCTGTTTGTGCCAGTGTCCTCTTCTGAGACGGGCATTCATTTCAACAATACTATAGTAGAGAATGATTCGATCAATCCGTCGGATATGATCAATGTGTATAATGGCGGTGGGGTGGGGATCGGGGATTTTAATAAGGATGGTTTGCAGGATGTATATTTCACCGGTAACCTGGTGGCGAATAAGCTTTATTTAAACAAGGGGAATTTCAAATTTGAGGATGTGACTGCTGCTGCGGGGGTGGACGGTGCCGGAAAGTGGTGTAAAGGAGTGGCGGTAGTGGACATCAACAATGACGGCTGGCCGGATATTTATGTCTGTGCGTCGATCTACAGCGACCCGGAAAGGAGGAAAAACCTTTTGTACATCAACCAGGGGAATGATGCGGGCGGCGTTCCACATTTCAAAGAGATGTCTGCAGCCTATGGACTGGATGCGAATTGTCATTCCACGATGGCCAATTTTTTTGACTATGACGGGGACGGGGACCTGGATATGTATTTAGTGGTGAACGAGAATGTCCGGTCGGACAATCCAAACTTTTTCCGGCCTATCCGAAAGGATGGCTCGAATCCAAGCACCGGGAGGTTGTACCGGAATGATCGGAACGATTCGCTTGGGCATCCTGTTTTTACGGACGTTTCGCGTCAGGCGGGTATATTGGTGGAGGGATATGGACATGCGGCGACAATTACGGATATCAACCAGGATGGCTGGCCGGATATTTATGTGTCAAATGATTTTTTGTCGAATGATATTCTTTATATCAACAATGGGGATGGAACGTTTACGGACCGGACGCGGCAGTATTTCAAACATACGTCTGCGACGGCCATGGGGCAGGATGTAGAGGATATCAACAATGACGGGTTGTCTGACATTATGGTGCTGGATATGAATCCTGCGGACAATTACCGGAAGAAGACGATGATGGGTGGAAATAATTATCTGACCTATCAGAACTCGGACTATTTCGGATATCAATATCAGTATGTGCGCAATACGCTGCAGCTGAATCAGGGGCCGAGGGTGGGGCAGAATGATAGTATCGGTGTGCCGGCTTTTAGCGAGATCAGCTACTATGCGGGTGTTTCGGAAACGGACTGGAGCTGGGCGCCGATGGTGGCGGACTTCGATAATGACGGGTATCGGGATATGGTGATCACCAATGGGTATCCAAAGGATGTCACCGATCATGACTTTACTGTTTTCAGGGCCAAGGCAAATAATCTTTTGCCAAAAGCGGACCTGATCAAACAGATCCCCGAGGTGAAACTGCATAAGTATGCGTTCCGCAATGAGGGGGGCTGTCGGTTCTCGGATGTTTCGCAGGCCTGGGGATTGACGACAACAGCTTACTCCAATGGGGCGGCTTATGCTGATCTGGACAATGATGGCGACCTGGATATGGTCATCAGCAATATCAATGATGAGGCGCTGGTCTATCGAAATGAGGCGAGGGATGGGGCACAGGATAGGGCTTCGGCGGGGCCTCATTATCTGGGGGTGAAGTTTTTTGGGGATAGTCTTAATAAGGATGGATTGGGGGCGCGTATTGAGCTGCATTATGGCAGAGGAAGGCAGCAAGTGTATGAGAATACGCCGTACAGGGGATATTTGTCGTCGATAGAGGCGGGGGCGCATTTTGGATTGGATACTACGCGCGTGGTGGATACGGTGTTTGTGAGGTGGCCTGATGGCCGGAGGCAGGTGTTGCTGCATGTGGCGGCGGACCAGGTATTGAAGGTCAATATCACGAATGCGGTTAAGGTGAATCGAGCCATGGGCAGCGGGATTGCGGCAGCGAGCTTGTTTCGGGAAGTGACCGATTCGGTAGGCATCCATTATCGTCAATCGCAGCAGGATTTTATAGACTTTACTATCCAGAAGATGTTGCCGCATAAGTTTTCAGAATATGGGCCTGCGTTGGCGGTGGGGGATGTTGACGGGAACGGGCTGGATGACCTTGTCATGGGTGGAGCGCCGGCGCAGGCGACGCAGTTGTTCCTGCAACAGTCGAATGGGCGATTTGAACAGCGGGCCTTGCTGCCGGGTGACAGTGCCGGCGCCAAGCGCGCGGAGGATATGGGGATCTTGTTGTTTGATGCGGATGGAGATGGGGATCTCGATCTGTACATCGCCAGCGGTGGATATGGCAGCAGTCCGCAGACAGCTGCTTATCAGGATCGTTTGTACAGCAATGACGGGAAAGGGAATTTCAGGCTGGAAGAGGGTGCTCTGCCGGCTAATCTCAATAGCAAGTGTTGTGTCCGGGCGGCGGATTTTGATCATGACGGCGATCTGGACCTCTTCGTATCCGGTCGTGTTGAGCCGGGGCATTATCCGAAGCCGGTGACGAGCTATCTTTTGCGGAACGACAGTCGTGACGGGAGAATAAAATTTACCGATGTAACAGCGGTTGTGGCGAAAGACCTGGTGAATATAGGGTTGGTAAGTGATGGGCTTTGGACGGATATGGATAATGATGGCTGGCCGGACCTGGTGCTGGCGGGGGAATGGATGCCGGTGACTTTCCTGCATAACGACAAAGGGGTTCTCCGGAATGTCAGTTCGGCTACTGGTGTCAGTGACCATACCGGTTGGTGGAATAGTATCGTCGCGGGAGATTTCGACAAGGATGGAGACATGGACTATATAGTGGGTAATATGGGGCAGAATTCTTATTACAAGGCAAGTAAAGAATACCCGGTTCGAGTCTATGGCGGGGACTTTGATAAAAATGGCATTTATGATATGATCCCTTCGGTGTATCTGCCGGACCGGGATGGTCAGCTAAAGGAGTTCCCTGCTGAATCGAGGGATGACATGTTACGCCAGATAACTGTATTGCGAAAGAAATTCCCGGACTACAAATCTTATGCGGTGGCTACAATGGATGTGGTGTTGGGGCCGGAAGAGCGAAAGGGGGCGTTGGTTGTTGAGGCTACTGATTTCCGGAGCTGTCTGCTGAGGAATAAGGGCAATGGCCGGTTTAGCCTGGAGCCTTTACCTATGCAGGCGCAGCTGTCTTCCATCAATGGGATGCTGGCGGAAGATGTCGATGGGGATGGGCAGCTGGATATTGTAATAAGCGGGAATGATTACGGGACGGAACCTTCAGTTGGTCGTTATGATGCGTTAAACGGGATTGTGCTGAAAGGGGATGGGAAGGGAGGATTTCAGCCTTTGTCAATTTTGCAGAGCGGTTTGTATCTGCCGGGGAATCAGAAATCGCTGGTAAAGCTGCGGGGAGCAGGCGGGAGCTGTTTGCTAGCCGCGGGACAGAACAGGGGGCCTTTGCAGGTATTGAAGCTAAAGCACGATGTGAGGATGATACCTTTGGGGGCTGCTGATGTAAGCGCTGATATTACCTATAAAGACGGTTCGGTCCGCAGGGAGGAGTGTGCTTATGGGTCTTCGTTCATGTCCCAGTCGGGAAGGTTTATCAATGTGACTGGTCCGGTGGTTTCCGTAGAGGTAAAGGATGGGGCGGGGAAGGTAAGAAAGATCTCATTATAAGTTATGATAAAAAGGGTTTTCATTAGCGGTTGTATATTACTGTTAGTTTCCGGAATTTATTCGTGTAAACATTATCCACGAAATTTATCCCATGCGCAGGTGTCGTTGGGTTCTATCCGGGAAGGGGAGCGGCTGGCGGCGGTGTATTGTCAATCCTGTCATCTTTTGCCGGATCCCTCGCTGTTGAATTCCAAAAGTTGGGAGAAGGGGGTATTGCCGCAGATGGGGCCACGGCTGGGGATCTTCAATCATGGTTTTGAGTCTTATCCATCCAATCGTATGGATGCCAATCTGGGTAAGAATTATTATCCGGCGGCGCCTTTATTAAAGCCGGAGGAATGGGAGCATATACTGGATTATTATGCGGCGACTTCGCCCGATAGTTTGCCGGGGCAAACGAGGCCGCGGCCGATCGAGAAGGGGGTGCCGATGGTAGCGAGGGGGGCGGCGAAGGGAGGTGGAGCGACGGGCGGGACGGAGGCGGGTGGACCGCTTTTTGAAGTGCAGACGCCTGCTTTGCGATATGACATGCCTGCGACCTCATTTGTGAGAGTGGATAAGCAGGGATTGTTTGTCTTTGATGTCCATTATCAGAAGCTATTTCGGTTGTCTCCGCAATTGGAAGTTTTGGATAGTATAAGAGATGAGGGGGGAATTGTGGACATGGTGAAACAGGACAGTGAATGGGTCGTCAGCAATATAGGGGTGTTGAATCCTACCAATGGGAAGTTTGGGAAGCTGCAGGTTTTGCGGGAAGGGACGGCTGGTGGGCCGGTTGGCGGGAAGGTTCCTGCGGCGGGTGGCGCGCGATGGGTGTTGGATTCGGTGCCTTTGGCGACAGGGTTGGAGAGGCCGGTGGAGGTACAGGCGGCTGACCTCAATGGGGATGGTCGGATGGACTACCTGGTCTGTGAGTTTGGAAATCTGGTAGGGGCCTTGTCCTGGCTGGAGAATAAGGGTAGGGGCGAGTATGAGCGGCATGTAATCCGGGCAACGCCGGGAGCGATAAGGGCTTATGTGAACGATTATAATCACGATGGGTTGCCGGATATCTGGGCTTTGTTTGCGCAGGGGGATGAGGGGATCTTTCTTTTTACGAATCAGGGGAAGGGGCGGTTCAGCGAGAAGTCTGTGTTGCGTTTTCCCCCTTCCTATGGGTCTTCTTATTTCGAGCTGGCAGACTTCAACAAGGATGGGCAGCCGGACATTGTATATACTTGTGGGGACAATGCGGATTTCTCTCCTGTGCTAAAGCCTTATCACGGCGTTTATATCTTTCTCAACGATGGGCATAATCAGTTCAGGCAGGATTATTTTTTTCCTATTAACGGTTGTTACAAAGCCATGGCGCGTGACTTCGACGGAGATGGGGATCTGGATCTGGCGACGATTGCTTTTTTTCCTGACTTCAATCATCAGCCGGAGGAAGGGTTTGTTTATCTGGAAAATCTTGGTGGCGGGGATTTCAGACCGTATAGTCTGCCGCAGACCCAGCGGGGTAAGTGGTTGACGATGGATGTGGGGGATGTGGATGAAGATGGGAGGCTGGATATCGTATTGGGGAATTTTTCCTTTTTTGCTCCGGTGACGAAGGCGGGGATCGATTTCAAGAAGGAGGCGCCGTTCATGGTGTTGAGGAATGTGGGGGCGCGGGGGCGTTGAGAATTCTCCTAACTTTGGCGGATGAAAAAATCTGTTCTCTTTCTGGCTTTTATGGCCGGTAGCATAACTTTTGTATTTGCGTGGGGCGCCTGGGGGCATCAACATATAAATCGCGCTGCGGTGTTAGGTTTACCTGCGGAGATGCGTCCATTTTTTTACAATCACATTGATTTTATTACGGAAGAGGCGGTGGTACCCGATCTACGGAAGTATACCATCAACGACAGGGCGGAGTTTCCCCGTCATTATATCGACCTGGAGTTGTATAATCCACAGGGTGATATGACGGGTCTGCCTTTGACGATGAAGGAGGCTAAGGCCAAGTATCCGGATACTGTGCTGAATAAAGCGGGGACGCTTCCATGGACGATACTGGAGGTTATGGACAAACTGACAACTGCCTTCCGTTTCAAGAAAAAAACGGAGATACTTTTTCTGGCGGCTGACCTGGGGCATTATATCGGGGATGCGCATATGCCTTTGCATACGGCGTTGAATCACGACGGGCAGCTGACCGGTCAGAAGGGGATACATGCTTTATGGGAAGGGCAATTGCCGGAGACTTTTGGCGAGGGTTATAATCTCAATACGGGTGAGGCGAAATACGTTACGGATCTTAGCCGGGAGACGCGGGCGATGATCGATTCTTCGCACAGGCTTGTCGCGCAACTGTTGGATATGGATAAGGAGCTGTCTGCTTCTATGCCCCGGGAGAAGGTATATGTGCTGGATTCTTCGGGGCATATTGTTGTCAATCAATATGGGGATATGGTGCATGCCGCCGAATATGTAAATGTATATCATCAGCGTTTGGCGGGGATGATCGAGCGGCAATTACGGGGGGCGATAGCGGAGACTTCTGCTTTCTGGTATACGGCCTGGGTGAATGCCGGCAAACCGGATCTCTCGGATCTCGATCCGCCTGCCTTGACAAAGAGGAACCGGAAGGATATGGACCTTGATCTGCGGCGGTGGTCCCTGGGAAAGGTGGAGATGGTGAAGGCCTCGGGGGAGTTCGGCAAGTGGGTTGGAGGCGGGCGATAGGGATTAAAAAATAATTAACGATTAAACTTTGGTCATGGCAGGTCTTCCATATTGGCTGATATATGCTTTGTTGTCGGCGGTGTTTGCGGCCCTGACGGCGGTATTTGCAAAAGCCGGCCTCAAGGATGTGAATTCGGATCTGGCGACGGCTATACGGACGGCAGTGATTTTACTTATTACCTGGGGGATTGTTTTGTGGCGGGGGAGTGGGAGTGGATGGCGGAGCTTGACGCGTTTCAACTGGTTATTCCTGATCTTGTCGGCGATAGCGACCGGATTATCCTGGCTTTTTTATTACCGGGCTTTGCAATTGGGAAAGGTGTCGGAGGTGAGTGTGATCGACAAGGGAAGTATCGTATTCACCATATTCCTTTCTTTTCTCTTTTTGCGGGAGCCTTTGACGGCGAGGGTACTGATCGCTGCTGCATTGATCTTTGGCGGCATGCTGGTGCTTATCTGGAAATAGCATAGTTATTGCATAAGTCATTGCAGTTTTACGCCGGGACAGGCCAAATTGTTGTTACACCTATTTAAAACATAAACACTATGCTAAAAAACACGTTGATCAGAAACGCTGCTCTTTTATTTCTATGCATTTCGGGTATTGGTATGGGGTCTTGTACGAAAAAGGTGACCCAGGTGGTTAACCAGGGTTTTTCTGCTTTTTACACGATCAAGGCCAGCGGTTGGCAGGCTAATTCCACCAATACCTATATCAATTATGAATTTGCCGTTCCGGAGCTGGATCAGTTCATGCTGGATCATGGAGGGGTGATGGTCTACCTGTCATTCGATAATGGCGATACCTATGAGGCATTACCCCAGGTGGTTGAGAACGTGGCTTATGGGTCGTATCATTTTTTGCACACAGTAGGTATTGATCTGAGCCCTGCTGACAATAACGGGACAGTGACAAAACCGACGGGTGATCTGCTTGTGAAGCTGGTATTGCTGGATGCTGAGCCGCTGGATTAAAACGGCGTTTTTTGGATTTTACTCCTTTTGACCTGAAGACATTATGAAAGAGCCCCGGTGCGGTTTTTTGTGACCCGCCGGGGTATCTTTTTTTTGGACGTCTGTATAAAACAAATAAAATCTTTGAAATAAGCGGAAAATCAGGGCTAAACGGGAATAACTTGCTATTTTTAAGTATAAGAACTTTGATCGTAATGATGCTACCGACCAAAACCCTTTTGAGACTTGCGACAGGCGCCACAGCCCAGTCCTGGCCTCACTTGTATCCGACTTCTTCTCCACTTTTTATTTTCCAATCCACGATCTCATCTTGTGTCTTCTGAGGGTATTCATAATGAAAAAGAGCTGCTATTGCAGATAGCCCAGGGGGACAGAGACGCCTTTAGGGTATTGTATATAGCCTATTTTCCTCATGTTCAACAGTATGTGTCATTATTTGAGCCTACAGGGGCGAGTTTGGACGAATTGACCCAGGACGTATTTGTGCGGATATGGGAGAAAAGGGCTCGTTTGAGTGGCGTGGAGTCTTTTAAAGGCTATTTGTTTTTGGTGACCCGTAATGTGGTATTCAATTTTATCAGGGCGTTGAAGGTTCGGCAGAAAGTTCAGGAGCTGAATGAGTCTACAGATTTGGCTTCCAATGAATTAGAACACGAGCTGCTGTTCAGGCAGTATTACCGGATAGCCATCGAAGCGATGGACAAGCTCCCTCCTGGCAGACGTAAGGTATTGAAAATGAGCATTGATGACGGTCTTACGCTGGATGAGATCGCCGTACAGCTGAATATAACCCGCGCGGGGGTGAAGAAGCAATTGTATGCCGCCACGGCATTTGTACGGCAGTATTTGCAGGAGCATGGGGAGATCACACTTCTTTTATTTGTTTTTCTTTCTCTTTTTGAGTTTTAAGGAGGGACGACCGGGGATTTTTTTTTCCGGTGAGGTATCCTCCTTCAATTGCCAGGTGTCTTTATAGTAACACCTTATTTTTATGAGTTTACAGGAAGCTAAGCAGTTTGTCGCCCAGTTCATCCAAGGAGATTACACTCCTGAAGAATATGCGGCCTTCTTGCGGTGGCTGAAAGGTGCGACTTTAGACGAATTGAATGAGATAGCGGACGAACATGAGTCGAACCATGACAAATGGGTAGAAATGGCCGCTACGCCTCCGGCAAATTGGGTCAACGGGTTGGAGCAAAAGCTCGACGGCGTAGAAGAAGGGAGTGGAGCGCTTGTCCGGCGGTTTAACCCTGAGCGGTGGGTTCGGGGGAGGACCTGGATGGCAGCGGCTTCGGTGATCGTCTTGTTGTCGGCGGGAGTATATATGTTTGTCCGGGAGGAGCGAAAAACTCCTCAATCGGGTGCAGAAGTGTTGAAAGTTTCTTTGAATACCTATATGAATCCCAGGGGGGGCGATCAAAAGGAATTGATACTGGCTGATGGCAGCAAGGTTTGGTTGAATGCTGCGTCTTCGCTGAAGTTCCCAAATCAATTTGATGGTCCTGAGAGGGTGGTGGAATTGTCCGGAGAAGCTTTTTTTGAGGTAACGACTAATTCCAACAAACCTTTCAGGGTTAAGATAAAAGACGCTGAAGTGGAAGTTCTGGGTACGCATTTCAACGTCATGGCTTATGAAGATGAATCGATTAGCAGGACTACGCTGATAGAAGGTTCGGTGCGGATGGAGAGTGGGGGTGGTGCGGCGCCTGTGGTGCTGAAACCGGGGGAGCAGGCGGAGATACCTTATCCTTCGCCGGGAGTTGTTCCTTCGATAAAGGTGGTGCAGGTAGCAAACACAAGCGCAGTACTGGCCTGGAAGAATGGTTTTTTCCAGTTCGACAACGACGTTCTGAATACGGTGATGAGGACCATCGGCAGGGCGTATAACGTTGCTGTACTGTTTGACCCGAATTTGCCGGAAACACAGATAACAAAGACACGGATAACAGGTGTTTTTCCCCGGCAGCAGAGTTTGGCAACGACTTTAAATTTTTTAGAACATTTAAAACTAGGTATACACTTTAAGAACGACAATGGGAAATCAGTAAGGGTCACACTTTGATATATTATTTTCCATAACCATTGAACCTTTCCGCCAGTTACAGCCGCGGTCATGGGCAGATAAGAATAAATAAGTATTTATTTTATATCTATTCATGATTTGTAGGCTGTAACTTTATTTATTCAAAACCCGCGGTTTAATGGGTGTACTAAGACTGGCTGTTCCCCTCTTATTGGTTGCCTGCTTACTTCAAAGCCTGCCGGCTAATTGCCAGCCCAGTCCCCTTATCACGCTTACAGAGAGAAATGTTCCTTTACAGAAGGCCCTGGAAGATATTCGTCTGCTGACCGGTTATACTTATGCCGGTGAGGCGACATGGGTGCAATACAGTCACCGGGTGAGCTTTTCGGTCAGGAAGGCTCCGTTGAGACAGGTGCTGGACAGCTGTTTCAAAGATCAGCCATTTACTTACGAGATAGTTGGGAATTCCATTTCCATACAGGCCCGTCCTCCAAAGGAGCTGGTGGTGCATGGCTGGATCTATAATGAAAAAAGGGAACCGCTGGAAGGAGTGACGATCTTGGTTAGAGGAGAGCTGTCAGCGGCGGCTGTTACTAAGGTAAATGGGGAGTTTAGTATCCGGACGCGTTTTGCTGACGACAAGCTGCTGATCAGCAGTGTGAACTATGAGCCGCAGGAACTGCAGCCTGACGACAGTAAAGACATGATGATCTATTTAAGGGAGCGGGAAGGGTTGTTGAATGATGTGGTTGTAGTGAATAATGGGTACCAGGAGAAAAGCAGGAAGGGGACTACGGGAGCTTTTGAAGTGGTAAATACCGAACTGATAGACAGGAGGGTGTCGACGAATCTGCTGGACAGGATCGATGGGGTGACGAACAGTGTGTTGTTCAATAAGAATATTATATCGGGTACGAATCAGTCGGCTATTACGATCCGGGGCCGGAGCACCATCTTTGCCAATCCCAATCCACTGATCGTCATTGATAACTTCCCATATTATGGGGATATCAGCAATATCAACCCGGAAGATGTCGAGAGTATAACGGTGCTAAAGGATGCGGCTGCGGCGGCGATATGGGGGGCTTTCTCGGGTAATGGGGTAATTGTCATTACGACGAAGAAGGGGAAGCTGAATCAGGCGCCGAAGTGGAGTTTTACGACGAGTCAGACGATTGGGGAGAAGCCGGATCTGTATTATCAGCCTATTCTTTCGTCTTCTGATTATATTGATATACAGCAGTTCGTTTATTGGAAAGGGGGGTATAGTGGACAGCTTACTAGCTTTCAGCATGGTGCTGTAAGTCCGGCGGTGGCAATATTTGATGCTACGAGGAGGGGGGTGATTTCGCCGGCTGATTCGGCGAACAGGATCAATGGGTTGAAAGGGATAGATACGCGCAGGGACCTGAATAAATATTTTTACAGACAGAGTTTGAACAGCCAATATTCTTTGAATGTTAGTGGTGGTGGGCCAAGGAATCAATTTTTTTTATCGGCAGGGTATGATGAAAATAAAAGCAATCTGGTCCGTAATCTTTACAAACGGGTTACCTTATATGGGAATAATACTTATATGCTTGTTCCCGATAAACTGGAATTAAGCACTGGGCTGAGCTTTTCTACGAGTAAGTCTTATCTTAACAATACCGGGGGTTCAGTTGTCACCTATCCTTATGCCCAATTGGTCGATGCCAATGGCAATCCTCGGCCGGTAAACTTCGGACTGAAAAATTCTTATATTGACACGGCTGGGGGCGGTCAGTTACTTGACTGGCATTATGTGCCTTTGAATGAACTGAAGAATGCAGACAATACTGTCCAACTGGCAGATTATCGGATAAATTTAGGACTGAAGTATATTATTCGTAAAGGGCTGGATATTCACGTCTACTATCAATATGGTTGGGGGGATTCCATCGGTAGTATTTATCAAAACATGCAGACCTATTATACCCGGAACCTGATCAATAGTTATGCGCAGTACAGCAATGGGATGTTTACTTTTCCTGTACCAATGGGCGGAATACTTGATGAACAACGTAATACTTATGCTGCCAATAATGCCAGACTTCAGGTCAACTATCAGGATACTCTGTTTCGTCAGGGATTGCTAAATGTCATTGGAGGGGCAGAGGTGCGCGATCTGGAAGGGGAGGGACATCGTACCCGACTGTATGGATATGAAAAAGGAATTGCAGGCAGCATTGCCGTCGATTATGCTACACAGTGGCCACAGTACGCCATCAATAACAAGCTCAGGATACCCTATTTTGATATAAATGGGGCTATAAGCGAGCGGTATCTTTCCTATTATGTCAATGCGGATTATACATTCCTGGGGCGTTATATATTTTCGGCCAGTGCACGCAGGGATGAATCCAATCTTTTTGGCGTGAAGGCCAATAACCGGGGAGTACCGTTGTGGTCGGTGGGTGGGGGCTGGGTAATATCAAAAGAAAATTTTTACCAGTCAAACTGGCTGCCTTTTCTCAAGTTGCGTATTACAGATGGGTATAACGGCAATGTGGATCGAAGCACTTCCTCTTATACAACGGCTTATATTAACCCGGCAGGTAATAGTTATGGCGCCGGTAGCACTACAATTGTCAATCCGGCTAATCCATCGTTACGTTGGGAACGGATCAATATCTTCAACGCCGGGCTGGATTTTTCCATCAGGCAAGATAAGCTAGGCGGCAGTCTCGACTACTATATCAAGTCCGGTCAGGACCTGATCGGACAGAGTCCTTTAGATCCTACGGTTGGGATCACTACATTCCGGTCCAATACGGCAAACATGGTAGATCATGGGATAGATATTACCCTCCATAGCAAAAATATGATAGGTTCTATCCAATGGAGCAGCGTGCTGTTGTTCAGCTATGTACGGGACAAGGTGACGGTTTATAAAGAGAAAATAGGACCTGTATCGACCTATTTCATAACAAATGCTATCAATCCCTTTGTGGGCCGACCTCTTTATGCATTGTATGCTCTTCAGTGGAAGGGGCTCGACCCACAAACCGGAGACCCGCAGGGGTTGCTGGGCGGGAAGGTCAGTAAGGATTATGGGTCCATAGTCAATTCCGGCAACCTGAATGACCTGGTATATACGGGACCTTCTACACCCCGGGCCTTTGGTGGCTGGCGCAACAGTCTGGCCTGGCGGCAGTGGGGGCTTTCCTGGAATATCGTGTACAAGTTGGGTTATGTCTTTCGGCGGAACTCGATCCTCTACTCCCAGGTATATAATGGTACATCATTCGGACAGTCAGATTATGAGAAACGCTGGCAGCACCCGGGTGATGAAAAAATAACAAATGTGCCTTCGATGGTCTATCCGATTGACAGGAACCGGGATTTTTTCTATCAATATTCTACTATACTGGTGGAAAAAGGAGATCATATCCGATTACAGGACGTACAATTGAGTTATGACTTAAAGCGATCGGCATATCCCCGCTTGCCCGTATCATCGGTTCGATTCTATCTCTATGCAAATAACCTGGGTATTTTATGGAGGGCCAATCATGCAAGGGTCGATCCGGATTATGTTACAGGCCTGCCCAATCCCAGGACTCTGGCGATTGGGATGAAAACAGACTTTTAAAGCTAACAACATGAATAAACAATCCTGGTCTTCTTTTATAAGCCTGCTTCTGCTGGTGTTGACCGGCATGTTGATGGAAAGTTGTCACAAACAAGATTTTCTGGGTAAGAGTCCAAATTCCAGCCTGGTGGTGCCTACTACCTTAAATGATTTTCAGAATCTGCTGGACAATGATCAGGTCATGGGACTGGTGCCCGCGTTGGGCGAGATATCTGCTGACAATTATTTTATTGATCAAACGTTGTGGGAAAGTGCTGGTACCCGGGTGCAAAACGCCTATATATGGAAGCCCGATATCTTTGATGGGGAAGGAAGTGATGAAGATTGGAATTTTCCTTATCAACAGGTGTACTATGCCAATGTAGTACTGGACGGATTGGAAAAGCTGAAATCAGACAATAGTACTATTGCTACTTATAATAGTGTTAAAGGGCAAGCCTTGTTTACAAGAGCTTTTGGACTTTACAATGTCGCCCAACTGTTCGCTCCTGTCTATGACGTCGGAACGGCTGCAACAGACTCCAGTATTCCTCTGCGATTGAGCCAGGATGTAAAAATTCCAACTGTACGCAGCACAGTGAAACAAACTTATGACCAGATAACCGGGGATCTGCGTATTGCAGTGGGGTTATTGCCTGCGACAGTTTCCATGACATTTGTTAACCGTGCTTCGCGTCCGGCTGCTCAGGCTTTACTTGCCCGGATATACCTCAGTATGCGGAAATATGATTCGGCAGGTATTTATGCAGATAATGCGTTATCCTCTCATTTGACATTGCTTGATTATAGACAGCTTAACAATTCGAGTTCACCAATACCTTTTTCAAGGCAGAATAGCGAGATCCTATACCAGAGTAGCTTTGTTATTTACAAGGATTACAGCCAGGTATTGACCGGTTACAGCTACTCGGATTGTTTTGTTGATTCGACTTTGATCCACAGCTATAATCCTAATGATCTTAGACCTTCTTTTTATTATTACCTACTCGGTGTCACCGACTCGTTTGGTCTGAAGGGAAGTTACACTGGTAGTATATTTCCGTTTGGAGGCCTTGCTACGGATGAAGTTTACCTGATCAGAGCAGAAAGCAGGGCAAGAACGGGTGATACAAATGGCGCTGCAGGAGACTTAAATACTTTATTAGTGAATCGATGGAAGGCAGGTACATTTGCCGGCTATACATTTGCTTCGCAGAAGGAAGCGTTGGACACGGTGTTATCCGAAAGGAGAAAGGAACTGCCTTTCCGTGGAGTACGCTGGTCGGACTTGCGGCGACTGAATAAAGAAGGCGACAACATAACACCAATCCGTAAAATTAATGGAACAGTAATTACGTTGCCGCCTAATAACAAACTTTATGTGTTACCCATTCCACCCGATGTATTGCTGCTAAGTGGAATTGCGAATAATCCCCGATAAAAGTTCAGCAGAGGATAAGATGGGGTAGTCTATTTTTTAACTGGTTTTGCTTTCGTAGTATTATTAATGCTCAGGATGATTCTATATTCTCCTTGCCTACAACCGCTATAATTTCCAAAACCATCGGTTGTGTAAGTACAAATATTAGGGCTTGAATCACAGATATAATTTACTCCGAAGGTACCGGCCGGCATATACGTGGCACCAGAAAGAAAATACTGCATATCTGTCCTACAGTCATGCTGAGGAGCTGTTGCAAGAGCACCGCCTACGCTTAAAGAAACAATCAGGGTCATGATCGTCCATTTGATCCTTTTCATACGAAACTGTTTTTAGTGATTAATATGGATTTAAAAGATTTCCTACGTTGAAGGACGATACCACTAATCGATAAGCCTACAAAAAAGAGGTTGAGAACAATGTGCTGTTGCCACGTCAGCCTTTTGATGACGCCGCCACAAGAGCAAGGTATCCGACCAAAGAAATTGAGAATGATAAATATGCTGTAGATAGTAAAAAGAGACATGAAAAAGAGAGAGGCGTAAAGCCCGATCAGGCGTGTGCGTTCGAAGAGCAGGGCTATGCACATTAGTATCTCGCTGCAGGGGATAAACCAGACCAGGAAGGGTGTCCAGGAGTTCGGCAGCGGTTGATTCATCATCTCACCGGTAAAGGTGTGGAAGTCCAGAAATTTACTTAGACTGGCGTACAGAAAAAGCATTATCAGCAAGGCAGAGATACACTCCAGGAGTACCTGTCTTTTAAACATGGTTGAAAAGGTTTAAACGTATCACACGCAAACTTTTGGCTAAGCCAAGGTTATAAAGGTAATCTAGAGCGGATAGGAAAACGAGCATCTTACGGGTCGGATAAAAACACTAAGAGGGATAAAAAGGAACAGGTTATAAATTAGATTTTAAATATCGGCAAATTTTATAAAACTACAAAGATCAATCCGAAAAAAAATTGTAGTAGAAGATAACATTTTCGAAGGATTAGTCGAACCTCTATTTTTTATAAAATTCTTTGCAACAAATCCTGTACTCTGTCGTTAGGAAAATTTCACCGGGCAGCAGGTGTTATTATTTATAAACGACGAGTTATGCGCTTCAACTATTTTTTGCTATCCTCATTTCTGTTATTCTTATCCTATACAGGACGTTGTCAAACGACAAAAGCTGTTTACAACGATTCCAATTTTGTCTCAGCTGTTCTGAAACAAAATAATAGGTATAGAAGTGCATTAGAGTTGCCTTCATTGACATGGTCTTCCGCGCTTGCGCAGGATGCACTAGCCTGGGCACAGCATCTGGCAAAGATTGACAATGGTCAACATGACAGAGCTATCGTGGGCAAAGAAGGGGAAAATCTTTGGTGGGGAACGGCGAATGCTTTTTCATATTCCGATATGGTGGGCGCCTGGGGCAGTGAGAAGACCGCCTTTCATTATGGAGTATTTCCCGATTGCGGCAAGGGTATGATCGGGCACTATACGCAGATGGTGTGGAAGAATACGCAGGCCGTTGGGTGTGCGTTGGCCTCCAATGGGAAGACGGATTATCTTGTCTGCCGTTATTCGCCAGCCGGGAATGTGATAGGGCAGAAGCCTTATTAGAACGAGTCGCTGTTTTCTACAATTTCGTCCATATTAATACCCAGGTGACTCTCGTCATAGACACATTTCCCGTCGCGGATGAGCAATACCTGGGGAGATTCGTGATGGATCATGAACGTATCCGAAACCTTATTGGAGATAGGCCGGAAGCTTATCAGGTCGAGGTAGTATAAGTCGATGGAATCGGGTGGCTGATTTCTTTCGAGCCTGCTTTTAACGAGGGCGCTGGTAGAGCAGCGGGTGCTGTGTTTGAAGATCAGCTGGGGACGGGTTGTTGATTTATCTCTGATCTCATCGAGTTGATTCTCAGACTGTAATTTGATCCAATTCATAATAGGTGCAAAGATAATGTGCTACAATAACATAACACAATGCAAAAAGGTTACCACGGGGTGATAACCTTCTTATAATAAGTTTATTCTACTGGTTCCGGGGATTTAGGGTGCCGGACCGGGAAGGGATTGGCTTAGCGGCCGCCGTATCCTACAAAACCCTGGCTCATTTTGCAACCGCCGTGAGCACCAACGCCGCGTGAAGAAGCGCAGGAGGTAAAGGTTGCAGCGATAGCTAAAGCGAAGGTTAAGATTACAATTGTCTTTCTCATTTTTTGTGGTATTTAAGATTGAAACGATAAATTGCCTGGTTGAAAAGTGGAATTGGAACCAGGTAATTCAAAGGAAGGGAGGATTAAAGGGACCACGGTCCGCGAACGAGAATCAATAAGAGATTGGGGAAGGCTGTTCTAAAGGATAGAGAGAGATTAACCGTTGAACTACACAAAGTAAATACAAAATTTTGAAATTGGCAAGCTCCGGGGCGCCGAAAATAGAAACTTTTGTCTAATAGGCTGATCTTGAATACTTTTATTTCTTAATAGGAGAATCCATGAAAATACATTTTATAGCGATAGGCGGCAGCGTGATGCACCAGCTGGCCATAGCGTTGCGGCGGAAGGGTTATGTGGTGACAGGCAGTGATGATGAGATCTTTGAGCCGGCGAGGACCAACCTCGAAAATGAAGGAATATTACCTGCTGCTGTCGGATGGTACCCGGAAAAGATAAATCCCGGTCTGGATGCCGTCATTTTGGGCATGCATGCCAAGGCGGATAACCCGGAGCTGCTGCGGGCGGCTGAGCTGTCTTTACCTATTTATTCCTTTCCCGAATATATTTATCAGGAAAGCAAGGATAAAAAAAGGGTGGTTATCGGCGGAAGTCACGGAAAAACAACGACTACGGCTATGATCATGAATGTGTTGAAGTCGGCGGGGCTGGACTTTGATTATTTGGTCGGCGCGAGGTTGGAGGGGTTTTCGCAGTCGGTGAATATTACGCAGGCGCCGTTGATCGTCTGCGAGGGGGACGAATATCCGGCCAGTACCCTTGAAAAAAGGCCAAAGTTTCATTTTCTTTTCCCGCATATTGCGGTTCTAACCGGAATAGCCTGGGACCATATCAATGTTTTCCCCACCTTCGATATTTATCTGGAGCAGTTTCGCATCTTTTTGAGGAAGATCGAGCCGGGGGGCGTACTTATTTATAATGAGACGGACCCGGTTCTGACCAGACTGGTCGAAGAGCACCAGGCCGAGGCAGCAAAGGGAGCGGGTGGAGTGGTCGCTGGAGGACAGGCGCCCCTTCGGGTGATCGGTTACGGGATTCCTGCTCACAGGATCGAAAACGGCATAACTGTTGTTATTCTGGAAGGGCAAACGGGGACTTTGAAGGTATTTGGCGATCATAATTTATTGAACCTTAATGCGGCTTTCCTGGTTTCCAAGGAGTTAGGTCTTGGGACGGCCGATTTTCTAAAGGGGATGGCTTCTTTTTCGGGGGCTGCAAAAAGGCTTGAGCTATTGACAGCAAATAAAAAAGTGAATATTTATCGGGATTTTGCTCATGCGCCTTCAAAGGTGAAGGCGACAATACAGGCGGTGAAAATGCAATTTCCGGAAAGACAGTTGATAGCCGTATTGGAATTACACACATATAGTAGTCTGAATGAGCAGTTTCTTTCTGAATATAATGGGTCGCTGGATCCGGCGGATAAAGCGGTGGTCTTTTATTCTAAACACGCGCTGGAACTGAAACGGCTGCCTCCCCTGCCTGGGTCGACTGTTAAGGAAGGGTTTGGGAAGCCGGGGTTAACGGTTATTCAGGATAAGGAAGAATTACTGGCCTGGTTGATGTTACAGTCTTACAAAAATGTTAATTTGCTTTTGATGAGTTCGGGCAATTATGACGGGCTGGATTTAGCAGCACTGTCGGCCCAGATAATACACCAGGAGTCCTTATAATATCAGAGAATGTTACAACTTATACGCCCCTTAGCTATTATTGACCTTGAAACGACCGGTATCAATCTAGGGTCCGACCGTATTGTGGAAATTGCCATCGTAAAGATCATGCAGGATGGTAAAAAGTCAATAAAGCGCAAGCTGATAAACCCTGAAATGCCGATCCCACAGGGATCTACGGATATACATGGGATCACTAACGAGATGATCAAGGATGCCCCGACCTTCAGACAGGTGGCGAATGAACTAAAACAGTTTTTAGATAATTGTGATCTGGCAGGGTATAATTCTAATCGGTTTGATATACCCATGTTAGTGGAAGAATTTCTACGGGTTGGGATGGAGTTCGAAGGGAAGGGAAGGAAACTGCTAGATGTGCAAAAGATCTTTCATATGATGGAACAGCGGACGCTGAGTGCTGCCTACCGGTTCTATTGTAACAAGGAGCTGGAAGGCGCTCATGGTGCTGAGGCGGATGCTTCCGCTACCTGGGAAGTGCTGGAAGCGCAGGTCGTGAAGTACCCACAGCTGGGTACAAATATTGAGACTATCCTTAAATGTATAGGGGAAGAGCCGGTTGTGGATTTTGCGCGTCGTTTTGCGTTGGAGAACGGGATAGAAGTGTTTAACTTTGGTAAGCATAAGGGGCGTAGCGTGGCCGAGATACTAAAAGCGGAGCCCCAGTATTATGATTGGATGATGAAGGGGGACTTCCCGCTTCATACGAAACAGAAGCTGACGGAGATTTTTAACAGGACGATGTTAAAAAAGTGATAACGGGCGGGAGAGGGGGCTAAAAATTGTAATTTTGCATCTTAACTATAATCAGGCAGTTGGAAAAGATAGTCATCATACCTACCTACAACGAAAAGGAAAACGTCGGGAATATTCTCGAGGCCATTTTTCAATTGGGCCAGGGTTACCATGTGCTGGTCATCGACGATAGCTCACCGGATGGAACGGCGAATATTGTCCGTGGCTATCAGAAAAGGTATCCGGGGCAGCTGTTCTTAGAAGAACGGCATGGCAAATTGGGCCTGGGGACTGCATATATTCACGGGTTTAAATGGGCCGTGATGAATAACTACCAGTTCATTTTCGAAATGGACGCGGATTTTTCCCATAACCCCAAGGATCTGGACCGGCTCTATAATGCCTGTAAGTACCAGGGGGGAGATGTGGCTGTCGGATCCCGTTATGTCAAGGGAGGGGGTAATGTGAACTGGCCAAAGGACCGCATTTTACTTTCGCGCGGCGGCTCGATCTATACCCGGCTGATCACCTGGATGCCTGTCCAGGACCCTACCGCGGGTTTTGTTTGTTACCGCAAGGAGGTGCTGGAAACGATTAATTTTGATCAGATCCGTTTTGTCGGCTATGCTTTCCAGATCGAGATGAAGTTTGCCGCCTGGAAACTGGGCTTTAAGATAAAGGAAGTGCCGATCATTTTCGAGGACCGCAAGTTTGGGGTTTCCAAGATGAATAAAGGCATTGTAAAGGAAGGAATTCTCGGTGTGCTGAATTTGCGCTGGCAATCGTTGTTCAAGAATTATCGCAACCGCGTGAAGAATGACATAGTAGCCGTGCGCAATTTTTCAAATGAAGCTATAGTAGAGAGTAAGTAACAAAAAAAATTGAAGAAAGCATTTATCCAGCTGCATATTGCTGTCCTTTTAGCTGGACTTACCGGTGTATTGGGTAAGCTGATCTCCCTCAATGAAGGTTTATTGGTTTGGTACAGATTATTGCTGACGGCGCCATCGCTGTGGCTGCTTGCGCTGTTGCGCAAACAGGATGTGCGGATCGCCAAGCGGGATGTCTGGCGCATTTTTGGAATAGGAGGGATTGCCGCCCTGCATTGGGTCGCTTTCTACGGCAGCATCAAGTATTCCAATGTATCCGTGAGCTTGCTGTGCTTTTCGGCGATAGGTTTTTTTACGGCCATCATCGAACCTTTAATCCTGCGTCAC
>Ga0193716_1000451_pt1 | contig 25038 bp, 18 predicted proteins | sample U2c1metaG_FD_145901 | JGI IMG/M metagenome (GOLD analysis project Ga0193716, IMG submission 145901) | Soil microbial communities from a riparian zone of the East river system, Colorado, United States - U2c1 | ecosystem: Environmental > Terrestrial > Soil > Riparian zone | place: USA: East River...
AATCCAGCCACCAACGAACTTGTCGAGGACTCCACTGTGGTTCAGAAACGCCCGTTTCTGGCCGAAGGGAAGCTCATAGCTCGCACTCACTGTGAAGTTGTGCATGACATTGATCGGCGCCAGCCCATTCTCTCGCCGAGGCTCATAGGTGCTGATCGCGATGGAGGTTCCACCGTTCTGCGTGAAAGCATTCGGCCCGCTGCCCCCTGTTTCAAGATTTTTCTGCAGTGAGTAGTTGGCCAGTACGCTGAGACCGTGCGAAGGACGCATCTCGAGTTTGACATTGCCGGCGTTGTAGTTCGAGGTTGCGGTCGCGAAGATCGTCAAGATCTGTCCATTGATATAAGGGAATGGGCGATTCGCCTGCTTGTTCAGACCGGCCAGCGCCTGCGAGAAAGGGATCTGATTCTGGTCTTGGAATAGAGATGCGAGGTCACTGCCTTTCGCGCCACTATAGGAGACTTCTATGACAGTTTTATTCGTGAGCTGGTACTGAAGATCCAGATTGTACTGCTGCAGCATAGGATTCCCAGCATGGTTGAATGCCTGTGTTCGGAAAGAAGAGCCAAGTGGTTTTGCAGCAGAAAATCCACTGAGATCGGTACTGACCGGCAGCGCCTGAATCGGAGTGTTCATCGTAAAGGGAGGAGTCACCGTCTGGGCCGCCGAGACGTTCGGCAGCGAAACGAGTGGGATGTTTGGGGGATTATCGGAAAACTGTGTGGTCTGTTGATTCTGATCTTTGAGACCATAAAAAATCCCATAGCCTCCGCGTGCCACAAATTTAGGTGTGATCTGATAGGAGAGACCGACGCGAGGGCCCCAATTGTTGTGGTCCCCATCCACCATCGCGCAGCTATAGCCACCCTGACACGAAATCGCATATTTACCTGTGCGAATGTCGAATAGACTCCCTAAATTGCGAGCATCGATTGGCTGCGTATACAGCTCGTAACGAATGCCGACGTTAAGCATGAGCTTTGGAGTGATCTTCCAATCGTCCTGGACGAAGCCACCGAAGTAGGAGTCGCGCTGCCGTCCCCACTGCAACATGGGAGCGCCGAGAATACTCGATGGATATCCCAGGAGAAAGTCCGCAAAGGGAAGGCCCGAACCGGCAGAATCAGAACTCGAACTAAACACCGCACCATAGTACTCCGCCGCGAAGACAGGCGAACCGCGCAGAGTATTGAGTCGAGCATTGCGAAGGTCAATGCCAAACTTAACAGCATGCTTGCCGCGTGCCCAGGAGATGCTATCGCCAATTTGGCCGCGGGTCTCGATGTTGTTATTCAGATCGCCGCCACCGACGGTGGTGAACTCCTGGGTACCGGCCTGTACGCCAGAGTAGTTGAAGTTAATAGTTCCGAAACCCGGCACAGGTCCGGGAAAAAGAGCAAAGTTGTTTTGCTGCGCGAAGGGGACACCTGCCTGCCCCGTGCCGGACAGGCTTCCATTATGACGGATCAAACCGAAGCGGAACTCGTTGATCATCGTTGGCGTGAAGAGGTGCACGTCGGTCAGCGCCAGCTGCATAGAATTGTCCACTGCTGGTGACCCTCCACCGAGAAAACCCGGAAAGGATCCGACAGCAGGTTTGGTATTGTTGCTTTTCGAGAAGCTGCCATAAAGAGTATTTTTTGAGGAGACGGTGTAGTCGATGCGAACGTCTCCCTGATCGGTATTGGAAAACTGTGGCGCTTGATAAAAGTAATTGCGCGAAAGATCGCCTGGACTACCAAAGTTTGGCATCGGGATCATGTTGACGATCGCAAGCGCCGTCTGGTTCAGCATCGCAGTAGGGATACGATTCCCCGGAAACGGGCTGGCATCGACTGTGCCGTTTGGCCCGATATGCCGAGTGGTGGGGTCATAGATCTTGATAGGGCTGCTGGAAAAATCGCCGGTGCGGAACGCCGCTGGGGGAAGACTGGAGATCGAGTTGCCAGATCTCGTGCTTTGCCGCGTGCCTTGATAGTCGACGAAGAAAAAGAGCTTCTTTTTAAGAATGGGCCCACCCAACGTAGCGCCAAACTGGTTCTGGTGAAACGGCGGACGTGGAAGACCAGCAAGATTCGTAAAGTAGTTATTTGCGTCGAAGACATTGTTGCGCAAAAACTCGAAGAAGACGCCATGGAATTGATTGGAGCCGTTCTTGAGTGTCGTGTTGACGACAGAACCAGCTGCATGGCCAAATTCAGCCGGGAAATTATTGGTCTCAACCTTGAATTCTTGAACAGCATCGACCGACGGAACAATTGCGATGCCTGTGCGTCCGATGGCTCCCTGATTCGTGACCGTATTGTTATCCACTCCATCCAGCGACACATCAACTGCAGTGAAGCGACCGCCGCCCGCTACGAATGGAAGATTAGATTGCACACCGAAGAGCTTCGTCGTGTTGCCCACGAGGAGTCCCAACTCGAAGGGATTACGCCCGTTCAAGGGCATATTGAGAATTTGCTTCTGTTCAACAACCTGCCCCAGCGAAGAAGTGGCCGAATCGACCAAAGGTGCTGAAGCTTCGACTTCGATGGACTGACCCACCGTGCCCGGTTGCATATTGATCGTGAGGTTGAGGGTTTGGTCGACCCGCAGGGTAATGTCGGTCAAGGTCTTGTCAGCAAAGCCCGTAGCGGTAACGGTGATCGAATATTCGCCCGGCGGAATGACCGGAGCGTTGAAAGCACCAGAATCGTTCGTCTTCGTCTCACGCGTAGTGCCGTTTGCAATGAGCGTTAACTTTACGTCGGCGTTCGGCAGCGCGGCGCCTGAACTGTCCTGCACCTGGCCAGTAATCGTACCCGTGGAAGTCTGCGCAAGAAGTGCGCCCGAACAAAGGATGAATAACCCAAGAACCAGATGCTGCTTCTTCAGACCAAACGCCATTGCGAATCTCCTCCTGCTGCCAGAAAAGGGGGATGCGGCAGAGTGATTGCTGTTCAATAAACCGCAAAGGTACATTGGACTGACCTTTACGGAAACAGCAAGACGATACGGACCGAACAATCCTCCTGTCAAGGATCTCTCCAAGAAAAATTTGGAACGCGTCTTTGCCGGGTGAACTTCGTTCGCGATTCCGTTGGGCCTTTCGTGGGAACGTCCCTCTTGCTCCACTCAGCGGGATTTGGACGACATGGTACCCTCAGTGTGTTCGAACACAGTTTTGGAAATAATCTAGGTTTAGCTCTTTAGCGTCTGTCTCTCTGAGAACCTGATCGCTCAAGAGCATAGGAGATGGAATTACACGATGCCTCGTCCCCTCAAGCCGGTGAGGGCTTTACCGCGTACGACGCTTACCGAGGCCGCCTTCGAGCAACTGATCGAATATGTGGTCAAGGGAACCTGGAAGGCTGGAGACCGCCTCCCTCCCGAGCGTGAACTCTGCCAGCAGTTTGGTATTGCTCGCACATCACTCCGTGAAGCTCTGAAGGCAATGGAACTCGTAGGCATGCTCGACAGCCGTGTAGGCGACGGAACGTTCGTTTGTCCCCGATCTGAATTTCTCTCCCGTCCTCTTCTCTGGGCCTTTACAGGTACGGACCACGAAGAACTCGTCGAGATCATGGAGGCTCGTGCCCTTGTGGAGGAGAAGCTCGCTGGATTGGCCGCTGAACGTGCGTCCCCCGAAGAGGTCGCACGGATCGAAGAGACGATCCGGCAGATGCGCGACGCCATTGCAGCTGGGACATCGATTCTTGAGGCCGATATGGCTTTCCATCTGGCCGTGGCTGAGGCAGCACACAACGAGGTGCTGCGAAACGCCGTTCAGCTCCTCCGGAATATTACCCGCCAGTGGCTGCAATATAAGGTTCAGATTCCGAACGTGGCAGCAGCCGTTTTAAAACGACACGAATCCGTCTATCGAGCGATCGCTTCGCGCAAACCAAATGCTGCAAGCCTCGCGATGCGAAAGCATCTTGAAGAGACGCAGCGATTGGTCATTCAAATCGTCGCAAAATACGGATCCCGTTGAACATCGTCAGATCGGCAAGGATCGAATAGGATCTCTCCATTTGAGAAATAGCTGTCGGCAACATCGAGTTCCCTACCCCAACAACCTAATAGATAGGTGTCCATGCGCGAGGATGAGGTAACCAAGGCTACATCGCCAAGGTGATCAGGCCAGTGACCACGAGCGCTGCGGCCCATATGAGGTTGAGGTTGAGCCATGCCTTGCGCAGGATCGCGAGGCCAAACTTGCTGTAGACCACCCAAGCGATCAGCCCAGTGACTACAAGATAGCCTGTCGTATGGATCCCAGTCGCAACCAGCGCAGCAAGAGGACCGCCGGCCACAGATGTTTGGTGGTGCCCTGCCATGTGGTTCGCCGCCTCGACTGCGTTGCTGCCCAGCAGAACTGGTACCACCATCAAACCCGCGCCGTGCGCCGAGGCTATCAGAAACGACCAAACCGTCAGGTCCCGGAAGCCGACTTGCATGCGGACCCAACGTGGGTGATGATGTCGCACCAGGGAGTAGGCCCCAAGACCGAGCAGGACCGCGGCGACGGGATAGCGTATAGCCTCCGGCCGCAGCCTCATGCCAAGAAACACTGCTGCCAGCACCACGGTTCCGATGGCCAACGCGTGGCCGAACGCGATAGGGACGAGCGCTCTCGCAACTGCAATCCCCTTCCCCTCCTGCATACCCAGCGCCACCGCGAAGAGCCATCCCATTCCAGGGTTGATTCCGTGGTAGGCGCCAAGAAGCAGCATTACCCACAGAGCCGTCGCGCCCATCTCCCCGTGCGCCATTTAGGCCTTCGAATAGCAGTAGGAGTCAGAGGAAGCGTCACCGCCTTCCAGTCGGATCTGGTGAGCACGCAGCCCGTCGAACTCCACGAAGAATCCTTCGTCGAATTTCATTCCGCCGTTCGGATCAGCATCAAGCTTTACCATCCAGCTCTTTACCCCATCGGGGTAGAACTGCTCATCCCACGTAGAGTAGAGCGAGTTGGTGAAATACACACGCTTGCCGTCGCGGCTGACTTCGACCATCTGTGGGCCACCGTTGAGAGCCTGATTGGGTTTGGCCGGGTGGGCCGCGTGGCGCACGATGCCGCCGATGTGGACCGAGCCTGTCTTCTTCGGCTTAACAGGATCGGAGACGTCATATTGGATGAACTCACCAGTCCCCCAGCACGAAACATAGAGAAAGCGGTCGTCGAGTGACAGGTTGATGTCCGTTATCAGTGGTGGCACTGCCTTGAAGCCCTGCAGCAGGGGCGGCAATGTTTCTGCATCGGCAGGCTCGGCGGGGATCTCAATAACTTTGCGGACGCTCCACTTGCCGTTCTTGCCCCCGTCTTCGCGATACCACATCCAGATCGAAGCAGAAAGGTCCTTGAGCGAAACGACCACACCCGCGAATCCGTACGTCTTATTCGGATCGTGGGAGGGCCGAAGCTCGAGCACCATCTGTTGCTCTGCGCCCAAGTCAATCTCTTGTAGATGGCGCCGTTTGTCCAAATCCCAGATATGAAGCTTGTGGCCGTACTTGCCGCCCAGCAGTAACTCCGGGTTCACCCCGTCTTTCACCATGTTCGGCGTGCCCCATTCGGACGTGATCATGGTGTCGTGCCCCAGGTGCCACCAGAAGTCATAGGCCAATTGCTGAGGTCCGCGATCCTGTTCCCACGACCCCTTCAACTCAAAGGTGTTTGCATCCATCAGAAAAATGCCGCCGGGGCCGTCTCCGTTGGCCGATCCGAGTGCACTGCCATAAATGCCGTCCGGGCCACAATGAATCGTGTGGGGTGACGTATAGCCGGTATTCTTGATGAACTCTTCGGGCTCAATCACCTTCACGATCTTCGGTTGCCTGGGATTCGCCTTGGTATCTAGTACGTAAATCCGCGATGACCCGATGCCCGGTACGATCAGATAACGACGCTCCATGTGCGGGTGCGAAGCCTGCGGATTTACGTACGCGCTGCAAGCATTCCAGCCGAAATGGTGTAACTCATTATCGCCACGCGGAAAATCCACTTGTCCGACAAGCCGACCATACTCGGCTGAACCTGGATCGAGGTCAATGACGCCCATGGCGTCGTGCTGATCATTCTTGCCGACGTTCAACAGCGCAACGTAAGCAAGGCGTTCTGGTGGGGCCTGCATCGCCATACCAGGTGAGGGATAAAAGGTGGGGTCCGGACGCATTAAAGGCATATACATATCCTCCTCGGCGGAAAACCTTGACTGGGCCCATGTTTCATTCAGTGGGTTTCAGTCACGAAGGCCAAAGGAAAAAGCGTGACCGAGGAACCCGTACAGCTGCGGCAAAATGTCTGGCCGGGAGACGCCTCCCAACGTCTGCAAACCTAAGGAGGACATCAAATGCGCAACTCTCGCCTTGCAGCGATATTACTCGCCCACCTCCTCCGGCGCCACTTCGCGCACAACTTCCAATCGGTACGCAAATCAGCGATTCGAGACATTGCGGTGAATGGACACAGCACCGGCAAAGTGAAGTATGGCTCGCCCTCTCACCCGGACGACAGGCAAGCCGGAAGCTCGGTACTCGCCTCACAAACGCTTGGCAACGCCCCTTTTTCTTGTGCTCGAAGGATACGGCCACACCAGCGACGTCGATCCCAGCGCCAGCCGTTCCTTGAAACGCGAAACCCAATCCGGCAGATATCCACAGGAAAAGTCTTGACGCGTCTGTTAAACTAGATTCAGAGACAAACAAAAAAGCCCGGCCTGTGCCGGGCTTTTCTCATGCTCTAAAAAAGCAGGCGGCGCAGATCGAAGTCCGGACCTAAAGTATCTACTTTGAAAACTTTGCGCAAATTCGTATGGGGGGGAGGGTGCGAAGGCGGACTATTCACGATGCATGACCGCTCGAGTAAACATCTCTACTTCATTCGAAAGACGATGCCTGCTCCGATGCGCAAACTATTCTGTTCATCGTTTGCATTGTTGGGTAAATATGTCCTGAGGTAGTCGATCTGCACGACGCGCACACCGATGTGACGCGAAAGACCGTAATCCAGTCCGCCGCCTGTAGTAAATGCGAAAGAGTTTGCGGAGGAGACGGCTCCCCCTGGATGAGGAAATGTCGAATCGAAGCCGTGAACGCCCCCAATGAGAAACTGCGCGAATGGTTTTAGCCCATGTTGCAGATGCAGCGAATAGCGAGGCCCGGCCATATACGTGAGAAGCGAGAGATCCACACCCGACCCGGTGATATTCGAGGCATGAGCGCCGCTTATCTCCCCTGCAACAGAAAACCTTCCGAACACTCGATAAGACCCATCCGCCCTGCCTCCCTGCAGGCTAAAGCAGCCGCACTCTCCTGCAGGACCGTTGGAGCGCTGCAATTCGTAGCTGACGGAGGCATCGATCTTCGATTGTGCCGAGGCTGTCAGTGCTCCACAGAGCAGCGCGCCAACCAGCAGTTTGGTTGTTCTCAAGTCTCTCTCCTACTGCACAGTCAGAGTTACAGTTGTGCTCTGGCTTACTGCGGGACTGGATCCTGCTGCGGCGCCGGTAGCCGTAACGGTGAGGGTGTAGCTCTTCTGCGGCTGCGTAAAGAATCCGCCGGAACCACATCCGGACAGGGCGGCAGCTCCCGCAAGAAGGAGCAGGCAAAGGATACGGCTGCTTAGCGCAATCGCCGACATCTTCTTGCGCGTACGTCGACTGAAGAAGACGGGCAGTGACAACAGGCTAAATGCGAAAGGCATCGATAACGGTTTGGATAAACTGCCGAGCGACGCAGCCTGCTTAGGTGTTTGAATCGTCAGGGCAGATGAGACAGCTCCGGAAGTGCCTGCAGCAATCGACGATGGAGCGAAGCTCGCCGTAGCCCCACTGGGCAGGCCAGCCACTGTCAGAGTAACTCCGCTGCCGAAGGTTCCGGATTGTGGAGTCAAGGTGAGCTGATAGCTTGCCGTTGCGCCTGGCACGACAATTTGGGTCGCTGTTGTTGCAGCGATCGAGAAATTGTTTGGTATCTGCGGTGGAGTTGCCACAACGACAAAGACGCCGCTCGTAATAGCAGGGTTGAGTGCATCGCCGGGATAGGTCGCTGCGAAGCGATGCGTTCCAGCTGCAATCCCCGCGAGGCTAATGGTCGCAACATTATTTTGCAGAGAAGCAATCCCGAGGGTACTGGCACCGGTGGTTACATCCAGAAAGGTGACAGAGCCTGTCGCTTTTGAAGCTCCATTTATGAGGGTGGCCGTTAGGTTGCCGTTCCCGATGACGATCGGGGATGTACCGGAGAGAACGAGAGCCGCTGTTCCAGAATTTCCGAGACCCGCTACGGTGTTGATGTTGGCATTCAAAATCGCGCGGACACGCTGGTTGTTGGTGTCGGCTATCGCGGCTGTTCCAGAGATGATCGCAATCGCGTGTGGCGTATCAAACATTCCCATATTCGCAGGTCCGGTATCGCCCGAGAATCCCTGCGTTCCGTTACCCGCTGCAGTTGAGATTGTGCCGGCGCCATTGATATTGCGGATTCGATGATTGTCGCTGTCAGCAAAATAGATACTTCCATCTGGTGCTGCAGCGACTCCACGGGGCGTCGCCAAAGTTGCTGAAATCGCCGCTCCACCGTCGCCAGTAAAGCTCTTTGTACCGTTTCCCGCGACTGTAGAGATAAGCCCCGAGCTCAACGTTACTTCGCGTATGCGCTGATTGAGTGTATCTGCAATGTAGAGGTTGCCCGCCGCATCTACAGCGATTCCGCTAGGCGAATCGAGCCCTGTTTGAGTAGCTGCGACGCCATCGTTCAAGTAGAGCTGTTCTCCATCTCCTGCGACGGTGGTAATCGTAGTGCCGGAAATCTTGCGAATGCGATGGTTGTTCGTGTCCGCAATGTAGAGATTGCCCGCAGCGTCTACAGCAACCGCAGTTGGCAGATTCAATACTGCGGAGGCCGCTGCACCTCCATCGCCTGAGAACCCGGCTGCTCCCGTGCCGGCAATCGTAGTGATTGCCCCGGAGGTGACTTTGCGAATGCGGTTGTTGTGGGTATCGGCTATATAAATATTCCCTGCCGCGTCGACCGCAACACCAGCCGGTGAGTCGAGCACTGCACTCTTCGCCGAGCCGTTATCGCCGGAATATCCCTGCTCTCCTGTGCCCGCAACCGTACTGAGAATGCCAACCGGGCTTACCTGGAGGATGAGATGGTCGTCGGTATCTGCGATATAGAGATTGCCTGCTGCATCGAAGGCCACACCCGCCGGCCGCATTAGAACGGTTCCCGTCGCCTCTACGAGAGTAGCTCCATCCGCCCGAGGCTGTAAGCGCGCCAGTGCGCTTTTTTGCGCGGGCGTTTGCGCAAAGGCTGCCGTGCTAAACATAAGCAGCGCCATATACGACATCGAACGCCTCATCCTAAGCCAGAGCAACTTCTGCGATCTGGGAATTCCTATTTTTGCCATACCAGCTTTCACTTCCCCAATGTCATTACGAAGTTCATAGAGCGCTCCACTCCATCTGCGCATACAGCAAATCCTGACTCACCATCGTGAAACCCAAGCGGTCATAGAGGCGCCTGGCGGGGTTGGTGTGCAGAACCTGTAACCTGAACTTCAGCCCCTCTTGAGCGCACTGACGCTGCACTCCTTGAAGAACCAGCCGACCAATCCCCTGGTTCTGATACGCCGGGAGGATAGCCAGATCGATCCCTAAAATTGCGTCTTCCTGGCGAATCACTAAGTGCCGGCCGACGCGTCTCTCAACCTCTCCTTCTTCGTTTAGGCAGAGGATCAGATCTTCGGCATCGGGATACTGGGCGGCGTAGGTCAGCTTGCGTCCGCGAAATTGCATCTGCAGCAGCTGCTCGCGCGCGGCCGCACTCATATTCCAGTTTGTCGTCTCGATCGGCTGAGTTGCGAGATAGAGCTGCAGTAAGAAGTCCTCATCTTTGGCGACAGCGTGACGAAGCTGGACATTCGTTACTTCAGAATGGGCTGTTCCTGTCACCTTGTTATGTTTCCTTCCTGCTTAACTACTGAAGAGAACGTGTGTCGGCTGTCGGCCGACACACGCTTGATTTAGCCACGCGATGGGAAAATACCCTGCAGCGCAATGATGAAGGTTACGGCCAGGTAAGGTTGCTGAACACTGATCGGAATGCCACTTCCTGCCATGCCAGAGACATATGGCGCCATGGTCTGGCCTGCAGTCGCAGATGCAGCGAAGGTGTTTACGGTGATCGTTCCGTGTGTGCTCGGTGGGGTGAACGTTGCAGTGACCGCATCGACAGCAGGATAGTTGTTCACGGGGGTGGTCGCCGTACCGGCAACATTCGAACAGGGCGGTGCAATTGGGTGTGCGTGCTGCGGCAGATTGGAGGTCAATATGGACACATTATTGGCGCCTCCCGACTCGCCAATGGTTACCGCAGGAAGTCCTGTGCCTGTTCCCCAATGTTCAGGTACGCGGCCCTGAAGGTTCGGAAGAGCGAAGGTCGTTATGCCATCCCCTCCGTAGGTCGTCCCTAGAATCGAGAAGAGCGCGGAGTTTTGCGCAATGGAAAGCAGTTGTCCGTTGCAAAGAGCCCATCCACTAGGAGCGAAGTTGCCCGCGAACATAATGATCTGACCGAGATACGGTTGCGCCACTTATTTCTCCTTACTTGTTGCACTGCGTCTTAGGTATGGGCTCATTGCTCTGTTAGCCCGCCGTCTTATCGTGATGATTATTTCTGGTAGAGGTACATATCGGTTACGTGTTGGCGTCTCGAACTACTGACAATGCAGCGACACGGAGACGGTGGCGAGAGGCACGAAGGATCCATTCGTAGTGAAGGAGGTGCTCGTCGCCTGTAGTGCAACGGTATCCCCTGCTGCGATGGCTACGGACTGCCCTGTGATCTGAGCTGACGCAAGAGTGTTTGTGCTTGTCGGAGTAATACCCTTGGTGAGGGCAGTAGCAACACCGTTACGGAAGAGCGTGATGGTTATAGGAGAACCAAAATTTCCAAACCCCGACTGGCCGGATGTAAGGAACATCGAGTCGAACGTGCATGCCTGCGGGAAGGTCGTTGCGAACTGATTGTAGGTTAGAAACGTGCCTACATTGGAGGGATCGTAACTGCTGTTTAGTGAGAAAAACTGTGTACTGCTGTTGGCCTGCCCCAAGATCACGCTGGCCATGAAGATATGCGACCCACTGCCAGCCGGACCTGCCGGGCCTGTAGCTCCGGTCGCTCCTGTCGGTCCGGTTGGGCCCGCCGGGCCTGTAGCTCCAGTCGCTCCCGTTGCTCCGGCTTGAACGATCAACGCCCATTTGACATTGCTGGTCGGTGGGTCGAAGCCTGCGTTCCCATCTGCCAGAGAGATATAGCTCGAACCGTTTGTCGAACACGTCGTCGCGCAAAAGACGACCTGTCCAGCTGTATAAGTAGTGGCAGCCGCATAGTTCGAAGCGAAGCTGAAGGTGCCCGTCGCACCTGTAGCACCTGTGGCACCTGTCGGACCGGCTGGGCCTTGTGGTCCCGTTGCCCCTGTAACTCCAGTGGCGCCTGTTGGCCCGGCAGGACCGATAGCTCCCTGGGGTCCTACTGGTCCGATCGCGCCTGTCGCACCTGTTGTGCCGGCTGGGCCTTGCGGTCCTATTGGTCCCGTTATCCCGGTGGCCCCGATCGGTCCGGGCGAACCAATAGCTCCCTGGGGTCCCGCTGATCCGATCGGGCCAGTGGCTCCAGTGGGGCCCGTAGCGCCTGGAGTTCCAGTCGCTCCCGCCTGGGCGATGAGAGCCCACTGCGCACTGCTGGTCGGTGGATCGAAGCCAGTATTGCCATTGACTAATGAGATATAACTTGAACCATTCGTGGAACACGCTGTCGAACAAAAGACAACCTGACCTTCTGTGTAGGTCGTTGCAGCCGCGTAGTTCGAAGCAAAGCTGAAGGTGCCTGCGGCTCCGGTCGGACCCGCCGGACCAGTTGCTCCATTCGCTCCAGCCGGCCCCTGAATCCCTGGAACTCCCTGCGGCCCTTGTATACCTGGAACACCCGCAGCCCCCTGAATCCCCTGAGGCCCGGTCGTTCCTATAGGGCCAGCGGGACCTACAGGTCCTTGGGAGGTAACCGTTATATCCAACTGCGCAAGATGCGATGTCTCGTCGTTCTCTTTACTGTCAAACAGGATATTTGCCCCCGCAGAGGAGAGAGCGATGCCGTAGTTGCTCCCGGGAGTCGTCAGCCATCCCTGTACGAGCGTGGTAACGTCTATCACCGCATATTGATTGACATCCGTAACGGAGAAGCTGGACAACGCAGGCCCCAAGGCTGGAAGCGTAGCATTCGTCACTGCCAATTCGTCCCACGTTGAGGTGACAGGTTGTAAGTTGATACTTCCCGGCGCATTGACACGATTTACATAGAGCCTCAAGGTAGCGTGGCCGATCTGCGCGGCGGTTGTTCCAGCGGGCAAAGATGATGAGAGGTCGAACCGAATCAAGGCCGTGTTGCCGTTGCCCACATAAAGATTCGATAACCTGCCGAAGTTGAGGTTAGGGCGGGCAGAACTTACGCTTGCATCGGCAACGATCGTGGCATCCGTAGCCATAGCAGCCGGCACAGCAATGGCAGAAATAAACAGCGCCGCACCTAAACGCAACGCAACAGCTCTCATCATGATCTTTCCTCTCCTCACAAGGCACAACTCATCGACAGAGAATTTGCACCCAGACCCTCGCGGGTCGCGATTCTTGAGTCTCGTTCCCTGTATTTCTTGAACTAGTTGAATGGCACTTACGTGAGAAAAAAGCGCACGAAGCGTCATCGCACTATTTCAGCGGACCTGCAACTTTCAACTAATCAATTAACCGACGATAAAAGACATCAACCGATTTTGAGAAGCGGCGGATGGCAAGCAAAAGAGAATTTACATCGTTAGTTGTAGATCGCCATTCCCATTTTGGGAAAGCCGCGAAGCGTGAAGGCGCGGACTCACCACATAGATCGAGATCTTGGCCAAGTTGTTTCCAAATGGTGTCGGATGATGCGGTGCAGTTCTAGTACCCGTCTTGCTTTTTAAAAACGTCAGCAACACACCTGAGTACACCGTACGGTGCCAAAAGATGGTTCAGGGAACTAACTGGTTTGTCCCGCGCACAAGGTGGAAGCTGCTATGGATGAGCACTCAGATTTGGCGGATGCTACCCTACGCGCCACGGAAGAACAGGATAATCCAAATTCCGCGGGGAGGAACCTCCCCAAAACGATCCTAAATGGACGCTGCTCTAGACTCCCTGCGTTTGGCTTTGATCTACAAGATCGTGAATCTTCGCGTTTATCACTCCGCAGGACAGATAGAACGGCGAACTTAAACACTGAATTGTTAGCGAATTGCTGGCTGCGGTATACGACCAAGATATTGTTATCCCGCCTTGTGTCGCTTGACCGTTCGTCCCATCAATCTCGATGCCTTGGCTTTTTGCGGTAGACACCAAGCACGCAAATTGGGCTGGAGAGATATTGTTGAATTGTTGAGCCGCACATTGAGCCAAGAAACACCTCCTAGTGACAACTGCTTCTAGTTACTACCACACACGCCTGAGCCGGAAACGTCGACGTGCCAGGTGTATATAACCCCTCCATTGTGTAACCACAAAGGTCAAACTTAGCGGAGCATTCGCCGGCGTCTTTGTCTCAATCATCATTCCGGCCTTCAGGCAGACGCTCCAATCGCAGATGGTCATACTTGATCAGCCACAGGAGATGATTGCGAAAGACGTCCACAGGCACGCTGAGTACTGACGACGCAGCCGCTTCCAGCTCCCCCACAGTCGAAACGTTTGCTGCGTATTGCATTATGAAGTTCAGGACATCCGTCGTGAGAAACCCCTCCAGCTCCGGATAGAACGAAATTTCCCGGGACGAACCGCTGATAATCCTTGTCGCGGAGGAAAGCATTTGCGTTGAGTAGTGTTGAAAGGTCTTGCAATATTCGGGCCGGAACCAGGACTTTCCTGCGGGCGTGTGCGGCGCCGCCGCGGCCTGGCGATGAAGCGTTTGCCAGAGCTCAAGATGCTGCGCAATCACGCGCCGCCAATCGAACAGAGCTTGTGAGCGACGGCGTCCGTTCGCGCCCCAGGTGCGACGAAGTCCTTCATCGCCGATGAGCCGGGTCATCGCAGCGGCCATCGCTGGGACGTCGACAGCAACCGATTGCGCGATCAGAAAATGGTCGACGAGCCATTCTGAGACGCTGGAGTAATCCGACACCATACGGTCGCAGTCCATCCAGTACGAAGGCACGCGAAAGCCCGTCTCTTCATGCACGACCAGCTCCTTGTACCCGTCCCAGTCCGAGCAGACCACCGGCAGCCCCGAGGACATGGCCTCGACGATCGACTGGCCAAAGGTCTCCTGCAAGCTGTCGCTGGGAGAGACGAAGAGGTCTGCGGCCGCGTAATAGGCCGCCACATCCGTGTCCGGAACATCGGTGCGAAGAATGACTCTGTCCGCAATTCCCATCTGAGCCGCGAACTGCCGCACCCTCTCCGAGTACTTGTGAAAGCTCTCCGAACCGGCTAGCACCAGCGAGGTCTTTTGACTGGGGTCATCGAGGACCTTCTTGAACGCCAGTAGCAGAGGAAAGAGATCCATCTTGTCGTAGTGGGAGAACCTCCCGAAGTAGAGGGCCAGCACCTCGTCCGCGGGCAGTCCCAGACGGCTGCGCAGTTCGGCCTTGTTGCCAGGCCGAAAGACTTCGGTATCGAGTCCCAGGGGGATTACATCCAGCCGCGCATCGCACGAGAGATCGATCTGCCGCTCTTCGCGGAACGATGCCTGAAGATACGCGATCCACTGCCGCATCACAATTCGGGCCGACTCCGTAGTGCAGAGGATCGAATCCCATGGGCGAGTCCCAAGCAGCATCGTTCCCAGCACGCGAGGCAGAAACGACTGATAGCTGATCGTGTGCGTAAGTCCGGTGATGGGAAAGCTCACTGCGCTCAACCGATTGCGAAGGTCCGTCCATGGCCCGATGTCGGGAGACCACAGGTTATGAAACGCGTGATAACTATGGCGAGACGTCTCCCTCTCAAACTGGCTGATAGGAAGCAACCGGATGCGAGGGTCTGAAAATAACAGACCGCCCTGATCGGGCTGCGGCGCGGAACCGCTGTAAAAAAAGTGGAGCTCATCGAAATCTCCAAAGCGCAACAAGGCTTCCACGAAGCGCCGGAGAAAAACGGTCATCCCATAGATTCCCTCGGGAGGTACAGAAGAAAAACCAGACAACTCCATTGGGCCAGCAAGCGTTCCGAAATATTTCATGCATCTCCCTGAAACTGCTCAACCGGCTCAGGCTACCATTTGATTCATACTTCCCTGTTATCGTGATAGAGTCTTCGCGAGAAGACCCGATCCGTTCGCTGAGAGGTAAGAGGATCCATGAAGGTATTTTGCGCGGGGTTGTTTCGTACGGGCACCACAACCATGCAAGAGATGTTCGCCAGGTCCTTCTCTTCCGATCATGAGTTCCAGCTACAGGACCAACTCAACGTCTTCGAACGGCGGCTCCTTGGCACCATCTCTGACGCGGAGATCCGTGAATTCATTCATACGCGGAACGCCGCGAAGCCCCTCAACATGGACTCCTGTGGAGCACACTTCAGCATTGTGGACTTTCTTGTCGAAGAGTTTCCCGATGCGAAGTTCCTTCTTACTCTTCGGGATATCTATTCGTGGATGAACTCCTGCGTCGGGAAGCTGCTTGGTGACTTCACGGGCGGCTGGGGCAGTCGTGCCGGCGCGCTGATGAACTGCCTCGATGTACTACCCGACGGCAGTTTTCTGCTGACGGATGAACGAAGCATGAAGATCCGTCTGGAGCAGATGGCGAAGATCTGGACCGGGGTAAACCAGCGAGTCATCGCCGCTGTACCGAAGGAACGGCTGCTGATCGTCCACACCGAAGACCTAGTGGAGCGAAGCGGGGAGATCGCCGCGTTTTGCGGCATCGATCCCGATCTGCTCGATCCGATCCATGCAAACGCAGGCCTCAATGTGAACTTCCTCCAGTCTTTTGACTCCGAACAGATTGAGGAGCTGGTGCAGATGCATTGCCGCCGGCTGATGGAGGAGCACTATCCGGCGTTAACACTTGCCCGCTATGCCGCCGCGAGCAAAGAAGTACCCTGCCCGGACTGCCATGAGCTGGCCCGCTATTTCACCGTGCGGGAAGTGGTTCCAACAGAGTTTATCCAGACCAGGTTTCCCGTATGAAGCCAGCCGCCTGGGTGCGCATTCCAGCACCGAGACCCGCGGCTTCGGCTCGTCTGTTCTGCCTTCCGTTCGCCGGTGGAGGCGCATCTGTCTACAGGCAATGGTGCAATCACCTGAAGGAATCCATTGAGGTATGCCTCATCCAGCCGCCCGGACGCGAAGACCGGCATACAGAGGCGGCTTACACGCACAGCAATCAAATGGCGGAAGCCATCATTGCGCAGATCCGGCCACTCCTTGACAAGCCCTTCGCCTTTTATGGACATAGCCTGGGCGCATTGCTGGCCTTTGAAGTCGCCCGGAGATTGAGCGCGGCAGAACTGCCTGCTCCTTCAGTGCTCTTCCTGGCCGCCCACCGCGCTCCGCATCTACCTCTGATGCGGCGGATCTTCTATAATCTGCCCGACCACGAACTTGTCGCCGAGATACAGCGCCTGAACGGGACGCCCGCAGCCATTCTCGAAGACCGTGAAATGCTGCGCTATTGGCTGCCCATCATGCGGGCCGACCTGCAGATATGCGATACCTATGAGTTTGTAGCTGCTTCGCCACTGAGCTGTGCAGTGGTAGCTTATGCCGGCGCCGATGACAAGGCGGTCCCGCCTGAACGCATGCAAGGTTGGCAGGACCATACGACGGGCACATTTGCGCTGCATGTGTTTCCCGGCGATCACTTCTTTGTGCGCACGGCACAGGCCGCGCTCCTCGAAGCCCTGGAAAGGCATATGGGAGAGCCATCTGAACAACTGCAGGCCCTTGGGGTTCCGGATGCGCCAGACACTGCCGTCAGGTCGCGGGGCTAGAGCATTTCTCTTGATGTTGTGTTGTTGGATAGATCTTCGAAGCCGTTTTCATAACAGGAAAACGGCGCAGGCATTCCCCGGCTTCGAAATACACCTTCAGGGGAATTGATTTAATGACCGGAAAAACCTCCGGTTCAGCCGAACCAAGATAACGTCTCCACGCCGTGAAATTTTAGTATTTTCCATTTCCATATTTGCCGAATTCTTCTGCTACACTCCTCGTGCAGCGTAAATGCAGAGGAGGAACGTTCAATGGCAGTGAACAACGCTCAAGCCGTGAAAACTGGGGTTCAGTTCGCAGGCGAAGTAATCATCCCCGGTGGAAGCAATCTCGTTAGTGGTGACTACAAAACAGGCGGCATCTACGCGGCGCTCGGATTGGCTGCAAAAGCCATTTTCGGTGTTCCAGGCCTGTTGGTTGTTTCGGCAAGCTCCCTTGCGAACGCGGTGACAGGACGGAATCTGATCGACTTCGTGAAGTCCGTGCCGCCGTTAGAACTCGACGAACCCACGAGCAAGCCAGCCTCCAAAAGGGCCGCCAGGTAGCTCTCTTCCGTTTCTTACTCTAGTCATGTACTTCAAGGATGCAACTTCATCCTTGAAGTACGTCAATCTGTTTCCCGGATCGACCCCCCATGCCTCGAGAATTGCCCGAAGACCCGGTATTGGACAAGCCGCTGCAGACTGGGCTTGCATTTTGCGGAGAATACCTTGTTCCCGGCGGAAGCCATCTGGTCCAGGGAGACCTGAAAGGTGCGGCGATCCACGGAGCCTTGGGCTTCGCAGCCAGCATGCTCTTTGGCTTTCCCGCGCGTCTGCTATTCTCTGCCAACTCTTTGCGAACGGCCCTGGGCCGTCGCCCAGTCGTCGCGCCGAAGACGGAAGCAGTGGGCACTCCTGCGGCTGAAGCCGCGAGAGAAGTTCCGAAGCCTGCGGTAGCCGTCACGAAACCACCTTCCCCTCCCGCGCCGCGGAGCCCTTCCTTGCGAAAGACTGTCGTAAAGACGCGGAGCAAAGCTGCCGCTCCGAAGCCAGCAGCAGCAACCACAAGGAAGAGGACTGGCGTTCGTTCTCGAAAATCGACATCATAGCTGACAGCAGAAATACCACTTGAAAGAAGACCCCTCTGAGATGAAGAAGAGCAGTTATCTACTTGGCATTGCCTCTGGCGTTGTTGTAACCGCTTACTGGAGAACGATCCTCAAAGAAGGCGTAAAGGGTGGCGTCCGTGTAGGCCGGGTGGTGAAGCGAGTTTCGGCGCAGGCAATGGAAGAGATTGAGGACGCCAACGCCGAAGCGTTGAGCGAGTTGGAACAGCAGGATCTCAAGGCAGCTAAGTGACTGGGTCACGCCGAAACCAAAACTCGAAGAAACCGCCATTCAAGCTGAGATCGGCGATTCCGGGCCGGGAACGATGGGATGTAGAAGCGATCGTCGGCAAGGCGAATCGAGCCAGACGGCTGGAAGAGGCGCTCTCCCGTGCACCGCGGGTGCGGCAGGCGCATGCCAACCCACTCTCCGGACGCGTCCTCCTGATCTTCGATCCTCAACTGCCTAAGCTGAATGTCCGGACGCTGCTGACCACGACGCTACGCGATCTGCCTGAGGTCATCGAGATGGCGCAGCCTCGCGACTCCTCAGCGACGAACTTGCTGCAAATTCTGAAGGCCTCCACCCCGGATCGCAAAAAAGTGGGCGCAGCCGTCTTCTTTTCGCTCGTCAGCTTCGCGATCCATTTCTGCGAAGGCCTTTTTGTCGTCTACACCATTACGAGCCGAACTAAATCGCTCAGGTCCGGAGCCGAGGTGAAGCAAAAGCCTCTCTCCGTTACCACGACGGCAATCTGGAGCGTGCTTCTCAACGCCGCCGATACGTGGGCTCGTCAGGAGCGGATGCGCCGCTGGCAGGAGCTCGGTCTGGAGGTACGGCAGGCCCTCCGCGCTCGCGTCATCTCACAGATCACCGAAGAAGACCTCGCCTACTTCGATGCGCACTCGACGGGTGGACTGATCAACCTGATCTCCGAAGACACCGCCAACATCGGTGAGCTCGTTACTCGCGGTTGCGAGATGGCGGTCGACAAGAGTCTAACCGTGTGCGTAGCCGGCGGCATCCTTGTGTATTCGTCTCCCAGACTCGCTGCGCTCAGCTGCGTCCCGCTGCTTCCGCTGTTTGCCCTGCCGAAGTTCTTCGGCAAGAGGATCTCCGATGCCTTTGCGCGCCGGAGCGAATCGAGTTCCCGGTTCAGCGAAGCCCTAGGAAACAGCCTTGCCGGAATCATCGACATCAAGAGCTTCACGGCAGAAGCTGCCGAGCAGCGACGACTCAGGCTGATCGAGGCTGACCTTGCGGACGCATCGCAGGCGGCCAGCGACCTTTGGTCTCTACAAAGCGGAATTGGCCGCGGACTCTACTCCGTGGGAATGTCCATCAACGCGGCCTACGGCGGGAAGCTCGTGACGGACGGAACGTTGACGGAGGCCCAGTATCTCCGCGCCGTCTACATGTTCCCTCGCCTGCTGGATGCCGTCGACGGCATGGCGGAGGTGGGACGGGTGTATCAGAAGGCGCTCAGCTCCGCGAACCGGTTGACCGAGGTGCTGAACCACGCGCCCACCATCCTGAGCGGGCCGGTGAAACGCACCCGCGGCGACTTTGCCGGAGAGATCATCTTCGATAACGTCACCTTCAGCTATCGCCCTGGGATCAAAGTGCTGGAAAAAGTCTCATTTCAACTGCGCCCGGGGCAGACGCTTGGCATCTGCGGCCACACCGGCTCCGGCAAGAGCACGCTGCTTCGCCTGCTTATGCGCTTTTATGAGGTCAAAGAGGGCCGCATCCTTCTCGACGGACGGGATATCCGCGAACTCGACCTTCATGACCTGCGTTCGGCCGTGGGTCTGGTGAGCCAAGACGTGTACCTCTTTCAGGGAACCATCCGCGACAACGTGCTCTATGGCCAGCCCGATGCCTCGGACGATGAGATCAGAGAAGCGCTCTTCGAAGCAGGCGCGGAGGAGATGGTGGCCACCTTGCCCGGCGGCCTGCAGGCGGATGTCGGCGAGCGCGGACGGAAGCTCTCCGGAGGAGAGCGTCAACGCATCGCCATCGCCCGGGCGTTGCTGAAACAAGCACCTGTGATGGCCTTCGACGAGGTCACCTCACAGCTGGACTATGACACCGAGGCTACAGTGCAGCGCTCGGTGCGGAAGGTGACAGCCGATCGAAGTATGCTGACGGTTGCTCACCGGCTTTCTACCATTCGAGACTCCAATTCCATTCTGGTTCTCGAACGGGGTAAGGTCGCAGAACAGGGCACACACGAAGACTTGGTAGCAAGGAACGGCTTATACGCCTCCCTTTGGCGGTTACAGACCGGCGACATGAACGCATAGGATCGCCTGCTGTACCACCCGCTATCTCCAAACATCTGCTGGCATGCACTCTTCCCTCTCCCTTTTCCTTTCCTTGGAGCAAGTGAAATGAGAGATATTCCTTTGCCGCCCGACGGTGGACTTCTGTCCACTATCGGCAATACACCCCTGGTCCCGCTGAGACGCCTCTTTCCCGGCATCGCTTTCGATCTTTATGCCAAGCTGGAGTTGCTGAATCCTGGCGGCAGCAGCAAGGACCGCACCGCTCTCTCGCTGCTGCGCGAAGCATGGGAAGAGGGGCTCATCACGTCCGCCAGCACCATCGTCGAATCGAGCTCCGGGAACCTCGGCATCGGCATCGCCCAGTTCTGCACCTACATGGGCCTGCGCTTTATCTGCGTCGTGGACAGCCGGACCACACCGGTCAACCTGAAGATCCTTGAAGCGTATGGCGTCGAGATCGATATGGTGCGCGACTGCGACGCGCCGAGCGGCGATCTCCTGCGTGCACGCATCGCGCGAGTCCAGCAGCTCTGCGAAGAGATTCCTGACAGCTTCTGGCCCAACCAGTATGCCAACACGGCCAACTCGCGAGCGCACCAGACAACCATGCGAGAAATCTATGAGAGCCTCCAGGGCAAGGTGGACTATCTCTTTGTGGCCACCAGCAGCTGCGGCACGCTGCGTGGCTGCGCGGAGTTCCTTCGGGAGGCCGGCGCCTCCACCAAGATTGTTGCCGTCGATGCAGAGGGAAGTGTTATCTTCGGAGGCCGCCCGGGACGCCGCCTCATTCCCGGGCACGGAGCCTCGCGCGTACCCGAGCTCTATCAACCCGATCTGGAAGATGCTCACCTCCGGGTCTCCGACCTAGACTGCGTCACCGGCTGCTACCAGCTTCTTCACCGCGAAGCGATCTTCGCCGGCGGCTCTTCCGGTGGCATCGTCTCCGCCATCGCCAGGATGAAGGATGAGATCCCGGCAGGCAGCACCTGTGTCATGATTCTCTGCGATCGCGGCGACCGCTATCTCGATACCGTCTACTCGCGCAAGTGGGTGGAAGAGTCCCTGGGTCAGGTCGACGTGGGACGTCAATCGGCGATGGCCTCTCGGGCCCCGAGCAACGGCAGGTTCACTCACGTGCCTGCGCTCAAGCCCGAGACCACGCCCGGCATGCTGATGCTCCGCGGCGAGGAGATTATCCGGCTGCTCGAGCATCGGGAGCGCGAGATCATCAACACCATTCGCGATGCGTATATCACCCGCGAGAGCGGAGGATACAGCCTTCCCAACTGCGAGTACCTGCGCTTTCCCGGGAACACCGTCGACCGCATCATCCCAAAACCCGCATATCTGGGCGGACCGTTCCAAGCCGCTGGCATTAAGTGGATTTCGTCCTTCCCCGGCAACCTGGAGGAGCACCTCGAACGAGCCTCCGCGACTCTAATCCTCAACTCCGTCAAGACCGGCTTCGCCGAGGCGATGATGGAGGGCTCCGTCATCAGCTCCTACCGTACGGCTGCAAGCGCTGCCCTTGCCGCGGACATCCTTCATGCGGGGAAGAGGGCGGATACCCTGGGAGTGATCGGCTGCGGCCCGATCAACTTTGAGGTGCTGCGCTTTCTGCTCTACACGCGCCCCGAGGTGAAGGAGATTCTCCTTTACGACGCCGATCCGTACCGGACCAGGCAGTTTCAAACTCACTGCCGCTCCTTCTGTGACGGCCGTATGGTCACTCAGACCACGCATCGGCAGCACGTTCTGGAGCAGGCGGACATCGTCTCCATCGCAACGAACGCGGTAACGCCTCACATCGAAAACTTTGCCGGCCGCGGAGACGATCTTACCTTGCTGCACATTTCACTGCGCGACCTTACACCGCATGCCATCGCCCTGGCAGACAATATCGTCGACGACATCGACCATGTCTGCTCGAATGGCACATCGCTGGACCTGGCGGCGCGTTCCCTCGGCCATCGCCGCTTCATACGCGCCACGCTCGGGGAGATCCTTCTGGGCAAACAGCCGCCTCGCAGCAGCGTTGGCCCACTGGTCTTTAGTCCCTTCGGCCTCGGCATCCTCGATATCGCCATGGGTTGTCTCGTGCGCGACTTCGCAGTCGCTGCCCACGCGGGCACCGCCATCGGAGACTTTCAGCCCGTGCCATGGACGCAGCGTTCGTATGGAGCCGTGATACAGCGATGAACCCCATGATGGACACACAAGCCGGATGGGCCGCCGTGACAGAGGTCCTCCGCATACACGCGGAGCGTATTCCCGATCGCACGCTTTATCTCTATCTTGAAGACGGCGAACGGGAGTCGGCGCGCCTGACCTATGGTCAGCTCTATGCGAAGGCTCTTCACATCGCGGCGAAGCTCAGGACCATGACCGCCGCGGGAGACCGGGCGCTCCTGCTGTATCCTCCGGGACTTGAGTTCTTCCGTCTGCGGCAACCTCAGACTCCACGACCTTCCAGGCCCTCGAAAAGCGGTCAGAAGGATACTTCGCCACGCTGGCACTGGAGTGCCTCATCACCGACGAGGAGTCTGAGGTTGCCGCAGACGGAAGACCCTCCCCCATGATCGTTCCCGAAACGCTGGCGATGCTGCAGTACACCTCCGGCTCCACGGGGACGCCGAAGGGAGTCATGATCTCCCACGGCAACATCATGGCCAACATGGCCGCGCTAGTGGCTGCCGGGCGAGAAGATGCGGAGGCCGTTTATGTCGGCTGGCTTCCGCTCTTCCATGACATGGGACTGTTCGGCCATATCGTGCATCCCCTCGCGCTGGGCGCGACGTGCGTCCTGATGGCCCCCGCTGCCTTCGTTCAGAAGCCTGTGCGATGGCTGCGCGCGATCACCACGTATCGCGGCACAGCCGCCGCTGCGCCGGACTCTGCCTATCTTCTCTGTGCGCGCTCCGTCTCGGCAGCCGACAAGGAGAGCCTGGATCTCAGCAGCTGGGAGCTCGCTTATAACGGAGCCGAACCCATCCGGGCAGAGACCATCGAGCGTTTCGCTGCCGCATTTGCCTCCTGCGGGTTCAAGGCGGAGGCCATGTATCCGGTTTACGGCCTCGCAGAGGCTACGCTCTTCGTCACCGGCAATCCTGCAGGAGAACCTCCGGCGCTCAAGACCCTGGATGCAGCCGAGCTCGATCGCGGCGCCGCTTCCGCACCCGCAACCGGTACAAAGACACGCACGCTGGTCTCATGCGGACACACCTGGACAGAGCATGAGATTCGTATCGTGGATCCGGTGACATTGCAACCCTGCGTCGCAAACTACTGCGGCGAGATCTGGATCACGGGCCCCTCCATCGGAGGGGGTTACTGGAACCGTGCGGAAGAATCGGAACGGACCTTCGGTGCCCGCATCCCCGGCGATCACCGGCCCTATTTGCGTACAGGAGACCTCGGCTTTCTCGACGGCACCGATCTCGTCGTCACCGGCCGCAGCAAAGACCTCATTATCGTGGCGGGCCGCAACCTTTATCCCCAAGATATCGAGGCTACCGCGGAGAAGAGTTATCCAGCGCTCGTTACAAATGCCTCCGCGGCCTTTGCGTTCGACTCCGGAGAAGGAGAGTCAGTCGTGATCGTGTGCGAGGTCCGGCGCGACGCGCTCCGCATTCTGGATAGGGAGGCCGCGTTCCAGGCCATCCGACAGGCCGTGGCTGAAGAGCATGAGATCCACCTGAACGCGGTGGTCCTGTTGAAGACCTCGACGGTCCCCCGAACATCCAGCGGGAAGATTCAGCGTAGCGCCTGCAAAGCAGCCTTCCTCGCGGGCCAAGGGCTCGACATCGTAGGTGAGTGGCGTCAGCCCAGTACGCAGGAGGATACCTCTTCCACATCGGCGGGCATATCGGAGTGGCTGGCTGAGTGGATCTCGCAGCGCACCGGACAGCCATCCTCCGGCATCGATGTCCACGCACCATTCAGCGCCTTCGGCCTGGGCTCGCTGGATGCCGTCGAGATGTCGGGAAGGCTGCAGCAGAGGCTCGGGCGAAATCTCTCGCCCACGCTCGTCTATGACTTCCCCAGCATTCATCTGCTGGCTCGCCATCTTGAGCAGGGGCTATCGCGGCAGACGCACGCGTACCCGTCGATGACCACGACACGCGACACAGCCATCGCCGTGGTCGGAATGGGATGCCGCTTCCCTCATGCGCAGAACCCCGATGACTTCTGGAAGCTTCTGGTCGAAGGACACGATACCAGTGACGGAAAAAGGCTGGGCGGCCTGCGGGACGTTGACATGTTCGACGCGGACTTCTTCGGCATCAACGCCCGCGAGGCCGAAGCTATGGACCCGCAACAACGGATGCTGCTCGAGGTGGCATGGGAGACGCTGGAGAACGCCTGCGTCGTACCCTCTACCCTGGCTGGAACGCGCACCGCTGTCGTTGTCGGCATCAGCAACGCCGAGTATGCCCGGCTAGCCACCGGCGAGGAGGCGACCGGTCCCTACATCGCCACGGGAAATGCGTTGAGTGTGGCGGCGAATCGGATCTCCCATGTCCTCGATCTCCGCGGGCCAAGCTGGGCCGTCGATACCGCCTGCTCCTCGTCATTGTTTGCGGTGCATCAGGCACGTGGCATGCTTCTCCGCAACGAGTGCGATGCAGTGCTCGCGGGGGGAGCCAACCTGA